>ERZ1292625.414-Hain-H41-01um-R1-414-length-65427-cov-11_pt1 | contig 65427 bp, 64 predicted proteins | sample MGYA00564400_ERZ1292625 | MGnify/ENA primary metagenome ERZ1292625 (study PRJEB36523, sample SAMEA6512639) | groundwater metagenome | collected 2019-01-08 | study: AquaDiva: Metagenomics assemblies of 32 groundwater samples | reverse complement strand
GAGCTTTACAGCCGAGGGCTGATAGCCCTCGGATAGTCGCTGATTCATTATAACAGATAAAAATATCAATTTAATCCCAGCTTTGCGGCGCAGGCTCCCCACACTCCCCAACCTCTCAAATTCTTAAGCATTTTTCCCCGCGTTATCTGCTCATCTTTTGACGCTTGCGCGGGATTTCCGGCACCATTCACCGAATTCCAAGCGCCTTGGGAAAATTGGAGTCCTCCAAAATATCCGTTGCCCGTATCAGCACTCCAGTTACTATGTGTCTCGCAGTCAGCAATACTTTCCCAGATGGCGGGATTGTCCGGACTCTTCGGATCGGGAGTCGGAGTTGATGTTGGCAGAGGAATTTTGGTTGGAATTAGTCTCGGCTTAAGAGTTGGCGTAGGCGTTGTTGTCGGAGTCGGTGTTGGGCTTGGTGTCGGCGTTGAAGTTGGAGTGGGAGTCGTCTTAGAAAGCGGGCTTGCAATCTTCTGGTTTGAAATTTGAGCTGAATGAAAGGCTTTAATTTGATTATGGATAAGGGTAAGGCTTACAAGTGTAGCAAAGAAAATAATAAACCCGATTTTCTCTTTCAGAAGAATTGCAATGTCTTGCTTTTGCACCCCAGTATTATACCTCCAATGTTTTATAAGAAAAACCACCTTTGGGATAATCTTTGATTCCCGCAAGACATTTTTAATGATATAATTAGTGTGATGAAAGTTTTATTTACCGTTTGGGAACTTGATCCGTTCTTGAAAAGCGGACATTTCTATTGTGCTTACTAGGACATTTCTATTCTTATCTAAGAAAAGCACTTTAGTTCTTGTGTTGGGTTTGAAGATACCAGTATAATAAAATATCTCATGCTTAAAAAACTTCGTATTGCACAAATTGCACCAATATGGAATGATGTTCCCCCAGCGCATTATGGAGGAATAGAGCGTGTAGCTAGCTCAATCACCGAAGAGTTAGTAAGGCGAGGTCATGAAGTTACGCTTTTTGCTACTTCCAGTTCCAAAACACAAGCAAGATTGGTTTCTTCAGTGATAAGTCCTATGGCTGGAAAAATTGCATGGGAAAATCCTTCCTATACTATTTTTAATATCTCTGAAGCTTATAGGCGAGCACGTGACTTTGATATCATACATAGCCATGCTGATTATTGGTGTTTTCCCTTTGCTAGTCTTACAACAGTACCGACTGTACATACACTGCATAATTTATTGTCTCAAGATAAAGATAGTGATGAATATCAGTTTTATGTCCAGTACAGAAATCAGAGATTGATTAGCATAAGCAATAATCAACGTCAGGGTTTGCCATGGAATTTCATTGATACTGTTTATAACGGTATTGATACTCAAAAATTTTCTTTTTCATCATCACGGGGTAATTATCTATTTTGGACGGGAAGGATTACTAATTCAAAGGGCGCAAAGGATGTGTTATTAGTTGCTAAGAAGCTTCAAATGCCATTGATTTTTGCTGGTCATTTGATTGGGGGTAATAAAGAATTTTTTGAAACAGAGGTCAAACCTTTACTTAATGATAAATTGATTACACTAACGGGTGATATCACTCCAAAAGAAGCGATAAAGTATTATCAAAACGCTTATTGTACACTTATGCCTATTCATTGGGAAGAACCGTTTGGATTGGTAATGGCAGAAAGTCTTGCATGCGGAACTCCTGTGATTGCTTATAGACGAGGTTCAGTACCCGAGATTATTGAGGATGGTAAAACTGGTTTTATCGTTGAAGAAAAAGATGGTATAGATGGGATTGTGGGAGCAGTAAAAAAAGTAGATCAGATAGATAGATTTTCTTGCAGACAGAAAGTAGAAAATCAATTCACTATAGAAAAAATGGTTGATCGATACGAAAAAATATACGATACAGTTATCAATAAAATATGAATATCTTATTTGCCGCATCGGAAGTTGCTCAGATTTCACAGTTGGGCGGTTTAGGTGATGTTGTGAGCGCTCTTCCAAATCAACTACATACTCTTGGCATAACCACTCGCATTGTGATACCTTTTACAACGTCTATAGACTTCAAGCGCTACCAGTTGAAAAAAAAGCTTGAGTATTCAGTTTCAATGGCTGGATTAGAGGAACATGTTACTGTATGGAAAACCGATTATCTTCGAGTGGTACCGGTATATATTTTGGAAAACAGGCGGTATTTTTACAGTCCGATCATGTACAGAGATTTTAATGGATTTCTTGAGGCGGCGCGCTACGCTTTTTTTTCCAAAGCAGTACTCGAGCTTATTCCTCAATGGGATTTTCAGCCTGACGTCATCCATACCCATGATTTTTACACAGGGCTGATTGCCTTGTTTCGAAATACAATCTATAAGGACCATCCGGTTATTGGGAAAATTGCGACAATTTTGACCATTCATAGTATTCGGGCGCAAGGACAAGTAAGTGATTCAATTCTCGATTTTGCGGAAATAGCAAAAAAAGATCTTACGACATACAGGAAAAATCAAGGGGGAGATATCAATCTGGTGGAGCAAGAAATATTAAATGCTGACATGCTTACAACTGTTAGCCCTACATATGCACGAGAACTTTCTATCTCTCAGAATGCTTATGGGCTAGAAAACACTATCAAGAGTAAAAAAAAGGATTTTTACGGGATATTAAACGGGATCGACGTCCATGAATATGACCCGAGGAAAGAGAATGATTTGTATCATTCGTATGGTACTTCAAATGTTTTCGACATAAAACCTAAGAATAAAGAAAAACTTCTTCGTCACTTCAAGCTGCAGCATCGGATGGATCAACCGGTCATATCAATGATTACGAGATTGGATGATCAGAAAGGTATAGATTTACTTCTTGAAGCGTTCCCGAAGTTTATGGAGATGGACGTCACATTTTTTTTATTGGGTCAAGGGAGACTAGACTATGTAAAGAGCTTTAAAGAAATGGCCAAACGCTATTCTGATAGAATGAAAGCAATATTTACGTTTGAACATCCGCTTAGCAAGCTTATTTACGCAGGTAGCGACATACTCCTAATGCCTTCAAAATTTGAGCCATGCGGACTCACGGATATGATTGCCATGCGTTATGGGACATTGCCTCTTGTTCATCTAGTTGGAGGTCTTAAGGATGCTGTCAGGGATGAATATAATGGATTTGGCTTTGTAGAATTTAACCAGGAAGCACTTCTTTCTACTATAGCTCGTGCGGTTAATTTGTATTCTGATTATCAAAATTTAAGAAAGTTACGAAGGGTAAGAGAAAGTAAGTGGGCCGGAATGATTCTTCATGCTATGCATAAGGACGTATCGTGGAAGAAGTCAGCTCGGCAGTACAGAACTATTTATAGAAAGGCTATTGAAAAGCGGCAATCCTTAAAAAATAATGTGTAATCTAAAATATGGCGGATTTCAAGTTCATAGAAGATAAAAATTCAGGGAAATGGATAATACTTGCGCCCCCCGGCGCGCAAAGCGTCTGATGTCACACATGAAGCTTCACCGCCTTGTCTATGGATTTTTCGTGGGATAAAAGCGCACGGGATTACCTTTCTCTGTACAACAAGCTCCTCCTATCACCTCAGGTCTAAAGTGTCGCCTTTATAAACCAGATTTTTTGGTTTTATAATCACCTGCTTCTCACCTTTTTCGACATATCCGGCATCAATTGCCTGAAATTTATTTTTCTTAATAATCCTTAAAGTTCTTGCAGTATCTTTTTTTGGTACAAAAATCGCATAATCCATTCCCATATTGTAAGTCTGATACATTTCGTAATCATCAAGATTTGCGTGTTTTTGTATGAAATCAAAAATCTCTTGGGGTTTAAATATTTTTTCAATAACGTAAGTAAATTTCGGCTTTCCTCTCATAACTTTGCGAAGGCCATGTCCTGTGATGCTTGATAAGTAATGAATATCAATTCCGGCATCGAATAAATCTGCAATTAATTTTGCGTAAATATGAGATCTAACTAAAAGTGTTTCTCCATATAATTTTCCGTTTACTTTTGTTGCATATTTTTTAGGTAGTTCTTCAGCAATCGCCCGAGCTAAGGACAAGCCATTTACGTTGATTCCACTACTTTTTAGAAGTATTATGCTGTCTCCAATTTTAATTCTCTTGTCTGTTAGGAGTTGACTTTTATTTGGTATAAATCCAACCGCCGATCCACCCAAATCTATAGTTTTTGGATTTATAATTCCCTTATAGGTTGGGGTTTCTCCACCGCCCCAAGACGCCCCGGATAAATCACTTGCCTTTTTCCAACCTTTAACCAAATCCTTCATTCTTTTCGAATCTTCAAGCCATGAGCTATCTCCAACTGCCCAATATGCATGTATAGTAAGCGGACGCGCTCCAACGGAAATCAGATCATTAATAATTGCGCTTACTGCATCGTGTCCAATGTTATCGTAGTAAGTTTTCCCTGTAACCTTTCTCATTTCGTCTGCTACCAAATTTTTGGTGCCTAATCCTTCTATTACCGTGGCCATATAAACACTGCCTTGTTTCCAAACATAAGCAGACTCGCCCCGTGAGTCTTCAACCTCTAGGAATCCTTTTTTGGTCAAATTTCGAGCAGTATCTTTAGCAGCAGATTGAGCCAATTTTTTAACAGGATCCATTGATTCATAATTCACCCCAGATTGTGAATAAGTAATCTTCTTTTTATTTTTTGACATATATTTTACCCATTTGGATAAATTTCTTTTGCTCTGTCTCGTGCTTCTATAAGTAGATGCTCCTCTCCAGGTCTCATATAGACCGGCTCAGAAACGTTTGTAACTTTATCCTCGACTACTCTTCTCCAATGATCTAATTGCAGTATATATTCAAAATACAAAGCAGCCCTTTGTAGACTTTCAGGAGTGTCCGCTTCAAAGATTGGAACATGACTTATCGCAACGGTTTCCCCATGATCCCATTTCTCATCAATTCTGTGAATTATTACATCTGTCCCCTCATTTCTTCCGGTCAATCTAACAAGCTCAAGCATTATTGCGTGGGATCGTTTACCATGAGTCGCTCGAGTTTCTCTCTTGGGCCCTGGATGTTGATTATAAATTACGCCAGAATATTGCTCTATTGTATTCCTAGGGGTTTTCTGTAACCAGCCGTTTTGAGAAACAACTGTTCCTCCAAGCTCTGCTATAGCTTTATTCAATGCTTGTCCAAATCCGTACTCATCAACCTTACCATCATCTCCTCTAAAAGATTCTTGATTTACAACTCTCCATGGAGCTCCCAACCTTCTTGCATTGGGAACATTAATCTCATTTTCTTCAGAGATAATAAGACCACTCAAATTAAGCTTTGGTACAAATCCACGACTTATACCCACTCCAAGATTTAGAAACGTTGATCCTCCAGAACCAAGAGAAACCAAATTTTCTTTACTTCTTGCCATTTTATGATTGCTGAGCAAATTTACACACTACTCTTCCCCTGCTTTATTTCTTTTATGGCTTTTTCTGTAATCTCCACGGAGAGACCGATATATTTTTCAGGTGTTAAATCTGAAAGTTCATCTTTTATTTTTTTATCAACCTTCAGTTTATTTATCAAACTTTTCCAATCAGAACTTTTAATATGTTTTCCGCGCGTCAAAGAAAGAAGCATGGAATATGGATCTGTGACTCCTTCTTTTCTAAGAAGTGTCTGTGCCGCTTCTGCGAGTATTGACCAATCATTATTTAAATCTTCAGAAATCTTTTCAATATTCGGTGTGATTCTTGATAGACCTATCAACAAACTTTTGTAGCTTATCAAACAATATCCCAAAACTGTACCCACATTTCTTATTACAGTTGAGTCCGACAAATCACGTTGTAATCTAGAAACAGGAAGTTTTCTTGCCATAAACTCAAGAATTGAATTTGCCATCCCGAGATTTCCCTCGCTATTCTCAAAATCGATCGGATTTACTTTTTGCGGCATCGCAGAAGATCCTACCTCTCCCTTTTTTACCATCTGAGAAAACCATCCATCACTTATGTATCTCCAGACATCTTGATTTAAGTCTATTAAAATAGCATTAATTCTTTGAAGTATTTGAAAATATTCAGCGATATCATCGTAAGGATTTATTTGCGTCGTTATGATATTTGGAATTAGCCCAAAAGATGTGACAAATTTTTCGGAAAATTTTATCCAGTCTGTTTTGGGGTAAGAAAGTTTCATTGCACTGTAATTCCCTACCGCTCCTGTTAATTTTCCTGTCAACTCTTGATCATTAAGTTTTAAAAACTGTTTATTGAGTCTGTCTGCAAAAACTACAATTTCTTTACCAAGTGCTGTCGGTAATGCCGCTTGTCCATGAGTTCTTGCAAGCATCGCTACTTTTTTATTTTTTTCAGCAATTTTGCAAAGTTCGTTAACAATCTCAAAAAGAACTGGAATAATAATTATACCAGTTGCTCTTTTTAAAATTAATCTGTACGAAATATTATTTATATCCTCTGACGTCAAACCGAAATGAATAAATTCGATAATATCCCTAAGCGTTGTGTTTTTCAAAAAATTCCTAAGAAACCTTTCGACAGCTTTTACATCATGTCTTGTTTCTTTTTCAATTTCTTTTACTTTTTCCGCGTCTTTTATCGAAAACTTATTAATTAAATTTTCAAGAAGTTCTTTTTCTTTTTTTGTAATAGCGCGGATAATCTTATTTTTTGAAAGCGCAATAAGATACTTTACCTCAACTTCAATTCTTATTTTTATGAGTCCGTACTCGGAAACATATTCCGACAACTCTTCTATTTTTTTTCTGTAGCGTCCGTCAAGAGGTGTTATTGAGGTTAGTGTGTTTGGGGGAAAGCCGGAGGAATTTTTTCTCATCATGTCCGCTCATATATTAACTTATATCTTTTTCAAATTCAATGCATTATTTTCCCTTTGAAAACAAAATAATTTATTTGCAAAGGGAAAGAGAGAAGAAAAATGAGGTAAAGGTACCATGGCCGCAGGTCAGACGCAATTGTCTGAATAGCAGTCAAGGTAGCTCGACAACATTTGAGATCCTTCTCTCTACTAGACTTGAAATAAGTAAATGGGTTGATTCCGCGCTAGCAGAGGTTTGAGAGGGGGAACTCTCACGCCTTGCACTATGCGGGTTAAGCCTTTTTGGGGGCTTTTTTCTTCGGAGGAGCTTTTGAGCTCGAGGCTGCATCTGTGTCGGACATTTTTGTCCATCGCTTTTCGAGTTTCTTGGCGACAGCCGGCATGGTCGTGTATTCCATCTCCTCCAGAGGAAGGCGATGCGGCTCGAAGGGGCCGTGCTTGCGCAGGAAGTCGGCGATGAGGTTTGCCTCATCTCGAACTCGGTCATAACCGGGGTCATCGAACATGTCACGCGGTACACCAAGTTTGCCGTCGGCAAGCTGAAAGCCAAGCGCAACGATGCGCGGCGGGCCGTCGAAACGGCTGGGGTGAGCGTCTTCGAGTGATACCGGCATGAGCGGTCCATGATGGCTGCCTCGCATCCAACCTTCGACGATCCAAGCGGTCGTAAACGGTTCGATGACTTCACCGACTGCAGGGAAATTACCCTGACAGCGCACGATCATCGTGGGGTCGTCCTTACCGACATAGCGTCCCGCCATAAGCGAAAGCTTGTCTGTACTTGAAACCGCACATATCTCACCGCTCATGTTGTTCTTAACACGCTTGATGGCGTATCGAGCCGGCGCGCCGATGAAGACGAGGAGATCGTAGATCTCTTCAGGTGCACGAAGTGTGATCTGCTTGTGCTCCTGCACGTCCTGAACCTCGAACTCGAAGCCCTCGTGAAGCGGCTCGGCGATTACGAGACCTGGAGTGTTGAACGGATCGGCGAACATCTTGTACAGCGGCAGGTTGAATGCTCCTGCTGATGTTTTGTCCGCCATGAAGACAATGATCGGCTCACTGGGCCTTTCCTCGATCTCCATTTCCGCTGAACCAGGGCCCATACCCTTGATGTTGCCCGAGAATGCATCCGTCAGGAGATCCTGACCTGCGCCGTAAAGCTTGAGCTTCTTGGCGACTGCTGTGCCGGCGACGAACGTATCCCAGGCAAGTTTGTGAACTCGCTTGCTGTCCACACCTTGCTCATGCGTCATGATGAGAAACATATCGTCACCGCAGTGGCTAGCGTGGCCGTCGATCAGGAGTCCTCTCTTTTTGGCCTTGTCCAGATGGTCCTGCCCGAGAGCAAGAATGTCCGGATGGGATGCGGCATGACCGACGTATCCGCCGATATCTGCCTTGATACAGCTTATTGTCACTGTCATGAGTTGACTCGCTTTCTAAAAACAAATTAAGAATTGGATGGATAAAAAACTAATCGATAGATAATCCTCCTTGTGTGAATTTTACGTGTAGATATGAGAGTTCCCCCTGCCCGCTGACTAGATTTAATCAGAAAACAGGGAGAACCCTGTTCTACACAATTCACTTTTTACTTATTCCAAATTTCAATGTGCCGTTTTACTGCCTGATAATTTCCGCAAAATGGAAATATCAGACACGCAAAACACTTCCCTTCCATGTCTTAACAAATCTCGGACATGGCTTTGGAAGAATGACGTATTATAACACAGAGAAATTCATAGCAGTCAAATGACTTTAGCAGATAAAGCAAGCCTGAATTATATTTTCCTCAGGAAACAAAATAAATTTATTCGCAAAGTAAAAAGTGTTGAAAACTGCATCAAGAGGGTTTTAAGCTTTTGGGGCTTGATTTGCCTCAAGATAAGCTTCAAATCTTTGAGTTTTTTGATATTCGTCAACGTTTTTGGGAAGAGGATGCGACCTTACCCATTTTTGCCATGGGATATATTGTGTGGCCGCATGAAACCTGCGATATATATTTTCTTGCTCCCATCCTCCTAAATCACTCTCATTTTTCTCATATTTCTTAAGCCATAATGCCCACGCGCCTTCATATGGAACGCTTTCTTCTTTTGCAAAAATCATATCTGGAGACCCAGATCGGTATCCATAATGATATTTAGGTTCAAGAGCGCGTGTTAAAGTTTCGCTTCTTGATTCAAATTCTATATTAGCAAGTGGTCTTTCTCTATCGTCCGGTATTTCGTAAAAATTCTCTAATCTTTTGCTTCTGCTTGGATGCCTTAGTTTCCTAAATCCTTTCGCCTCTATTTGTCTTATTATTTCTTTGTTAACATTAAACTCTCGGCCTACATTTTCGAGCGTACCAGTACTTCCATCTGGAAACCCCCAAAACCTTAGATTTAGAACCTTTTGTTCTCTTGGCGTAAGGGTCTTTATTACTTCTTCGATTGCTTGTTCGAGTAATAATTTTTCTACTGAAACAAAGGTACTTTCTTCTTTCCCTTCCATATCAGGGATCAGTTCATATCTGTATTTAAGATAACCCAAGATAGTTTTTTTTGATTCGTTAGTCTGCTCAGCCAATCTTGCTGCTTCCCTCTCTAGCTCAGCATTACTAATCCCCGAAGAATTTTTATTAATAAATTCATCACACTCTTTTACAATATCTGTGTATGAACCATTTTTTATCCAGCCCAGTGGAATACCAAAATTCCGAGAGAGATAAGAAATAGCTCCATCTTGTGCAAATATATATATGTTGTGCGAGATCGGAAGGCTGTCATTCATGTTGTTGGAAATATTTTCTAGCACGCTTTGAATTGCTACGTGTACCAATTCTATGTCCAATCTTTCATCACCGCTGAAATATTTTTCAACAGAATTAAGTATTGTCCGTAAGCTTGTCATTATAAGCACATGTTTTCCTTTTCTTGATCTTTCGGGATCTGTTGATAATGCAGTATTTAAAGCTTCTATTTGTTTGTCGCGTCCAATTCTTGGTATAGTTTTTGCAAGCTCTTTATAATACTCAAGAACAGAAACACCATAAATTCCCGGATCGTTTTGATTAGCAACTCTTTCCAACACCCCTGATATTTCATCAACCGGAAGATCAGCAAGGCCTCCGGCAAGTAAATCCGTGCTAAAAGCTTCATCTATAATTGCTTCTATGTCCATGCCTGAAAAAGTAACAGGTGTATTTCTTTTTCCTGTCTCATCCGTATCTTGATGCCCATGCCCCAATCCTTTCAGTGTCCCTCGAGCTACAAATTGAGGATCAAATATGTTTGGTATCAGTATTGGAGCTTGAGTCCTATACCTATACTGATCCACCATTTGTATCGCAATTGCGAAATCTTTTCCTGTCTCAGGTGATGGTCTTAAGATTCGTCCTAATTCCTGTTCGGCTACGACTCCTGATCTTGTTGGAGCCATATAAATTCCTACTTCGGTCGGCGGAGAATCCCAACCTCTTTTGAGAATATCAACGCCTAGTATTACCTGCAATTTTCCTGATTCATGTTGTTTGTAAGTTTTAGCCCTCTCATCTGGTTTGGTTCTGGCATGTACTGATCTTGCATTAATCCCTTCTTTTCTAAGCATTTTGGCAAGTTCTTCGATGTGTGCTATTGAAATTCCAAAAATCGCTATTCTTTTATCTTTTATCTGTTCGTGAATTCTTATTATCTGCTCTCTTTCTTTTTCACTTAGTCTTACATTTGGAGGAATTTTTTCAATGCCGGCAATCATTCCGATGGTCATAAAATTTCTTGCTTGAATGTTTAGTGCCCTTTCAAGCTGTTGTTTGTTATATTCGCCTGCTTTTATTTCTATGTCCTCAACAAGAGTATTTGTTTTGATCATATAAACATGCAGAGGCGAAAGAAGACCCCTTGTCATAGCCTCTTGGAGTCTCATCTCATGAATTTGATTACTAAAAAGTTCAAGCCATCTTTCATCTTCCCGAACGATTCCTCTTGAAATATAATTATCTACAGCACTAAAATCAGGAGTTGCTGTAAGCCCGAGCGCTAGGGCGTTTGGTAGTTTTCTGAAAAGTGTGTGCCTTACTTCTCCCAAAGCCAAGTCAGCTTCATCACAAATCAATAGATCTATATCTGCAGGATTAACGATCCCATTCTCTAATAATTTAAGGAAGGACTGGTATGTGGTATAGGTAATTTTCCCTGATGCGTTTTTATCTTCCTGATAGTAATCGCCGACATCTGCTTGCGGATTAAGTCTTCTTATCATATCGCTTGATTGTCTTAAAATAGTCTTCGTAGGCGAAAGCACAACTGTTCTCATGTCAAAAACTGAAGCAATTTCTGAAAACAAAACAGTCTTGCCCGTGCCTGGAGGAAGAACAATATATCCTCCAGTATTTCCTTTTTCAAATGAATCACGTATCGCCTCCATTACATCTACTTGGTGTTCTCTAAGAATTACCTCTTTCGGGGTCTCAAGATAAGGATTTATCCGCGAAATTGCTCTCCGTCTGTTCTCGTCAAGAATATTAAGAGTATGCTCTCTTGTTTCAGTTACCATTGTGAGATTCTAGCATTAAATAAGCTTAAAATCAAATCCTATAGGATTGTTTTCAAGCGGCAATATCGGGTCTCATAAAAGTGCTTTTTATGGAATTGACTTCTGTATCAATGTTATAAATTTTTTCCGCTGCATCTTGAGGCGTTTCTCCCGTCGCTGTTAAGGTCAGAATTCTCCCACCGGTTGTTACTAATTCTTCATTCTCATTTCGTTTGCTCCCGGCATGAAAGACAACTATATCTTGCGGCAGGTTATCAAATCCTTTTATTTTCATTCCCTTTTTATAATCTGGCCCCGGATATCCTTGCGCCGCAATAACTACAGCCACGGCCGACTTCTCGCTCGATTTATAATGCTGCGGCTCAAGTTCTCCTCTCATACATGCCTCAATTGCTTCCAAAAGATTTGAATCAAGAAGTCTCATCTGAACTTGCGTCTCCGGATCTCCAAGTCTCATGTTGTATTCAAGAAGATATATTATTCCTGTTTCCTCATCTTTCATAAGACCGAAGTACATGAATCCATTTAGAGGAAGTTCTTCATCTCTTGCGCCTGAAAGAGTTGGATCAACTATTGTATCTCGTGCCGTTTGTAGAAAATCAGATGTCGCATATTCATTTGGTGCATATGCTCCCATCCCTCCTGTATTTGGTCCCTGATCACCATCATTTGCTCTTTTATAATCCTGCGCCGGAACCAGAAGTCCGAAATGCTTATCAACAACAAAGCCTATTAACGAAACTTCACGACCTTTAATTCTCTTCTGGATAACAATTTTTTTTCCCGCTTCTCCAAACTCCTTATCAATCATCATCCTTCTTATCGCTTCCAGCTCTTCTTTTTCGCTATTTGGCAAAAGAACGCCTTTTCCGTCGGCAAGACCGCTTGTTTTAACTACTATTTCTCCCCACTTCAATTTACTTTTAATAAACGCTTCTGCTTCTTGATAATCGGTAAAGATCGCTGATGGCGGATGAGGAATATTGTTCTTTCGCATAAACTCAACTGCCCTCGCTTTATCTCCTTCTAACAATGCTGCTTTTTGTGTATGACCAAATATCTCAAGTCCATCTTCCCGGAAAGCATCAACTATCCCGTCCACAAGAGGACGTTCCGGGCCAATAACCGTATCCGTTACCCGATTGTCTTTGGCAAAAGCGCGAAGTCTGTCTATGTCGCTTGAGTCAATATCAAGATTGGTTCCGATGTTTTCCGTCCCACCATTTCCAGGAGCAAAAATCAATTCGGCGTTGGGATTATCTTTCTTAATTTTCCAGCCAATCGCGTGTTCTCTCGCACCGCCACCTACTGTTAAAACTCTTTTTCTTTCGTTCATTTTTGGAAATAATTGTAGACTGCTTTTGAGATTTGGGCAATTTTTTCTTCAGCATCTGCGGGTCTTGGGGTATCGGTCATAATTACTATTATATAGTCGCCTTTCGGCGAATAAACAATTCCAGCGTCGTGAGATATCAAACCGAGCTCACCGGTCTTATGTGCAACTACAGTTCCTTTGGGTAAATACTTCGGAAGCTTTTTATTTAACTGCTGTTTTTTGAGAAGTTCGAGCATCTTGGAATTAGAATTTGCATCTGATAATTCTCCTTTATATAACTTTTCAAAAAATAGCGCAGCATCATAAGCGGTTGTGGTAGGAAAGTCGTCTACTCCGCCCACATTACTTTCAAGCAAACCATGTCCCGTAAGATATGCCGCGACTTTTGAGAGACGCAGCTTCCACGCAAGAAGAAGCGCTGAGTAATTGTCTGAAATTGTAATCATCCTCTGAAGAGCTATGTATACGGGAAGTTCTATTTTTCCTTCTGTAAGCTCCGCCGACTCTGAGGAAATTTTGAATTTTTCATTTAGTAGGGAAATTTCCTCAGATAGTACTTGGTCTTCTGATAATTTTCCTTCTCTTATTTGCTCGAAGACTTCACCCATTACCCAAAGCTTATAAAGACTCCCCGCATCAAAAGCTTTGTGCTCATTGAAAGAATAACCCTCCCCGGTTTTAAGATGTGAAACCACCACGGCATAGTCACCTTTGGCATCCTTCAGTTCATTTTGTATAAGATCTGCCAAACCGCTTCCTTCTTTTGTATCCTGAGAAGGTAAATTTGAATCCGCAAGTGAAGAAGCAATTGGAGAAACGAGAGTTTTTTTAGTTGGCCACGATATTACTACAGCAAAAATTACAGCGATAAAAATAACAAGAAGAAAGAGTCTTAAGAAACGAAAAAAACCCTGTCTCGCAAGACGCTCTCTCCTCATCGTGCTATTAACTTATCATTTAATTGAGCATTACTCAACAGTAAGAGTACCTACCATTCCCTGTGCTTTGTGATTTCCCACTGAACAATAGTATTCAAACTTCCCTGCTTTACCAGCCGTAAATTCTACAGACTCTTGCGCTCCGGCATTAAGAACTGCTGTTTTTACGTTCAGCTCATCAATCACAAAACTATGCGTTCCGGATGCATTTTTGAAAGTAATTTTAACTTTATCTCCCTTTTTGACTTTAATTTCTTTTGGGTCAAACTTAAAAGGGCTTCCTGTTACGCTAAATTCTCTTACCTCTCCTGACATTGCAGAATCGGTAGCGTCCTTTTCTATTATAGCTTCTGTTGGTGCTGTAGTTTCGACTTGTGTCTCAGGCGCAATCATTTGTGAAGGAGAACTTTTCAGAAAAAAAGCGGCCCCTACTCCGACTACTGCAAGCGCTATTACACCTAAAATTATATTTTTATTCATTATTTATCACCTCCTCCTATCCCGTTGGATATTTACATTATCTAATGGGATGGAGCCACGTTGGATGACAAAGTCTATCCAACCGTGGCCAAATTTCTTTTACAATTGACAATTTACCATTTATCATTCTTCTTGTGAAGGGACAAAATTTTCGCAGCATAGGAAAAATATTTTAAACTTAAACATCGGAAAAGATATTATATCTTATTTTAAAAACCAATAAAAGCCCGTTCATTTATGGTTAACTCATGAAATCTCTCAGTTTTCTTGATCTTGAAGGATGACGTAGTTTTCTCAAAGCTTTTGCCTCAATTTGTCGAATTCTTTCTCTCGTCACATCAAATTCCCGCCCTACCTCTTCTAATGTTCGCGATCTTCCATCTTCAAGCCCGTACCTAAGCTTTAGAATTTTTTGTTCTCTAGGAGTTAATGTATCAAGTGCTTTCAAAACTGCCTCCCTCATTGCAAATTGAGAAGCCTTTTTTTCAGTATTAGCGTTGGGATCTTCAATAAAGTCTCCGAGTTCAGTTGCACCTTCACCCCTATCTTCTCCCACCTCCATATTTAATGAGACTACTTTATCGGCAATAATTGCTTGTCTTAATGTTGGACTCACTTCGCCCATTTCTTCAAGTACTTCTTCTACAGTAGGCTCTCTGCCTAACTCCTGAACCATCCTTCTGTTTGTACGCCTATATTCACCTAGTGATTCATGTGCGTGAACAGGAACGCGTATTGACCTTGAAAAATCAGCTATGCTTCTGGTAATATTTTGCCTTATCCACCATGTGGAATATGTAGAGAACTTAAATCCTATTCTAAAATCAAATTTTCCCGCGGCAATCATAAGTCCGGGGTTTCCATATGCAATAAGATCTTCAAAGGGCATTTGACCCATATATTTTTTGGCAATCGAAACCACAAGTTTTAAATTACTATTAACAAGCAGATCATAGGATTTGGCTCCCTGTCTTGAAAGAAAAATATATCTTTCGACCGCTGTTTCCAAAGCTTCCCTTTTCGCAGGTAAAGCCAAATCTTTTATCAATCTTATCTTTTTTTCTAATTGCCCATCATACTTCCGCACGATCTCGGCACGAACTGCTTCTTTTGATTTGAGAATTTTGTCTTCCTCTTCTTCGATTTCATCATCGATTTCATCTTCCTCTATTTCCTCTCTAGGTTGTTGGGGGTCGCTTGCTACATTTCCTGTCTCGAACAATCTTCCTATATTTTTTATTTTGGGCTCATCTAGGAAATCTGTTGCCGTACTTTCCAATTCACCGCTTAGCAGACCGCTTCTAAGAATTACCGACAAAGCCCTCGTAGCAAGCTGTCCTGAAAATATTCTTGCTCCTATTCTTTTCTCATCTTTTGCTTTAAGAAGTGAATATTTAGCGATTTCCTGCAGATAATATCTTATTGAATCTGGCAAGGTTTTATCGTCATCGCCCATTTCGGTTCTTATAGTCCTTGCAGCAGTTTTCTTCTCGGCTTTCGATCTCTCTTCTTCCCTAAACTCTAATCCAAACTTTTCCGCTTCTTCTCTTGAGTAATAATTACTGCGTCCGATTTTAAGAGCAGGTAGATTATACTTGCCTCTATTCTTATGCCACCACGAATCAGAACGGCCTATTATGCCAAGGAGTATGGACATATCAATATATCCGTCCGGAACCGTCGGTCGAACCGTAGGCCTAATAGCATCTTTAGATTTAGCACGAACGGAGATTGCCGCCCTTGGTCTTTCCGGTTTTATTTCTCTTATCCTCACAAATTTTGTTTCTTGGGGTTTTTTTACTTCTGGTTCTGGGATAATAGGTGTTTTTGGAGCAGATCTTTCCCAAATTATCACTTCGGGAACTAGTTTATAAATCTCGGTTCTTGTTTGCCTAAGTCCTTCAACCGTTGAAGACAAACGCGGATCATCCAATTTTTCAATGGTATTTTCAAAATTCTTAAGAGAGTTAACTCCTATTCTCAATGCATCTCTTAGTTCTTTTATTTTGTTTGATTCTTGGGGACGAGAATTATCAGCAGCTTGCGTAGTAATCTCTAATTGTTCTACAAGAGCCATTAGAATTCAGAATGTCCGTCTGTATTTCCTATACTTCCTGCCTGTGGAATCCGAACTGATTGCAAGCTAATTTCTTCAGGTCTTTCGCCAGACAAATCAGAATTATTTCCGTCATAGTAGCCAGGTGGTGCTGGCGGACCAACTTGCTCAACGAAAACAGATAGCGGTTCATCTTCGTGTAGATCAGCAACTATAGCATCTTTTTCCTCTTTTACTACTACCGCTCTCTTCTCTAACAGCCTCATTAGAACAATCAATCCTCTTATCTCCATAGCAGTTTCATGATCTACTGTTGGCCTCTTTTTCCAATCATACTCAACCTGTCCTATTGTTTCCTCAAATTTAGCTACTGGAACATTCGGAAAACTTGAAGTGATGTTCTGTTTCGTCCAATATTCTCTTTTTTTTAAATTCCCTAAAGGATTTCTTAAAAGTCTTTTAATAATTCTTACTGCTTCTTCTCTTGAATAGCTCCTCATCCTTTTCATTCCTTCTTGCGATGCCGCTTTTCTCATTCCGCTTTCGTTACCTACGATGCTTTTTAATTGAGAAGCTTTAAATTGATCTTGTCCTGGTGGTAATAAGTCATCATCGACTCTTCTCTCGAGAAGCTCTCCGAATGTTTTTGGCCTATCATCATCTTCTTCCCTTCTTCCTTCTACTGTTGGCTCATCCTGAATTCCGATCTCTTCGTCTTCTAGTAAAGACGTTGTTGTAGAAGTAATTCCGTCTACAGAAAAGACGACTCCTCTTAATTGAAGAGTTTCTCTCACTGCTTTGTTTAAATTTTCTGCTGCCGCAAGAGATCCAATTATCGTAGGCATATCTCCCTGAGAAACATTTCCTTCACTTAAAACTTCACGGGTTAGATTTGATATCTTGCTTGCCTTATCGAGTGAATCAAGGAGCTCTTGGGCAGTGGTTCTCTCAAGTTGTTGGACTTTTGTCTCTGGAGTATTTGTTCCCACTATTCTGTGGATTATAGTCCGCAAACAATTCCTGTGTCAATAGGCTATTCATACTATATTTTCTTTACTATCGTCTTGCCGTTTTTGCCATCCTGGATATCGTATCCTTTTCTCCTTATCTTATGTCTCCATTGGTCGGCCAGAAGATATCTTTTCTTTTTTCTAAGTTCAATCCTTTCCTTAATAAGCATCTGAATTTCCTCAGGGATTTTTTCTTCTCTTTTATTTTTCAAAAACTCTTTCGCGTTCTCAAGATCAAGTCCCAAAACCTCGTCAAACTTAAAAAGGCTCTGGGCTTTGGCGCTGTCAGGATAATCAGATTTTGTAAGTTCCCAAACAATACCCAGCGCCTTGGGAATATTTAAATCATCATTGATAGCTTCTGAAAATCTTTCCTCAAATTCAGCACATCCTATATTTGGTTTTTGTTTAAAACTAGATGCAATTTCCCGCAGATTATTTAGAGCAGTCTGTGCTCCTCCCAGCGCGTCAAGAGTGAAATTCATTTTGCTTTTGTAATGAGTCATAAGAGTAAGATACCGGAATGCCAAAGGTTCGTATCCCTTCTTATCAAGCTCTTTTATCGTATAAATATTTCCTTTTGAGCGCGACATTTTTTCTTCATTGATGAGCAAATATCCTCCGTGCATCCAATATTTTGCAAACTTTTTGCCTGACGCCCCCTCACTTTGTGCAATCTCATCCTCATGATGCGGGAATATCAAATCCTCTCCGCCCGTATGAATATCAAAGCTATCTCCAAGATATTTAATACTCATCGCACTACATTCTATATGCCAGCCCGGGAAACCCTGCCCCCACGGACTGTCCCATTTCATGAGCCGGTCCTTTTCCGCTTTCTTCCAGAGCGCAAAGTCAGCGCTGTCTTTCTTATCGGTCTCTACGGAAACTCTGACTGCTTCGAGCAGATTTTCCATTTTATCCAAAGTATTTCCGGAAAGCTTGCCGTAATTTTTAAATTTCTTCACATCAAAGTAAACATTGCCGTCTGTCGAAGATCCTGAGCCTGCCGAATGGACTTCATACGCTAATCCTTTTTCAATCAAGATTTTAATAATCGCTATCATTTCCTTAATGTGATCTGAGGCTTTGGGGCAAAAAGTCGCAGGAAGAATATTTAGCTTTTTTTCATCTTTCAAATACAAATCAGTAAAATGCCGGGCAATTTCTTGCGGAGCCTTGCCTTCCCTTAGTGCTTCTTCAATAATCGGGTCAACCTGAATAACTTGTGGTGAGCCTGCCGAACCATGATGTTCATTTGTACTCCTCATGTGGCCCACATCTGTAATGTTTTTGATATGAACTACGCGAAAGCCGTTATAAATCAAGACTCTCCGCAGAATATCCGCTCCGATATAGGTTCTGAAATTTCCTATATGTACCTCGCGGTAAACCGTCGGACCACAAGTATAAATCCCGACCGCTTGCGGTGAGCCTGCCTGCAGTGAGCCTGTCGAACCTGCCGAATCCGTATCTTTTTCAATCGGAGTAAAATCTTCAATTTTCCGCGAAAGGGTATTATAAATTTTCAGCATAGCAATAATTAAATCTCAAATTCAAAGCATCAAATCCTAAATAAATTATAATTTAATAAATTCAAAATATAAAAATGTTTTTGAAAATTTGAATTTGGATATTATTTGGAATTTGTAATTTTGGATTTGAAATTTATCCTCCTTGGAGCTTAACATAGCCACGGCTGAATGTAAATATTATTTCAAATGTCGCTCGCAGTATTCCACGGCATTTTATGAGGAAAATCTTTTATTGCATCTATAATCTCCATTACGAAAGATGCTCTGTCCGAGGCAGAAAATTGCTTAAATTTTCTGATAAATTTTCTTGCATTGTCAAAATCTTCTGGATGAAGAGTACCACTGTAATCTTCGGATACATAGTGAGTTCCTCCCAACCGAGCTATAGCGAAAGGTTTAAGCTCATTTCTACCATTATGTAGAGTAAGATTCAGCCCATATATGTTGGCTAAATGAGATTTATTCGTTCTGTGATCATTCTCCCAACTTACTGAGATGTCAACGTGCTTACTTGAAGAGTTATTGATATATGTTATTCCTTTTACTTTTGTCTCGCCCGTGACACTATGACCTGCAAGCTCTATAATGCGTTTTGTTTGCGGAGGGACTTTTTCGTTTTCAACGGTAGCCAGCCCTGAAACTGGCTCCGATCCGTCATATATTAGAACTGGAAGAGATTTTATAGTACATACCAACTCACTCAAAGTAGGCGGCCTATTTTCAACTTCCGGATGTCGTGGCATATTTTGAGGAATTATAATATAAATAAAACAAGCGGTCAAACCTTATGCCAATTTAGCCTCCGCCGCCGGGGAATTGTTCAGTTTTTCTTTGACCTCTCTGGACAGCTAGCGGAGGTGGCTTGTCCTTTTCTTTTTTTTGTAGGTCCACCATTTCCTGCTGTTTTTCATTCTCAACTTTTTCTGCAGGACGCTCTTCAGGCTTTTCTCCTTTTGGATTTACAAGAGGCTCGTAATAAAATTCATCATGGCGTTTTTGTAATTTTGTGCGTACTTCCGCAAGCTTTTGCTGTTCTTCCGGCGATTTTGGAGATTCTGTGTCCGACGGAACCGGTTGTGTGGGACTTTGCGCAGGATTTGAAGATGAATCTCCACCTGCTTGTGGATTTTTCTTGCCCGCACCATACAAATCTTTTACAAAATCCTGCGTAGACTGATCTGTAGTTTGGGAAATCCCAAGCTGGGATGTCGCGGCTTTTGCCGTATCTGATGCGGACTTTGCAATCCCCTTTCCAGCCTTTTTCGCAAGATTTGCGCCAGTTTCCAAAGCCTCCTCAGCAGTTAAAACTCCTCCTTTACTCATAAACCTGTCTTCCTTCCATAGCACGTTGTAAAGTCACTTCATCCGCATATTCCAAGTCTGCTCCGACAGGCAACCCTCTCCCAATCCTAGTAATTGTTATTCGTTTTTCGTTATTAGTTATTAGTTCGCGAAGTTGCTTCGCGATGTACATCGCCGTTGCCTCTCCCTCCATTGTCGGGTTGGTTGCAAGAATTACTTCTTTTATCTTCACATCGGCTGTTCCATTGGAATTTTTTTTAATTCTGTCCAAAAATTGCCGTATGTAAATTTCATCAGGCCCGATATTATTAAGCGGGTCTATTCTCCCATGAAGCACATGATAGACTCCGTGATATCTTCCATTCCTCTCAAGAGATAAAACATCAAGAGGTTCCTCAACTACACAAATTGTCGACTTATCTCGCTCGTTATCCCCGCAAATTGAGCAAGGATCGGTCTCTCCAATTGAAAAACACACCGAGCACAAAACTGTATCTTTCTTAAGACTTTGAACTGAGGAGGCAAACTTATCGAGCTCACCTTGAGGGACGTGCAAGAGATAAAACGTAAGCCTTTGGGCTGATTTAGGTCCTACCCCCGGAAGTCTTTCAAAAGACTCAATTAAGTTGATTATTGCTTTTGGAATACGCATAAAATTTCTAATTATTCTAATTTCTAATTAACCTAAATAAGTCCCAATTTTAGAAATTAGGTCAATTAGATTAATTAGGTTAATTTTTAATATTCTTCGCAATCTCCCCTGCTACCGATAAAACTTCAAGTTTTTCAAATTTTTTGTTTTCAGGAATTTTTATTGTATCCGTTACAAATACTTTGGAAAGCTTGGAGTTTTGCAAAATTTCTTTGGACTCGTTTGAGAAAACAGGATGTGTCGCGAAAACAAAATTCTCAGTAATTCCGGTTTTTATTATCAAATCAACTGCCGCAACTATCGTCCTTCCTGTTGAGATCATATCATCTACTATCAAGGCTCTTTTGGCATTTTTTACAAATCCGGAATCTTCTGTGCCAAACTTACTAGACTCAATATTTCCGGTCGCAAGATCTCTGTTTTTTTCAATCGCAGCGTAAGGCGTATTATCCAAAAGCTCGGAGAGAATTTTTATTCTTCTAATTCCTCCCATGTCGGGTGAGATAAGAACCGAGTCTTTATAATCTTTGAAAAGTTCTTTAATCCTTTGCGCAAAAATAGAAAGTGCAGTAAGATGGACGACAGGAATTGAGAAATTCTCTCGAATTTTAATTGAATGAAGATCGAAAACAATCAGTTTATTTATTCCTGTTGCCTCAAGTGTTTTGGCAATTACTTCAAGTGAAACTGCCTCACCAATGCGGAAAAGATGATCCTGCCTCTGATACCCAAGATATGGAACCACAACTGTAATATTCTTCGCACCGGCTCTTTTCGCAGCGTCCACCAAAAAAAATAGCTCCATGTAATTTTTATCAGGAAGTGGCGAGGTCGACTGAACTATCACGACGTCATCATCGAGCACTTTATCAAGAACCCGGATCCGCCGTTCTCCGTCAGGGAAAATAAATATCTCACAAGGAGAAAGGTTGAGATTTAAACTCTTGGCAATTTTTTCTGCGAGGGGCTTATTGGAGGATCCTGAAAAAATCTTCATCACTCCCCATTGTACTATGAAGTTCTACTTTTTCCTAGGTCTTACTCTCAAGAATGATTCTGAATGTATGTGAATCTATGTTTAATTCTCTGGCTCCACCTATCAAGCCTATTTCATTTCTTGAATGTCTTTCAATAACATCCTTAAGGAAATCAGGATTTATCCTCTTCACCTTACTCGTTCCGTTCTCATCAATTATCTCAAGTTTTCTCAACATTTTGTATACACTTGCGCTAGAATATCCAAGTAAGATAGCAATTTGTTTATGATCCAAACCGCGTTCTAAGAATAGATACATCATTATCCTTTTATTATTTAATACATTTTTTGCAAGCTTTTTGTCTATCTCCCTAAGAGAATCTCCATCGAGAAGCCTTCTCAACCTATTAAGCCCTCGTCTTTCAGCGTTTAAAACTCCTTGCTTAGATCTTCCTAGTGGCTTTTTAAAATCGTCAAGAGCAAGTGGAGTTTTACCTGGAACTTTTATGTAACGCCTGAGGACTTCGCTCTCTGCATCTCCAACCAAAGGCAATAATCCAGCTTCCAAACCATGCTCGACTAAGTTCACGTTTTCTTCTTTTAGAATTCCTCCTGTTTTCCTTACTTCTCTTTGTAAATTTAATCGAGGAGGGAAAGAAACTTCTAGCTTTTTCCTCAGCTTACCCAGTCTTTTCTTGCTAAGTTTTATTTTTTGTCTTTTTAAGTCTGCAGTTAAATTATCCAAGCTTCCGCTTTCATTAAGGGCTGTTTGGAAATTTTGCTTTTGTAATTCTTCGGTTTCTCCAAAAGCTTTTACAATTTCGTCATCTATTCTTCCCTGATTATATCTAGTAAGAGCTTCGCTAATTTTTGAACCGCGTGGGCTGTTCTTTGGTCTTCTTGTTTTTTCAGTAGACAATTGAGTGCTACCAATATATATAACTTTTTCTGGAGGTAATGGTAGTTGGTTATCAACCATACTGACTCGAGACTCTTGAGACGGGTCTCCAACTTTGAAATCTTGCGGTTTTTCTATAGGCTGGCCTTCATTTCTTCTCATAATTCAGCTCATAGTATAGCTTAAATGAGTTCGGAAGTCAAAGTTTATGCTTAATACTAATATACTAGTATATTAGTATTTAATTATGAATTTATTGGCCGCCGCCGCCGCCCAGAAGTCCCTGGAGTCCGCCGCCCATTGACTGAAGTTTCTTAGCAGCTACTTCCTGGGATTTTTTGACAGCTTCATTTACCGCTTCTTTTATGTCATTGTCTGATTTTCCGTTGGTCCTTATATCCTTTATCTTCTGATCTCCTGTAATTGTAATATCGACACCATTTTTATTTACAGTCACTTCTTCGCCCTGAAGCTCGCGCTGAATTTTCATCGCTTCATCGCGCATTTTTTTAATGTCTTTAAGTTGATCGAACATTCCCATAAAAACTCACCCCCCTTGCCTCGCCGAAGTCTTGCCAAAGGCAGACGAAGGCGGGTCTAAATTGATTTTAACACAAAAGAAACTTTTGTGCTTTTTCCTGTAATCTCTTTCAAGGCATCTTCAATAATTTCTTTTGCCTTCGGGTCTTCAAGTTTATCTTTGTGGAACTGGAATTTTGCTTCCAGAATTAGCGCCCCGTTTTTAAAATCAGAAACCGCACATCCTCTCAGAAATCCTGCAACAGGCTGATTTTCAATTTTAACTTTATCTATTAATTCTTGGAGCATATTCTGATGCGGGGAGTCTACAAAATTTTCACTAATCACATTTGCTCCCACTGCTTTGGGGTTTTTCAAACCAAGTTCACCCGCATTGTGAGTATGAAAATTTTTGTGGACGACCTCAGCATCAGAAGAATCTTTAACTGCCCACTCAATAATTACAATTTCAAGAGGAAGTTGCGGTAATACCGAAAATTTAAGTTTCCCCGCGGCCTCGGACAAAGTTTCAATAAGCCTTTTTAAATCCCGAAGTTCTATTTTATCGGCAAATTTTGAAGAAACTTTTGATACTCCGACTTTTTCAAGGAGAATTTTATGAAGTTCTCCAATAAGAGTCTCCATAAAATATTTCATATCAATTCCCTGCTCCACCAAACTTCCAACCAAACTTATCCCCGCTTTTACATCTTTATTCACCAAAGACTCTACCATTTCATCAATATTTTTATCTATATCTCCTATCTGGTAAGTTTTCTGTACAAATTCTTTTGTAATTTTCTTACCTCTGGCAACAGCTGACAATTCTTCAAGAACCTTTACTCCATCGCGGAAACTTCCGTCTGCAAATTTTGCAATTTCCGTAAATGCGTCTTTATCAGCGTCAATTTTTTCCGCTTTTGAAATTCTAGCAAAAGCCCTGAGAAGTTCTTCATCTGTAGCTTTTTTAAAAGTAATCTGAAAACACCGCGATGCAATTGTGGCAGGCACTTTATGTGGTTCTGTGGTACAGAGAATAAAAACTACATGAGAGGGCGGTTCTTCAAGAGTCTTAAGAAGTGCGTTGAAGGCCTCAGTTGTAAGCATGTGGACCTCATCAATTATGTAAACTTTTTTATTCGCGCGCGCCGCTGACAATTTAATCTTCTCCCGCAAATCCCTTATCTCATCAATTCCCCTGTTTGATGCGCCGTCAATTTCAAGGACATCAATATTTGAACCATTGGTAATAGAGATGCATTGGTCGCATTTATTGCATGGCGTAAGCTTCCCGGCTTTTCTATCCTTTTCTGTAAGTTTTTCGCAGTTAAGAATTTTTGCAACAATTCTTGCGGTTGAAGTTTTCCCAAGACCTTTGGGGCCTGTAAAAAGCATCGCATGGGTATCATCTTTCGACAAAACAGAAACAAGCTTCTCACGAACGCTCTTACTGTCAAGTTCTTCTATATTTTGGGGTCTGTATTTGCGGTAAAAAACCATATCCTGAAAATTTCTAAATCCTAATTTCTAATTTCTAAAATTTTTTAGGTCAATTAGAGCAATTAGGCTAATTAGGTCAATTGATATATTATTCATGGTTTATTCCGAGTAAATGCATTATTCCATGCTCGACAAGCTCTGCGATTTTATCATCTACCAAAACTTCATCACGCGATGCTTCTCTTATCACTTCCGGATATGAAATCACTACGTCACCAAGTATAAGTGCTTCTCCCTGACCATGCGTGGGCAACCCTTCAGCCTGTGAAAAGGACAAGACATTCCTAGTCTTATCTTCCCCTTTGTATTTTTTGGAAAGCTCCCGCATTTTCCTATCCCCAACGATTGCAATAGAAATTTCGACTTTTCCGGAAACTCCCTTCTCATCAAGAAGACTTGCGGCAAGATTTTTTATTTTTTTCCTGTTGACCTGATATCTGCTTTCGACGAAAATTGCAATTGTGACCTGTGCCATAGTTTATGACCATACTTTCTTCATGCGCCTCGCATCTTCTTGTTTTTGTTTTCTGGCAGCAGAAGGCTTCAGATAAAACTCTCTTCTTTTTGCCTCCTGGATTATTCCTCCGGCGACAACTTTTCTCGAAAATTTTCTTATAAGCGACTCATCACTCTCTCCCGGCTGTTTTTTTACAAATACCATATATAAAACACCTCCCCTTGTGAAGTAGCGCAAAGCGCACTTCACGGGGTCCCGTGAGATGATTTATCTATCTCACTGGGACATTAATTAATCTAATCTATTTTACTCCAACCAATAACTTATGTAAACCACGAGAAGCTACATTTTCACTGATTTTCCCAGAGGACCTATTATATGAAGATGGAGATGGTCGATAATTTGCGCTCCGCCGCCGTTTACGACAATTCTATATCCTTTATCTTCAAGCTTCTGTTCTTTTATGATTTTTTGTCCTACATTTTTTAACTTATCCATTAATCCCTTACCTGCCTTGCCGGCAGGCAGGTCTTTAATATCCAAAAAATCCCTGATGTGTTCCTTGGGCATTATCAGGATATGAACTTCTTTTATTGGGTTTATATCAGCAAATGCCATAACATCCTTATCCTCATAGGCAAAGTCTTTCGGAATCTCATGTCTTGCGATTTTACAAAAAATACAGGTTTCCATATTTATTATTTTAGCAAAAGGACAAATTTTTCTGCATGGCGCGGGGAGCTTTCAAATTTTCTCAAGCACTTTTATTATATCAGCCAAAGGCAATTTCGTCGGTTTCATTTTGGGATTTTTTGCGGTGCCATTGAGAAGCATCTTTCTACCAACATGAAGAAACCATGTCGCCTCAGGATCCATTTTTTTAAGCTGCTCATAAGCCAAGGTAAGATCGGCATCTACCTTATCAGACTTTGGCAAAGTCTTTATCCGCACATATCCTTTTCTCGGATCTTTTCTAACCACGAGAACATATCCCATCTTCTGAGCAAGTTTTATGACAGTATCATTTATTGTTTCGAATCCAATTCCGCGGCCAAAGCGCGTTTCAAAAAGTTTCCCGTTTTCTTTAATTTCGTGCTCTGCCCAAATACGGTTCTCAAATTCATGGAGAATTCCATCAAGCGCTTCCATCACAAACTCTGTATAGTAATCATCCTGATCAGGCTTCATTACTTTCAAACCATCCAGAATTCCCACCAGGTTAAATTCGTAATGGTCGGCGGACGGGTCTTTCCAGAAGACTTCTTTGAAATGGTCAATATCAACAACCACTCTCATCATCCTATCCACCGCTTCAATTTTTTCTTCTCTCAAATTCTCGTTGTGCTCTGTATGACTTTTTTTGACAAATTCCCACGTGACGCTTGCCGCGCAAACTTGATCGCTTTGCGTTTGATGATGATCAAGCGGACCAAGTCCCGTATCTACATGAATTACCTCATCTTCCCCTACTTGTCCTGAGCCTGCTTGCAGTGAGCTTGCCGAAGCTGCCGAATGGATTTTTTCAATAGCGTTTTGCGGAGTCTTACCATTTATAGTCTCTCCTGCTGGCACATATTTTACTTGGGCATCTTCCCAACCCTGCAAAAATCTCTTAAGTACCCAAACAGAAGATATCGCGTCAAGATCAGGTGAGGCATGTGTGACAATAGTCTTCATAAAATAGTTACTAGCGACTAGCAATTAGTTAATTTCGCTAGAGTAAAGTATACATTATTTTACATGTACAAAAAAGCCCATTGATATTATTGCAGGTATACTGGTATACTTGGACTAATATGCCAAGAGCTTCTAAATTCAGCTTAAGACAAAAGCAATTTGAAGAAATGAATTCACATCTTCTCTACCTTATCTCATCATTAAATAATAAAAGCGAGATAGAGGATTTTATAGAAAGTTTCTTAACAAAAGAAGAGAAAATAATGCTTACAAAAAGATTGGTTCTTTTCATGATGCTTCATAAAGAGTATTCTCCATCCATTATCAAAAACACGCTCCATATAAGTTATGAAACTATCCGAATCTATCAAAATCAGTTGATATCGAAAAATAAAACGTTTCAAAAACTTATAGAAAATCTTCTTAAAAGGCAGGAGAGTTTAAACTTTTTCAAAAGCATTAATAAACTCCTAAAACCGCTCGACTTGGCTTTTAACTCCAAAAGAAATATGAAAGCACGGGCAAAATTTGCGTCAGGAAATTTTAGCTAAGTGAAGATATACCAGTATATCTGTAGTAAACAAGCTGAGTGTTGACATGCTCGACATAAGAATTCAATAATTAAGTATATGGACGATCAAAATCCTACACAAACTCCGCCGGTAAGTCCTGCTACACCAGCGAAGACGCCGGTTGTTGAAATTGTCCCTCCGCAGGCAGAACCACAACAAGCTCCGCCATCCGGCAAATTTTCTTTTTCTCCAAAAATAATATTGGCAATCCTACTCCTTTTAATTGTCGTTGTAGTCGGAGGCGGGATATACCTTGCCCAAAGTTCCAAACCAAAGGAAACTGCGAAATCCAATCCAACTCCCACATCAAAACCTTCTCCAACCCCCGACCCCACCGCAGATTGGAAAACATATGAGAACAATATCTTTAAATATTCGCTAAAATATCCTGACTCTCTGACTCACTCACCGCTCAAATACGAAGGTGAAGGCGGAACTATTTTTACTGATTCTTGGAAATCCAGCAACAATTCTTATTCCATAAATATTTATTCATATCCTGACATATATGCTTCGGCCTCTCAACCAGAATTTAACGCTAAAACAATATCCGACGAAAATATTATAGTCTCTGGACAAAACGTCAAAAAGCTTACCGGAAAAGAAATTATTTCAGACATAGGAACTTTAATTCACATTGGTCCTCTAAAAAATAATTCTCAGAATTACTATATTATTTTTTCTTCTGGTTCAAGCATTGCTACTCAAGAAAGTTTGGATATTTTTAATAAATTGGCATTCACCTTCAAATTCACCGACGCCTCTCCTTCCCCGACTTGCATTCCTAGACCCGCTTGTCTTGACGCAACTCCCCGCTGTTTGATCCCAGAAACTCCTGACATGTGTCCATCCACAATTACATCCACTCCATAAATTCCACCCAAGGGCCTGTGCCCCGTGAGATGCGAAGCTATCTCATGGGGTTGACAAAAACCAGAGAATAAACCATTATATAATTATATTCATCAAACCTGTCCATGGATAATAAAACACAAAATCTTGACCCTGCGCTCAAAGCCACTTACGAGCGCGTAATGGGCACCAATGTTGCCGCTCCAACTCCGTCGCCTTTTCCGGCTCCGACTCTAACTCCACCCCCAACTCCTCCATCTTCTCCGGCTCTGCAACCGGCAGTTACGGTGCCTCAAGGCTCAAATGATATCAAAGTTGTCACGGGAAGTCCAAATGCTACCAAGGTCGTTGCCGGAGGTGGAAAGGGCGGAGGAAGGCTTTCGCCTGCTTTAGTATTCGTAGCAATTGCGCTGTTTTTTGCGATTTATACTTTTGTGTGGCTTTTCGTATTTAAGGTAAATATTCCCTTTATCCCAAAACTCTTTTAGTTACCTCACCTAAATCTAATAACTCTGATTTTTCTTCATCTCTTTTCTTAAATTCTATTTTATCTTGGGCTTGCCCTGAGCCCGCCGAAAGGGTCTTTTCAGAAATTACCAATCTTACCGGAATTCCGATAAGATCCGCATCTGCAAATTTCTCTCCGGCTGTAGTATCCCTGTCGTCATACAATACATCGATTCCAGCCTTTTCCAATTCTTCATGAACTTTATCGGCAAATTTTCCCACCTCGGAGGTGGACGAATTTACACCTCCGAGGTGAATTAAATGAGCATCAAACGGCGCGACACTCGCCGGCCATTTCATCCCTTTCTCATCATGATTTACCTCAACAATTGTTCCCATAAGTCTTGAGACTCCTATCCCATAGCACCCCATCATGACAAATTTCTCACTACCAATTTTATCTTTGAATTTAAGACCGAACGCCTTTGAGTATTTATCCTTAAGCTGGAAAATATTTCCCACTTCAATTGTCTTAACTTTCGCAAGTGCTCCGTGTCCCAAATCACATTGTTTTCCTTCCGCAACTTTTGATATCTCTGTATTTTCCGAAAAATCTCCTCCAGGACAATAAATAATTTCATCCTCCCCGCTCTCACAAATCACCTGATACTCATCAGAAAATTCAGAAAAAGTTCCCCCTGAAGCTCGCGTCTGTATCGCATCAAGCCCTACACGCTTGAAAACACTTGCATACGCTTTTTTCATCTTTTCGTAATAATCAGCCAAATCTTTTTCATCTGTATGGAATGAGTAAAGGTCTTTCATCAGAAATTCTCTTCCGCGCAAAAGTCCGGCCTTTGCTCTTGCCTCGTCTCTAAATTTATTTTGAATTTGATAAAGATATAAAGGCAGGTCTTTGTAAGATGAGATTAATCCGGAAACAATAGGCACCAGAACTTCTTCATGAGTCGGACCAAGCGCATATTCTTTCTCAAATTGGCTCGTGAGCTTAAACAGCGCATCAAAGCCCGTCCATCTTCCTGTCGTCTCCCAGCTTTCTTTTTTTTGAAGTGAGGAAAGTAAAAGTTCTTGTCCGCCGGCAGTATTCATTTCTTCTCTTATGATATTTGAGATCTTACTTATTACACGAAGCCCTAAGGGCAGAAAATTATAAACGCCCGCCATTTCTTTCCTGATAAAACCCGCGCGTATCAGAAGCTTGGCATTTATAGACTCTTCATCCTTGGGCGTTTCTTTAATTGTCTTACCAAACAGCTTGGAATATAACATAAAACGAGTATAGCATATTTGCTTTTTTTGTAATATAATTTCAGATTATATATGTCTATTGAGACTAATTCTAGATTAAGAATATTAACCCATCCCGACACAGATGAACCAACAGGAATTGTGTTTTTGAATCCTGATCAAATTAAACTCATGACGCTAATGATATTAATGTTTAAGGCGATTGAATTAGATTACGATATGAAATTGGTCAATAGAGCTAAAACCATTTCATTTGAACATCTCAGCGCAACGACTTTAGAAGAAAAATTAGTCGAGTCTGAACCAAATCAAAGAAGGGAGTTCATAGAGGAAGCTAGGAATGCAGACAGTCTGATATTTGAATCTTCTCGACCAACGCGTTCACTTTGATCTCTTTACCTCTTTACCCTGAGCTTTTATCCTGAGCAGAGCCGAAGGTTGCCGAATGGGGTGGCCGCCGAAGGCATTGCGGAGAGCCGCGACCATTCTCGCTGCAAAAGATTTTTGAATCTTTGGATCTTTTTCCGATTCATTCCGTATTTCAAGAGAGCGTTTGATAATATCGAAAAGTAAACCTTTTTTCTCGGCCTCTTCGGTCGCCCATATTGTCTCGCCAGTTGCTTTTCCGATAATTCCTGTCAAGCCTGAAAGCTTGGGATCTTTCTCCAAGACTTCAATCGTGCGCTCCATCATGAAGCCTGACACAAGACTTCCCTTCTGATAAATCTTCGCAACTTTTTCAAGGTCAAGGCCATACGGAGATTCCTTTAGTAAGCCAAATCCTTCACCAATCGACTGCATGTATCCATACTCCATCGCGTTATGAACCATTTTTATGAAATGCCCTACTCCGCCCTCACCAAAATATTCATGACCGCCGGAAGGCTTAGATAAGGAATCCAGAATTGGTTTTATTTCCTCATATGCACTTTTATCTCCCCCCACCATAAGCGGATATCCCGTTTTTGAAGCTACAATTCCCCCACTTACTCCAATCCCAAGAAACCTAATTCCCTTTTTTGAAAATTCTTCAAATCGTCTCTGGCTATCTTTATAATTTGCATTTCCACCGTCAACTACAATATCTCCCTTTCCAAGATATGCAGAAACTTCATCTAGAATATTTTGAGTCGCTTCACCGGCCGGCAACATTATCCAAATTATTCGAGGTTTTTCTAAATACTGCGAGAGATCTTTTATTGTTTTAGCAATCTTTAAACTATTATCTGAGATTTTTAATTTTTCATTTTTAATTTTTAATTTAAGCTCGTCAACACGAGCGTTTGTTCGGTTCCAAACCATCAATTCATGTTTCTCGCGGATAAGTTTCCCCGCCATTCTCGACCCCATTTTACCTAATCCCACAAATCCAATTTTCATAAAACTAGTTGCTAGTGGCTAATCTCTAGTCGCTAATTTAGAGCCATTTTTTTCCATCTCTTTCTATCAAATCCTGTGCTTCTTTGGGTCCCCACTCGCCGTTTTTATAAATTTTTAAATCTTTGTCTCCTTCTTTTTCCCAGCCTTTCAAGATTTTAGTAATAAAGTCCCAGGAACTCGCCAGCTCATCTGATCTATTGAAAAGCATCTGGTCTCCCTGAAAAATATCAATTAAAATCTTTTCGTAAGCTTCAAGTCCTTTCGTATTGAAAGATTCTTCATATGTAAAATGCATATCCACAGTCTCAAGCGCAAGCTTACTTCCGGGCTTTTTCGCAATAATTCTCATATAAATTCCTTCATCCGGCTGAATCCTTATTGTCAAAACATTCCCAATCTCAGGACACCCAAATTCTTTAAATAAGATATGACAAGTTTGCCTAAAAACCATCGAAATCGTCACTTCATCTTTTGGCATTTTTTTCCCTGCCCTTACGTAAAACGGCACTCCTTCAAACCGCGGTGTATTTACGTGGAATTTAAAAGCGACGAATGTTTCGGTCTCAGAATTAGGCGAAACTTCCTTTTCGTCTTTGTAGTCTTGGTATTGCCCCCGTACTACGTCTTGAGAAACTTCGGAGGGCTCAATGCAGTTTATCGCTTTTATTGCATTTGCCCGCGCATCACGCAGATCTTCTTTCGTAAAACTTCTGGGCTGCTCCATGGCAACAGATGCAATAAGCTGCATGAGATGGTTTTGCGCAGCGTCACGCAAAATTCCTACCCCGTCAAAAAAACTCCCCCGTCCTTCAATGCCCTTTTTCTCAGCCCAGGTTATCTGTACATGGTCAAGATGTTCGCTATTCCAGACGGGTTCAAAAATTCCATTGGCAAACCGGAAAGCAAGAACATTCTGTAAAGTCTCTTTACCGAGGTAATGGTCTACACGGAAAATCTGCTTTTCTTCAAAAATCTTCGAGAGCTTCTCATCAAGAGCAATTGCCGTCTCCAAATCTTTTCCGAAAGGCTTCTCGATAATTATCCGCGTCCACTTATTACTCCCTTGTCCGCACCCCTCGGCAAGTTCTGTTGACTCGAGGTAATCTAATATAATCTCGTAATTTTGCGGAGGTGTCGCTAGATAAAAAAATCTCGTAATACATGCTCCCATTTTTTTATCAAATGAGTTAAGCTTCTCGATGAGTTCCGTGTATCCTTTTTCCTGCGCAAAATCTCCTTTTTGGTAAAAAAGATGGGCAGAGAATTTTTCCCAATCTGGCTTTTCGGATAAGTCTTTGAAATAATCGCGGAATTCATCGTCTGAAAAATCGCGCCTCGAAAATCCGACTACGAAAAACTCTTCAGGCAGAAGATTTTGGTTGAAAAGGGAGAAAAGCGCTGGGATAAGTTTGTTTTGGGCAAGATCACCTGTAGCACCAAAGATAGTCATGGCAAAAGGGCTACTCATAATTTCTAATTATTCTAATTTCTAATTAATCTAAATAAATCCCAATTATTTTAATTTGTAAGTTTTGGTACTTGTTTAGAAATTAGGTCAATTAGAGCAATTAGGTTAATTTTATACCTTTTGGTCGGTAATTAAAACTACTTTATCAGTGACCTGCGGAGTATTGAGAAATCTAGCCGGAATTTCCTCAACCGGTCCGTCTTCAAAAAGATGCTTTAATGCTTTCTTTTTGTCATTTCCAAATACTAGAAGAAAAATCTGATCCATCTGTGACAAAGCGTTAAAAGTAAGCGAAATTCTTTCCTTCTGCTCTCCCGGAAAATCATCAAACTCTTCAACTAGTTTTTCGTTCTTAGTTCTTAGTTTTTCGTTACCAGCAGGAATGCTGGCAATGTGTCCATCGCTTCCCATCCCAAGAACCGCAACGTTTTTCGGAAACCATTTAAGTAGGTATCTTACTGTCTCATCGTAGTCCTTCGCAGTTTCTGTTAGGGATTTATTTTCCAAAACTCCATAGAATGGAACACCATTTGTCTTAAGATAATCCCAAAATCCCACATCTTTTATCATTTTCTCATTGCTATTCCCGTGCATGGGCTTTCCCCACCTCTCATCTACTATCGCCACCGCTCCCGGTCTAAATAATTTTTCCTGCCTGCCGGCAGGCGGGTCTTTGGCAAATTTTCTATAAAGAGGCGCTGGAGTTCTTCCGCCGGAAAGATATAAAACAGTTTTCTTATCTACGGCTTCGTAGAGCTTTTCCTTTGCAATCTCAATTCCCTTAAGATCACTCGAAACACTTATCGTCTGCATTTTATATACGTATATTACCAGAAGTTACATTATCCGAATAGAGGGCTTCAAAGGTTTTATAGCAGATAAATCGTAATGAGGATCAACAACATAAGTTACCTCGTTTGAAAGTGGACCGTCTGCTCTATAAAGCAAGACTGCATCCATGCTCTCGCGAAAATCATTCCTTACATCATTTAGGGGACCCCTCAAGACTAACATTTCTGCTTGTTCATCTCCATTAACTATGACATTTCTCCATTCTCTTTTAAGACCAGTCGATTTGTAAATCTTAAGAAGAGGAAGTGCCGGATTCTTTTCAAATCCGTCCTGATCTGATATCGTCTCCCATCTCCCAGCTGCTGTTGCAATTGAGCTTTCATAGTTCCCGTCTTGAGATCCATACATATAACTCTTTTCATGAAATTGCCATGCTTTTCCTCTATCGGATTTTTCCACTGTTTCTAAAGCGCCTTTACCATAAAATGCTCTTCTCCATGCCTGGTGCCATCTATCAATGTTTTCAAGCCTAAGGAATGGGCTCAAGGCGTCGAAGTGCTGTGCCATAAGCTGGTCTACTTGTGAGAGTAACTGATTTAATTCTGCCACTGTATGAGGACCTTTAGTCTCTTCTTTTCGCAAGGAAGCAACTCCTTCTATTCGCTGCTGCACAATTTCTGGTAATTCTCTAAATTCAAACGGAAGACTTCTCTCCAACCTTTGTGTCATATTGGTAGCGACTATATCACTGAAGGTTTATTTTGTCAACAGAAAAAATCATTTTTTGACAATCCGGCATCAAATGCATGGAGGATTAAACGAGCGTCCCCTAACGGGGAGATTGTAAATTAGCGGGTTTAATCTGAAAAGCATGACCTGCCTGCCGGCAGGCAGGGAAGAGGCATGGCGGGAACTTTTGCTTCTTTTCTTGGCAGAAAAGAAGAGAGAAAATATTCCATGGAGGTTCTTCGGACTATAGATTCTTCGTCTACAACTCAGAATGACAATTTCAAGCTATTGCTTTGGGAGAATGGGCTGGCCGGTTATAAGTCGTATAAGATCGCTTAGTGTAATTATCGCAATAAGCGCAAGAAGAATTGCCATGCCTATGGCGTGAGCTCTGCCCTCAAAACTGCGCGAAACTTTCTTACCAACCACTCCTTCAATGAGAATGAAAAATAATCTTCCGCCGTCAAGTGCCGGAATCGGCAGGACATTTAATATCGCAAGATTAAGTGATAAGAGCGAGACGAATGATAGGACCGCGAGTGGGCCCACTGCGATAAATTGCCCGGTAAGTTGTGCAATCCCCACAGGTCCTGCTACACCTTTGGGAATTTGACCTTGTGTAAAAAGCTGAGAAACCACACCAAAAAGCCCTGCAAGAATGAGCCATGAGTACTTAAGAGCTTCAATAAGTCCGACATATGGCGCTTGCCAAAGAGGATATTTGGTAACGACAACATTTGATGAGATAGCCACTCCCATCGGACCTTCATCTGCCGGAAACTTCTTGCGCGGAGTTACCTCTACTTTTTTAGTTTCGTCATTTCTCCTAATCTCAAGAGTTATTTTTTCTCCAAGATGTTTTCTCGTGGTTTCAATTATTTGCGAAGGACTGGTAACTTTCATTCCGTTTAGGCTTGTCACTACGTCTTGAGATTTAAGCCCCGAAATATCCGCAGGCGAATTCTTCACAATCTCCGTAATTATTACTTTGTCCCCCGGCGTTTGTACTCCTGCGATTCCGAAAAAATATGTAATAATTACAACAGCAAGAAGAAAATTCATAAAGACTCCTGCAACAATTACAAGCGCTCTTTGCCAGACAGGCCGTGCATAAAATGCCCGCCCCAAATCTCCCGAAAGCTTTTCTCCCGATTTAATCTTCACACTTCCTCCACCGGCGTCATCCTCACCGTAAAGTTTTACAAATCCCCCAATCGGAAGCCAGTTTACAGAGTACAAAGTCTCTCCTCTTTTTATCCCAAAGGCCCGCGGCGGAAGCCCTACTCCAAATTCCTCAACCTTGATCTTGAAAAATTTAGCAACAAAAAAATGCCCCGCTTCATGTATCAGAACTAGAAGCGTTAGGATTAATAGGAAAACTATTATTGTTATAATCATGCTATTTAATTTCTAATTATTCTAATTCCTAATTAACCTAAATAAATCCCAATTTTAGAAATTAGGTCAATTAGAGCAATTAGGTTAATTATATCTGTAACAGCTCTTCTTCTTTTTTCTTTCCTATAATATCAACGTCCTCCATCAGCTCATCTGTCATTTTCTGTATTTCCCTCTCGAGCCTCGACACTTCATCCTCTGAAATTTCCTTTTCTTTTTTCACATCATTCATTGCTTCATGTCTTATTTGTCTTGCCATTATCCTTCCGTTCTCAAGCTTCTGATGCATTAGATGAATCAATTCTTGCCTTCTTTCTTCAGAAAGCTGCGGGATGCTAATTCTTATCAATTGACCATCAATTACAGGATTTAGTCCGACATTGGCTTCCGAGATCCCTTTCTGAACTTCCCCGATAATCGAATTATCAAAAGGTGTGATTACAATAGTCTGCGTATCCTGCGCGACAATTGTGGCAAGCTCTACAACTCTTAATTTTTGCGTCCCGCCATAACAGCTTATCATTATGTGTTCTACAAGCGAAGGCGTAGCGCGGCCTGTGCGGACCGTTGCCAAATCATTGTGAATTATTTCTAAAATTTTCGCCATTCTGGCTTTCACTTCATCCAAATTCATACGAATGTTTACTCCTAATTATCCCGAATACTTTGAATTTAGTATTCTCTTAAATGACAGTCTATCAGTTCTAAAATTTACTAAAATTCCCAATTCCATATTATTTGCCGTAAGATATCCAAGAACTTGCTTAAAATCTTTTGGCTTTAATCTATCGACAGTCTTAATTTCCAATATTACCTTATCTTCAATCAGAAAATCAAGGAAATATTTTCCGATCTTTTTACCATTGTACAATAAATCTACAGAAAGTTCTTTCTTAAAATTTAGTTTTTCTTGCTTGAGACCTTCTTCAATTGCCCTTTGATAATACTTCTCTTGGTATCTATTGCCGAGTTCATTGTGAACTGAAAAGAGGATGCCCATTATTTTGTAGGAAAGTTCTTTTTGAATAATCCTGGGCATATACAGTTTTATTCGGATCTATTCGCACCAATCATTCGTGTGATATTCGGACTAATCATTCGCGTCTAATTCGTATCTAGTGAGCCTGCGAACGACAATGTTTTCGCCCAACTTGGCGATTGCCTGTTTGACCAAATCCTCAATCTTAATCGATGCATCTCTTATATATTCCTGCTGGAGTAAACTTGGAACATCTTTTGGATTCATTGCGGCCACCTGCATCGCTACTTCATGAGCCAAGTTTTTGAAATCATCAGTACGCGCGACAAAGTCTGTCTCGCAAGTTATCTCCACCATTGCACCTACTTTTCCGCCATTGTGAATGTATGCTTCGACCAAACCCTGTGAGGTTTCTCTGTCAGATTTCTTTGCGGCTTTCTCAATCCCGTGTTTCTTAATCCACTCAACTGCCTTCTTGTAGTCATTGGCTGACTCTTCAAGCGCCTTGCGGCAATCCGCAATCCCCGCACCCGTTTTCTCTCTTAATTTTTTAAGTAATTTAATATCCGCTTTCATATTCGATGTGATGCTGATCCTTTTGTTATAGGATCTTGATATCCACGCACCAAAGCATCTTCAAGAATTTCTCTCTGTCTCCATTGTTCTTCGCCTAGTATTTCTACTGTATCTAATGAGTTACCATTTCTTACAGAAATTCCTAGTTCGCGCGTAACACGCCTACTTGAAATAAGCAATTCAGACCAAACTGCCTCATTGAAAGCTTTGACAAACCTAATATTCCATCTTAAACCTGTAGCCACCTGATGATCTGAAGTAAGAACGGGTTCTATGATTTTAACATCCGGATATTTCGCTCTCACATGTTCAACGAGATCATCGCGTGCATCAATTGCTCTAGTTTCCTGTAGAAATTCAATTCCTTTTTCCAAAAGCACGATATTATAGGGGTCTTTATCCGTATGTGAGTGAGTCGAGAACTTCCTCTCTCTGTCGAGCGGTCCTCTTTCAAAAGCTTGTTCTATTGACATTATTTGGTCTCCTTCTTGGGCTTTGTAGCTTTTTTCGCTTCAGGTTTTTCTTCGGCGACTTTCTTTGGCGCTTCAATCTTCTTCTCATTTACTCCATCCTTGATGTCCATAGTTTTTGGCGCGGAAGGTTTTGCTTCTGCTTTTTTGGCCGCCTTCAAATCTTCAGCAGCCTTTTTCGCATCTTCGACTTCTTTTATCTTCCTATTCTTCTCATCATTCTTAACTCCTTCTTGTCTTCCTTCAATCCAAGCATCAATAATATATTTAACTATTAATTTTACAGAGCCGGTCGCATCGTCATTTGCTGGAATTGGATAATCGACTATTTCAGGATTGGCATTTGTATCGGTAATGGCAACTGTGGTAACATTCATTTTCCCAGCTTCGCTTATCGCCAAAGCCTCCAAGTGTGAGTCGACTACAAAAAGAGCATCAGGAATTCCCGGCATTTCCATAATTCCTCCATAGAAAAGCTCCAGTTTGTTTTTTTCTTTCTGCCAGAGCCCCACTTCTTTCTTCGTATATTTTGATTTTTCTTCATCGCTCACCAATTTTGCTGAAAGGTCTTTGAGCTTCTTGAAATTCTTGACCACTTCCGAGAAATTGGTAAGAATTCCTCCAACCCAACGCTGAGTTACATAATAAATTTTGTTATCTTCTTTATTTGCGACTTGCTGCTTGGCACGCCGTACTTCCTCGCCGACTATTTCCTGAGCCTGTCTTTTGGTACCCAAGACAATCAAGGATCCGTTTCGTACTGCCAGAGATTTGACAAACTTCGCAGCATTTTCGAGGCCTTCTTTGGTCTTAACAAGATCTATAATGTGGATATTATCGCGGGCTTCAAAAATATAATCACGCGCCTTGGGGTTACCGCGCGTTACTTGGTGTCCGAAATGACAACCGGCTTCAAGAAGTTCTTCAAGTGAAATTTCCTGCATATTTATAATCCTTAATCCGCCGCTTTACAATTTACAATCTATTTCAGGATTATTTTAAGTAAAGCGTGTGTGCTTGTCCTCCGAAGCTTTCTTGTCCTTCGTAGTTTTAACGAAGGAGGAATGCGAAGGAGGATGTAATCCTGTAATGATACTAAAAATCCTCTCAAATTACAATAAGAAGAAATCAGTTATCAGTTTTCAGTTATCTGTTGTCAGAACTTTGTTAATCGGTCTTCGGCTAATCAGTCGAATTTAGCCTTTTGTTTCAGCCTTTTCGAGGTTCAACCTCGAAAAGGCTGAATTGTGGCTTCAAGGTCTGCTACATCTTTCATCATAATATTTAGCATAGCTGATGAACGGAAATACTGGCAAACCGTAGTCAGAAAACCGAGAACAGAGAACCGATGACAGATTTTTCTTGACGCAAAAGTTTTAAAAAGATACGATAAGAATATGGGAATGAACATTGCATCCAAGCAGTCCCGCAAACTTCCAAGCGGCGGGCTTGCTGTATTTATAATCCTGGGAGTAGTCTTTATCGGTTCTCTTGTTATGACTGGTGGTCTTCTCCCATCAAAAAGAAAACCTGTCACTACCACTACAAATGACATTGTAAATATTCCTCCAAGTGCAAGATCTAGTTCTAAAAAATCCCTTCAGCTAATTGCCATTGGTCCTATGAGTTCCTCTGCTCCAACTTCAACTCCAGGCCCAGGAAGCAGCAATCCCACACCCATACCTACCACTCCGCCTGTTATCACAATTATGCCAGGTGTTACAGTAAGGCCTACTTCACCTCCAGCTCCTACTTCTCCTCCAAGACCGACCCCTACACCAGACCTCAGACCTCGGTGCCCCTATGATACCAACCGACCAGTAGATTATCCCAACTGTAGATGCAACCACAAGCTTATTTATTGTCAAAACGACGTCTGTAGAGACCTGTATCCTGGTCAAAACAATTGCAATCCAGATCCAAATCTGCCTTATACTAGGGCTTGTAGATCCGTAGGAGGGGTTAACTTTACTGGCTGGCTTTGTTTCTCCAAGCCCGTTGTTTATCTCTATCCGACTAGGAAAACTTTGGTTGATGTATCCGTGGAAACATCCGGAGAAATTGTCGTAAGCGACCCCCTATATCCCCCTGGCGGATGGAAAAATGTCACAGCTTATCCCAATGGAAATCTGATTTATCAGGGAAAACCATACAGAGAACTTTTTTATGAAACAAGCGTAAGTGATGTTGAAAAACCTCAAGCTGGAATTATTGTAAATTCAGCAAATATCGCGAGGACTCTCCAAGAATTAAATAAAAAGCTTGGGCTTTCCGAATTTGAAAGCAAGGAATTGTCTGACTTTTGGGTTCCAAAACTTAAAGGCCTGAATTCAAAATATATTCAAGTCTCGCTTATAAGTGGCGCCGGAAAAGACAAGGTTGACAAGCTAATAATTAGTCCTAAGCCAGATACTCTAATTGAAGTTCTCTATTATTTCAAGCCGCTTGATAAATTTCCTGATATTCAACCGCTGCCAATTCCCCCAACTCCCAAGAGAGTCGGTTTTACTGCTGTTGAATGGGGCGGGACAATTGAGCAGTAATTTAGTAACATAGACTTATGGCTGCTCTCTTAAGACCAACTTCCAGTCTTCTCACAATCCTTCTAATCGTTGGGCTTGTCATTGCGGCAAGTTTTGTTTTTGTAGGCGGGTTTAGCCCTCTGCCGCAAAATCCGATAACTGATACTACCGGTTATCAGGTAGTCGCCCCGAATTCTATACCTGCTCAATACAACCTCCAGCTAAGATCGCCTAATTTTATTATTGCCCCTCCCCCTACACCTACTCCAACGCCGACAGTTGGACCAACCCCAACTTCCGGCCCACCAACTCCAACACCTACTATTGGTCCACCAACACCGACTCCAACGCCACGTCCGCCTACACCTACACCCGGTCCACCAACACCGACTCCAACGCCACGTCCGCCTACACCTACACCCACTCCGGCTCCGCCAGAGCCTTTCTAAGAATCTAAGAAATTTTTCTTGACAACTATACAAAATTACTCCTACAATTAATATGCGTTTATGAAAAAGGCAGTAAAAAGATTTAAATCATTTAGCTCAAGAGGAAGTTCACTGATAATAGTCTTACTTCTTGCGGTCGTAATCGTAGCAAGTATTTTTTTCGTAAACGGCGTTATTCCGGATACCACTAGAAGACCGAGTGATACTTCCGGAGTCTTTACGCTGGTCACTCCTCCTCCCGGCGATCCACACGCTAATCTTCAGCTTATGACTCTCAAATTTTCATCTTGCGCAAATACTGCCGCCATCGGATTCTTGTTGGACCAGTCAGGGTCTATGAATTTTGGCGGGGGCTCGAAACAAGCCAATTTGAAGAATGCTCTTAAATATTTCACCTCTAATTTTCCGCCGGAAGGAATCATAGGACTTAGAACATATAGTTCCCCTGGATTTCCTGCGCATATGGATGTTGTTCCATTTGATTACTTCAAAAACAATAAGGGCGACATTCTAAACACCATTAATACTATGATAGCCAAGGGCGGGACTCATTCAAAGGATGCGTTTAATGCTATAAAAACTGATCTTGCTGTTGCGCAAGCAAAATTTCCTGGCTATAAATTTAACTTAGTTTTTATCTCAGATGGTATTCCTGAAACATTGGCGCAAAACACGTTGTGCCCCGGCGGAACAGGATCAAGTTCTACATATTGCACAGATGATCCAGATATAGGATGCAGGTGTTTTGACCCGTCCCAAGATCCGACTTCCGTTGCTACTGAGATAAAAGCTACAGGGGTAAGAATTTTCACAATTGGATATATTCACGACATAAGAGATGCTAAGTTCAATAGTACAGACCCCAGCGCGCCCGCATCACTTGTCAATCTTATGAAAAGAGTGGCATCAAACCCAGATACCGACTTTTATTTTGCCCCAATAGATAATCAGCTCAACGAAATCCTTGGACAGATATCCACAAAGATCTGCAGTGACGTTAAATAAAGCTAAATCTGTCAATGACTTGTCTAAATATCTCCTCCATTTGAGGGCTTTGCTGTTCCGACTCGTAGGAAAACTGGAGCTTATATATGTTTCCTTTGTACTCAACTGCTACAGCCTTTTCCCAAGGCTTATCGATCTTACCTGAGAATATTTTAGTTTCAAGTCCACCCATAACAATGTTCTCTTCCTGATATTTAAAACTTCTGAAAAGTTCGTGAATATCAACGACTGATGAAGTTGTATTATCAAGTACCTGAAGCTCAATTGTATAATTTGTGCTTCCATGCTTTCCCTTGAGTAAAATTTCCTGACCACCATCAGATACTTCACCAGCTTCGAGAGACAAATCTTGCGGGTAACTTAATTTGTAAGTTTCGCCCGTATATACTTCCCACTCTCCGTCATCGCTTTTTGAACCATCATCTGCGGGCAGGTCCGCGTTGTTCTCAGCAGAAGTATCTTTGGGCACAGTGTTTATGTTGTAATTGGTAAGTAAATATGAGGCGCCCATTAGAAAAAGTAAGAATGCACAGAAACCACCTGTGATCAAAAGCTTCTGAGACACTGAAGCCTCTTCAAAAAACTTAATAAACCTATCCACTTAGATAATTATGGAAAGAGGAGCTTGAAAAGTCAACCAAAGCAAAGATAATTTGACAAAAATCCTCTGAAATCATAAAATTCTTCCTATCTTATGACACGTTCAATAGAAGCACAAAGAAGGACTGAAATTACTCCTCCTATGGAAATTCAAGCTGGAGAAGTAGTGATTGAGCCTGATTTAATAACTTTACCCGAAGGGATATCTATTAATCTTTCCAGAGATGAAGTTAAGAGAAACGGAGAAATGGTAAATAATTTAACACGCATTGAATGGTCAGTTCTTAGATTACTTGCGGTAAATACAGGAAGTGTTGTACCGCGAGATGAAATAAAAACAAAAACACATATAGGGAGCCAGGATTTAAGATCATATATATCTACGTTGAGAAAAAAACTTGAAATTCATCCAAAAAACGGTTCTATTAAAACCGTAAAGCATTTAGGATACATGCTTGATGACGGAAGAGAAAATCCGGAAGATATTATAACTGCAGGATCAGGAATTGCTGTGAATATGAGAAAAAGGCAAGTGAAAAAAGATGAAAAACTCATCCCCATGACTCCGATTGAGTATGAGCTTCTGAAACTCCTAAGCTTGCATATTGGAGATGTAGTTTTAAAGAAGAATATACTCAGAGAGATTTTTTTTAAAGATGGAGTTCAGGCATCTAAAGCGCTTGCCACTACTCTTTGCAGAATTAGAAATAAGCTTGATGTTCCAGCCCGCTCGGGACCAATAAGGTCGCACGTGGGTATTGGAGTAGAATTGTTAGCTCTCAAAGAATAGGAGAAAGTAAAAAGAAGCCTTATGAAAATGGGAGCTTGAAGTAAAATTTTGGATTGACAAATAAATTTCAAGAGGTATATACTACCCGCATTATGACAGCTCCCACCGAGAATAGACCTGGCCAAGGCGATTCTACATATGAAGAGTTTACCAACCAGCCTTTCTATGTTGATGTCAATAGAACTACAATATCCTTAGCTCCTCCTTCTCAAAGAGTTATTGACGTAGCTACAGGAACAGGCGCCATAATAACCCAACTACTTGAGCAAAATAAGCTTTTGCCGGGTTTTGAGGTTCATGGATACGATACGGATTCAGCCGCCCTAGGTACTGCCAGGAAAAAGTTTTCGGATTACTCTGGGCAGATTTTTTTTGAAGAGGCTTTTGCGGAAAATTTGCAACAGGAACCAGCAGGAGAAGCAGATCTTGTAACTTTTTGCAATGCTATTCATCTTACAGATCCTATTACTTCTTTTCAGGAAGCAGCAAGAGTTTTAAAACCCGGGCGGCCACTAATTTTAAATTCTGCGTATACAAATGATCTAGCGTATCCAAGTGGATCAAGAAGAACCTGGGGAATTATGGTATCCTTAGCAAAAAGAATTGCTCATGACAAATATGGACTTGAAGAGTCGAAGGACCATCCGTCTCAAGATATTCTAAAATATAGTTCTGAGGACTATAAAAGACTTGCAGAAGAGGCTGGTTTTACAAATATAAGTATTGGCCGCATCAATGTAAGAATGACTCAAGAAGATTTAGAAGCAATATGTAGATACAAAGAATTTACTGAAGGAGCTTTACCTGGAATAGACTATGATATTGCGAGAGATTGCCTTTTAGAAGCTGTTCCGGAAATGCTCGCAAGAAGAAAAGAAACAGACTCTATCACTCGGGGCTGGATGGTCATGTACGCTTTTAAGACTTCTGACTCTGAAATGGATGAGTTGCCAAACCCAGAAGAAAAAAGAGATCAAATATCCCTTAGCGATGCTAGAAGTATTTATTAGGGGATTGGGAATTTGAGGGTGAATTTTTTGATTTCTTCGTTAATTTCAAACAAACGTTTATTCTCTCTAACTCTTTTTTTGAAATCCTTCCAGAAATAACTTCTGCTTTCTCTTGTGGTGAGCTTGTCGAATCCATTTCCGCGGTCTTCCCTTATTTCCTCTATTACAGAATTAATCCAACTTGCGACTTTTATCATATCCTTCTCCTTCATTCCCCGCGTAGTAAGAGCAGGCGTACCAAGTCTTATTCCTGAAGGATAAAATGGAGGCATCGGGTCATTTGGAACTGCGTTTTTATTCACTACAATTCCTGCAACTTCAAGTGCATATGCAGCAAGCGCTCCATTTGCTTTCTTATTTGTAAGGTCTATCAAGAGAAGATGGTTATCCGTCCCGCCACTGACGAGGTTGAACCTCGATTTGATTAATTCCTCGGCCAAAACTCTAGCATTTTTAACAATCTGCTCTGAGTATTTTTTAAATGATGGTAAACTTGCCTCAAGTAAAGAAACGGCAATTGCCGCAGTTTGGTTATCGTGCGGACCTCCCTGCAAGCCCGGGAAAACCGCCTTATCGATTTTATCTGCCAGTTCTGGGTCCTTTTTAAGTCCTTTAGCTGTCACCATAAGCATCGCACCTCTTGGCCCTCGAAGTGTTTTATGAGTCGTAGTCATTACAATATCTGCATACGGAACAGGACTTGGATGCACTCCTCCAACTATTAATCCTGCTATGTGTGAAATATCCGCCAATAAATAACTTCCATTCTCATCTGCAATTTTTCCAAATCTTTTAAAATCAATAATTCTTGGATATGCGGTTGCCCCGCAGACTATTATCTTTGGCCTTTCTTTACGGGCTAATTCACTTATTTTGTCGTAATCAAGAAGTCCCTTATCATCCAGTTCATACGGAACTATTTTGAAATATTTTCCAGAGACAGAAACAGGCGATCCATGAGTAAGATGCCCTCCGAAAGCCAGAGTTAGTCCCATTATCTTGTCTTTCAAGGGCTCGAGAAGCGCAAGATATACTGCTGTATTTGCGGGACTTCCGGAATATGGCTGTACATTTGCATGCGGAACACCGAACAATTTCTTTGCCCGTTCCTGAGCTAATATCTCTACACTATCAATTAATTTATTTCCCTGATAATATCTTTTTCTCGGATACCCTTCCGAATATTTATTGGTCAGGACACTTCCCAATGCCTCCATCACAGCTTTTGAGGTATAATTCTCAGAAGGTATCATCTCAAGCACTTCCTTCTGCCTCCTCTCTTCTTCTTTTATTAATTTGTAAATTTCCGGATCTGTAAGCTTTAAGTTATTCATGAATCAATTATAACTCAGGCAAGTCAATTGTGAAAGATTTGTTTATAGCCGCTTCTTGCTTTGACAATCCAGCGTCGAGTGCATGAAGGATTAAACGAGCGCAACAGGGAGAAGCCCTAACGGGCAGAGGGCTCCCGATAAACAAGTTTAATCTGGAAAGCACGAGAGGAGGCTTGTCAAGAGCTTTTGCTTCTTTTCTCGGCAGAAAAGAAGATGAAAAATGTTATCTTTCTAAATTTATATATTTATACTTTAGCCCGTTTTCTTCACCTAATTCCTCTGATAAAACTTTCTTAAAGTCAGAATAATCCGGGAAAAACGTATCACACTCAAAATCACCCTCAACTTGAGTCAAGTATAATCTATCCACAACTCCCTTATCAATTGCTTCCCTGAAGATTTGAGCGCCTCCGATTATAAATATCTCCTCCTGTTCATTCTCACGAGCTTCGATCAAAGCTTCTTCTAGAGAGTTGTTGACGTTTACTCCATCCGGCACTTCCAAATCAGAATTTCTCGTAATTATCATATTTATCCTGTCGGGCAAAGGTTTACGAGGCAGAGAATCCCATGTTTTTCTCCCCATTATAATAGTATGCCCGGTTGTCAAAGCTTTAAACCGCTTCAGATCAGCCGACAAATGCCACGGAATAGAATTATTTTTCCCTATCCCCCTCTTCTCATCAATCGCAACAATAATACTTACTCTCGAATTTGAATTATGTATCATGAATTAAGAATTATGGTCTTTGACTTTTTTATAAGTCCATTCAGTAATTTGTTAACTGTAACTGATTGATCAGCGATGGAATTAAATTGATCTTTTTCTATATAAGATATGTCTCTTGCAATTAATAACTGGCTTTGAACCTCACTAAGCGATCCTAAAGCCATAGAGTAAAATTGTATTTTTTCTTTGTAAGAACTTCTGCTAAAACCTTCTGCGATATTTGAAGTTATTGAGACAACGGCGCGTCTTAATTGATTAGTTAATCCAAACTGTTCTTCTTTGGGAAATTGTTTAGTTATTTTATAAATAAGTAAAGCTAGTTTATGTGCTTCTTTCCAAGCATTCAAATCTGTAAATGATTTTATTTTCCCTTCGTGATTCATGATTCAAGATTCGTTATTCTATTTTTCATATAGGCCCCCTGCGATTGTAAGTTCGGCCTTGATTGGCGGGTATGGATCATAATCTTCAAGAACCACTTTATCAGGCGTGAAATCAGAAAGCTTACTCATCTTTCCGAGAATTTTGACTCTAGGAAAAGGCCTCGGCTTTCTCTTCAGTTGCTCTTTAAACTGCTCAATATGATTCTCGTAAATATGCACATCTCCAAATGTATGGACAAATTCCCCTGGCTTCAAACCTAGAATCTTTGCAAGAACTATCGTCAAAAGCGAATAACTTGCGATGTTGAACGGTACTCCTAGGAACAAATCCGAACTTCTCTGATAAAGTTGAAGAGATAGCTTGTCTCCCCGTCTTGAAATCTGAAACATATTGTGGCAAATCGGAAATCTCGAGGCATCTTTTTTATCTGCCATTGTGTATAGATATTCCGGATTCCATGAGGTAACAATGGCGTTTTTTGCATCCGGATCCTCGCGAAGCTCCTTGACTGCCCAAGCCAGCTGATCAATCGTCTTGCCTGATCGTGTAGGCCATTTTCTCCACATCTCGCCATAAATGCGCGGCAGCTCTCCCCATTTTTTCGCAAATGAAGAATCATTTTTTATCTTTTCTATAAATTCTTCTTTTGTTATTTGAGATTTGAGATTTGATTTTTGAGATTTAGATTTTTGCAAAAAAATCTTATATGGGTAGTCGTCCCAAATATGAACATTATTATCTACGAGATATTTGATGTTGGTTTGCCCGGAGAAAAACCAGTAAAGCTCCGCAACTACTCCCTTCCAATAAACTTTTTTGGTAGTAAGAAGAGGAAAGCCTTCAGACAGATCATATCTGGTCTGCCGGCCAAACAGGCTATAAAGCTTTACATTTGTGCCTCGGTCTATCTTTTTTATTCCATCACGCAAAATCTCTCTTGCCAAATCCAAATACTGATACTCATCACTTCGTTTCATATTAAAAATTAAATATTAAATAGTAAATATTTTATTTTTTATATTTAATATTCTATATTAAACCTGGCGCTCTTTGCGCCGGGTCGTCACTCGCCCGCCTTGCCATTGACCGCGGTACTGACTTCCGCTTCCTTTTATCTCATGGAAAATTACGTGGACAAACCGCGCTCCCATTTCAATCTCTACCGTCACCGGTCCTTCATTCTTAAGCCCAAAGGTAAGCTCGCCGGAATATCCCGGCTGAATTGGTCCGGTGCGGATAAATAAACCGGAACGAAAAGTCGTGGTACGGGGCAAAATAACTGCAGATAAATCTATGGGCAGATTTATTTTTTCAATAGTTTTGACGAGAAAAAAATCTCCGGGTTTTATTTTCATACTACTCCCCTTTTTCGCGTTATAAACTTTAACTGACTTAATATCTGGAGTTTTTCTGTGTGTTTCTCCCAGAAGCGCAGTCCCTGAAATTTTATATACTTCTCCAAGCCGCAAATCAAACCCAGCTCCTTCAGGATTTTCCAACTCCCGCTGAGATAATCCTTCTACTAGTTTTTTCGTTTTAACTAACTGCAGTAATTTCTTTGGCCCCAATATCATTTACTAATTCCTTCAATTAATTTTGTGAGTTTAAGTGTCAAGTCCTCTTCGCTTTGTTCCGCATCAAGAGTCTTAAACTCTTCCGGAAATTTTTCAAGAAGCCATTTGTAACCTTTTTGAATCTTAACATTCATCTCGTGATTGTCATAAATCTCCGTATGCTTCGTCGAACCCTGAATTCTTTTCAACGACTCATTAAGTGAGATTTCAAGATATACTGATAGATCAGGCAGAACAAATTGATGATACATTGAGAGAATACTAAAAGCGGTGAGAGACACGTTCTCGAAGTCTTCATAATCCATTCCCTGCCGGTCAGCTATCCCGTACGCCACAGACGACCAAAAGTATCTGTCAGATATCACAGTTTTTCCTTCTTTTAAATATCCGATAATTTCCTCCTGCTGAATTTCTCTGTCTGCCGCAAAAAGATATTGATAAGCAACCGGCGGAATTTTTGAACTACCTCCCAATACTTCATTTCTTATCAAACTCCCTATTTGACTGTTTGTCGGATTTTTTGTAAGCACTGCATTGGGAAATTTTTCGCCGAGCCTTTTCACCTGAGTGGTCTTCCCGGATGCTTCAATTCCTTCCAAGACTATAAATTTGCCCGGATAAGTATTTCTTCTGAAATCAATGTCGAATGATACATGCTGCTTCATAAAAATTTAGAATTTATAATTCAGAATTCAGAATGTATTTAGAATCTAGAATTAGATTTTGTATTTAAAATAATAGTTGAGATTAACTTCTTTATTTGTATACATTCTTCCATTAAGTCATCAATATTTTTGGTGTCTTTTGGATTAGTCTCTTTCAAAAGAGCCAACCAATATAAAGTTTCCGATGCAGATTTCAGTGCTATTTGAAAGTAATTAATAAATTCTCTCTTGGACACACTGTTTCCGCCCTCTACGACGTTTGCTCCAATTGAAGTCGCAGATCTTATAAGCTGGGCAAGCAATATTTGATTTGTTTGATTTCGTACTAATTGGTTTGGTAGTTTTAGAATTGCAAGGGAAAAATTAAAACAGCGTTTTTTAAATTCTTGCTTAAAACTATTCTTATCTTTTAATTCTGAATTCATAATTTAATTCTGAACTCTAAACTCTGAATTCTAAATTCTGTTATCGCTCTTCGTGAATTTTACTCTCATCAGGTTCGCTTTGGGTTTTGTACTTAGCGCTTTTTTTGCTTGTATATGGCGTCTCTGCTTCGCTTGATAACTGCTCAAAACTCATCGCGCAAATTCTCATCCCCGGAGTCAGTTTTACCGCCATCCTTCCCAAGTTTCCTAGCTCCAAGACACAATTTCCGTCCCATCCCGCATCAAAGATCGAAGCAGTTGAATGCACCACAATTCCCAGTCTTCCGAGAGACGACCGACCCTCGAGTCTTCCCATCAGGTTTTTTGGAATTGTAATCTTCTCAAGCGTCACCGCCAAAACAAAATCTCCGGGCTGCATCACAAATCCTTCTCCATTCTTAACCACCACTTTTTTTGTTATTTCATTGCTAAAATTCTTTTTCGAAGGATCGATGTATGGATACTTACTGTGGTCAAAGACGCGGAAAACATTTCCAAGCCGCAAGTCTACAGAACAAGTCCCAAGCTGAGTGGCAAAATCAGGAGCTGGTTTTATAACAATTTTTTTGGCTTTAATGGCAATCTTAAGATCCCTATCCGACAAAATCATGTCACAATGATAAATGATAAATGATAAATTGTCCAGCAATTTGACATCAAAAAATCTTTTCCCTACGCTATACACATGAGTGCCAAAACTCAAAGTCAAAACTCTATCAAACCGGAAGAAAACCAATCCGCACAAGATGAAAATGAAATTTTAAGAAATAATTCCGATGGAAACTTTAATAGAAAAATGTCGCTTGTCTTTTCCAAAAAAGGAATTTTAAGCTTATTCACTTTAATTCTCGTGATCGGTATAGGCGCTACAACCATAGCTGTCCAGCGTTCTACCGAATACCGCCAACAAGCAGCCGGATGTGTAAGGAACGGTACTACAATAGATGTTACATCATCATGTAGTTTGCCCGATGCTGTTGTGCTTGCTCAAGAAAACGACAAAATATTAATATGGCCTGGTGTTTATAATCTAACTAGCAATCTATTCATAGAAAAATCTTTAATTCTTCAGGGCGAAAGCAAAACAACATCCATAATTACAGCTTCCACTCCTCAAACAATTTCCGCGATTAATGTTGCAGTAGTAATTAATAATTTAACGATTGGGCCAAAAATAAGAATTTCTTCCGGAGGAACGGGAGGACTCGCAATCGGTAATAATAATTTTGTAATCGATGATTCTGTGTCATCTACGCTTTCTCTATCTGAGGGTACAATTGTAATATCCAATAACAATTTTTCGGGCAAAGGCAGTGTGGTCATCGATTCTTTTAGCCCCATAAGTCTTGACATTTCTCAGAATACAATAAACGGAGAATTCCTAAACGGACTAGTCCTTCAACGAGCTACACCAAATAACTTGGCGCCAGTCACTGTTCAGGGAAACACGATAAATGTAGGAAGAATAACAGGTCTTGAATCAGCGATCAATCTTGATACTTTCATAAACGTAACTATTAAAAACAACAACATAATTGACAGCAGTACAGGGATAGCAATCTACAATGAAGATGCACAAATTCAAAACATCGCGCAATTTCCTGACGGGAACGGTTTCAGCAATAACGACGTAAATTGCCAAAGTTTTCTTGGCACAGTATTCCCGTCAAATGAACCCACGGCAAAAACCAAATGCCCGGATGGCCCAGCAAGCATCCCTACCAATCCAACTCCTACCCAAGCTCCCATTCCCACACCGATACCTACTTTAAAACCAGGAGGTGGCTACATACTTCTTGATCTTTATCCTCAACATGTGTCTATCCTTAAAGACCCCAAGGCTTGGCTCGCGAAGTTAAATGATGCATACAATGCATTTTATGATCTGACTGGCGAACTGCCATTCAATGGCGGAGATATAACCATAAAGGAAGTTCCGGCAAGTCAGATGCCAGGTGCCGAAATGTATGCAGGGAATCCAATACAATGGGCAGATCAATACGTCGTTGCCAAGCTCAATAATATAAACGACCACAATGACTTATCTTTCGGACCTATTCATGAACTCGGACATGACTTCGACATATATTTTTCTTCTTCAAAATATCTTGCTGGATCTGGTTCCTCTCCAATAAACGTAGAGCATTGGGCTAATTTTAAACTTACTTATGTATCTGATACTCTAGCCAAAAAATATCCAACAGCCACATTCTACCAGAGCGCAGTTGGTTTTCTACCTATTGGGGAATTCTCCCAAAAATATTTCGTAGATATCTTTGCACAGGAATGGCTCAGCTCCTCAAAAAGCAACTGGAAAGATATGAAGGGTGATGTATACACCGGACTTCTTTATTTCCTTGCAAAAAAGTACGGTTGGGACATTTATAAAAAGACCTTCCGCGACTATTTAACTATAACCGATCCTACTCCATCCGATGATCTAGAAAAAGTAGATCTTTTTGTAAAACTTCTAAGTAAGAACGCAGGAGTTGATCTTAAGCCTCAATTTATATGCTGGGGAATCCCTTTAGGAACCATGCCTTCCTCATGTACCAACTTAATTCCTACTCTTGCTCCAACTTCAAAGCCTACCCCAACACCTACTACTAAGCCTACCCCCACCCCTACTCCCCGCAACACGGCAATATATCTCACAATTGGACTTGATGGAATTGGAGCAGCTGGTGATAATGCTAATAGAAATGACCTTAGTGCATCAACTAAAAATCCTAAAAGAATCACAAGAGACATTAGCATTGAAATCTACAATCCAAACAATTCCCTTGTAGCAACTAAAACCGGCAACATAGCATACAATTCGTCCTCAGGGCTTTTCACGGGTACTATTAACACAGGTACTCTAAATACAGGAAATTATATAGTACTAGTTTCATCACCAGGTTATCTTAAAAGACGTTTACCAGGAGTAACAAGTCTTACATCCGGAGAAACATACAAAGCAAATAGGATTGATCTTATCGCAGGTGACATAAACAATGACAATATTTTAAACATTGCTGATTATAATATTCTTGCTGACTGTGTCTACATAAAAACTAAAGGGAAGATTTGTAATCAAAACGCAAGCTATGGAACAATTTCGGATCTTAACGATAATGGAGTTAAGAATATATACGATTATGGTCTTCTCTTAAGAGAAATAAAGTTTCAGTCTGGTGATGGAGATAGTCCCGGCGGAGATAAGCCTATTCCAGGATCGGGAAGCATAAGCAAGAGCTTTAATATTCCCCAAGGCGAAACAAGAGTATCCGCTTTACTCTCTTGGAGTGTACAGGGGGATTATTCTTTAATTCTCAAACACGAAGACGGAAGAGAAATAAATAAGTCTAATGCGAGCGGATTGGGATTTATTTATGCACAAGGCAACAATTACATCCTGTATAACTCTAATAGCTACTGCAAACAGAATAGTTTAGCTGGTAATTGGGTAGCTATTTACACTAGTCCAGCAAATAGTGATCCTAAACTACAGGTTGCCAGTTTCAAAGACTGCCTTAAATAGATTTTTCCTTGCCCCCTTCTTCATGAAAACAAGGTCCGACCTTTCATGAAAACAAGGTCCGACCTTGCAGTTTAAATGAAATTTATAAAATAGCAACTGATAATGAAAAAAATTTAAAAAAATTTTCAGAAATTAGCATAGTAAACCCATTTGCCTATTAACCCCTGCCCTCAGTAAACTGTAATTATAAGTTCTAAATTATTAGTTGATTTGATGTTTGGTCAATTTTCACCTTGACAAGCCTATCTGGGTGCAATACAGTAATCTTAGGATACAAAATGCCAAAAATACTTTCTTTTGGGGATGGGAACCCCAAGCTCCCTAAAGACGGATTATTTAAAAGTCTATGGAACAACTTCAACTCGCTTGATAGATTTATAAAATTTTATATCTTTTACGGATTGCTTATAGTAACTGTAACTCCTGCTATAATTTCCGGTTATTTAATTTTTAATCCCCACGCAGAAAGCCTTTATCAGGTAGTACCCGTTATTTACCTTCCGGCAGATTTTAATTCTGACATTGCAGCTTACACCTCAAACGTAAAAGATAACTTTATAGAAGTTTCGCAGTGGTACAAACAGCAAATTGGTAAAACATTTAATCCTGCTGATCCTGTTGTTTACCAAAGCACTTTATCATCATCACATATTATTGCAAAATATCCGGACGCACTGACAGGCTTTGCAAATGGATATTTTGTAAAATATGAAACGCCAATCGCACTTTCTGCCAACGGCAAAGATATTTGTGATCCTACGAAAATCTATTACCTTGTTACTCCTATCAATGTGAATTGGGGAGGATCGGGTGGAAGAGAATTTTTCGGATGTGAAAGATTCCCAGGATATGCAAGCATTCCGGGGCACATGGGCAGATTAATTGGAGGAATAATAGATCCCAACTGGCCGGAGTGGTGGGCCGTTGAACCACGGCAGGCAAAAGGAGGAGTAGCACATGAATTAGCTCATCTATTTGGCGCTTATTGCGATACAACCGGCTGTAACTTAACGCCACATAACCAAAACCCTCTTTCTATAATGAACGCCTGGTGGGATTATGAAAACCCCGCCAATCCTGTTACCATAGACTCAGATGCATTAGGATATATAAATAAAAGCTCTATGATTATTTTTCTCACCCCGCCTGCTCCAACTCCTGTGATTCCGACGCCAACACCTATTCCCGAAATTATACCTACTTCAATCCCAACATCCATCCCTTCTTCAAATTTAGATCAAGATAATGATGGTTTTTCAGATAAAATTGAAAGTTTTATAGGAACCGATCTCCGCGTAAAGTGTCCTACAATCGTAAATCGAAAAGTTCCAAATCCCGCATACCCTCCAGACCTAAACGGAGACAATAGAGTAAATAAAAATGATTCCCAATTACTCATTGCTTATTCTGAAACTATAAGGAATGAGACGAAATATAATAAACGTTTTGATTTAAATGCAGATGGTGTCATAAATAGGATAGATGTGCAGATTTTAAGTAATAATCTTGGTAAAAATTGTCCGACACTTCATACGTCTTCGTTGACCCCAACACCAACTTGTATTCCAAGACCTGCATGTTTAGATGCAGTACCAAGGTGTCTCATCGCTGAAACTTCAAATATGTGTACGGCAATACCAACTCCAACACCCTAAAACCAAAACATCTGCCCTTGACAAAGTGCATACTTAAGTGTACATTTAAGTAGCTATGAATTATATAACTACTACTGACCTGAGAACTAAGTCTTCACAGCTTGTAGCCTCTCTTCAAAGTGGGATGGAGATTTCTCTGATCCACAGGTCAAAAATTGTTGGGGTTATTAAGCCTGTACAAAAATCCGCAAAACCCTTAACACAAGAAGGCATAAATGATCTTACAAAGTTAGCCCGGAAGCTTAACCTGCCTAAAATTTCTTATAAAGAGCGGGAGAAAATATATAGAAAACATCTTATGGAAAAATATGGCAAAAGTCTTTCTTGATACCAACTACTTCATTGATGCCGTTGCAAGAAAACCTGAGAAACAAATTCTAGACAGTCTGAAAGGCAACATTCTTTTTATATCTATTTTGTCCTTGCATATTTACTGCTACATATACAAGATAAAAATACCCAGCACGATTCTTCTTTCACAGGTAGAAAGATTTCAATTATTAGACGTTTCACGGGATCTTGCAGACAAGGCCTTGCTGGGTCCGACAAATGATTTTGAAGATAATGTACAGCTGCATAGCGCAGCAGAAGCAGATTGTGACACTTTCTTAACAGAAGATAGAAAACTGTTAGGTATGAAATTCTTCGGTAAAGTTAAAATAGACTCAGCCCCAACCCCTGTAAGTAGTTAGTTGTTAGCTGTTTTTTGTTATTCAGTATTGACAAAAGTTTTCATTTCCCTTAACTTTAAAATATAGCCCATTTCTATGGATGAAAATTTAGATAAAAAATCCCCTGCCCAATCCTCAGATTCTGTTTCCTTCAGCAGAAAGCGAAGCCTTCCCTCCACGGTTTGGAATCAAGCCATTGGAATTTTCTCAAACAGAGTTACGGCAATTGCCGGCATTTTGGTTCTCGTCCTGGGGCTTGGCGCAGGAGTTATTGCTGTCCAGCGTTCCACGGAATACAGACAGCAGGCTGCAACTTCAAGTGCTCCGCTTCCCGGAACTTGCCTCGTACTTCCTCAGGAATTCTGCGCTACCGGAAAACCTGTTCTTTCCCCTGAAGGCAAATTTGCAGGACTTGGATTCACTCTTCCGGCCGGAACTCCTATATTTGCTTACGATAGCGGCATATTGGTATCAAGTTTTACAACTGTAGGCACAAGCACATATAGAGGCTACTCTCTTACTCCGAAAGGCCAAGCCATAAATGTTAACGCTTACTTTAAAGATGGCGCAACATCCGGCAACCCACCTCTCTCAAGAGATGTAACAAAAGGATCGGCAATTGGACATGCAAATAAAGATCCGCGAAGCCAGTATGATCTCCTTATCAACTTTTCAAAACTCGGCATCAATATTATTACTATAGACCAGGGACTAACCAGCACCAACTTTAGCAAATGAAAAAACTACTCCTCATCTTCCTATTTTCTGCTTTATTTTTTATCACTCCTTCGGCAGATGCAGCAACTATTTCCTGCACAGTTCCAACAGTTAGCACAGATGGTACTATGTGCGGTGCATTGTCTGATGGTGAACGCGCAAGCACCATTACTTTTACCTGGAAAAGCGCCGAAAAGTCTGGTCTGTATCAGGTTGAAGCTTGTCCTGCAGGAATTGGATTTGGGAGCACTTCCTGCAGAACCGGGACCTCGTCATTAGTTACTCAACAAAATTCTGACGGAACTTATTTATATAATCTAAAAATGTCGAGTCTTCCTTCGAACACTACATATAATTATAGAGTGAAAACCTTACAAAGCAGTACATGTAATACTCCCAGCAATTGGTCCGCAACTGGCTTCTGTGAAACCAGCGAATCTAAATGTACTACTCCGACAATTCCGCTAGACTCTGCCAAAATGTGCACCGGAGCAACTACGTCAGGAGTTACGCTTAACTGGAATGCTATAAGTAGTAGCGCTACTTATACAGTGGAATATTGTCCTGGCCTAACTACTCCATTTGGGAGTTCGACCTGTAGAGGTTATAACATAGTTAATACAACCTCTAAGCCAATAATCAATAGTACGCCGGACACATGGTATACTTATAGGGTCAGGACTATTCAAAGCGGTGCGTCTCCCACATGTAATACAGTTAATGTTAACGATTCAACAGGTTATAGCAATTGGTCTACGTCCGGTGCGTGTAAAACTGCTGCATCCTCCACGAGCACTGGGGGGACTTGTTGGAATCCCTCGACTTTCAGCGCGACTTTCAATGGCCAGCCTGTCGGCGGCTCGGGACTTGAGGTTACTTTAAATCCCGGAGCAAACTATACTTTCACCTGTAATTATGGACTCCATATAAGTTGTATTTATCCCAACCCAGGTGACACTTCTTGCACATATGACACATCATCGGATAGCCAGCCATATGTAAAATTTAATTGCAAGGTCCCGTCCGCTCCGGGCAGATATGCCGTTCAATGTATCGTCGGCTCTTGCACCGTACCCGGCTATACAAGCGGTACCTGTCCTGACCTTGACGGCAGCGACAACAAGATTATTGCGGCGATAACTGTCCCCGGGGCATCATCTTCTCCTCCGTCCGCATCCATCACGGGTCCGACGACCGGAAAAGTTGGACAGACGCTTACTTATACGGGAACAGCAAATGTTTCATCTGGCAATTTAATCTCAGGAGATCTTTATTGGTCGCCAACATCTACAGAATCGTGGACAGGATTTGCAAATGGAACCGGAGTTCCTCTTTCGGGAAGTAGTCAATCATTTTCAAAAACATGGACTCCGACAGATCCCGGAACATATTATGTAGTAGTCAATGCAGTTTCAACGGGCGGTCAATGCACGGGCAATACTTTTTCAATAACACCGCCTTGGGTAGATTGCGGCCCGAATGATCACTTAACGGTTACAATTTCAGCTTCCAATCCGACTGATCCACCTACAAACCTTAAAGCAACTTGCTCTTCGACTAATACCAGCGTAAACCTTACTTGGGATCCTGTACTTGGCTCAGTTGGGTACGACGTCTCATTGAGGGGCGGAGGAATAAATACTGGCGTGGGAACCACTGCTACTTCACAAACTAGGTCTGTTTCTATCGGGACTACGTATACTTGGGGAGTCAATTCATGTGGCAATACTGCGTGTGGAACTCAAGCGGCCGGACCTAGCTTTACCTGCGGAACACTTCCCAAACCTGCTGCTCCGGTAATGGCCGCTGGACAAATTTGTTCAGGAAGCATTGCCCAAGCAAATATTACATGGAATCCTGTATCATATGCAACCGGTTATAAAATATATAGATGGAATACTCCTACCGCCAATCAATGGGCTGTTATTGCAACCATAACTAATCCTTTGGCCAAAAGTTATCTACTGACTCCCCTGACTCAAAATTCAGGTTACACATTACGCATGATAGCTTCTAATTCTGCCGGAGATTCTGGTTTAAGCAATCAAGTAGACTTTCTGGCAAATAGATGCACGGGTCCAGCGCCTACAATTCCGCCAGGTAACGCCGCTGATGTAAATAGAGATGGGATAATAGATTTAATTGATTTCAATCTTTGGCTTAGAGCGGTGTTAGGAAAAGATTTAGGTCCTCCGTATACTGCCAACGGCATGCCTTTTTATCCCGACGCCAACAACAGCCAATCATTAGACCTTTTGGATTTCAATATTTGGCTTACTGCTTACACAAAATAAACAAGCTATGATATGCTGAGATGAAAGTGAAAGAATTTATATCATCAATTTTAGGAGACAGAAGGAAACTGAGTATTGCAGTTATTGTAATAATAGCAGCAGCTCTTCCTCTTACAGTATTTGTTGCTCAAAAACAGCAGGAGCTTCGGCAAAGAGCAGCAGGTCAACAAACAGCATTTTTCTTTTCAACCGCTAGCAACTGCTCTACTAATACTACTACTTCTTCGCTCCCGGCAGGCCAAACTTCTACTCTCTACTTATGTCTTAATTCCAACAATGTCGGCGTAAGTGCGGTTAACGGGTTTGACGTAACTATTGCAAAAGGAACAGGAATTATCTTCTCATCTATAGCCGACAGCGTAGATGCTGTCAAACTAAATTCTTCTGTTGCCAGCAAAGTTAATACTGACGGAACTATACGCTTTTCAAAAGTAGACAACACAGGCGTATTTATTCAGGGAACCGCCCTTTCTCTTGGTAAAATTACTTTTACAACGGCTACTACCGGCGCAGGAAGCATAAGTGTAACAAAAGCTCAGGTTGTTTCTTCTGTCACAACTACTGCGTTAACAGTAGCTCAACCGGTGATGAGTTACTCAATCGGAACTACTGCTACCAACGGCTGTACCAGAACTGGAACTACTATTAGTGTTTCCTCGGCCTGTCTTTTTGTAGATGCTGTAGCTCTTGCCCAAAGCGGAGACACCTTGACTATCACATCTGGCTCTAACCCAATTTCTGCAGACGTAACAATTGCAAAAAATCTCATAATACAAGGAGCAAGCAGAACGACTTCTATTCTTTACGGTACAACGCCTGCTAATATTCTAACTTCTGGTACTGTATCATTTAGCAATATGACAATTGGGCCGAAAATCACAATAGTTTCTACCGGCGCAGGAACCGGTACGAATATTACAGTTCAGAATAACGATATTCTCTTTGATGGCGCCGGATCAAGAGCTACAGCACTTTTAATGGCAACATCAGGTCTTACAGCTACGATTACAGGTAATAAGATCACTGGGAGCGGTCCCACTGGTATTTCGGGTTCAAACAATGATGCCAATCTTACAATCTCAAATAACAATATAAGCGGTACGTTCACCCATGGAATTTCCATTGGTACAGCTAATTCAGGAACGGTGAACACTAATTCTTTTACAATTCAGGGTAATCAGGTAAATATTGGCAAGTCCACTAACCCGGGCGCTGGAATTTTGCTTTCAGCTTTTTCTAAAGCTACTATCAAGAGCAATGCGTTGACTGGAAATTCCGTAGGAATTCTTGCCGATAATGGGACAGTCATACCTAATATCGATACCTTCCCGGACGGAAATACATTTACGAGTAATACGATTAATTGTAAAAATTTGAGTCCCGCCGCGACGAGTCCCTTTCCTATAAATGAAGCCACTGCGAAAATTAAATGCCCTGACAGCGGTACTACAATCCCAACTGCAACTCCAATACCCACTTCTTCACCCAATCCTGTTTGTGCAACTTTTTCTGCCAATCCAAATCCTGCTGTAAGCGGCGCTACAAATATAACTTATGCATGTACCAATGCGTCCAACTGTGCTCTTTATAATATTACCGCGCTTGGCCACACAGACCCCACGAATCAATTGACAACGGGACCTTCAAAGACCTCTTTCCCGGTAACAGGCTTAACTATCAGCCCCGCCAATTTCCAGCTCGAATGTAATTCTCTAAGCAGTCCTGACGGAAGTCCCGAATTAATTAAAAATCTCCTAGTGCCGGTTTCAAGCTTTGCCGCTACCCCAACTCCCTCTACTGCCCCAGGTGATCTGACGGTACAAGGAACACACTTTATCGACACTGACAGAGACGGCGTGTTTGATTCAAGCGAACAGCCACTTAGGCAAGTTGTACAGATGAGAAGAACTCCCGGTACTCCTCTGATCGAAAGCTTCTCTTCAAACACCGAAGGCTACTATACATACACATCAAAGGATTCCGGCACATTTGAGATACACTCATCAAATCCCTCGGGATACATACCTACCAATTCTGAGTGCGATAACTGCGAATTTGATTCAAGGATAAGTGCCTCTATACCTCCGGGGAAGACAATAAATTTTGGGTGGACTCTTATTCCTGACTGCGATAGCGGAAGTTCATGTACTACTTGCCTATCCAATCAGTCAAATACGTGTAATGGAAGCGGCGCACAAACATGTACCTTCACTACCAAGGCTGGAAGCAGCACTTGCAACAGAGTCAGTTCTCTTGTAACTTGCACTACCGCTCCGCCCAATTGCTCATCAGGCTATACTTGCAGTACCACTACTCCTAAAGTTTGCCAAATCAATCCAATTGCTACTCCAACACCCACAACAAGCGTTCCTACCGCAACCCCAACACCTACGACGGTACCAACTTCGACTCCAGAACCAGGTGTTACACCAACAACTTGTACCGATGGGACTCCTGTAAATACATGTAAAACTGGAAATCCTCCGATATATTGCCCTGCAACGGGCGGATCAACGATAAACAATTGTCATACATGCGGATGCCCAAGCGGACAAACATGCAATACATCAACAGGCGCCTGTGCTGTTCCAATCGCTACATCAACACCCACCCAAGCACCTACAGCAACTCCAATTGCCGGAAACACGATTATAGCTCTTAAGATTGGGCTTGATAGTATTGGAAGTGTCGGAGATGCCACAAGACCTGGAGACGCAAGCGCAAGTACGAAGAACCCCGTTCATACTTCAAGATCAGTGATGGTAGCGATTTATAATGGTACCGAAACTCTTGTTTCGGGCCATGAAGGCACTGTGACCTACAACGCAACCACAGGAATCTACACAGGCAATGTAGATCTTAAGCAGACTCCTTCAGGAAACTACATAGTAAAGCTTAAGATAAGAGGGTACCTACAAAAGAGAATCCCGGGAATTACTTCTCTTGTAGCAGGGCAGACTTACAATGCACCCCAAGCAAATATGGCAGTCGGAGATCTCAACAGCGATAACCAATTGAATATTGCCGACTACAATATTCTCAATGATTGCATATTTGCTCCATCATCCACAGGCGGCACGATATGCAGTCAAAATCCGGACTACGCAGGAATGTCTGACCTAAATGACGATGGAATCAAGAACATCCTTGACTATAGCCTATTTGTCCGAGAACTGGTGGTAAAATTCGGAGACTAAACTGATTGACTATTGATGATTTATTGTTGATAATTAAATAATAATCATTCGTCAATAATCAATTATCAATAATAAGTAGTCAATAATTTTATGTCAAAGCGAACAATAATATTAATAATTGCACTTCTGATAGTAACTGTCGGGCTTTTGGCAATTGCTCTTGCTCCCAAAAAATCAAACGTTCCTAAGGATACTGATGTGGCATCAAGACCCGCTCCTTCATACGCGCATACCACAATGAAAATCAACACTCCCGCCAAGTCAGCTAGCGGTGTTAGCTCTGCAATCGTCAGCATAGATTCGGGAGGTGACAATATCTCAGGCGTACAGCTGGAACTTTCTTTTGATAAGACAAAGCTTCAAATCGTAGATGTTGTGCCGGGAGCGTTTTTCCCGGCTCCTACGGAACTTATTAATAAGATTGATAATGTGAACGGAACTGTTTCCTATGCACTGATTGCAGGTATTGGTAAAGCAGGAGCAAAAGGCGCGGGAGAAGTCGCCACTATTACCTTTAGAGAAATAGGAAAAGCAGGAGAAATTGCAGCAATAAACTTTGAGCCAAAATCCCTCGTCACTTCTTCAGAAACCGACCAGTCTGTGCTAAAAACCGCAACCAGCACGACTTTTACAATAAGTTCATCTCAAACTACTAACTCAGCCCCTCCTGTATTAAGTCCCGCGGCCGGCCAATAAGCTTCTTATTTCTCCAACAAAATAGAGAGACCCCGTGACTACAATTATTGAATCCGGTATATTTTGTGCTAATTTTAAACTTACACCAAGTGCCTTTTTCGAATCCTTTTCATAATAAATTTTGGATTTGAAACCTGCCTGCCGGCAGGCAGGTTTGTAATTTGTAATTTTAAATGATGGATTCTTGCTCATATCTGTAACAGCCAAAAATTCTGAAAAAATTATTTTCTCTGCGTATTTTTGAATTTGTTTTATCATCTCTTTGATATTTTTGTCTTTTTTAAAAGCCACAAGGAATATTTTCTTCTCTTTCGGAAAATATTTATTAAGTGAGCTCAGAAACGCCTTCATTTTATCAACATTATGCGCCCCATCCAGAATTAGCTTTAAAGAGCGCGGGGAGATTTCAAAATTTTCGCTGTGAGCATTTGCGCCTTCAGACTTCTTGCTTTTCAAACCAAGTTTACCCGCGCTGTGAACACGAAAATTTTCGGAAGCGACCTCAGCGCCTAAATTTATAATCTCAAATCTTCCGGGGAAAAATGCAGAAGATAAAGCCTCTTTTATATCTTTTTCTGAAACTTTAAATCCAATCTTTTCAAGATTTAGAACCGCTGATATAGCAAGCGTTGCATTTTTGGCCTGATAATCTCCTACCAAACTTAAATCAATATTCTTTAAAGCTAACAAGGTCCGACCTTGTAAATTGAAATTTAAAGCTAACAAGGTCCGACCTTGTAAATTGAAATTAAAACTTATTCCTTCGGAGTTTTCTTTATTAATCTTAAATGAGAAGTCTTTATCAGCTTTCAGTAGTTTTGAATTTGTTTCCCGACATCTTTCTTCGATAATTTTTAAAACTTTGGGATTTTTTTCTCCTGTAACTACAACAGCATTTTTTCCGATAGCAAAAACCGCCTCATTTGCAATCTTTTCAACTGTATCTCCCAGAATCTCCGTATGATCAAGCCCGATATTTGTCAGGACTACAACCGGAGCATCCACCAGATTGGTGGCATCATATTTCCCCTCAAGACCCACTTCAACTACCGCAATGTCAATTTTCTCCTGCGCGAAATACAGAAAAGCAATAGAAAGAAGCAATTCATAATAAGTGGGTTCTTCAAATCCGGCAGATACCATTTGCACCACAATCTTTGGAAATTTATTAATTATTTCTATAAAATCTTTATCTTTAATCTGAATATTGTTTATCTGTATGCGCTCGTTTGCCTTTTGAATATGCGGAGAGATCGTTAGTCCTGTTTTATAGCCTGCTTGGGTTAAAATTTTAGATATTAAATATGAAGTCGAGCCTTTTCCTGACGTGCCGGTAACCTGAACGGATTTAAATTTCTTATGAGGATTTCCCAGAAATTCAAGAAGCTTTTCCATCCGAAGAAGCGGATTCATCTTTTCAGCCTCTTGCGGAGTAATACTTTTGAAGATAGAAGGGCGTATAAAACCTTCGAGATAAGTAACCGCCTGCTTACAAGTAGTAATTTTCACCCAAACATTATAGCAAACTCAATCAGTTAAAGTTCTTCTACGATCCACTCCGGCTCGCCTCTTTTCAGGAAGACTCCGTGCACAGGCACTTTGTTGCTGATTAACTTCTTAACGATTTCAACGCTTTTTCGAACATCTTCTTTATGTGTCTTCTCTTCAACTGGATTGCCCGCGCAGTCTTCGTGCCCGTGGACTATGATCCCTCTTGAATAATGTTTATCAATAGAAATATTAAGCTTATGTTTTAATGATTTTAAAAAACTCTTCGAAGGACTATGAGCAAGAATTCCTACTTTTCCAGCTTCTGTAATTGTATCGGGGTATATGGCTCCGAACTTATTCTTTCCAAAACCTGCTATTGGCTTCTGGACTCTTCCGTCCATACACCCGACACTTGTAAAAAATGTTTCATTCGCCTGCGACATGCTTTATATATTATAACAAACTAGATCTCTTTTCAATTGAAATTTTAAAATTTTGTGTTACAATATAGGCCTATGATAATAGAATCGGGAAAAGTTCCGGGCTTAAAAGAACTTCCACGAGATGAAAAAACCAATAGGCTCAGGATTGATGCGCACTCTCTCTTGCGAGATAATCTATCCGACTGGGCAAATGAAGCAAGAAGTATATGGCTTAAGACACGAGATGAAAAAAATTTAACACTTGTTGAGATTTGCGGAGATTCAAGAACAGTCTTGCCTAATCCCGATACTTCAATTGCCATAAATTACATCGCTGTTGGAGAAGCTCCCCCAAGACCACAAAGGTCTCTATTGGAAAGTCCAGGAGTAGGAAGAGCAGTTGTAGTAGGTCATTTTGACGGAGAAACAGCAAGACCTAGGAAAATGCCAAGAGGATGCGGAGGACTTGCGGCAAAAGAAAACCAAACAACTTCATCAGAACTAGTTAGCAATCTTGATTACTACATAAGAAGCAATATAAATCACCCAGACCCGATTATTCAGGCTCTTATTACTGCAAGAAGCATGTTTGCGCACACAGATAAACCAATACTCGTAGCTGCACAAGATCATAGAACCGGAAAAATATATCCAATAGGAGTTTATGTGACTTATCGGGACGAAACGCGAGGACCGGTTTTCGACCAAGGCGCTTTGATTGCAAGAAAATCCGTATTAGTATGTATGGACGAGAGAAAATATGATCCGGAAGTGATATATGAAACCGGCATCCCCGCTTTGGAAAATCATGAAGTCCCGCAGTTTAGTCAATTCCTAAATGATGCTGACGAAACTGAAAGACGGCTTAATGACAAATTTCCGAATTTATATGAAAGGTCAAAAATTCAAGACCCTCTGCTTATTGATTTTTCTACAAGCAGTATGCCTTTTGCTACCTGTTTTCCTGAAACTGGAGAAGAACCAGGGCTAGTGTTTGAGGTATTCGGACCTAGAGAGAGACTAGAAAACGGCAAAATTGCATGGAAACCCGAAGAACTTATAGCTTCCTTGCCTCAAATCGACTATCCTATCTCTGAATCTCTAGTAAATCACGGAAAAAGAAACAAACCTTTTGCAAGCACAAATACTATCAGAATTGATACAGAAAATTTGGAAACATCCAAGGAACTTGCTCAGAGACTAGTTGCGGAGAGTTCGGTTGTCAGGCAATGGATATCAATTAGTGGACACAAAATAATAATTTCTCAAACGTCTGACGGAGTTCTACAAGGTATATTGCCATTCAGACCAAATATTTAGTGGGTCGCCGTGGAATCGAACCACGTACCTCTTCTTTACGCGCCTTGCCAAAGCCGGTGGGTGACGATGGAGTCGAACCATCCACCTCTTCTTTATCAGAGAAGCGTTCTACCGCTGAACTAGCCACCCGTATCTTTGGCACCGGCGACGCGCAGGTCAGAGACGCGCTCTACCACTGAGCTAATCGCCCAAGATTTTCTAAAAAATTCTAACAGGTGCCTGTCCGCCTCTGGCGGAAACTAGCGACCCGTCCCGATAATAAACCTCCGAGGACTAAGAGTCCTCGGTTTCTCAGCGGGGTTTTACCGCTG
>ERZ1292625.413-Hain-H41-01um-R1-413-length-65525-cov-11_pt1 | contig 65525 bp, 87 predicted proteins | sample MGYA00564400_ERZ1292625 | MGnify/ENA primary metagenome ERZ1292625 (study PRJEB36523, sample SAMEA6512639) | groundwater metagenome | collected 2019-01-08 | study: AquaDiva: Metagenomics assemblies of 32 groundwater samples | reverse complement strand
TTGGGAAAAGCCTAGCCGGGCGTCTGCAAGAGAACCCTCGTCCGAGGCTCCCGGCAAATGAAGACGAGGCCCGAGCATTCAAGCTCTGGCTCGACGCGACCGAGTACCGCGTTGGTGGTGCCGAGAAGGTCTCGCGTGCAGCAGCGAAGAACCTGATGCTTCGCTGGCGCCGCGGGACCTACGACGCTCGTCTGGCCCCACGCGCCTGGCGCTACGTGATCGACGCTGCGGCAAAGGTGTACGCAAGGGAGACTGCGCCGGACGTGCGCTGGGATCGCGTCTTGTCTCCTGCAACGCGCGACATCGTCGCCGCTGAGATGACACGTGACTTCGAGCGGCTCGCTTCTTCTGGTGCGCTCGACAGTACGATCGCGCGCAGTCGTGTCGCGCAAGCAGCGCCAGTAACGATCACGAAGTCAGAACTCACGGCGGTACGTGCTCTCTTTGCAGGGCCTGGCCGACGCACGAAGATCGAAGCGGTCTCGCCGCTTGCTTCACTGCTCACGCCGCCTGCGCCTGCTGCACCTGCACCTGAACCAGCGGCGCCTGCGCCACCAGAAGAACAGGCCTATCCGGCGAAGATGCCGGAGCCCGCGTTCGTGGTGAGACGTCGAGCGCGAGCAGCGACGCCGATGCAGCAGCTCATCGCGGGCCCTGCTGCTGTTGCGGTACCCGAACCTGTAGAACTGCCAGAGCAGCCCGCAGAGGTGATCCAGTTCCCGCGGCAGATCGAGACGTCGGAGTCACAGACGCCTACCGAGTTCTACACGCGAAGGAGACCGTAGGAAGTGGGCAAAAAATTGAAGTCGAACGACGCAGGCGAAGCGCGCATCGCGAAGACCGAGGTGTGCGACTCCGAGGCCTGCCGAACGGGCCATTTGCTCGTGCGGGGGGACCGCTTGAGCTTCGTGAGCGTCGAGCAGGTGAAAAAAGTCGGCAGACACAAGCTCGACGCCGAGCAGATGCCGTCAGACGTCGTGCTGCCTCAGGACTACGTGCTCGTGCACGATACGGCAGGATCTCTGCTGAGTCCGTGCGAGCTGTTCGTCGTGCGTTGGCATAAAGGTGACACCAAATTGGCACTACCGAACGAGTCGCAAGTCGTCACTGACGCGCGCAAGTACTTCGGTGGTTCGCTTCCTCTTCAGATTGGCGAAGTCGACACGCCTGATGGCCCATGGCACCGTGTTGCGAAGGTGGCGTTCATTCGCTACTTCCGCGCAGGAAACAGCAGTGGAATGTACGAGCACGAGTACGACACACCGGTCTTGCTTCACTACACGACGAAGCCGCTCGCGTGGAAGCTCGCGCTACCCAACGGTTGCATTGTTGACTCACGAGGATTCGTTCGCCCATGATGGCCAACGTCACGACAAACGCAGGTCGCAAAGTCAATGAGCAGATCGCACGCTACTTGGACAACCCAATCGGAAGTTCGAGACGTGTGTCGGCTGTTCGAGAGGTAGACGCACCGATGGCGAAAGCGAAGAAGAAAGCTCGTTCTGCTGCTCAGAAGGCGGCGACTGCAAGGATGCTCGCGGCTGCTGCTCAGAGGCGCGGCGAAGAAAACGAAGAGCTGGAGGAGAATCCCAAGATGGCAAAGAAAAAGGCCAAGAAGAAGACCGCGAAGAGCAGGACCAAGAAGAAGACCGCGAAGGCTCGCAAGAAGACGACCAAGCGCGCCGCCGCGAAGAAGACTGGTAAGTCTTCCCGGAAGAAGAGCAAGGCCAAGCGCAAGCGCAAGCCGGCCGTCAAGTGGGGCATGCCCGCGATTGCGGCGGCCGCAGCTCCCAAGCCGAAGAAGCGCCGCAAGAAGAAGAGCAAGGCGCGAGCCGCGTCGAAGTCGAAGTCGAGGTCCAAGCCGCGCAAGAAGTCGCGCGCGAAGACCAAGCGCACCACCGGCAAGTCGCACACCATCACCCTCAAGGGCGCGCCGAAGGTGCAGTACGTCGAGGTCGTCGAGAAGAAGCGCCCCAAGAAGCGCCGGAAGAAGGCGCTCCTGGAGAATCCGGCGGCACAGCTCGCGCTCCTGGAGAACAGCCAGAGCGTCGGCGTGTTCGGTGGGCTCTTCGAGAACCCTGCCGGCCCGTTCACCAAGGACAGCTTGATGAGCTTCGGCTGGGCCGCTGCCGGTACGGCACTCGGCTTCACCGTCGCGCGCTTGACCGACCGTGGCGTGGCAACGCGCAAGCCCGGCAAGAGCAAGGACGGCACCGAAGGCAAGCACGCTTGGTTTGGCCGCGACGCCGCAGCCATGATCAACCGTCGCCCCGACGCCATGCGTCTCGGCGTGCAAGGCGTTGGCGCTCTCGGCGCCATGGTCGCCGCGTACGCTGCGCGCAACGTCCGCGTCCTCCCCTGGGCGCTCGGCGGTGTCGCCCTCGGCTTCGGGTCGAACCTCCTGGTTCTGGTCCTGGAGTGGATGGTGCTGCCCAAGATCTTCAAGGTCGATCCCAAGGACCCGAAGACCGCGACCGAGGGCCTCGGTGGCTGGGGCAACAGGTACCTGCCGATGGAGCAGGACTACGTCCAGGACGACATCGACAAGCAGCTCGAAGACTGGGCAGCCCTCGCCAACCTGAAGGCAGCTCAGACCGGCGAGAAGCCTTCGGCAGCTTCGCCTCTGGCGCTGCCGGCCAACATGTACACTCTCGGCGAGAGCCCAGGAGGTACCCCCGGCCCTCTTTCCGAAGCGGTCGGCGGGCTGATCCCGACCGGCCGCGTTGGTGACTGCACGTCGTGTGGCGGCAGTGGCGGATGCCATTCGGGCTGCCCGGAAATCCAGAACTGCGGCCCTTGCAGTGAAGGTGCTTCCGGGCGGGACGATGGCGGTCGCAACTGCGAGTACACTGTGCAGGAGGGCGACGATCTGATCGCTCTTCTCGATGCGACCGGTATCAGCGCCAACGACATCTCGTCGTTGAACGACGGCCGGGAAGCTCAGGAGATCTGGCAAGCCGGGAACACGGTGGTCCTACCGTACGCAGCGTGCGTGGAAGTCGTTCGTCGACTCCCACCACCCTTGCGGGAGCGGATCCCCGAGATCTCGCGCAAGCCCGATCAGCCCGATCAGCCCGAGCGGCCCGAGCAGCCTTACGAACCGCCGCCTCCGCCACCTCCGCCGCCGCCGGTACTGACTCGTGAGCCACGACCGGATCGGCCGGTCGTGACCCGCGAGCCACAACCGGATCGTCCGGTGTTCACGCGCGCAAACGTCCCACTGCCGAAGAACCCGGTGTTCACGCGCGCAAACCTCCCGTCGAGCAGCATGTCGACAGTCGTTGCGGGCCCGCCCGACAACGATGCGGAGCGTGAACGGCGCCTTCGGGGCATCGGTCGCGACGACGAGTGAGCGAAACAAGCAAGTAGAAGAAGCCACAAAAACCTGAAGAGTCGGACGGCATACCAACCGGACGTCTCGCCACTGCAGAAAGAGATCAGTCATGAGCAAGATCGTTCGCCAAGAGAAGTTCAACACCGAGCCCAACGACCTCAACAAGTTGGGCAACATCTGCAACGCCATCGATGCGTCGTGGGCCAAGATCCCGACCTACTACTACGACGTTCGTCAGCACGAGTTCCCGCTGACGCCCACCCAGTTCGACGCCGAGTTCGGTGGACGAGCAATCAGCGTGTTCGACACTGACTCACCGACTGACGGCCGTCAGACGAACGCGACCACGGCTGCAGGCGTGAACGAGCCGTTCTTCGCCATGGGCGTTGGCGTCGTTGCCATCGGTCAGGGCGAAGCGTTCACCGAGCCGGTCGAGGTCATCGATCGGCCAGCAGCCGCGCAGTGCACGCCAGGCGCAAATGGTTGCGTCTCGGGCGACACCACGACTCGCCAGGGTGCTCTGTGGTGGGGCTCCAGCACGTGGCACTTCATCGAGGCGCTCTTCCAGGCCTACCGCCTGCAGATCTCGGTGAACCGCCGCATCCTGTTGGTCGACGAGAGCTTGTTCGACGTCGGCATGGTGCCGACGCCGCCCGAGTTCGTCGGCGCCAGCAGCTCGATGCTCCCGGTGATGCCATTCCTCCGTGCGACGAACGACGTCCTCAAGGCCAAGAGCACCGGCAAGATCATGCTGCCGCAGAACTACGCCGGCACCGCGTGCGTAGGGGCACCCACGGCGGCAGCGACCTTCGGTCACCCGCGCATCATCGGCCTCGGCAACCGGATGTTCTGTTTCCAGAACCCGATCCCGATCCTGCCGGGGATGCGCTTCGACACGAAGTTCATCGGCGTCGATGGCGGCAGCGCGTTCACGGACGCGATGCGCCGTGGCTCGGTGTTCGACTACGAGACTCCGACCACGCCTGACGCGGACCTGACCGAGACCGTGTGCACCACGACCTTCTACAGCTCCGCGTTCACGATCCCTGGCGGCGTCGTGTCGCTCGGCCTCGTGTTCAAGGGCTTCGCGCTGGCTCCGGCAGCGGTCCTCGACTACGTGTGCAACTACACCCTGGCGGGCAGCAAGATGACCGACGTGCTCGCGGGCAACCCCTACCTCACGGGTCTCCTCGTGAACGCCAAGGCTGCGAACCTCGCCGGTCTCGACGACTCCGTTCTCAACAAGCTGATGAGCGGCAACGGCGGCTGAGCCCGAGCGGCTATCCAGGTGGGCTAGGACGGGCCGCCGGGCACCCAAAGCTCGGCGGCCCTTCTTGTTTCTGGGCACTCTCTCGAATTGAGGAAAGCAATGGACGAAGACAACAAGCGGCTCGCTGCAGCGCCCAGTGCGCCGAGCAGCGGCAGGCCCATGTGGCTGGGTGACATCGGCCAGTTCGACCCGAACCTGGCCATGACCTTGCTCCAGTGCGGCAAGATCGATTCCAGCGGCTACGCTGACATCGGCGGCTGGGAGATGATCTCCCTGGTCGGCCGGTGGACGAGCACCGCGGCAGACCAGAACGTCGAGGGCCAGATCAACGGCGTCGTGACCAGCGACATGTGGATCCGCAAGGTGATGTACACCGTGCGCCGCCCGCTCGCTTTCCCCGGCAGCGTGTTCAAGGCGCAGAGCGACTACTACAACGCCAAGAACCCGAACATCGACTTCCAGCTGACCATCAACAGCTACGCACGCTACCTGATCAGCCCGGAGTTCTCGCCGCTGGAGAACATCGAGACGGCGTTCGAGTGCGTGTGCCCGGTCGGCCTGGTGCTCCGGTGCTCGGCCAGCATCAAGGCGCTGTTCACGAACCTGCGTGCCTTCGCTGCTGACGAGAACCCGACAGAGGCGATCATCACCATGCACGGAACGCGCTTGCCGTCGGAGTACTACGGCACCTGCAACGCCGAGCAATCGCGCGCCGTGCTCCGTGAGCTGAAATACCTGCCGTGAGGAGCGCATGCGGTCGTTCCTCACACCAGGCGACAGGCGCTGGATTACCGGCGACGTGATCGAAGTCGTGAGCGCCTCGTACGACGAGGACTTGCTCATGATCGGTTCGTCGCCGTGGCAGGGCGACGTCGGCTACACGGGCGTGTCAGTACCCTCGGGCGCGACGACGTCGCTCACGAACCGGTACCTGTTCCGGCTCTGCGGCGTCCAGATCCCGCTCGACCACACGCTCTATGTAGTGGGCATTCGCCAGTTGGTGACGCTGAGGGCTTTGCTAGAATCCGGGAGCGCGCACTACCCTTCGGAGCTGGAGGTCACGAGCACGCTCTGGCGCTTCATCGACGGCAACGTGTCGTACCACCTGCGCTGGCACCCGTCGCTTCAGGACGCGAGGAAGAGCGACCCGAACCAGGCACCTGGCACCGACCCCGACATGCGCGGGCTCGACACGGCACTGCTCTACTCGCCGCCGCCAGCCGCGTTCTACTCGGCGCCGGGCTCGGGCATCCCGCCGGGTCGCGACGTGTTCGGGCTCGGGACGTGGCACGACCTGCGCTTCCCGTGGTCCAACACGTCGTGGGACATGCGCCTGCCGGTGAACGGCCCCGGCGTGTTGGTGCTGTACGCGTCGGTGCGCCAGACCGACCCGAACACGCGCCCTGTGCTCCCGCCGCCGGACGACCTGCGCGTCATCCGTCCCGAGGAGGCGTTCTTGCTCGAATACCCGACGACCGCTGTGTACGGCCGCGTGGCTGGTGCGCTGGCCGTCGAGCTGCAACCCATCACCAGAAAGTAGATCCTTCTCATGACCCGCTATCACTGTGACTTCTACTGCTACAAGGCCGGTCAGCTGATCGCGCGGTCCGTGAACGGGATCTTGTCTGCGGGTGAAGCGCAGGCGACAGCGAATCACATGCTCAAGCAGCACGGCGCAACGCACGTGTGTGTGACCAATCGCGGCGCTGCTGGTGGGCCACCGCGCGCTCCGATCAAGAGTACGGTGGTTCAGCTGCCACAAGGTACGCAGTGCTGGATCAAAGCCGGCTATCCGCAACTTCCGGTGTATTCCGATTCTGACTGCCCGCCGAATATGGTGCGTGTGGGGGGCAAGTGCGTGCCGTTTGACCTGAAATGTTACGGTAAGAAGGTGCAGTCCTGCGACCCTGGCAACCTGCGTTGTATCAAGCTCGCGCAGATGGCGTGTGCCCAGGGTGTGTTGACGAGCAAGGGCGCAGCACCGCAGCTCTCGCCGTTTGCATCACCCCTGGCCACGAGCTTCTTGCGCCCGCAACATGTAGCTGGAGTACCCGAGATGGAATCTTCAAACCTTGGCCTGAGCCTGACCGAGCACTTCATTCTGGTTGCCTACAAAGGCAGTAAGATTCTCAAGCAGTGGGGCATCAACAGAAAACACACGTCTGGTGTTTTTAGTCACGTCGACTTGGCCGATGAGAAGAAAATTGCAAAAGACTATTGGTCATCGGCAAAATCTATTGGAGCAGATCGTTTGTGTGTCTCGTTTACGGGGGGCGGAGGGTGGGTCTGCTACAACGGCTATGGCTTCACGCAAGGCTTGCTCGTGCCAACAGCTGGCCAGCAGATCCAGTGCCCCACCGGGCAGGTTTGGGGCAACACCACGAAGAAGTGCGTGAGCGCGCAGAGCAACGCCGACTACAGCGCGGGGACCAACAAGCCATTCAAGCGTCTTGTTCAAACCGCAAGCAAGAGTCTGCAACCGGCGCAGGAGACTATTGTCTCCACCGCCTTCTCTACGTCATCTCTGCGCCCGCAGCGCGTGGCAGGAATCGAGGAGTCTCCGATGTTCAAGTGGATCGAAAACCCCAAGAAGCGCGACGAGCGTGCCATCGAGGCGAGGCTCCACGGCATCGGTCGTGACGAAGTCGACGACGAGCGCGTTGGTCATCTCGGCGCAACCGACATCAAGCAGACGGCCGGCTACCAGGCTTGCTACGGCAACCTGATCGCGAAGTGCGAGGCCAACTACCAGGCGGCGCTCAAGGATCTCGACGTCAAGATCATGACGGCGTCCATGAACGGCGACGACGCCGAAGTGCTCAAGCTGGAGGGCCAGAAGAGCGTGCAGAAGCAGTACCGCGCCGCGTGCTTCCAGAGTGCGGAGTCTACCTGCCTGGGCCAGCAGTACACGGCGCAGGGCACCGAGCTGACAACCGGCGAGGTCATGAAGCTGCAGAAATCCATCAACGCCTTCTTCATGACGCTTCAGAATGCTCCGTGTCTCATCAGTGAAGACGGGGGTCTCGGCGGTGAGACTTGCGGTGCTGCCATCTACGCAGTCGCGAACGGTGCGACGCACATCTCAGTGCCTGGCAAGTGTAACAGCATCGCGAGCAACTACAGCAGCGACGGCTGCAAGAAGGTCGCGAGCGGTGGTGGCGGCAGCAAGGGCGGAGTTGCTCCGCTCTGTGACGACTCGAAGTGCCCGCCAGGCCAGGAGTGCTGCAAGGGCTGGCCGTGGTGCACGAACAACACGTGCGTCAACAAGTGCCCTGAGGGCTACGCGCGCGGTGCTGACGGCTACTGCAAGGAGATCGCCGCGAGTGGCGAGAAGAAGTCCAACTTGGGGCTCATCCTACTCGGGCTCGTGGCTGGTGCGGGTGTGATCGCTGCAGCTGCCGGTGCCTTCTACCCCAAGGCACCCAAGCTGCCGCCGCGCGACCTGATGGAGAACGCGCACAAGAAGCGTCGCAAGAGCAAGAAGGCTTGCGCCAACTGCTGATCGATCCGCGAATCGCGAATGTCGAATCCCCATGGCTTCAAGTGGCTACCCGTTCAAGCAAGTCGTCTCAGCGGCTTGCCGAGCGGGGATTCTGCTGAAGCCCTGGTGAAGGGTGAGGCGAGCGCTGTTCCTAGGGTGTTGTTCCACACCATCGGGCGCGCAGGCTTGATCGGCGCGTCGCTCGCAGTCGCGGGGTTGCCAGCGGACCGCAAGCTAGTTCGGTACTCGCTGGCCAGTGCAGTGGGCATCGAGGCATTCGTGCTGGTATGGTCGTGGTGGAACAAGGACAAGAAGTCATGAGCGAAATCTTCAAGTGGCTCGGCCTGACGAACGAAACTGCGCCTTGGCCTATCAGCTGCCCGCCTGGCACCAAGCTCGACCCGACGGGCAAGATGTGCGTGCCAGATCTCGACGCCGCAAAGAAACAGGCTACAGCGAAACTCGCGAATCTCGCTAAGCTGTTGCAACAGGCGGGTGGCGGCAGTGGGACGCCGTTCAAACCGACAGAGAGGGTGTCCTTCACTGAGCCGGCTCCTGATGCTCAACCTTCCCAGGATGCGACTGCACAGCCCGCAGACAAGACCCCAGCAGTTACGATGCCAGTAGACAGCACGCCATTAACTCCAGTGGACAAGCCGACGGACACGACGCCGTTGGACAAGGCGCCAACGGACAAGACAGTCCCGACATGCGCGGCAGACGAGATCCTGGTCAACGGCGTCTGTCAGAAGAAGCTCCCACCGGCCGTCACGAAAGACGAGACACCAGAGGCGCCGGCCAAGAAGAGCTACTGGCCTTGGGCCATCGGCGCTGCGCTCATTGGCGGCGTGGTGTGGCTCGCTCGATCTTCTGCAAAGGAGATCGGCGGAGGGCTGAAGCTCAATCCGAGACCTTGGGATCACACACCGTTGACCAAGGCCGTAGCGAAGTCTCGCTTCGAAGAGTACGTGCTTCCGGCGATCATCCAGCGTTACGGGCCTGGCGATAAGGTCGCAGTGCGTGAGGCCTGGAACAACTGGACTGACGAGTTGCACAAGGCTGGCCGCATCACGACCAAGCAGGTCAACACCTGGGACAATCCCTACTGACCGTTCGAGGGAGCAATCGTATGTTCAAGTGGATCGACAACAAGCCTAAGATGCCGGCAGGCACTTACTGGGACGCTGCGCTCGGGCGTTACGTTGAGCCCAGCTCTCTAGGCGCGCTCGTGACCGACACGGGCTTGACCGTCTGGGCCAAGAGCGTGCTCGTTGCTTGGGCGACGATGGACGGCCTCCTGCAGGTAGCCGGAGTGGTCACTGGCTACGGCGTCTCGCCTCAAGACCAGACGCCGACCTGGACCATGCGCGACGGTCGCGTGCTCGACCTGTTCTCTGCTTGGTGGAATGGCGGCGGTAACACCCCTGCAGCACCACCTGTCTCAGGCAGTCTCGATGGAGCAACGCTCACCGACAAGCACCTGACGGCTTTGACCACCTGGGCCACCCAGAAGGGCATGCAGGGCCCGGCCGCTGTTCCCGCCCCAGCTCCGGCTCCTGGTGCTTCCATCCCGGCGCCGTCAGGTTGGCCTGCAGGTTTCCAGTGGCCGCCACCCAAGCCCCCGCTGTGGCCCGCCGGCGTGCCGTGGCCGCCCCTGGCGACTGCCCCAGGTGCTCCGCCTCAAGGGTGGGCTGCTACGGGCCTTCCCTGGGACCTCTCCAAGTGGCTCCCGCCGGGGTGGCCCACTCAGTTCCCGTTCCCCTTCGTGCTGCCGCCAGGCTGGGTGCCAGCGCCTGCTGCGCCCGCCACTCCACCAGCTCCTCAAGCAGCGCCGCAGCTGCCGCCAGCACCTGCCCCCGGGCCGGCTCCGAGCCCTGCGCCAGTACCAGCGCCAGCACCTGGGCCGGCAACAGAGAAGTCGACCGAGACCAAGGGCTCCAGCGCGGTGCCGTGGATCATCGGCGGCGTGATCGTCGCCGGCATCGCCGGACTCGCAGTGTTCACGCAACGCAAGGGCCCGAGCGCTCTAGCAGAGAACCCTTCGAAGCGTCTTCCGGCGAAGGTCCTTTACGAAGGCCGTCAGGTGACGGTCAACTCAACACCCCGAACGATCAAGAAGTTCGAGCTGTCGAGACCCTATGTCGTCACGCATGCTGGACGGCGTTACGTGATCGTCGACCACCTGTTCGGATTGCTGGCGCATCCCGCCGAGGTGGTCAAGAGCAACCCGAACCGTCCGCGCGTCTACGACACAGGCAAGGGCGGAGACGTCAAGGCGCAGTACTACGTCTGGGTCGTCGGCAAGCCCGGCGAGGTCCACGGACCCTACCGCACGCTCAAGAGCGCCAAGACGTTCGCGCGCATCGGCGCGACCGAGGGCAAGCACGATCGAGCTGTGACTCGTGGCAAGAACCCGAAGAACGTCGTGCGCTACTACCAGCGCGGAACTGGCGCTTCGGTAGTTCATTGAGATGCGCACATGAACTTCCTGGGCGCGACATTCAGCTCCAGTAGCGCCGGCCCGGGGTCTGCGGCAGTCTCGTGGTCGCTCGCCGAGAAAGCGAAGTTCCCTCCGAACGGAAAACCGAACGCGCAACGTATCGCTGAGTACTTCACTCCTGCGGTGCGCGAGGGCGCCAAAGGTCGCTTCAAGCTCAACATGATGGAGGGCAACTGGTGCGCGGCAGGTGCGTGTTTTGCTGCCATGAAAGTCGTCGGCTCCGAGGATCTGGAGAAAGCCGGACTCCCCCACGCGTACCGAGTCAGTGGGAAGGAGCTGGAGGAGGACGCCATCAAACACGGTGCTTGGCTCCCAGCCGCGGACGTGCTCAAAGGCGCTCGACCCAATGTCGGCGACCTGGCTCTCTTCAACCGCGGTGACCCACAAGATTGGACTCGTCACGTCGGGCGGGTTCTTGAAGTCAACCCGAACAGTTACAAGAGCATCGACGGCAACGGTGTCGGCGCGGCGTGGTGGGTAGCCGACCGGCTCTGGACCGCTGAGAACCTGCGCGGGTTCGTGCGCTACCCGGCTTCTCTGGGTAGCATGTCGAGCAGGATGGGGATCGTTGCGGGCATGCTCATGATCGCTGCTGGCGCCGCGTTCGTGTGGGGTGTGACTCGCGTAAAATCTGGTCCACGTCGATGAGTGTCACGTTCAAGGCAGACTTGCCTGACGAAGGGCTTCCAGTCTTGGAGCCTTGTCTCTGTACGCAGATGGACGAGCACTTCTCCCAGTGGATGCAGTACGGAGCTGGTGAACCTTCTGTCATGCAGGCTGCAGCGGACCCCGGTTGCTACATGTGCAAGGGCACTGGCGTTGAGCGTTATAGCCGTCCGACCTTGCCCGAGCTGAACCTCGCGAACGCGAACGCCGAGGCTCTCTTCAACGCCATGGGCATCAAGAAAGACTACTGGTACGGCGAGATGACCGTTGTGGAAGCTCGACGCGGCGTCGTGCGAGCGCGTAACACTCGGATCAACGTCCCGCCCAAGCCGGCGTGGTCTGCAGTCTTCGGAGGTCCGCGCATCATCGGAGGCGAGATCACCGAAGAGAGCATCCTGGAGCGGGTAAACCGCTTCGCGCACTTCGTGGATACCGTATCGAAGTTGGGGGCGAAGAAGATCACGTGGTACTAGTTGGGTCGGTAGAATGCTCAATCCGCTCGGCTCTCTCGGCGCAGTCACCCTCCCCGAAGTCTGGTTCGACTCCGGGTGCGGCGGCACGGCCAAAGCGCGCTGGCGCAGTGACGGGAGCATCGAGCTGCAGGGCGCCAACCATGCGGCACCTGCCCCCAAAGCCGTCTACCAGTGGAACAGCCTGATCGTCGAGAAGGCTAACAAGTACAACGTGCCGCCACAGCTGGTTGCCGGCGTCATGGCAACAGAATCTGGCGGTACAGCGGGCCTGAGCAGCTATGCAGGAGCCGGCGGGCTCATGGGGCTCATGCCCTCGACGGCAGATTGGCTGGCAGGTCGAACGGTCAGTAAGAATGAGTTGCTAGCTGACCACGATCTGAATGTCGACCTCGGCGCAAAGCTCATCGCGTACAACCTCAAGCGGTACAACGGCAACATCGTCAAGGTCGCGCTCGCGTACAACGCCGGCAGCGTGAAGTGTGGCGCACCGCAGAAGTGCCCCGGCGCACCGAACCAGTGGAACGCCGTCACGGACTGCGACGGACCCAAAGGCGTGGGCGGCAAGGCCGTGGACTACCCGGCCCGCATGTTCAAGTACGCCAACGACTGGCTCGCTTCTGCCGGCAGTCTGAAGCTCAACATCGATCTCGGTGACATTCGAGGCGCTGTGATCAAGCGCATGCTGCCGTGGGCTCTTGCGGCTGGCGTGACGGGCGCTGCGATTTTTGCGTGGAAGAGCGGCAAGTTGACCAAGACCTTGAAGTCGAACCCACCGCGCGAGGACAACATCCGCCGCGCTGCGATGCTGCTCGGCTACATGAAGCCGAGAGAGGTCTACAAGCACCTGGTGGCTCAAGGCACGCACGGGGAGAACGCAGCGCTGGCGATTCGTGCTGCGCAGATCCTGATCAAGGACCGCCAGTGATGGACGGATTGTTCTTCTTGAAGAGCAGCGTGCCGAAGGGCCTGCCGTCAAACATCAAGGGCATTCAGCTTGACCCGGTTGCGCTCGGCTTCGCGTGCGGTGGCTCCGACAAGTACTGCTCCACTGCCTACTCCCAGATGTGGCAGCACTACGGCTCCGTCGCCGCGCTCAGGTCCAAGTACAACATCGACGGCCAGGTAGCGTTCGTGAGTTTCTCGGCTGGGCACGGCTTCATGGCGCCGCTCCTGAACAGCGACAAGGATCGCTCAGACGTAGCGGCAGTCGTGCTGCTCGACTCGACGTTTGGCTACGGTCCGCCCGGCTACATCAAGGCGGCGCACGATGCAGTGGCAAAGAAGATGCTGCTCGTGTCAGTCACCAGCGACAAGGGTACGACTGATGCAGGCAACAACGGCGACTACGCGTGGCGCCAATTGGTACTCAAGCCATCGGGACTCTCGCTCGACTCGACCTCACCAAAGAGCCCGATGCCCACTCCGAAAGAGGGCGTCACTCGCTCCGGCGACCTCTGGTACTACCGCTACACCGATGCCCAACTACACCACTGGGACATGCACAAGATCTTGCCCAACGTGCTGGACGCGCACCTCCTGCCGTACCTGCGCGGCGAGCGCGACGACGATTCGGGCGTGGGTGGCTGGATGTACTGGGCGCTCGGGCTCCTGACGCTGGGGGCGGGTTTCCTGCTCTGGCGACGCGGCGAGAAGCCCTTGATGCGCTAGGAAGTGGCCCGCGAGGAAGGCTCTTGGTAGCCTCCTGGTCATCATGCTGCCGCCCGCACAGGCTCCTGGTCCTTCTGGTCAGCGTCCGAGGCTCCCAGGCTCCGCCTTCATGGTCGAGCGCACCACGCACCGTGCGGAAGGTGTGCTACCCACAGGTGGGCTGTTTACCACCCAGGCGATGCAGGCGCTGCCAGCTGGTCTCAAGCAGCTGAATATGCTCATCGCATACACGCGTGGCGCCGCTGGTGGTTACCCCAAGTTCGAGATGGAGTGGGGCACTGCCGCCGACACCGCGAGCGGCTTCAGCGAGCTGATCCGGGACTTGTCCGCATTCGTCGCAGCTGGTGCCATCGGCTCCGCGCCCACGTACATCGAGGAGACTTACGGACCGCCGCCGCAGAGCGCAAGTGCACTCAAGTATACGCTCACGTTCGTCGTGCCCTACGGCTTCACGTCCTTCAGGCTGGTTGCGGCTGAGCAGGGCAACACAGCCAACCCAGGTACGCTCACCATCGAGTTCGTGGGCGGCACGGGAGAAGGCTGATGCTGCGCATCACGGATGTGCAGGGTGCTGGTGGTGGCTCTGCTTCCTGGCAAGGCGCAGTTCGCACGGCGACGAGCGCTGCGCTACCGGCGTATACGCGGACGGGCAACACGCTGGTGGGTGATGCTGTTGGCGCGCTGCCTGCTATTGGCGGCGTGACGCTGGCCGTCGGTGACGACTTCTTGCTCAGAAACGGCGCATCGAGCACTGACAACTGGCTCTATCGCGTCGAGGCGCTCGGTGATGGTGCCACGTCCTATCAGGTCTCGCGTACGCCAGGATCTGACACAGATGCGTTGGTGGCCAACGGCATGCGTGTGCCGATCCTTGAAGGCGTGTTCGCCGAGCAGACCTTCCGACTGAACGCTACCGATCCCGTGGTGCTCAACACCACGCCGCTCACGCTCAGCCTCATCGACCCACCGCAAGAGGTGGTCTGGAATCCAGGCGCGGCTCCTGACCCCGCGTACCTCACGACCTGGGCTGAGGTGATGGTGTACTTCGCCGAGTCGAGCGGCGAGTTCCGCGTCTCTCTCGACACGACGGGTGGCGGTGCCTTCGCGATCCCGACGGGGACCTACGCACTCGAATCGCGCCTGCAGCTGATGCGTCCGGCTCCCGCCGAGGGGCAAGTAACCGTTACGGTTGCCGACGGAGCTGTGCTTCAGAATCTGGCGGGCGTGTACCGTAACATCACGCTGCAGGTTGCTCCGACCGCCGCCCCAGCACTGGAACTGTCAAACGGCCGAAGCATCGAGTTCGACTTGGGAGCTATTCTGGAGAACACCGGCTCTTACGCGGCGCTTGAGGTCGCGGCAGGCGAGACTGTCGGCCTGAGCTTCTACCGGGACTCGCGAGCCCTCGCGACTTCGGACGTGATCGCTGATCTCACTGCTGCAACGGCAGCACTCAACGCGACGTTCCGAGACAACTCACAGGCGAGCACGAGCTGGGTGAGCGGCATAGCTGGGACGGCCCTCACATACCGAGTCGACGCGGCGTACACGGCTGTCACTCTCGCAGCTCCGCCGGCTACGCTCAACACGACGCAGGTCGACAACGCGGCCACAACGGTGGGCAACCTCTGGCCGTTGCTCGACTTCCTCGTCGACCACGGGAGCATCGTGCTGACTGGCGGTGATTTCACCAACGGCCACAGGTTCCGCCCGCTCAAGAGTTTTCGGATCACGGGGATCCGGCTGTACTGGGCTGGTGCGCCAGCTGTCAGCTTGAAGTGCAGCATCTGGAACGAGGCGGGCGTGTTACAGGCCACGGTCACGATTGTGACCTCCGGCATCGGCATCTACACCGCCACGTTCGCGAGCCCGTTCACGGCGGTACGGACAGCGGGCACGGGCGTCGCCAGCTTCTACATTGTCGGCGTCTACGAGACGACGGGCACGAACTACACGCGCATCGCGAACATCATGACCGCGATGGGTCCTTTCAACAGTTTCGGGATGCTCTCGTTCTCGTACCTGTGGGACATGACCACGGCCATGTTCATCGCGAGCGACGCTCGCCCCACCAGCACGGTGGGCAACACCATCCCGCTAGAACTGCTCTTCTCGTAGAGTGACGGAGAAACAAAGATGGCACTCATCAACGACCCCGATCTGCTGAGCCAGGGTGCTCCGACCACGTCGACTGGAGTCACGTTCGGTGCCCCGACGGGCTTCTCTCTCACGATGACGGCTGCCGCGACGCTGCCGCTGCAAGCAGCCGGCGACTTCTTCATGATCCGAGAGAGTCCCGACGCTCAGAACAACGGGCTATGGATCGCGACTGGCACTCCAACAACGTCGAGCTTGCCGGCCACGAAGGTCACGGGAGCCGCCCCGATCGCTGGTGGCCCAGACACGATCAAGTTCTTGGGTTCGACCACGACCAAGATGAACATCGGTTACGAGACCCAGACCGGCGAGATCGTGTTGGTCAAGCAGAACGGGCTGAGCAACGACGGCGTGAATCTCCAGGTCGTCTACTCGCGGTTCATGATCGACTTCAAAGACGACGCCTTCCTCATCGCCAACATGCCGTTCCCGATGTTCGACATCGACTCGGACGCGGGCAAGTACATCATCGGGACCAACGCCTCGGGTAACAACCACGGCGTGAACTGGTTCGACAGCGTCACGCACTCGATCAACACCCGCAAACTGCTCCGCAACGGGGGCTGGACCGAGGTTGACACAAACGGAGCTATTCTAGCTCGCTGGCCCAGCATCGTGTCGATCGGTACGTTCGAGGACCCGACAGCTGACAAGGCTTACTATCAGTTCGGTACCGATACGACGGTCAACGATTCCGTCGACTTCGACTTCGTCAACAAGGTGAACGAGGCCGTCCAGGCGTTCAAGCGCCTAGCTGACGGTGCGATCAACGGTGGTACTGGCATCGCGATCAGCGCGAGCGGGCGTGTGTTGACCCGCAGCGACGGCGGGAACTGGCGCACTGACGGCTTCAAGGTGGGCGGGCGCATCCTGTTCCGAGACGCCGAGAACACAAGCAGCAACGGCGACCCAGCCAAGGTGTTCGGCGCTGGCGCTTTTCTCCTGTCGGCCGTGGGGTCAGGTGTCAACGGGGCAATTACCCTGGGCACCGCAGCGGTCGCCACGCCCAACGGGTTCGACTGGATCGACGGCGGTGCGGGCCAGGATCAGCTAGTCAGGAATGACGGTTTGTCGTGGCTCGACGAGGGCTACTTCGCGGGCGGCAAGATCGTCTCGTCCAGCTCCGAGGGCGCAGCGAACGACCGGACAGCAACGATCGTGTCTCTGGTCGCAGATACCATCAACTTTGCGACTGGCACGGTTACTGCTGGCACCGACGACAACACCGTCGTGTTCAGCCCGATCAATCCAACAGGCACGCCTGATATCACGATCAACGCCGCAGTCGACAATCGAAACGACATCGCGGTCAAGCTGCGAGTGCGAGACGCTGACGCCAACGGCAAGACCTACTCGCAGGCCAACTTGGCCTCGGTGGACAAGCAGGGATCTGGCCTAGGCGGCTTCATCTTCCAGTTGGGCGTCGCCAACGTCACGGATCTCAAGATCACTGAGACCGACGCCAACATCGATGGCAACGCACCGTATACCGGCATGTCACTGACGTTCTATACGACGCCGCAATCGCTCGGCGGCGCTGGTGCTAACGCACTCGTCGGCGGCCCCTACAACTTCGGCATGGTGCTAGCCGCGAACAACGGCACAGATATCCAGGTCCACGAATGGCTCCAGCGGCAGCTTCGCAAGACGACTGACATCGACGCCGGGGCAGGGACCGTGATCGGTCGTACGATGGACGGTCTGGCGCGTTTCAACGGCGACGCCTACGAGGCTGGTTCGACGAATGGGGGGCTGTCGTTCCCGCGCAACCCATTGGGCGGCGGTTCCGGTCTGATGATCACCGGGCTAAACTCTGCGTCGAGAAACAGCACGAGTGTCTACGACAACACCGGAGCCAAGCGTGGCTTCCCGATCGGTACGATCGTCACGATCGACTACAACCAAACCGTGCTCGACGATCCGGTTGCGAAGATGACGCTCTTCTACGACCGCACCATCCGCACGACTGTCTCGGACCTAGTCGTCACCGCAGGCACTGGCCCCCTCGGCACGATCACCTCGGCCGGCTCGAACCTGCCCGCCACGCTCGATGCTGGAGTCGGCGCGTACATCCGTCTCGTCGGTCTCACGGGTGTGAACGCTGCGATGAACGGGATCTATCAGGTCACGTCAATCAGCACGTCGAGCTACAGCGTGATCCGCAAGGACGCGCGAACTATCGTGACTACGACGGTGGCTTCTGTGTTCGTCGACCAACACCCGATCGATTCACCGGACGCGATCATCGTAGACAACAACGTGCCGGCAGACGTGGTCGACACGAACCCCTCCGCGGACTTGGTGTTCACGTACGACTACTCGAACAACGTGCAGGGCGGCAAGGCGGGCGGCGTCGATGCCTTCGTGACGGCACGAGCTGTAGGCTTCTCTGGGGCGCAGTACACCCAGAGCGCCGTCTCGACGATTCAAAGCGGTATCGCCCTGACCATCCCGGTGTCCTCGCAGATCGAGCGCAACACCAGCAATCCGTGATGCAAGCACTACGCAAAGAGCTATTGGCCTTGATGCACCAGCTCTGCCAGACCAACGGCGAGCACGGAAGGCTCGCTGGCATGGAGAGCAAGATCGCCCTCGTCACCCGAGGCGGCCTTGTGCGTCGCATTGCGCTAGCAAAAGCGCAGCTTGAACAGAGGGGACCTCCTCAGGGAAAAACGAAGAGCAAGAAAGCCATGAAGCGCGAGTGTGGAGGGTGTACGGCTTGCTGTTTCATTGGTGGTATCCCTGAACTCAACAAGCCAGGCCACACGGTGTGCTCCCATGCCTGTGCGCAGGGCTGCGACGTGTACGGCACGCCCGCTAAGCCGGAAACGTGCGACAAATTTTCGTGTGCTTGGTGGAACGGGATTGGTAGCCCCGCCGACCGGCCCGACCTGTGCGGCGTCATGCTCTCAATCAACGACATGGGGGTCGGTGACTACGCATTTGCAATCGAGCTACGAGAGGGCGCGGCGCGAGGCTCCGGGGCCGGCATGATCGCAGCGATGGCGGCGCGTGTACCGCTTCCCATCGTGATCGTGTCGCACGGCTCTCTGCCCCCCAATGACTCAGGTGACTTCGTTGCAGTGACCGACCTGGTGCGTGAGCGGAGGAAGGTCCAGTTCTTAACTGGCAAACTGATCGCGCCCATAGGCGGTGTGCCCACCTATGAAATTGTGAGGCTCTAGTGGCAGCTGTAGTTGTGGCGCTGAGCGGCGTGACCAGAGTCAACGACGCCGAGGCACTCGGGACGGTTTGGACCGGACAGACAGCCGCAGCGGTCTCGGAGATCGAGGCGTTCTATCAGAACACCAAGTCCGTGTCGGTCAAGATCAAGACGACAGAAGGCGGACCCAAATATTACAACAGCGCGACGAGTCACGACTACACGACGAGCAACCGCACGGCGCTGCTGAAGATGAACGTGACGTCGTTCACGAATTTGCACGGCACCGCAGCGACTTCGATGATCGCCGAGATCGGTTCAGGGAGTCGCGCGAACTATTATCGCTATTACCTCCACACCAACGTGACCTATCCGCCGGACAGGTCGTGGTTGTTCGTTCCGATCAATCCGAACGTCGCTGGTTACCGCGATGCCACAGTGGGTACGCCAGTGCTCACAGCGGTCGACTACTACGGACACATGGCCACCATGCAGACGACGGCGGCGAAGGCCGAGAACGTCGTCATGGACGCGATCGACTTCGTGGATACTGGCGGTGGTCTACTCCTGACCGGCGGCGACGGGGCGTCTACAGACGGCGTGCTCGCCGACTTCTTGACGTTCGACCAGGGAACAACCACCAACCGTTATGGGCTCACGACGTCACGCGACGGCATCTTCTACGTTCTCGGGTTTTGGATCTTCGGTTCCGCCACGGCGACCGTTGTCACGGACTCCAACTTCACGGTGGTCTTCCCCGGCGGGCGCTTCGACGCTGGCTTCCTCGGGTGCAAGTTCGACCTCCAGAACGCGACCAGCGCCTACACGCTATCTGATGGTTCATTCATCGGTCGCGGCAGCAAGGCGGGCAGTGCTGACACTCGCCCAGACTACACCGCGACGGGCACTAGCGGTTCCGCCCCGCTTACCGGCGTCACGTTCAACACGTTTCGGAACTGGACGCTGACGTCGGCGGTGACCCTGACCAACTGCACGTTCTTGACTGGCGAGCTGGTTACGCAGGCTGGCGGCACCATCACGGGCGGCAAGTTCAGTTTGGGTACGGGTACGCATTACATCCTCGCCAGCAGCCCGTCGCTGCTCACTAAGAACGTGTTCACGCAGGGGGCGAGCGGTCACGCGGTCCGGTGTGACACGACTGGCACGTACACGTGGGACAATAAAGACACGGGTTACACTGGAACTCGCGGAACCAACCTCACAGAATCGAGCGGCTCGACTGATGCGTGCTTCTACAACAACAGTGGCGGGCTAATCACCCTGAATGTTGCGTCTGGCGCAGACCAACCGAGCGTGCGCAACGGAGCCGGTGCAACGACACAAGTCAACGCAACGATCACGTTGACGATCACGCCGTTGGCGGCAGGCTCGGAAGTTCGGGCCTTTCTCACCGGCACACCAACAGCGGTCGACGGTACCGAATCAAGTTCTGGCAGCTCTCATGCTCTGTCGCTTTCTAGCGGAGTCGCGGTGGACATCAAGATCCACAACTACACGCCAGTGCCCTACACACCCGTCGAGATCATCAACAAGACCTTCACTGTGAGCCAGAGCCTTGACCCGGTACAGCAAGTAGAACGAAACTACTTCAACCCGTGAGCCATGCCGGCGATAGTAACCTTCGAGCTGAACGCCTCCTCACCGAACGTGATCGTCGAGATTAGTACGGGTGGCGACAACACCATCAACGCCCTGGAGATCTTCTCCGAGTGGAAGCAGTGGCTCCTGGACGGCCCGGCGAGTCGACTCGGACTCCCGCAGGCCTTTACCGTGTTGGGTGGCGAGCCGAAGACTCCCACGACGGAACTGGGGCAGGCGTTCTTCATGCACTCACCGGATTGGGTGTTTCGACCAGCCGAACTCGACCACAAGTTGACCATCGTCGGTGACATCGGCGTGCTGGGTGGCGTCGGGTCGTTCCTGGTCCCGACGCTCGGAGGCTACACGGTGCTCGTCGAGCTTGAGCGGTCGGCGCTCATCACCGGCCTCCCTCTCCTCGACGTTGCGGTGAGTACAGTAGCCGGAACCGTCTGGGACGAGCCCGCAGCCGCCCACGTCGCCGCCGGCAGCTTCGGCGAGCTGCAAGCAGCTCTCGCGGCGCTTGAGGCCCAACAGATCGCCCTCGTGCGAGAGATCCATTATCTGAAAGGTCTCGACCCGCTCAACCCACTCGTCAACGACGACCCCGGCAATCGCCGTCGAGTGCCTGCAGATGGGTCGCTGATAGATCAAACGGTGGTCACGGTCGCTGGCGTGACGACGGTCACGAGGCAGTAGCGTGTACGGCCGCGCCGCTGCCTTCGACGGGGTCGGGTTCGGCTCCCGCTGCATGGCCTATGACGGGCTGACCTGTCAGGTCCCTCAACCTATCGTTCCGGTCGCGAAGACCACCAAGAAGTCCAAGCGCCGTAGCCAGACCAACGCGGCGCGAGTTGGAGCCGGTAGCTGGTTGGTGCCAGCGCCACTGGTTTTCGAGATCACTGACACCGAGCTGGAACGCCTTGCAGAGCGCATCGTGGCGTTCGCTGAGAGCCCCGAGCTTCGCACGTGGACCAGTAGCGTCTTGTCGAATGAGGGCCGACGCGGCACGGACTTGTCGACGGAGTCAGCGCTTTCCGAGACCTTACTCAAGGCGGTGCAGCACGCGGAGTTTCCTCTGCGCGAGCCGACCGCACGGGCGCTGTACCTAGCAGCAGGGCTCCTAGCAATCGGACTGCCGACTACACTCGTGGCGCACGGCGATCTGCAGCTCACCCGAGCGTTGGCAGCTGTGCACGCGGATGGCCTCTGGCGGTACGCCGACCCGAACGGACCGAACCTGTTTGGGCACAGCCCCCCTTTTCTTCGTGAACGCGCCATACAACTCGCGCCACTCGCGAATCCGCAGGCTGACGAGCTTGCGCAGTTCAAGAAGCAGATCGACGAGCAGCGGCAGGTAATTGACGAGTTGCATGCGCAACTCGATGCGATTCAAGAGGCTCTTGAACTAGATCTAGGTTCGGTCTCGGTTTCCACGTCTTCTGCTCCGGCATCGAACGAGCGTATCTACAAGTACGTGGCTGTTGGCGCACTCGGGCTGCTCGTCGTGACACTGTACCTGCTGCACAGAGAACGCAAAAAGCGGAAAGAGCTGGACTCTTAGACAGCGTTAGACAGCGCTGCAAAGACGCCAGCTCGACGATGTTTCATGGGCCGCTTACTAAGACCATCGCGGGATCTCCCCGCGCATCATGTCGCCGAGCCGGCAGAGCAACGAGACTAGTCCATGAGAGGCGTTTAGCGCAAAAGCGCTGGATTCTTAGTTGCTTTTGCGCCGTGAGTGGCTCGTGAAGATCGAGCCCTGGTAGGCTCGGCCCCATGGACTACAACGACGTCATCAAGGCAGTCGAAGGCCGCAACTGGTACTCCCTGGCCGCGCTCGCAGTGCTCGCGCTGGTCGCGGGCTGGAAGAAGTTCTCGCCCGGCCTCTACTACAAGATCCCAGACGGGTACCGGTGGATCCCGCCGCTCGCGCTCGCCGCGCTGATGGGCTTCGTGGACGGCTACTACGCGCAGCTCCCGTGGAAGCAGGCGCTGATCCGAGCGGGCTACGCTGTATTGGCGGCAGGTTTCGGTGCGGCTGGCGCGCACGGCATCTTGAAGGAGAGCCCGCTGCCGTATGGTGGCGGTCCAGGCGGCAAGCCTCTCAAAAGGGAAACTGCCCCCGCTGCGGATTCATCTGATAGCGCAGGAGTCTCGGCGCCGAAGCTATCCGCGCTGCTGCTGATGCTCGGGCTCTTGTTCTTGCCGAGTTGTTCAGCCGTCAAGCCGATCATCAACACGGCGCACGACATCGCCAAATTGTGGTGCGAGGCGCACTACAAGGCATCTGGGAAGGAGCAGATCACCGCTGAGGAGCTGTGTGCCAGCGAGAAGATCTTGCGCCCCTGGATCGACATGGTGCTCGCTGGCGAGAAGGACGGTGTCGAGGCGGCTGGCAAGACAGGCGCACCGACGTGCGAGCCTGCGGTGGAGAAGCCTGCGCCTGCGGTGGAGAAGAAGCCGTGAGCGAGGCAGAGCGTGGGCTTGGCTACAAGCCCGATCCCGAAGACTCTCGCGACAAGCTCCTGTCTGCGTCACCAGCTTTCGAAGTCAGCTCGTCGCCACCGGCTTGGTCGTTGCGCGCCTACTGGGACGCGCGCCACCAGCCTGAGCTTGATCAGGGCATCTTGCAGGGTTGCGTCGGATTCAGCACGAGCATCGGGCTCTACACGAAGCAGCGCATCGAAGTCGACTCAGCTGCAACAGAGCCGAGCGCCGGCTTCATCTGGTACAACAGCCGCAAGACGCACGGCGACGAGGAGCTGAACGAGGGCACGTACATCCGGGAAGCCTTCAAGACGCTGAAGACGCTCGGCGCAGCTCCCGAAGCTGATTGGCCCAACGACGAGCTGCCGTCCCAGTTCGGGGTGCGCCCAGCGAGCATCGCCTACACACATGCCTACGACTTTCGCTTCGAGGTCGACTACCGGAGGCTCGACGCCGAGGGCGAGGAGCTTCGCTCTCAGCTCAAGGAGAGTATCTACCAGGGCTGCCCCGTGGTGTTCGGCATCACCGTCACCAAGGCGTTCACTCGACTCAAGGCACACGGCCCCGTACCCGATCCTGCTTTCGACGAGCCTGTCGCGGGCGGTCACGCCATGTGCATCCTGGCCTATGACGAGTACGGCGTGCGCGGCCCGAACTCGTGGGGCAGCTGGGGCAACGACGGCTGGTTCTACATCAGCTGGGAGTACTTCCTGAACCAGTCGCGCGACCGCTGGGCGATCGTGCACGCACCGCGTATCGAGTAAGTGTCATGGGCCTCAGTGCACAGAAAGTTGAATGAACGTGGGACTCCTATTAGATCTGGCAAGAAACCTCGCGGGCGAGAAGTCCCTGTCCGGTGCGTTCGGGAGGTGGATCCTCGCGGTGAGCGGGAATGGGGATCAGGCGGCGACCGACGTCTCGACGTTGCAGACGGACGTGAATGCCGCCGAGGTGGACATCGCTGCGCTGCAGGCGCAGAACGTGATTCCCGACGGCACAGCCAAGGGACAAGTTGCGACGTGGGACGAAGCGACGGCGAATGAATGGGCTGCGCTGTACCCTAGTACAGTGCTTGCATACCCGCTGAACACGGGGGCGGACGACGCAGCTCCGTTGCAGGCATTGCTCACCACGCACGCAGGCAAGCGCTCTGTGCAGCTGTCTTCGGTCACGTTAGCTGGTGCAGCTGCAGACTGGAACCCCGAGACGATCATCACGGTGCCGAGTCTGACGAAGTTGCGGTTCTCCGCCGACGTCAACATGGTGTCAGCGCTCGCGTTCGGCGGATCAGGTTCGACGCTATTTCCGATCTTTAAAAGCGTCAAGATCGATAGCACGACCTGCGCCCTTAGCGCGGGGCTGCCCAGCGTAGCCGGGTCGAACATCATTTACACGACTGAGGCAATCACGCCGGGAACCACGATCTCGCTCAGCGCAAGCTTCATGTGGTTCACCTTCACGGTGCTCAGTGTTTCCGGCACCGCTGACCCGTTCCGCGTGGAGCTAGACGAGCCGGTGCCGAAGGTGTTTGCAGCGGGGACGACGGTCACACGGTATACGGCACCGACGGATATAGAGATCGATTTCGGTGGGGCATCGGCGAGTGGCACAGGAGATCGAGTCTGGCAAGGCTGGTTCTCGCGCAACTGCACGGTGAAGGGATTGCGTGTTGAGCTGGGCACGTTGTTCGATTCGGCGCTAGTCTGTTTCGACTCGGGTGGTCGGTACAACGAGATAGCAGACTGTGATCTGACTTGTGGCCCCGACGCCTTCTGCGGCGTCGAGTTCGCCGAGAACATCCGCAGTCGGGCCGTGCGCTGTCGAGTGCGAGGGCCGTGCGGGACCGCATTCTCACTGCACAACAATGTGGATCTCTTGTTGGACGACTGCCACGCAGAGGCAACTGGCGGCGACGGGTTTGTTTTCACGGCGTATGACTTCGCGGTTGCCAACAACAACCTCAACCCACGCATGGTCGCGTGCAGCGCTACGCGCAGCGGACGGCACGGGTTGAGACTCGACTACGCCACAACCGGACTCCGGGCTACCGGGTTGCTGGTCGAGGATAGTCAGGTCGGGCTCATTGACGGCGGAATGGAGCAGGCAGGGGTTGTCGCTTGGTCCGTAGCGTCGCCGAATAACGCGACGCTGACCAAACGCACGGATGACCCATACGACGGCGAGCAGTATCTGCGGATCACTTCCACGGGAGCTGTGCCGTACGCTCGACAGGGCAACGGCATACTAGTTGTTGGTCGCGAGTACCGGGTGCGCGGTGTTGCTCGCGGAGACGGCACGATTGCCCCGAGCATCGCGGTTGGCAACAGCGCATTCAACTGGACCGGCACCAACAGCGCGGCTTGGCAAGTTTTCGACTTCGTAGCGACGTGTGCGGGCGCCGAGTACTTATTGCTGGGTTCTACGGCTAACCCAGGGCACATCGACTTCGACATGCTCACAATCGAAGACGTGACCGACATAGCAGTGGCAGCCATTTCAACGCACGGCCACGGCGTTTGGCTGCGTAACGCTAGCATCGATAATCTCTTGGAAGGGCTCGTCACGAGACGCAACGCAGGCTACGGCGCGCGTATCGACGACAGCTCATCCTTGAGGCTCATCGGCTGGCGCTCAGAGAACGACAAGTCTGGCGGACTCTGCTACGTGAGCAGCGGCGATGTAACGGTGGATGATTGCGAGATCACGAACACAAACAAGGGGCAGCCTGCCTTCGTGACCTTCGCCGGTGCGACAGGGAAGCTCCGGGTGCGTAATGCGAAGATTGCGATCAGCACCGATGCAGCGACGAACGCTACGGCGTTTCAGATAGCTGACACAACGGCCAAGATTTTGATCAGCGGCGAGACTGAGATCGTGGCGGACCGGGGGATTGCAATCACTGGGACGAGCGCGCAGGTGCAGGTCGACGGCATGATCCGAATGGGGGGCGTCGCTGAGCCTGTCGTGTTCGCGGGCGGGGCTACGCAGGCGCAATGCAACGTGGGCACGATCACGAGCGGCGGAGTCAACCCCACCGTCTGGACAGTCGGGCAGATCAGTGCAAACAGTGTTGTGCGTCTCTACAATTCGACCGGAGCTGTCGTGAATGCGGCGTACACGATCACTCCTGCAACCTCTGTCACTTGGGCGGGCGCAGTGCTACCGGCAGGCATCTACGTCTGCCAGATCGTGAACTGACCACTGAGAGGGTGCAGCAGATGATCGACGAACCCATCACCAACGCCGTCTGCGCGGCCATGCCGTGGCTCATGGTCGTGTTCGCGGTTGTTGTTGCGGTTGGGGGCTTGTGATGACCCTCCGCTGGCACACCAAAGCAAACGCCTTCGTCGTCGCGTGGCAGCGCCGCTACGGCGAGACCCCGGCGAAGCACACGGTCGTGCTGGGGCTCAAGAAGTAAATAGGCGCCATGACCGACCCACGCCGCACCGCAATCGTCGCTGCCGCCGTCTCGCAGATCGGGCCTGGCGACATCCCTCGTTACTGGGCATCATGTGGGATCTCACCTGCACCAAAGCCCAACGAGAAGGGTGGGGCTTGGTGCGGCTCGTTTACGCTGTGGTGCTTGAAGCAAGCAGGCTTAGCTCAAGGTGTGAAGTGGATCATCGGAAGCGGCTACGTGATCCCACAAGGGCTCAACACTACTCGCACGCCGGAGCCTGGCGACGTGATGTACGACGACCAGCCGTTTCAGCATTATGGCATCGTCGAATCGCTGGTGGATGGCGTGCTCACCACTATCGAGGGCAACACACCCACAGTGCAGCGACGTGTACGGCCACTGCCCAAGGACTTCACGTTCTACTCGATCAACAAGTTTCTCGGTGCGCCAGCACCGAAGTCCGACCCTCCTCCCGCTCCGACTCCGGCCCCAGCGCCGAAGCCAAAGCCTGCACCCTCACCGGAACTCGGGCTACTGCGTGGTATCGACGTGAGTTACTACCAAGCGCCTGCAGCCATCTCCTGGTTACGTCTAGCCGAGACACACCAGTTCGTGATCGTGCGCGCCACCTACGGCACCGAGCACGACAAGTTGTGCGCCGAGCACATCAAGCGCGCACAAGACGTGGGGCTGACTGTCGGGCTCTATCACTTCTACCGACCCGGCCAGAGTGTTGAGGCACAGCTCGCGGCCTTCAACGACGTCGCTAACCAGGTCGGCATGTGTGAAAACTGGCTAGTGCCGTCGCTCGACATTGAGCAGAACCCGAAATACGACGGCGCGATCACGCCCGAGCGGTACGCGCCCGCAGAGCAAATCGCGGACAGCTGGATCAACACTTGGGGCGGAGCGCTGCTCTACACGAACCCGGCCATGTGGAAGCAGCTCGACAACCCGGCGTGGATCCAGAAGTGCTCACTGTGGATCTCCCACTACCAGACCAAGCTGCCGACGACTCCGCTCAACATGCCGTGGACGATCTGGCAGCACCTCGTCGCGCCGCTCCCCGGCGTCTACGGGCATGACATCGATCAGAACCAGGCCAAGAGCCTACCGCTGATCTCTGCGCCGCTCGTGCCGCCGTTCATCCCACTGGAACTCGACCTGGATGAGCAACGCCGCATTCGTGACGAGTTCATTCGAGACAAGGGCGATTGAGTAGTTTTCTGGCTCTTTTAAGCGCCGTAGTTGTCTCGTGAGGAACACAGCAACTACCCTACAGTCCATGCGCTTGACAGCAGCTACGGTCCTGTTCGCAGTGTTACGCGCCTGCACGCCCGCACCCCACGTCGTCGAGCCGGTGTCGCAGCCGATCTCGGATGCTGGAGCAGACGTGCTCCTGGCGCCGTGCGAGTCTGCTTGTAACGCCTACCGCTACTACGGCTGCCCTGAAGGTGAGCCGACCAAGAAGGGTCACATCTGCGAGGAGGTTTGCCGCAACGCGGCTCAGAACGGCATCGACCTTGCCGGCTCGGTCGGCTGTACGCAGGTTGCGCGCAACTGCGGTGAAGTCCGAGGCTGCTCGCGATGAGCGTACCGCGTGGCTTCCTGGAGCTGGTGAACCCGGAAGCGTTTCCAGGCATCACCGTCCCAGCATTCCTGCGTGGCGTGCTGTTGGATCGCGCCGTGTTCGACAAGATGAGCCTGTACCAGCGATCTCACATGTGCTGGTTCCCGCGCGTCGTGGTCTACGGCGGCCCGATCGTGTCTATTCAGCAAGCTCGCGAGTGGGATACCGCGATGTTCTTCTGGGCTAGCAGCGTCAACCGTGTCTGGGAATGCGGTGAAGACGTGGCCATCGTGCCGAAGCAGTGGATGGCATGGCCTTCTGACACTGCGTTTCGATGGACGTGGGTCAATGAGACAGCGGAGCCCAAACGCGTTGCGAGAGTATTCAAGGGCGGGGCATACAGACTGGAGTGGTCCGGATAATGATCTTGCCTGCACCGCCAACAATGCCCAACGGCATCTCTGCTGACCAAGAGCCGCTCGCGAAGCTGATCTTGGACGCAGCACAACATAACTACGAACTGGCCAAGCTCCGTCGTGAGGAGGACTCAGCTCGCGATCAGCGCCTGGAGCTTGATCAGGTGAGCCAGCAAGCGATGACTGCGCAGCTGGAGGAGCTGGTCCGCAAGCTCGGTGACCGTGTAGACGACCTGGGCGGGGCGATACGCGAGGTCACCAAGTCGCAGGCCAAGCTCAGCGTGAACCAGAACATGCTGCGGCGAGAGTTCGAAGTCCTGCGCAAGGAGCTGGCAGCCATTCACGGTCGCGTCGCGCACCAATCGGACGACATGAGCGACCTGCGCATGCGCGTGGAGCACATCGAGCACGACCTAGCCGAATTGAAGCAAGCAATTCAAACGCGCGATGAGGCCGCGTCCACCGAACCGCCTCCGCCCACTGAAGCTCCTGTGACATAGTACTGGCACCATGCCGGACTCCGAAGATCCGACAGTGCCGCCGCCCAGGCGTAAGCCGCTGCCACTTGCGCCACCAGTGAAGCGCGTGGCCAAGGCACCCGGCTCGCAGGACTCGCTACCAGTCCTGACTGACGAGCAAGCGCAGCGCTTTTGGATAGAGCTGCAGACTCTCGAAGAACGGCTCGGCGACGTCGAATCTGAAAGAGGGCGAGACTTGTCACGGTACGTGTCGTTGCAGGAGCAGTCCGAGACTTCGGCAAACGACCTCAACGAGCTTTGGCGCGAGATCCGCGGTCTCAGGAAGCGTTTGGATGCGTCCATTCAGGACGACGTGGTCACGGCGCGTCAGATCGCCGACCTGGAGAAGCGCCTAGCTGTCAAAGCCGCTCAGGAGACCGAGCGCCTGTCTGCTCGCGCCGACCTGGCTGCTGAGGAGGTCGCCGGGCCTCTCGCGGCGCGCACCGGTAGCAGGGCAGCTAGGAAGTGGGCGGCGCTCGTGACCGGGCTCGGTATCGTCGCCGAGCTGGTGCGGTGGTACTTTACTGCGCAGGGCAAATAGCGCTAGGCTCTGGCTCATGCAATTCAAGCCGAAGCTCAGGAACGTCACCGTAGGCTTTCTCAATCGGGACCAGTGCTGCAGCCCCCCATCGGTGGTCGTGATCGAGCCGAGTGGTCAGGCGCGCATCATCTCCGCCGAGCAGCTGTCAGAGCAGTTCGAGCCGGCTGACGACGAGAGCGACGTTGTATGGAAGAACCTTCTGGCCGAGCAGGCCAGCCGCTCACGACCAACGCCGATCACGGGCGGCGTGTTCCAGGCTGAGTGGCCGAACGACGAGGGTGTTGCCAGAGCACGAGTCGGTATCGGCGGCTAGCGTCAAGGGTTCTTGGCGACGAGCACCGGCATCGAGCGCACCTGCAGCCTGTCGAGCGTGGTCTTGTAGGTCGTCATGCGCGCCCCGGCCTGGCGCCAGCTGCAGCGCCCGCCCGTCGCGTAGCCGCTGATGGCGCCTTGCACCGTCTTGCAGCTCGCGTGATGCCGTCCGAGAAGTCGTGCTGCTGTGCTGCTTGCGACGAAGGCCCGGTACTCACCGGAGCCCCACATGTTGTTCCATTCGTACATCGTGATGGCGGTGGACGCCTGGACCTGGAAGTACCCCCTTGCCCGGTGGTAGATCTTGCCGTCCAGGCCCTTGTACGCGTCGCACTCCCACTTCTCGCAGCGCCCCTTGCCGATGCGGGCCAAGAACTTGCTCTCCCAATAGCCGATGGTGATGAGCAGGGCGGCCAGCTCCTCGGGGCGCCCACGCCAGGTCGGCACGCAATCGTCTGTGCTCGCCCAGTCCCCCGAGCAGGTGGCCTGGAGGGTGGCGCCGACGATGCCTGAGGCGACGTCGGCCAGGTGCCCCTCGTCGCGGACCCCTGGGAGGGCCATCAGGGCGGCCAGAATCAACCCGTACAGCTTGTTTGGGAGCAAAGAGGCAAGGATGGCTGTCGTCATGCGCCGGACCCTAGCGCGGGCCTCTGGGCGCGGTCAAAGATTAGGGCCCAATTCGGTACGTGCTTGTGTTAAACCGACACCATGGCAGCACAAAAAAGTCGTGGCGGTCGGACGACGGTCAAGAAGTCCAAGCCCGAGAAGGCCAAGAGGCCCAAGAAGAAGGCCAAGGCCAAGAAGGCGCCCAAGGTGAAGGTGCGGCTCGTCGATGCTGAGTTCGAAGACGGGCCCGATGAGGCCGAGACGCTCGGCGCCAAGGTCAAGAAGAAGCTCGGGGGCTACGTCGACAAGCTGATCGAGACTGCCGAGAACGACCCCGACAAGCTCGTGATCGCCGCTCAGTCGCTGCTCACCAACACCGAGCGGCTCGTGAAGGCGGTGAAGGAGAACCCGGGCGAGGCGAAGACCGTGATGCGCAACGGCCTCATCACGCTGGCCGCGCGCCTCATGCGCCAATCGTAGGATCGTGGGGTTGCGCGTAGGAGCATGAAGAGCAGCGTGCGGCGGAAGTACTGTGGGGACTGCGGTCAGTGGCTGCCGATCACGTTGTTTCATCGAGACCGCAATCGAGCTGACGGCCACGAGAGCCGCTGCCCCAAGTGCCGCAAGCAACGCTACGACGAGTTGAGACAAGGTGCCGCGCGGTTCAAACCGTGGCAGAGGAGGGCAGCATGCTACTCGCAGGCATCCTAGGTGTTTGGTTTGGCGGCGCGCTCGTGACGCTGTTCGGGATAACGTCCTCCATGCAGCTCTCTGAGGACGCTGCCGCCTCGTTGACGCCGGACAAGGTGTTGTTCGGGGTGGTGCTGTGGCCTGTGACGATAGTCCGGGGGTTCGCAGCTCTTCAAACTTGGGCTGGGCGTGAAGGCGCCCTGCGCATGAAGAAGCAGGCAGACGAGACCATTGAGGCAGCGCGCAATGAGAAGGCAGCTTGTGATTGCGGCAGGACTCACCCGGCCTCTTGCGAAGCTCGCGACGATCTCGTGAAGCAAGGGCTTACGAAACTACGGGAGTGCGTAGACGAGCACGCCAAGGACTGTCCCAAGTGCCAGGAGATCGAGCAATGGTATCAAGAGCAAAACCAGTGAAACGCAAGCTCACGATTTTCGAGAGTCGAAAATCGACGATGCGCGCCAGGCTGCTAGGCACATGGTGTGTCTCTGCTACGGACGGTCAGACAACAATCATCAGGAGTGACGAGAATAGGTCCGATGCGGAGACATACTGCCGCGTGCTGCTCAATGTAACGAGTGCTGAGTGGGCACGAGCGAAGGTCGCTCTAGCCGAGGTCACCAAGAACAGAGCCGCTGCACTCAAAAAGAGCAGACGCTCAGTCCCATCTACCTATAGGGCTGTAGGCAAGACGAAGAACAAGCTCTGCGTCATGGTCTTTGGCGCTTCTAGCTCGAAGCTTGCCGAAGAGACTCTTCGCACGTCGCTCAAAGCGCTCGGCGGCGGCCGGGTGATTGGCTGCGGTCATGAGTAAAGCCGTGAAGCGGAACAAACGTGCGCGTGACCATTGCCCCAAAGCGCCAGTGATCGAGGTCGCCTGGTTCGAAACTCGTCGGCGCTGGCATGTCCAGTGTAGCTGGCCGGACCACCGCGAGTACCGACTGACGAAGCGCGTCGCGGTAGCCGATGCGATTGCTCGCGCCAAGCGCATCGTAGCAACCATCCCGCACGAGCGCGTCGTGGTGCGCATATACAACAAGCTTGGTACCCGTGTGACCATGCACATCTACAAAGGACGGAGAGCATGAAGGAGAACAGAATGAAGGACGAGAGCGAAACCTGCTGGGTTGACGAGTTTGGAGTGACCCACTGGAAGACACGCTCGAATGGTGACGTACACACCATCGAAGGGCACGACCCATTCAACGTCTTCATGAGCTGTCTGGACCATGTCCCAGAGATAAAAGCTGCCGCACTGTTCGTTCGTGACGATCTCTACACCGCCAGAACGATTGCGGTGTCCATCTTCGGCAGACAGTGGGAGGTGCATGTAATGGAAGTCTACGATCGCCTTTTGAAGTGCAAAGACAATGGCAACAAGGAGATCGGCAAGCTCGTCGAGAAGTGGGAGCGCGCTGAAGAGCGTGCAGCAGAAAGAGTGGAGGCAGCAGAGTGAAGTTTCAAGTGATCCTGGAGCGCTGCTACGTGGCGCAGGTCGAGGTTGAAGCCGCCAACTTCGAGATGGCCAAGCAACAGGCGTTGGTGAAAGCTGACAAGCTCGTGTGGCGTGCGGCCGACGACAAGCCGACGCTCAAGCAAGTCGTGCAGAAGTGACCGCTGTTCTCTTCGAGTCCATCTTCCACCTGCCACACGACGGCTGGTGCACCGCCACGCGCTCCTACGCGAGAGCCATGAAGATGGCCGGCATCGACGTGCAGCTGCACTCCTGGGCGCCTGTGCCCCTGGAGCTAGATCCAGGTGTACAAGCCGAGGTCGGCGAGCTGCTAGCGCCACTAAAAACACGCCGAGACGTGTACACGTTCTCGTCGGCGCTCGGCGGCCCCGGTCGGATGAAGCATCCACTGAGCGTGCTGCAGACGCAGTACTTCAAGCCGCGCACGCTCTACACGATGTTCGAGCGCACTGACATCCAGCCCGAGCTGGTAGCCGCGCTCAACATGCTCGAAGGCGTTTGGGTACCGTGCAGTGCGAACGCCGAGGTGTTGAAGCGATGTGGCTCGGTCAACACGACGTACATCCCGTACCCGTACTTCGACGACGACCCAGCACTCGCACTTCCGCCTCCACGCAAGGAGGCGCGCACGTTCCTGTGGATCGGGCGCTGGGAGCCGCGCAAGGCGCCCGACGTGCTGCTTCGGGCGTTCCTCAACGCTTTCAAACCGGGCGAGGCCAAGCTCATCATGAAGATCGGACCGGTGCCGTGGGAGCGCCCCTACGTCGTGCCGGAGAGCTGTTTGAAGCAATTGCTCGACCTCCCTGTCATCAGGCAGCAAGGCTGGACGCTGGAGAACGTGGATCGAGACGTCGAGTTCGTGCGCGGCAAGCTGGCGCCGGCTGAGATCCTGGAGCTTCACGCGCGCTCGGACGTCTACGTGTCAGCGTCACGTGGAGAAGGAATTGACTTGCCGGTATTCGCCTCGAAACTTGCCGGCCGTCGAATTGTGACCACCGATTCAGGCGGCCCCAGAGACTTCATCGGCGAGGGCGACGTGCTGGTTCCGTCGTGCGGCTTTGTACCCGCGCCTCAGTACGAGTGGATCTGGGGCCATGGTTGCACGTATGCTGACTACAAGATGTCGGATCTGATTGCTGCGCTCCAGAAGGCGCGCGGCGCAACGAGCAAGGTAGAGCCGATGCCGGTCGCCAATCGCGCGGAGTACATGGGCAAGAAACTCGTACAATGGCTGGAGAGCGTTCGTGGTAGCTAGATTCAACAGGCATGAGGCGATGGCGAAGCTGCGGCAAATCCGCGCACGTCAGAGCGCCGCGAAGAAGGTCGTGCCGCAACCGACGTTTGGGCCGCCCGCGCAGCTGGTCCCGTTTCCGAGTGGTCTGGTGTCGTTCTCAAGCGGCAAGGAGCGCTGCGGCATCAACGAGTACAGCCGTGGACTGGCCGAGGAGATGCGCCGCGCAGCAGCTATTTCGATCACGGAAGTCCGGCTCGACGACATTGCGTTGGCCAGCTCAGCCCCGGCTGGAGCAGAAGTGTTGGTCCACGCCGAGCCCTCACTGCTGCGGCCCGGCTTCATCCAGGCTCTCGGCGCGTCGCACAAGCGCGGAGCGAAAATCGTCGTCTGCTTGCACTACTGCGACTCGTCCTTTTTCCACAAGTTCGCGAACGTTGCTGACATCGTGGTCGTGCACCGCGCGTACGGGATCCAGCACCCGAAACTCCGGCAGGTTCCGCTCGCGTGCCCGCTCTACCAGCTGACGGATCGGGAGGCCCTGCGAGCGAAGTTCGGCTTCACCCAGCCCGTTGTGACGACCTTTGGATTCCTGACGGCCTGGAAGAGATTCGCGGATGTAGCCGTCAGGCTCTTGCCGGAGCTGAAGCGCCGAGGCGCACTCTTCCAGATGATCTGCCCAGCGCACTTCTCGGGCGTGGTGGACGGCGAGTACCAGAATCTGCGCGCAGCCGTCGGCCGATTTCCCGAGACTGCGCGCTGGATCTCCGAGTTCTCGCCCGAGGCCGAAATTCTGGACCGCGTCTCGGCCTCAGATCTGGGCGTGATGTACCACGCGCACGACACCGGCTCGTGCTCGGCCGCGAGCAAGATGTTCGTCTCGACCAGGCGGCCCTTGCTCGTCACGAGTTCGAACCACGACTCGGACATTCGCAGCGCGGACCGCATTTCCGGTTGCAGTCTGAGTGATTTCACTCGCCGCGCGCTGGAGCTGCTCGACGACGCACCGAGACGGGCTCAACTCGCCAGTGACATGGAGCGCGACTACGAGCGGATGAACATGCGTGCGGTCGCCGCTAGGTACTTGGAGCTGTTCAAGGAGATCAAGAAGTGACGCGAGTACTCATCGGGATCCCCACGCTGAACGGACCGGACCGGCTCGACCGGGTGCTCGCGTCGATCCGACAACACACGGATCTGACCGACGTCACGGTGCTCGTGAGTGACGATGCGAGCACGCCGAACAACCTGGGGCACAACAAGGGCATGGTCCACCGGCATAGTGTCGAGATGCTCATGACCGAGCAGCGTCTGGGCGTCTCGATGCAGTGGAACTGCCTGGTGCGTCACGTGTCCGACGTGGAGATCTGCGTGCTCCTGAATGACGATGTCGAGGTTGTAGATGACTGGCTCGACGTGCTGGTGTTCTCGCTGAAAGAGAACCCGGATCTAGGGATGGTCGCACTGCGCTGTGAGACCGGCATAGTCAAGGGCGACTGCCCGCCCAGGCCCAGGGTCGACTACAACGAGGCCCACTTGCTGGTTGGCGGCGGGACGCTGGTCTCCTCGGGCGGTGCGTGCTTCGCGTTCCGACGCGCAGACTGGGAAGCCGTAGGAGGGTTCGACGAGCGCTACTTCTGCTTCTACGAGGAGGTGGACTTCGGTGTGAAGCTGGCGACTGAACGAAACCTCTTTAGCGCTTTCGCCAGCTATCCCGTCGTCTACCACATGGGTGGCGCGACGACGTCGCAGCACGCTGACATCAACGATGTGCTGGTGAGGAGCCGAGAGGCGTTTACCCAGAAGTGGGGCACCACCCTGGATGCTCTGCGCCGTAGCTTGAGGGAGAGGCGACGCCCAGACTTTCTCGAATGGAACTCCCAGTGGAAGTACTGGAGACATCCGTGAGGTACGAGGTGCTCGTCGAGCGGCGCAGACAGGCGAAGGTGTCGATCGGAGTGCCCACGTTCAACGGGGCCGGCAGACTATCCTGGCTTCTGGAGAGCTTGCACACGGCTCGCACCCCGCTCGAAGATATGGCGCTGACGCTGATCGACGACGGCTCTACGCGACACGGGCACTCAGCTGTTCTGGAGCAGCTAGCAGTGCGCTACAGTGCGAACTTACTTCGCCATCGGACGAACGAAGGCGTGACCAAGAGCTGGAATGACCTGGTACGCCACGTGGACTCCGAGATCTCTGTCCTGTTGAATGACGACATCGTGTTGAGCCCGCATTGGCTGGAGCACCTCACGTACTTCATGGAGCACAACGACTGCGGCACGGTGAGCCCAGACATCTGCAACTGTACCGAAGCGGACATGCAGAAGCTCCTGCACACACCACCCAACACGAATCCAGACGAGTCGCCCAAGATCTGCATAGCGGCGCTCGGCTGCGCTTTCGGGTTCCACAGGAAACACTACGACTCGGTCGGCGGCTTCGACGAGCGCGTGCGCAACACGCACAACGAGAGCTGGCTAGGCACCGCGTTCGCAGCGAAGTTGCGCCTGCCCAGCTACATCTTGCCCGATCGCGTTTGGCACGTGGGCAGCGCGACGTTTCGTGCGAACAGCGGGTTGCACGATCGCGGTGATCGTGAGGCCTTCATCGCACACTGGGGTGCCTACTTCGAGGTCACCAGCCCGCGCCACATGAAGGGCATGCCCGCGCGAACTGTTCGGTGGCTCGACGATCAGAATCTTCCTCGCGAGCAGGAGTTCCACATGCGCTGGTGGGACACTTGCCCTGACTGAGGGTACCGTTTAGGCTCGTGCGCGATGCGCGTTCTGATCACCGGTCTTTGCGGCTTCATCGGCCACCATGTGGCGGAGTACCTGCTCAAGCACACCGACTGGGAACTCGTCGGGCTCGACCGATTGGATGCAACGAGCACGCTACATCGTCTGCATTTCATCGACGGCTGGCCTGAGTGCGCTGATCGCGTGAAGTTCGTCTGGCATGACTTGCGGGCGCCGATCAATCCGTCAGTCGATCGCAGGCTAGGTCACGTAGACACTGTGCTGCACTTGGCTGCATCGACGCACGTCGACAGGAGCATCGACGAGCCACTAGGTTTCGTACTCGACAACGTCTTGGGCACTGCGCACGTGCTCGAATGGTGGCGACACAGGAGCAAAGCTGCTGATGCCTTGTACGTGCAGTTTGGGACTGACGAGGTGTTCGGGCCCGCTCCGGAGGGCATCGCGTTCAAGGAATGGGACCGGTATTGCTCGACCAACCCGTACTCGGCGACGAAAGCGGCTGGCACGGAGCTGGCTTGCGCGTACTCGAACACGTACGGGCTCAGAGTCGTTGCCACTTTCACTATGAACGTGTTCGGCGAGAGGCAGCACCCTGAGAAGTTCATCCCCGGCACGATCCGCAAGATCCTCAAGGGTGAGACCGTTACCGTGCACTCCAGCTCCGACCGCTCGAAGTCCGGATCGCGGTTTTACCTGCACGCCGGGAACGTTGGGGCGGCGCTCCTGCACCTGATAGAGAACAGGGCGACACATCCCCTGTTCGACCGCTGGAACCTGGTTGGCGAGAAGGAGGTCTCGAACCTGGAAATGGCCAAGTCCATGGCAGAGCTGTTGGACAAGCCTCTCGTCCACGAGATGGTCGACTTCCATTCAAGCCGGCCGGGCCACGACTTACGCTATGCTCTGGACGGAGCGAAGATGAGAGCAGCCGGGTTCGTCTATCCAGCGACTTTCGAGCAGAGCCTGGAGAAGACGGTTCGTTGGTTCGTCGCGCACCCGGAGTGGCTGGCTCTCGACTAGGACAGCTAGGGCAATCAAAAGTGGACGTGTCGACCAAATCTACCGGGCAGCTGATCGACGAGCTGGTGACCAACGCTTTCAAGACGCACCACGCCGTGAGCAGTGGCAGCGCGCCCGCGGAGTTCGAACGGAGATACAACGACTTGAGAGGGGCCTTGGAAACGAGGCTCGGTCAAGACGTCGCCGGCCTGCTGCACGACCTGGCGATAGTGTCGATGGCCACGTGGCAGGCTCAGGAGGTCGTCATGCACGAGAGCGATGACAAGCACGCGGCGAGTGCTGGGCGTCAAGCTCAGCGCTTGAACGGCAAGAGGACGCGGATCATCAGGGAGATTGACAGGCTCCTGGGTGAGACGTCCATCTCGATCACCACGAAGACCTATGGGTAAGATCGCTTGCTGCCATCCGGGCAAGATGGGTGACGCCCTCTACGCCTTACCCGCTGTCCGCGAGCTGTGCCGGCGGCACGGCACGCAAGCCGACTTCTACACGTCCGAGTACTGCCGCCCCATGCTGCAGCTCGTTGAGAAGCAGTCGTGCATCGACCAGGCGCTCGTCTGCCCTGGCTACACGCCAGACAACTTTGGCTGTGGTGGTCAGCCCTGGCAGATGCCCGTGCCTGCGAAAGGCTATGACGCTGTCTACCAGTTAGGGTTCAGGCAGAGCCCCCCATGCGCGCTGCCAGACTACATCGCGAGCGTCGTCGGCTTGCCGTCGGGGCTGCCTGTTCGCTACGACTTCGACACCTCGACGCTGACGCTTGACGAGCCCTACATCATCTTGGCCCCGTGGCTGCCTGGTAACAGCTACTCCGAGTTGTTTCGCGAGATCATCGGCACCTGCCCGCTGCGCGTGGTCGAGATTGGCAGTGTCGCCGAGAAGTCCGGTTCATCGAAATCCGTAGACCAAACTGGGCTGAGCATGTACGACACGTTGCCGTGGCTGGCGCGCAGCTCCGGCTTCGTCGGCTTGATGTCATCGCAGCTCGTGCTGGCCAACGGCTTTGACATTCCCAGAGTCTCGCCCCACGACGGCAAGAGCTGGGATATGAACCACGTCGTGCAGTCGCCCTTCAACCATTACCCGATAGCCCCGAGCGCGCGGACGGTGCTGAAACTACTAGGAGTCATCGACATGACCTACTGCAAGACCATCGAGCTGGAAGACTACCGGGTGTTCGGCGAGACGCAGCACGTGGTGAACATCAAGAACATGCTCGGCACGTTCGGCGGCAGGGAAGAGCACCCGCACCGGTCCTGGGAGTACGGTCTCGTCCTGCACGCGTTGCGCGAGCACGGGTGCAAGAACATCCTGGACGTTGGCGGCGGCAGCTCTCTGTTCGGGCCGACTGCAGCCTGGATCGACATGCGCGTGATCGTGGTCGACCCATGCGACTACGCCGAGTGGACACACGCCCAAGCGATGCGTATTGGCGGGAAGCTGCTGCACTACGTGCAACAGGACTTCATGCAGTTCGACAACCCCGAGAAGTTCGACGCGGTCACGTGCATCAGCGTGCTGGAGCACGTGGACGATGACCTGGCCTTCTTCAAGAAGCTGGCGGCGCACGTGAAACCCGGGGGCTTGCTGGCCATCACCGTCGACTTCTGGCCTGACGGGGCGCAAAAGTCTGGCGGGCACATCAGGACTTACAACGCGGACAGGTTGAGGATGCTGGCCGAGTCGGTCGAGGGCTTCACGCCGCTCGGCAAGCTGGACTACGAGCACGTGGACAGCTACGTATACGGGTACACGTTCGCGAGCCTGGTTCTGAGGCGCTCGTGATCATCTTCTTGAACCACCAGCAACCACGCTGCGGCGTCTACCAGATGGGACGGCGCATAGCCTCGGCGCTGAGTTCGCGCATACCTGACTTCCACTCTTACGAGGGAGACTTCGAGGGTGCCAAGGCGTTGGCCAGCAGGCTCAACCCGAAGATCGTCGTCCACAACTGGCACCCCTACACGCTGCCCTGGTCGGCCGACATGATGCGGATCTTCCCGTCAGCCAAGCACGTGGGGCTGATACACGAGATCGCCGAGAGTTCAGCGCACGCCGGCTTGGAGTTGTTCACCTACCGCATGGTCTGCGATCCGGACTTCCCCGTCGACAACGTGAAGACGTTTCGCAGTGTTCGGCACGTGCCGCGCTACGAGAAGCCGCTGCTGAAGAACGACCGCTTCACCGTGGGCAGCTTCGGCTTTGCGGTCGGCGGCAAGCTCTACCACCACGTCGTTCCGCTCGTCTGCGCCAGCTTCCCGAGGCCGCTGATCCGCCTGCACATACCACGCGCGTTCTACGGTGACGCCGCGGGCGCTGCGGCGCACGGCTACGCGGGAGAGTGCGCGAAGCGGCTTGACAACGGCGCTGAGCTTCAAGTCACGCACGACTTCATGCCGGAGGAAGATCTCCTCGACTGGCTAGCGCAGAACGACCTGAACGTGTTCTTCTACGAGCCGAACATCGGGCGCGGGATCGCCAGCGCCCTGGACTACGCCATTGCCGTGAGACGCCCGCTAGCGATCAACAACAGCGACATGTTCAGGCACGTTCGCGGACGCCTGGGGCACTACCCGAGCCAGAGTTTGGTGCACCTCTATCTTGAGACTGGTTCTCGGGTCGAGGCCATCTACGACGAGTGGAGCCTCGACAGGCTCGCTGCAGACTACGCGCTGATGTTCGCGGCGCTCAGTCGCTCGTAGACGTCGTCGGTGCCTACGTGCCGCCATAGGCTGTAACCTTTTTGAGTCAGAAAATCTCGGCAGAGATTGCCAGCTTGCTCGACAATATTCTCTACGATTACCACGCGCGGTCGACGTTTCTCGAAGTCCAGTCCTCGCAGCACTTCGAGTTCCCAGCCCTCGACGTCAATAGAGAGGATGTCGATTGTCTGGAGGTCGGGCGCGTGCTCCGTGAGCAAGGACTCACACGTCCTGACGTTCACCATGATCTGGCGTGCCTCTGGTGCTTCAGCAGCGTAGCGCACGCCGAGCGCCGAGAACGCCTCGAAGGTGACCTTGCCTCCCTCGTACTCTACGCCTTTCTGGTCCACGACGAAGAACGGGACTTCATCACGATCGTAGTCCGCGCAAGCGTACTGCAGGATCTCATAACCGAGGGCTCGATGAACTGCGCAGAACTCTGGGTTCGGCTCCACGGCGATAACGCGCCAACCTGCTCTGCGGAAAAGCAGCGCTTATTGAGAGGTACACGGGATCAGCGGCGCCAACCTCGACGATCACACCGGAGCATGAGCTTGCGAAGAAGTTGAGGTGCACTAGTTCGGATACGTCGGTCATTCCAAACCGCACTAGCAGGTTTTTCTGCCTAGCTCCAGCGGCGACCTGGTCAGTCACTCCCCCGCGTTGCCGCGTAGACGGCGTCGCTGGAAACAAAGAGCGTGCAGTCGTCTGCGGTGACAAACGAAGGGACCTCACCGGCAGCGGAGTTCAGCTCCACGACGGGGCGCATGTTTGCGAAAGCTTCGTCGGAATTGCCGCGCGTGGCGGTCCAGATATCTAGGTTGCCCTTTGCACCGCCGTCACTCCGACTCGACGCCCAATAGATCGTCAAGTCGTTGGGGGTTACCGCCGGGTACCCGTCACCGCCTGGGGTATTGATCTCGTCCACGGCTGTCGGCGATACGAACGCTGAACCGTCCCAAGTTGCCCGGTAAATGTCCGGGGTGCCAGCGCGATCTGACTCGAAATAGAGCACCTGCCCGTCCTGACGCACGAACGGGTTCCCGTCATTCACGCTGGAATTGACGTTGGCCATGAGCGCGGGAACGCCAAAGTCCAACGCCGTCGTGCTTCGTGATGCCATGTAGAGGTGAGAGGCACCGCTGCGGCCCGACTCGAAGAAGATCGAAAGCCCGTCACCCGCCACCGTGGGGAGGACATCGGGCGCGGCGCTGTTCAACACCGAGAGGTTCGTGATCCCAGTGAACGGGCTCTCGCTGTTCACCCGCACGGCGGAGTAGAGGTCCAAGTTCCCTGCTCCGCCCGCCCGCGTCGACATCCAGTAAGCGGTGAGGAGGTCGGGCGAAAGGCGCAGCACCCCATCTTGCCCACTGACAAGCTCAGCAATCGGCGTCGGTTGAGAGAACGATTTGGAACGGTCGCAGACCATTCCTCCCACGCCTGCCGCACCTGCCGCACCTGCCGCGCCTGCCTGACCTCCCGTCCCTTCAGCGAAATTGATTGTCTCGCTACTGCAGGCGACTGACAGCAGGCCAAAGAATGCGATACTCTTCATGTTGATCATGGGGCTCATCTCCCGTGGTCCGGGCCTCGGCCGCACCAACGGCGCGAGGCCTTTCTATTGTAACGCCCGGCTGGACGACATGCTTCCACTCAAGGAGATTTGCCGTGTTTTACGGGGGGTCTGCTCGGCCGTCCACGATCCTGAACTCGGGCAGCGGCACGATGAACTTGCCCCCACCCCCCAGGTACTCGGCCTCGCGTGCCACGAACTCGTCCAGGAAGTGCCACGGCAAGACCAGCATGTAGTCAGGCTTCATGGCACGCACCTCTTGCTCCGAGAGGATCGGGATGCCCGTGCCGACCGTGAACCGCCCCCACTTGTCCGGGTTGCGCTCCGCGGCAGCCTTGATGCACGTGTGGTCGAGCCCCGTGCACTGCAGGAGCGTGTTGCCCTTGGTCGACGCGCCGTAGACGCAGACGGTCTTGCCCTCGGAAGTCGCAGCATGGATGAAGTCGACGAGCTGGCGATTGCCTTCTCGAACTCGCGCTGAGAAAGCTTTGTACGGCGCGGGCGTGTCGAGCAGCATGGCCTGCTCGTCCTCGCGGAACAGTCCGACAGACGCCTGCATGTTCTCGTAGCCCTTCTTCGCTACGCGCACTCGGATGCTACCGCCGTTGATGTCGTTCTGCGCGACGTGCTCGACGACGAAGCTGTGACGAGCGAGCAGGTTCTCCAGCGCGGTCAACGAGTAGTATTCCAAGTGCTCGTGGCAGATGTTGTCCCACATCGTCCGCTCGATCATGGACTTCAAGTCGGCCATCTGGATGATCCAGCGACCGTCTCTGGCCATCACCTCGTTCACGTCGCGCACGAAGCTGTTCGGGTCGTCCAGGTCGTAGAACATCGCGATCGACGTCACTACCTGAGCGCGCTTGCTGCCCATCTCTCTGCGCCAGGCGTTGGCACTGAAGAAGTCACCGATCACGGTGTTCGCGTTCTTGCGTGCGTGCTCGACCAAGTTCTGGGCGGGTTCGAAGCCCACCGTGCGGATCCCGCTCTTGTACGCTCCAAGCAAAGTCCCGTCGTTGCAGCCGATGTCCAGGGCGATGTCCCCGTGCACCGTGAACCAGCTAGCGTCCTCCGCGATGCTCTGCAGCTCCTTGGTCATGGAGGCGTTCGTGCCGCTCCGGTACCAGTACTCGCGGTACATCTCCTCGGCGGGCACCGTGTGCCTGAGCTGCACCAGCTTGCAGTCGGCGCACAGCAGCAGGTCGAGCGGGTACTTGGGCGGTACGGTCGCTTGCCCGTCGGCTATGAAAGCGGACAAGTGGACCTCGCCCAGGCTCAACACGTCAGTCAGCTCGCTTGAGCCGCACACACGACAGCACTCGATTGTTCTCATCAGGGGCTCCTCACGAAAGGCGGTTGATCGCGATGCGATCGTTCACGGCTTGCAGGTAGTCAGCTGGGTCCAGCTGCTCGAACTTCTCGCACATGGGCAGCGTGTGCACGATGCTCTCCTTCTCACGCGACACCGTGCACCGCGCTTTGCAGAACGGGCAGATGAAGTCCACGCCATCTTTGAAGTCCATCGTGGTCAAGGCTTCAACTCCTTCGCGGCTTCCTTCAAGTCGTGCTCGACCATGAGGCGCACCAGGTCGGTGAACGAGCACTTGGGCCTCCAGCCGAGTTGCTCGCACGCCGCCGTCGCGTTGCCGCACAGGACAGGGACCTCTGCCGGGCGCATGTAGCTTCGGTTCACCTCGACGTAGCGCTCCCAGTCGCGCAGCTCGGGCTTGTTGGTTGATTCGGCGACTGCTGCGAACGCAAGCTCCGCGAACTCTCGGACCGAGTGCGTGCCGCCGCTCGCGATGACGAAGTCCTTGGGCGCGTCCTGTTGCAGCATGAGCCACATGGCAACGACGTAGTCGCCGGCAAATCCCCAGTCGCGCTTCGCGTCGAGGTTGCCGAGTTCGAGCTTGTCTTGCAGGCCGTAGGCAATGCGCGCTGCACCCTGTGTGATTTTGCGTGTGACGAAACTCGCTGGCCTGATGGGAGAAGTGTGGTTGAACAGGATCCCGCCAACCGCGAACACGCCGTAAGCTTTGCGGTACAGGCTTACGCTCATGTGCGCCGCGACCTTCGCAATCGCGTACGGACTCTGCGGCGCGAACGGCGACTTCTCGTTCTGTGGTGGTGGCGACGTCCCGAATTGTTCGCTGGACGAGGCTTGGTAGATCCGAGGCGCGTGCTTCGCGTGTTGAGCCCACTCCAGTACGGTCAAGATCGGCTCCGCGGTCACGCGCCACGTGTGTAGAGGGTCCGCGAAGCTCGCAGCCACGTGGCTCTGAGCGCCCAGGTTGTAGACCTCGTCGGGCAGCGAGGTTTCGAGCGCGTGCTTCAATGCAGCCGGGTCTGCGAGGTCGCCGATGTGCGGCGTGACGTTCGGCTCGACTGCCGCCCCCCTGCGCACGAAGCCGTGGACCTTGTAGCCCTTTTCTACGAGCAGCCTGCTCAAAAACCTGCCGTCTTGCCCCGCTGCGCCCGTGATGAATGCCCGTCGACTCATGCGGCCGAGTCTAGGGCGTCTGCCGACTTTTTCTAGCTTGATCGACCTCAACACGGCAGGAAGTTGGCATGAGGTCAAGTTTGAAGTGTAATCTCCCGTGCATGTTCGACATCAGCAAAGCAAAACGTGAACCGGTAGGGAAGTGGGACAGCGAGGCGCAGCTCCCCCGCGACATGAGCTACAAGCGCACCACCAAGGCCGTTCTGAACAGGGCGCGCAACATCCGGTTCTCCATCTGGAGCGCCATCGCGACCCTCGCGTTCGCGTTCGGCTGGTCGGCGCACATCATGCTCGGCTTCTACGCAGTGGTCATCGCGACCGGAGTCTTGGTGCTGCACACCGTCTACCGGTTCTTCGCCATGACCTACTGGGCGCGCGAGGGCCGCAACGCGATGGCCGCTGCCGACAGCGCCATCAAGATCAGAGCGGACGAGGACGAGCCGGAAAACGAACCAGTCGTCAAGTCGGCTCAGAAGAACAACTCGGAAGTCAAGATCGAGAAGCCGGAAGTCGCACCGCAGCCGACACCGGTCGCGCACCTCTGAGGAGTACCCAGGTCATGCAGGTTTTCGGATCTCTCGCTCGCGTCGAGCAGCCGATAGCGCGGCTCGGTGCGTATGACGAAGAAGCAAAGAGCACGACTCCAGCAATCGACACGTTCGTGTGGCTGGGGCGCCTAGCGGGCACCGTCAGCGGCGCCTACCACGGGTACAAGCGCAATAACGAGTCCATCGGCTGGGGCATCGGGTGGGCGCTCCTCGGAAACATCTTCTGGCCGGTGACCATCCCGGTCTCGCTGGCACAGGGATTCGGCAAGCCGAAAGGCTGAAAAGAGCAAGACATCATGTTCAACGTGTTCGGTTCCATTGGGCGCTTGGGTGCGGTCGCAGATCTCATCGAGAAACAAAGTGGGAGCGGCCCACTTGGCGTGCAGCAGCTCACGAGCGCAGCGTCGAAGGCACTACAAGTAGCCTTCGGCAGTCGAGACGCTGTCGGGCCTCTCGGGAGTCAGTACACCGGCAGCGGCGGTACCGGCCCAGCAGCAGATCCGAAAGCCGATTCCTGGATCTACGACGCGACGTCCCCAGGCACTGGCACAGCGCTCAAGCAACTCCAGAGCCTCTCGGGCGGTGCGGTCGCGCTGGTCACGCTGGATAGCCTGCAGAAGGCGCTCGACGGCAGCACCGAGCCGATCCGCTACTACATCGCCAAGAACATGGACGTGGCGAAGTGGTACGCCGCGACCGGTGCGCCTGTCGCCATCATCCCGCCCGTCGTGGGAGCTGCTGCAGCAGCTGGTGCGACCGAGGAGAAGAAGCCCATGAGTACGGCCGGCAAGGTCGTGGTCGCCGGGCTCATCCTCGGTGGCGGCTGGCTCGCCGTGAAGGCGATCAGCAAGAAGCCGATGTCCGAGGCGCCCACGGTCCGCTCGTACTGAGGGCTTTCCGTGCAATCCGCTCGGGTCAAGGACTTCGCGTTCATCCTGGTTGGGCTGCTCACGCAGCACGACCAGAAGGAGGAGCTGCGCGAGCTGAAGCGTGGCGAGCGCGCGAACATCTACCGACTCGGGCGCTACCTGAAGGCCGCGCAGACGGCCGAGGACCACGCGAAGAAGGCCGGCATCTGGGAGCGCGATGACGAGACAGCCATCAAGACCTACCGGAACATCCTGAGCCAGCACTTCATCTACGAGCGAGGTGCCTGGGCGCTCTCTCCGCTCCGGCAACTGGACAAGCAGATGATTGCGTGGGTAACAAGTGGCAAGCTGCCGAAGTACGGGAAGCTCCGGGCCAACCCCGCCTGGATGAGGGTATTCGGATGAACCTGCACGAGTGCATCGCCAAGACTCTGGGCTGGACAGTCGCAGAGACCCAGAGCTTCTCGCTGCCGGCGCTGCGCGACCTCGTGCGCCCGGTCGACTCCAAGCTCGCTCACGAGATCACTCAGGTGATGCAGGGAGGCTACCGGGCCAATCCAGCGGAGCGCCGCGTCTTCACGTACACGACCGCGCCGACCGACTACGACTGGTTCGGCACGACGACCGTGAAGATCGCTGGCCACGACAAGCGTGGTCGCCCGATCCGGCTCGTGACCTCGGACCCTCGTCACGCTCAGGCCCAGCGCGGTCGCTACGCCTCGGGCCTGCACATGGTCGCGGACGACGCCGAGTGGGAGAAGCTGGTCGACTACAAGCTCGTGACGGTGCTGAAGGCGAACCCGGCTCACTACGTCGGCAATCCTGGCGGCGGTATCGGGCTCCTGGTCGGCCTGGTCATCGCTGGTGCTGCTGCGTGGTGGCTGTTCAAGCCGAAGCCCGCTGCAGCCGCAAGCTTGACTCAGCCTACACTACCAACAGCGCCCAACCCGCTCAATCCCTGCACGATCACCGACAAGCAGATCGAAGCGTTTGCTGCGACCAAGCCGTACGACGTCTGGTGGGTCGCTGACCGACCTGTCGCAACGTGGACTGCACCGACCAAGGAGCAGTACATCGCAAAAGGAGCACGTGCCTTCAGCGTGTACGAGTGCATGTTCTACAAGTGGGAGTCACACGAGGGTGCTGCCGATGCTTGGGTCAAGGACATGCAGACGGCTGCTGAGTTCGATGCTTGGAAGAAGGAAGCCGGCGCATGAAGCACTCCGTCAGTCCCGTGACCCTGCGAGTTCGAGCGGGCACGCGCGTCGAGTTCAGGCCGACGCCGGCTTCGCTGATGCTCTACAGCAGCCCACCGGCTGTTGGGGCGCGAGGTTACGTGACGACCGTGTTCCTAGGCGGCAAGCGGCGCACGAGTATTTCTGGTCCAGGTGGAGGTCTCGTGTACGTGGATTGGGATGACGACAGCTTCCAGGGTGTGAGTTCCATCGACCTGTTCGAGGTCCGTGACGACGCTCTTGCTGAGAACCCTCCCCCAGGCCCCGCCGTGCTCGTGGCCGGCGCTGCAGCAGCCGTGGGCCTGGTCTGGTGGCTGTTCAAGAAACCCACCTCCTCCTCGGATGCTTGCCCTGTCACAGCTGAGAAACTGTACGCCTGGCGCAGTGCCGACTTGGTACTGCTCTGGCTGTTCAAACTAACTGAGCCTCCGAGCCTAGCGTCCATTCAGCAGAGCTGGCCGCAGGCGAAGGACCCGGCCAAGTTGGTCGTGGTGCTCAGTGACGGTTCGTTCTGGGCGTACGCTTCGGGCAAGCCTGTTGCGGCGCCTGAGCTGCGCAAGAGCTACTGTGACTTTGTGAAGAGCAAGTAGTCGTGGAAGCTGACGTCATCGTCTCGTGGAGCTTCGCGTCGGTCCCCGACGCAGTGAAGGCTTCCTTCGAGCGGCCCACGAAGTTCCTCGTGCTGCCGACGCCGCCGAACCGCGCCTACGGGGCTCAGGTAGAGGCCCTCAACTGGCCGTACCCGATCCGAGCTGCCATCCAGAAGTACCTGCCGGGCGTCAAGCCACTGCGCATCGCGGCGCTCGGGTTCAGCGAGAGCTGCCACGGCGTGCGGAACCTGCTCGCGAGCCAGGACGGCACGAGCCTGGACGCCGTGATCGCCGTCGACGGCATCCACACGTCGTTCGTGAACAAGAACCAGGTCGACCCGAACACGATGGCGCCCTGGATCAACCACGCCAAGTACGCCGTGGTGAACGAGCGCCTGTTCGTCGGCACGCACTCGTCCATCGTGCCGCCGAACTACGCGAGCACGACGCAGACGTGCAACTTCATCTGGCGGACGTTGACGGGTAGTGACCAGGCTTTCGCGAACCCCGCGATGCCGAACATGAGCATCCCCGCAACCAGCGTCAGCATCTCGGGTGGTCCGTCCACTGGCAAGCAGCGCACGATCCAGTACCCGTATCCGGCCTGGCTCCCGTCGAAGCGTGCTGGAGGCCTCGTGATCGTGGGTGCCAAGAACGTGGACGGCCCTGGGGCAGCCGACCACATCTATCAGGCCAAGTACGTGCTGCCGCTCATCCTCAAGCAGTTCCTGGCGACGCGCTGGAACGCTGTCGATCCGAAGAACACGACGGCGAGCTGCTTCGTGGGCGGCCCGTTCAGTGCGCTCGGCTCTACGCTGGTCGGCGTCAGCTCGGCGTGCGCTAACAGCTACGTGGTGCCGGCAAGCTTCATCGAAACGGGCGTGACGCCTGTTCCCGTGCCACCACCGCAAGGCTCACCGGTCACTGGGGGCTCTGCGACGAAGCCAAAAAGTTCGCTGCTCTTGGCTGGTGCTCTCGTCGCTGCTGCGACCGGCGGGCTCTGGTGGCTGAGCAAGAACCCGCAGTACGCATTCAAGAGCAATCCGCGTGTCGACCCGGAGCAACTCCGAGTCGGCACCGCGATGGAAGCCCGCGAGCACGGCATGTCTCAAGCTCAAGCCAATAAAACCGCGCGCGAGCACTCGCCGAGGACGACCAGTACTACAACAAGCTCGCCAAGATGGAGAAGGGCACACCCATGTACGGGTGGGACGCTGTGGTGAAGTGGTGAGTGAAGTGTCGCACATCCTACTCGTGGACATGACAGGTGTGCGGGTCGGAAAGCTCACCGTCATCGCACGAGCCCCGAACAAGAACGCTACGGCCTGCTGGAAGTGCCGCTGCGACTGCAAGCGCATCGTCGTGACCTACGGCTACACGCTCCGGCAGGCACAACGTCTAGGCAAGGAGCTGAGCTGTCGGCGGTGCAGGAGCAACGCACCGAGCGCGCCGCGCACTGTGCCCCGCGTGCACAAGAAGCACGGCAAGCTCAACATCTGCGAGGAGTGCGGGAACATGCCGCATCGAGTAGAGGGCCCACCCGGCACGCGTTGTCCCGGTATGGGGGCGTCCCGCGGCAAGTGCACCACGGTAGCCGGCAACGACAAGCCCATCGTGCCGCCCTGGAGAGCCGTCTCGTGAATTGCGCACGAGCATCCGCCTGCAATAGGCTCGACCAGTCATGACCTGGCAGCAGCTCTACAGCGGTCCGCGCGCGGCAGGCGTACTGCTCCAAGCACGCTCGACGAGTCGCGTGCTCCTGCTCCAGGCACCCAGCGGGATGTGGGAGCTGCCCGGCGGCAAGATTGAGCACGGCGAGACTCCGCGCGTCGCGGCTGTTCGTGAGCTGCACGAGGAGACCGGCATCGAGGCCGACTCGCTCTCCAACCAATCGATCAAGACGTCACCGGGCTACGAGCTGTTCTTTGGCAGCGTGCACCGCGAGATCAGACCGCTCTTGACTGAGCACGACGCCTTCAAGTGGGCAGACCCAAAGCGCCCGCCGGCTCCGCTGCATCCCAGGCTCTGGAAGGTGTTCCGCTCATGAGCTGGCAAGCGCTCTACGACAACCCGGCAGCGCGCGTGAAGGGTTGGGTCAAGACGTTGCTCCAGAACCAGGAAGCTCTGCAACGCGCTTCAGGTGGCTGGCGTCTCGGCCAAGTGCTCGGCTGTGGGCACTGGGGCTGCGTCGTGGACCTGCTCGACTCACCGTGGGTGTTGAAGCTCACGGTCGACCCGACTGAGGCTCACATCTGGAGCAAGCTCGTCTCGCTCATCGAAGACGAGCGCTACGGCGATGACGGCTTCCCGCGCATCAAGAAGATCTTCGAGCTGAAGCCTGGGATCTCGTACGGCTCTCAAGGCCGGACGCGCAGGGCCTACGGCATCGTGCGCGAGAAGGTCGTGCCCGTGTTCGGTGGTCGTGACTTAACTACGACTCCGTTCACGATCCAGACGCTCGGCATGCCGCACGGCTGGCAATGGCAGCAGACCGGGAACATGGCGCAGCAAGTCCCGCAGAACCACAAGATGCAGGAGTTCGCGACGGCACTGTCTGCACTCATGCGCTACCAGGAAGCTGCCCATGCTTTTCACTCTGGGATGGGCCGGGCTACTGGCCAATGGAAACTTGGCGGACGCAGCTTGACTCGTCAAGAATCTATCCAACGTGCTGAGGCTGCAGCATCTCGGATGTACGGCAGCATTGGCGGTCCGCTCGGAGAGTCTCTCACCATGCTCGCCTCGAACGAGGTGCTCCTGCGAGACGTGCACTTCGGCAACATCGGCTGGCGCTTCCTGGAAGAGATCGAGGGCCAGGAGGGCTACACGTGTCTAGTCATCTTCGATCCTGGCCACACACCCACGGACAAACGCGCTCTTCCGGCCGAGAGCTGGATTCAACTCGCTCAACTTTGCTGATGAGGATCGAGCCATAGTAGGCTCCAAAAGGAAGAGGTAAAAAAGTGGCAGCCATTCGTCAGGTCAACTTCTTGAACATGTTTCCCGGCATCGAGCGGTGGGCTCGTGCCGCAGACGATCTCTGGAACGGCGTTACCCCAAGCAATCCAGCAGAGTCGCTGCTGCCGATGGCGTACGCGCACGTGCAGCGGTCGAGTGCGATGGCTCGCTGGATGCAGGCTGTGTCCCACGACCTCGACACGTCCACCACCTACGACCACCTCAGCCTGTGCCGCCTGACCGAGAGCGTGGTAGCTGCTAGCTCGCCGCTCGGCGTGTGGATGCGCCAAGTCAGCGCCAAGACGTTCCTCGGTATCTGAAAGGAAAAGAGTAGTTAAATGGCCACTGCAATAGAAGTCCCGCCCGACATGTCCGGCATCCGCGAGTGGATGGAAGTGCTCGACTCCGAGTACAGACTCGGCGCGCCTGTATCACAGGCAGCGTCGATGCTACCGACCACATACGCGCACGTGCAGCGCAGCAGCGCGCTCGGCAGGTGGATGTACCAGGTGTCGCTCGACGTGGACCAGGCGACGCTCGAAGTGCACTCGTACAACCTGCTCGACCTCTGCAGGCTGGCCGGCAGCGAGATCCAACTCAGCTCGCCGTTCGGTCGGTGGATGCAGCAGATGAGCCGAAGCCTCATCTAGTCGAGGCAGCATCGTGGCCAAGCTCTGCGTACGGAGCGTGGAGATCGGCGAGGACTTCACGCTTCGCTTCGACTCGTGCTTCTCGTGCCGCCAAGTCGAGGCGCTCGCCTGGATCCTCGACTCCACGTACGCGGCGCTCGACGCCTACGCGAACTGGGTCGGCAACCGCTGGCCCAACCGCGTCAGGTGCATGGCCAAGACCGACATCGTTGGCGGTAGGAAGCGTGGCGCGGGTCACGGCTACACGTACTTGAAGCAGCGCGAGATCTGGCTGAACCCGCACATGTCGGAGCTGGGGCTGTGGCTCGTGTTCATCCACGAGAACCTGCACCACGCTTTTCCCGACGCGACCGAGAACGAGCTGAACAACGTGCACGTGCCAGAAGTCTTCAAGATCGTGACCGGCAAGAAGCTCAACATGGACGTGGCTCGCGCGCACGGGCTCGGGCCTCCCGAACCTGGCATCGGCGACAGAGGCTACGCGAAGTAAATCATGGCAAAACCAGTCAAGCTGAAGGTCCTGCGGGGCACGGGCGTACTCGGCGCTCGCGGCGACGAGTCCTCCTTCCAGATGCAAGAGAGAGTCGTCACGCGCGAGGGCGCGATGATGAGCATCCAGCCGCACATCATCGTCGAGCGCGGCACGATGTCGAAGCTGGCCTATGAGAAGGTCGGCAAGGGCCTGAAGATCATACCGGGCAGTCGCGGGCGACCCGTCGTGAAGCTCGCCGAGCCCATCACGCCCGAGGAGACAAGCCGGGCCATTGCCGAGTCCCTGATCAAGATCGGCGTCGACCCGCAGACCGCATACGCTTCGCAGCGCGGCAAGAGGCACCGACCCCTGGGCACGGTCGGCATGCTGAGCGAGACCACCAAGATGGGCTGCTTCTCGTTCAACCTGCCGGCGGGGCCCACGGAGCAGGGCGGCACGTGCCCAGCAGCGGCTCTCGGGTTCATGTACTTGTCACCCGAGGTGCAGGCCGCTAAACAGAAAGCCATGCGCGGAAGGCACGTGATCGATGAGCAGAAGTTCACCTGCGGAGGCTGCTACGCTCTGAAAAATTCCTACGGCAACCCGCCGCAGGTGCTGGGTCAGTGCGTGAAGTACGAGATCACCAGGCTCTGGCTCGCGCGCAACGAGTTCGTGCCGAACATGGTGCAGTTCATCTTTGCTGCGCGGGAGCAGTCGATGCGCCGCAGGGAGAAGCTACCGCGCGACAAGCACTGGGCAGTGCCGCATCCCAACTACTTCCGCATCCACGACGCGGGCGACTTCTACACGCCCGAGTACGTGCGTGCCTGGTTCAACATCTGCTCGGCGCTGCCCGAGGTCGCGTTCTGGGCGCCGACGCGCATGTGGGCCATGGTCGGCATGGCGAGCACCGAGTTCCAGAAGGGCCTGCCGTTCAACCTGGCGCTGCGGCCAAGCGCGCTGCACTTCCGCGAGGGGCCTCCGCCAGTGCAGGTCGCCGGTTCGCGTGCAGCCAGCATCGATGGCACGGTGATGCCTGGATTGTCTGCCGGCTCCGGGAGCGGCACGAACCCACCTGCTGGCGCTTGGGACTGCCCCGCCATGTTGAGTCCGGCCGTCGGGGGTGGGGCCAAGGTCAAGCGCTCCAAGAAGGGCAAGGAGCAGCTCTCGGAGGGCACCTGTGCCAGGGCCCACGGTCCCAACAGTCCGTTCCGAGGAGGCTTCGACCCAGAAGACGATCCGGCGTTGGGTGGCGGCTGCAGGGCGTGCTGGCGCAACCGCGGGCTCCAGATCTACTATCACGAGCACTGACCATGAGCGCGAACGACGCAGTCCAGACGGCATTCTACAAGCACGGGGATGTGATCGAGGTGCTGGTCGAGCGACTCGGCTTCAACTTCTACGACGTCGTGTTCCTCGTCGAAGAGGCCGGTGACGGCGGGGACAGCGAGATGCTGTGGCGCGCATACTTCCGAGAGGACGAGGCCTACAACCTCGACGAGGATCACCTCATGGGTGAAGGGCCGTCCCCGGACAAGGCCCTGCGCGCGAGTATCGCCGACCTGCGCGACCGTCTGGACGAAGAGGACGAAGAGGACGAAAAGGACGAAGACGAAGACGAGGACGACGAAGATGACGACGAGTAGGCTCTCACGACTCGCTGACCAGTTCATGCAGGAGAACCCCAAGCACGACGACCACGGCGTGCGGGTCAACGAGTTCATGCTGCAGATCGAGCGCGCGGGTCACGCCGACGCGACGTGGTCCGAGAGCGAGTGGGTCGAGACGCTCATGAAGCTGGGCGTGCCCGACGACGAGGTTGACGACCAGCTGGAGAACGTCGCTGGCTGGGGCGTGGTCGACGACGGCGCCTGGCAGAGCCCCGAAGAGAAAGTGCTCTGGGACAAGCTGTTCGAGCCAGCATGATCTGGTTCGACAACAACACTGTGAGCGGCTCGTGGACGTCGGAGGTCATCATCTGGCGCGGCGCCGCGGAGCCCTTCGACTGGGACTTCCAGAGGGCTTGCAGACAAGCTGAGGTCTACCAGCTTGCGCGCGAGCGCTTCCAATTGGGGGGTGAGGCGGCTAGCTCGACGTGTGAGGCTGCACAAGCTTCGCCAACGTCCGCCTCGCCGTCGCCCGCGCACGTGTGGCGCCGGGTCGTCCCGGTCAGCGAGACCTCCCGAGAAGATCTAGATCGGCGTCAGCTCTCCGAGTCGCGTGGGCCGGAAACAGGATTTGCCTGACCTAGGCCGGGTCTTATTACCTGCCCACACGGGGCCCACATTCTGCCTTGTACATCCCGTGCCGGTTTTGACTCCCGCTCGCCTGGAGCATGGAAGAGCTGACGCCGATGGGGATCTTGTCATGCTCGCTGTGCTGTGACAACCTCGCTCCCACTACGGGGCCGAAAGGTTTCGACGTGGAGAACAAGAGTCATGTGACCGTGCAAGCGGCGCTCGAACCGCTCTATCAACGAGCCGTCCAACTGCAAACGACAATGCAACCGCTCCGGCCATAGCGGCTTGAGCCGTCGGCGAAGTTAGAAGCTCGGGTAGCGAAGCCGGCGTCAACCCACACGAGCTATGTTCAGGCGGCTGTCCCGAAGCCTGAGCGAGAGATTGAGGACCGACAGCTTGGAAAGACGAGCACACCCCGCCGGGAGGGCAGACCGGCTACGCACGTGAGCGAGCAAGACCCTGAAGCTCTTCGGACCCGGCTTCGATGCCGGCGGCTCCACCGGGTGTGAACCCGTGGTGGAGGCAGCGATGCCCCGAGAGGCCCCCTGATTCAGTTCAGGGGGCTTTTCTTTTTTGTTCTCCCACCGCAGCTCGTCCGGCAGGAGTGATCGTCAAGAACTCCGGGCAGCTCGGGCTCTGGCTCCAGCTCCACCACAGCTTGAACTCCCACCAGAACCAGAACGCGGAGAGAGCGGGCCACCAGTACGTCCACTTCATGCGCCACAGCCAGAGCGCCATGGCTAGTTAGCTCCCGGCTCGCCGAGCGCCTTGCGCGCGTCGCGTTCGAGACGTTGCCAGTCTCGCTCGTGAGTCTCGCAGAAGTCAGCTGACTGTACACAAGCCTCGTTGCACGCGCGTATGCGCACCATGAGAAGCAGCATGCGCTGAATCAGCTGCCGCGCTTTGGGATCTGCAATCACTTCACACCTGGCGGCTTCTTCGGCAGGCGCGACGGGTCTTGCATCCAGTCAGGCTTCTTTAGCCTGGTCTCCTCGTAGCGCGCGGCGCGCAGCACCATTCGTCGCTTATGGCCTGCTTTGAATGCCGCAAGCTCTTCAGCGGAGAAAGTCGAGACCTCACCGCGCTCGCGCGTAGTACAGGATCTCTCCACCCTGACGAAGAACTGCGTCCAGCCACGTGACAAGGTGCGCGTGTTGTTCTCCTTCAGCCAGACGATGCTCGCTTCAGCCTTCACGCGCTCATAATCGACCAAGCGTGGGTGCGCCAGGATGCGTGCTAGCCACGCCAGGTTGAGCGCGTTGTATGCAGAAGATCCTGCCTTGAATATGAAGGTTCGCTCGTTGCGGCTCTCGTTGACGTCTTCAGGCGTGAGCCGACGGCTGTCCTTCTCCCAGTTGATCCGCTTAGCCACGGTAGCCCTGCCTGCGGAGTACGCCCTCGATGTCCGGCGGCTTCCAGCCTTCAGGCTTCGTCGGCTTGCCGAGGCCGTTCGGGATCTTTTCCATGTTGCTCCGGTGAACCTCGGCGGCACCAGGCGCCCCGTCGTAGCCAAACACCACGCGCGTGCCGGCCACGACGTAGTCGAGGTCGTGGGTCGCGTCCATGAACTCGACGAGGTCCACGTCCACGGGCACGCTCTCGATGAGCGTGGCGAGCTGCCCTCGCAGGGAGGCGAGCAGGATGCCGGTACGAAACTTGAACGTCGCATCGACCAGCTCCAAGAACTCCTCCGCGACGAGCCTGAGCCGGAACCGGATCATCGCGTCGCCCGGTATCGTGAGCTGTCCCGGCGCCGGGTGCCCGTACTTCAGATGGAACTCGCGCGCGGCGTAGTCCACGTGTGCGCGGCGTTTCTCCTCAAGCAGCTCGGTGCAGCGGCGTTGGATGTCCGTTACCTGCTTGTTGAGCTGAGCACGCTCCACCTCCACTGCTGCGAGCGCGATCTGCAGGCCTTCACACACAGTCGTCGCTGTCTCAATTTGTTCCAGTGCGCGGTCGCAGCCAGCCTCGTTGATCGCTGACAGCTCCTCCAGCTCTCGAATGCGCTCCCTCAGCATGTTGTGTTCCGCGACCACGCGCCGGTTCTCGGCCACGATGCCGCCTTCGAGGGACTTGATGCGCGCGAGAGCGGCGTGCGTTACCGGGTACAGCCAATCCTCGGAAACCCCGCCATCCCTGAACGCGCCGCAAGCTCGGCACCAGTCGACCTCGATCAGTTGGCCCGCCTGTGAGTCGAGAGCGAAACCCTCGCGACGGTCTTCGGGGTGAGGGCACCACGAGGCGACGCGAGCGAGGGCTTCGTCACGTGCAGATCGGTCACGCACAGTCCTGCACTCCGAACAAGCGCACGTGCAGCTGCTACCAGCGTTCACGAGACAGCCGACCTCGATGAACATGCAGTGGCTCATACGTCGTCCTCCTCCAAGATCGGCCCGCGGGTTAGTTCCTCGAACGCTTCATCAAGCGCCTCGCGTGTGTCGAGCAAACTGCTTGCGCCAGGAGCAGTCTCCAGGAAGTCCTCGATGTGCTGGCGCATCTCTCCCTTCGTCAGCCCCGGCTCCCACGTGCTCTTCAGGCGGAGCAGCTCGTCCCAGCAACCCTCGCAGACGTAGAACTGCCCGTCGAGGACGAGCCGACGACACAAGATCTCCTTGCACTTGTACCGGTCACAATGCATCACACCCATGTCCTGCTCCTGTTCGGCGACGTGATCCAGCGCGAGAGCTTGCGATACTCCGCCATGCGTTGATCGAGGTCGGGGAAGCCTCGGATCATCTCGATGATGACCGGGCCCCCGCCGGCCAGGCCAACCGCCTCGACATGCTGCCCCCTGCGGCGCAGTCGAGCTGCTCCCAGGCGCGTGCGGCCTCCTCTGAGGAGCCACACGAGCAGGGCTAGTGGCCTGCGCCAGATCGTCCTGGGTGCTCTCACGCGCTCACCGCCGCGTTGAGCTGCTTCCTGCCCAGATCCGTGATCTCGACTCGACGCAGGTTGCCCTGCCCGTCCGTGACCACGACGCAGCCCCGCTGGTGAGCGAACTGCATGTGCTCGATCCAGCCCCTCCTGAGCAGCTCGGGCGCGAGGCCGTCGATGTGTTCGAGGAACCAAAGAGCTTCTGTTGCTGGGCCTTCATAGGCCAACAGCTTCATGCGCTCCTCGTTCGAGAGCGCGACGATGCGTAGGGCGCGGCGGAGGTCTTGTTCTTGGCTCATGCGCTTTTGCCTTCTGGCGGCTGCTTCGTCTTGCCGCGAAAGTAGGTTGAGCCGCTTGGAAGAAACCAAGCTTCTTCGGGCCAGCCGAGCTTGATTCGGCTACGCACCACGGAGGGGTCTAACCCGGCAACGCGTGCTCGCTGCGCCATAGACGACTTCCTTTTCATGTGCTCCGAGCGGCAAGCAAGTGAGCAGACACCCGCAGAAACAACTTTGCTTCGACATGAAGAGATGAAGGTTTTGTCGCAGACGATGCAGCTTCTGGTTCTGTCGGCGAGCTTGTCTGCCTTCAGCTTCTCAAGATAGGCCAAACGCTTTGCTGCTGTGGTCGCGATCTTTTGAAGGCGCGCGACGTACTCGGGTCGACTTCGCTGCTCACTGAGAGCAGCCGAGGCGCATTCCGTTGAACAGTACTGGCGCCTGTGCCTGGCGACCTCACGCACGCCTCTTCGGAAAACCTTCCCGCACCAAGGGCACGCTCTGATATTGGCCAGATGCTTGCGCTCGCCTTGCTCTTGAAACCGCTCTGTGTAAAGCGCAACAAGCTCGTCTCCTACGAGTCGAGCTTCCGCTCCAAACCGTTCTTTGTACTCGGTCCCTGAAACCCCGTGCACACGGTTGATGTGCGAAGGCAGCTGCAGGAGCTTCGTGCCGCAGATCAGGCACTCCACACCGCACCCTCGATCCGGCGTGCGTACAAAAACAACAGTCGGCACCGTCTTGCGGCGCTTGTTGAGCGCAGGACGAAACGTAACTAGAAGACCCTTCTCGTGATCGAGCCACTTCGCACTCGCCGGTCTGCCGTCATTACGAAAGGTGTGCCCTCGCGACTTTTTCGACAGCTTCATGCGCTCTTGCCTCCCGTGTTCGGTTCCGTGCGCGTGCGCATGAGCCAGTGGTAGCCGCACACCTTGCACTGGAAGTGAAAGTGCGCAGGCGCACCGACGGTGCACACGCGAACAATCTTGCGCCACGACCACCAGTGAGCCTTGCGCGTCAGCACGCCGCCCGTGCACACCGCGAACCAGAAGATCAGGTGGTCCTTGAGCAGCTTGGCGCTGCACATCGGGCACTCGGTAGCTGACCGCGACTCGAACGGCAGCATCTCGCACGCTGCTGCTTCACGCGCTGCGCACACGACGCAGGGAGATGGTGGACTCCGATACGCGCTGCTCATTCTGCGCGGTGTCCTTTCTCTACAGCTCCCCGTGTGGCAATCAGGTGCAGGCAGAGCGCGCGAGGAAACTTCCAGCGTGCTCCTAGCTCCCAGACTGCGTCGGGGTTCTCTGCCCGCACGAGCGCAGCGTCGACACTGGCTTCAGCGCAGAGCACTTCGAGGTCGTCACCCTCGCACACCCAGTACGCGCAGGTCTGGGGCTCCGGCAGCTCAATGCGCAGCTTCTTGAGCTTGCGCCGGTACAGCGTGCGCTGCACGAACGTGAACGCGCTATCGAGCAGGAGACCGATGACGAGCCCCAGCACGAAGGCGTGGACATTGGTCACGGCCCCACCTTCATGCGCAGGCACTCCGGCAGTGATGCGATCCATGTGTCTTGCTCGGCGTCAGTGCCTCCGAGCATGACGATGCACTCCAGCGTCCTCACACCAGCGCGCCAGGAAATGACGCTGGGAGCTGCGCCATTTACTTTCAGCACCTCAGCGGTTACCAGCTTGGCCAAATCGTGAATGTCGAAAAACAGCTTCACGGGCGCTACGGGTGTTTCGCACTCTTTTGCTTCTTCACTCATGATCCCCTGCTTCCTTTGCCGATCATCTCGTTCACAGCAGCTCGCCACGTGTCGTCACCCAGCTGCCTGTAGCGCACGAGGTCCTCAGCCACTGCACGCTGCAATAGCTTTCGCTCGTGCTCCTCAGGAACGTAGCCCTGACCGCGCTTGCACCGCACCATGAGCTGCTCGACCGCTGCCCAATCAACCGACGCGCTTCTCTTCATCATGCTCTTCTCCCAGGCGCTTCAAGCGCAACGCTTCGGGAAAGAAAATTGAGTAGTGCGGCCCCGACAAGACTGCTTTCTTGTCTGAGTCGAAATCATGCAGGCTCAATCCGCTGCTCCCTGCCTTTAGAGCTTTTCGAAATTCCGTTTCCGGCCAGAAGATCAGATCGATGCCCGACACGTGGCCCGGTGCTCGTTCCCTGCTTGCTCTCCAGGCGTCGTGCATCGGCCCTCGCCCCTCTACGAGCCCCTTGCGTGAGTACCTGTCGGCACGCTCGAACGCGACGTCCAGGTCCCCAATCGGGTCTTTGTTGCCGACGAAGCTACCGAACACGATCACACGCGGTACGAAGTAGCAGTACCGCGAATCGGAATTGATACTGCGGCAACGCGCGAGCAGCTCTCGCAGTTTCTTTTCTGCTGTAGCTCGCTTCATCGTGCGTGCAGATGCCATGGCCAGGCGATTCCCCTCGTCGGTGCGCGAGTAGTAGACGTGCTGGTCGTTGAAGCGCACCTCCCCCAATAGCCCTGCGCACACGAGGTCCAGTATGAGTTTCTGCGCAATCTCGTCGCTCTTGACGACGCGGGTTGCTGCCTGCCAGCCGTACCCACAGTCCTCGCTAAACGGAAACTGCCTCAAGACTTGGCGCACCTGCATCGAGGGCAGCCCAAACATGTTGCTCTTGGGATCAATGTTCACTGTGCGATCCTCTCCAGCGTCAACGGTAGTTACGGCTCATGTTGCTTGTCTCGGTCTAGGATCAACGCTGCCGCAAAGTCCCCCTCAAAATCGCTCTCTCTCAAACATCTTTTCCAGTGAGAATCGCCATGTGTCGGTAACATGCGCGAGCCAGATGTCTTCGCTCCCATATGCCCAACGCGCAAGAGCGCCGCGCAAGGCAAGATGCAAGAACGAGCGACTACTTTTCGTGGTGCCGATTTCTAGCGGCGCCCCATTTTCTGGGACTCCGAAAACTTCAACCCTGTCCTCGTTTCTGAAAAAGCGCTCCAGCCGAATGTCGGTGCTCCAGAACAAGCCCCCGTCGTCGTCGGCCCCTCCTCCATGGGCGCAGTGCACTACTGCTTCAAAAGGGTGAGGCAGCTTAGCCAGACGCTGCTGATTGATCTGCAACTGCGCGTCGGCTGCAGGCGTCGTGCCCACGCGAATGCGCACGAGCGCTAGTTGACCGAGACAGACAGCTGCATGCATCTGGCCGAACACGAAAGCGTCCTCCAGCGTGTAGCCAGATCGATGGTGCTGTACAAAGAAGTCGACATACCATTGCGACCAGAAGCCTTCGTGCATGCGCTTTCGAGTGTCGGCCAGCACAGCGCCGGCCAACGGTTCGGTCAGGAGCATCTGCTCAACGCGCGCGTCTACGGCATCTTCATGGAAAGTCCCCATCTTCATTTCTCCCTATCGTGCATCAGACCCGGCTCGGCCCTCGCCGGACTGCTGCAGCAAGGCGCCCCTCGGATGCCGGCACACGTCGGACGCTCGCAGCGCCAAGCGGGCGGCGGTGCCTTCTTCGGCACCGGGGCGCTCGGGACGTCGAGTTGCCAGGGCTGGCCGGCGAACTTGATCAGCGCTCGCAAGGTCGCCAGTCTCTGATTGCGCAAGCTCGGACTGACCTCGACGGACACTTGCTCAGTCAGCCAGCGCTGCACGAGAGCCTTTGCTGCTTGAGCATCCATGGAGAGCAACCGCCCCACGGCAGCGTCGTCGGTCGTCTGCAGGAAGCTCCCCCAGGCGCTCAGTGCTGCTCGGTAGGCCCGGCGCGTGCTCGTGTTCCCAAGAGAGTCCAGGAACCTCACGCGCACGCTGGCCGCCTGAGGACTCGGGCTCGGGACTGGGGTTGATGCTCGGGGCTGGGGGGCAAACGAGGTCTGAAGGTCAACAGCGTCGCCGGGCGCTGCCATCTGAGCCAACCCCCGCCAGACGGGCTGGGCATGCTTGCGCTTCTTCCGCACCAGCAAGCTATTAACACCTCGTTAATCGACTGTCTACGGCGAAAGGGGCGTTTGCCCAACGAAGTGAAGCTGTGGCACGCTGCAAACATGAGCCCCGAGCAGCCCAAAACACGCGTGATCGGCTACGTGCGCGTCAGCACCGACAAGCAGGAGCAGAGCCCCGAGGCCCAGAAGCAGTGTCTCGAAGCCTACGCCGTCGCGATGGGCCTGCAGCTGGTCGATCTCGTAACCGAAACTAAGAGCGCGAAAACAGTAGTAGATCGGCCGGTGTTGCTCGCAGTGCTGGCCAGGCTGCGTGCCGGCGATGCTGACGGGTTGCTGGTCGCCAAGCTCGACAGGCTGACGCGCTCGCTTCGAGATCTCGGCGCATTGCTGGAGGACTACTTCGACAAGTTCCAACTGCTCAGCGTCGGCGACTCGATCGACACCAGGAGTGCGTCCGGTCGGCTCACACTGGGTGTGCTGGTCGGCGTCAGCCAGTGGGAGCGCGAGGCCATCGGCGAGCGCACCAAAGCCGGCATGAAGATCCTGAAACAGCAAGGAGTCCGCGTGGGTAAAGCGCCATTCGGCTATTGTTACGGCCCACGCCCTGGGCCTGAGGAGCGGCGCCCTCTCGTCCCGGTACCCGAGGAGCAAAAGGCCATCGAGCGCGCCCGAGAGCTGCGTGCTCAGGGGCTCAGCCTGCGCGAGGTCGCCGGCAAGCTCACCGAGGAGGGCTACCGCACCCGCAACGGCTTCTGGAGTTCAGATTCCGTGCGATCTGCGCTACTTAGAGCCGCGACACCAAGCCATGACTTGGTGCCAGCTCCAACCGAAACAGCTGCCGACTGACCACCTCCGGCCACTCGTTGCACGCGTACTCGAAGGCCTCGCAGCGCTGCTCTAGCTCGAAGCCGCGCACGTAGAAGCCCGAGTTCGAGCCTGGCCTGCTGTCCCCCGAGCGGTCCCACCAGAAGAACGCGTGCCAAAACACGGCCTCGCCGCCGCAGGTCCAGTGCACACGACCGTCCGGAGCGTCGGGCACTTTGCCGTTCTTGAGCAGACCGGTGTCGAGCAATTCGAGACGCCACGGGAAATCCGGGTACTCGCGCTGTGGATCGAGAGTGTCTCGCTGCGGGCCTCGTAGAAAGTGCCCGCCGTTGCCGTAGCCGAAGTAGAGCGCAATTCGGCTCAACATGCCCTCAGGACGGCCTGCAGCACGCGCCTGGGGCTCGCGGGCGTCGCCGGGGGTGAAACGACGTCAGCGGGGCGCCTGGGCGGGCTGCTCGGGCTTTTCAGGCTCGACCTCGGCTTCGGGTTTAGGTTCGATCCCATGGAGCTTCTCGTCTCGAACAACAAGCCTTCGAGATGGCTCTGAGTGCTGGTGGTAGACCTGGCACACGACTTTCGGGCATTTGTGCTCGGCGCAGGGCTCGTTGGCCTCGGCCCGCGCTCGGAACACCTGGCGCACGCGTTCGGCCTGGCTTTCCTGCTGCTCCCGCGTGAGCTTGAGGTTCTGGCTCAGCTGGTCGACCAGGTAGGCCAGCTCGGCCAGCAGGTCAGACACCTGCCTGCAAAGTAGCGCAACGAAAGCAGAAACCGCACCGCCCGCGAGCACTACACACAGGCTCTTGAGATCGTGTGGACGGCCCTCGAAGACCAAAATCGCGCCGATCCCGAGCCAGAAGCCCAGGCAGAGCGGGCAGGTCACCAGCTCACGCCAGAGCTTGGGGCCATGCTCGCGCAGCGGCTTGAAGATCGAGCCCAGCACGAAAAGCAGCGTGATTGCTGCCGCACCGAGCACGAGTTCTAAGCCCATTTCAGGTGTACTCGTTGAGCCAGCGCTTGAGCAGGAGCGCGTCCTCGCGCGTGAACAGCAGGCCACCACCACGCGGCAGGCCCCGATCGACGTCGAAGATCTCGATGGAGCCTTCGTACAAAGTGAGCCGAATTGACGGGCAACTCGTGCCCTTCTTGCACTGGCAGAAGGTCAGCTCGCGCTCGTGATTGAGCCCGAGGAGGGGCTCAGGGCGCTCGCTCGACGGCAGGGTCACATCCCCGTTCGTTTCGTCGCTCATCCGCCCACGCATAGCACAGCGCGCCCAGCCGCGTCCACGCCATCTGGCGCCCCATAGTCGGCGCCGTAGTGTGCACCGTGGCCACGCCGTGGCGCACACCGTGGTGGCGGCACTGCGTAAGTGTTGATGACTGGTCACAAAAGGTCACGTATGGTACGCTCACAGCGTGTCGAACGAGCGTGAAAACCTGCAGCGCGAGCGCGAGGAGCACCCGAGCGGGCTCCAGATCCTCGCGAGCTGCCCAGTTTGTGCGGGCCCGGTGTGGCTCCCGGCAGCGGAGAAGTCTGCGCGCTGCCTGTGCTGCGACGCGCGCTTTCCGCTTGACAGCGACGAGGCCGGCGAGGCTGCATAGGAGGGTGGTTGTAGAGCTATCTCGAAAGCTTGTTGTTCGAGACAAAGGCTAGAACTGCGGGCACAAGAATCAATGAACTTCGTGCCGCCGAGACCGCCAAGACTCCCGCGAACAGGCGCAACAGCGAAGTGCGAGAACTGTGGCGCACCATCGCAACGAGCTGGTATGCCATGCGCGTACTGCGGTGAGACGCTCGTGAGCGCAGTGAGCGCAAGACCGCTCAGGCCACCGGCAGATCCCCCGTTACCGCTTCCGCCACCACGCAGAGTGCAAGAATGATCGGTGAACGCTGCTATCCGAAGAGTCTGCTCGCGCGCGTGGTCGTGAAACTACTCGACCGCTTGCCCGAGCACGCACGCGAACAAGTGCTCAATGCGTACTGGAGCCCAAGCGACGTCGAGCGCGTGCGACAGGACGCCGAGCGCTTGTGGGCACGTTTCGGGCAGCCGCGGATCGAAGAGTGAAGATGCTCAAGCAGCTGAGGAAGAAGCAACAGCAGCACGCTCGGTGGCACAGCGTGCAGCCACACGACGGCGACGTCGTGCTCATGTGCGAGCACAGAGCGCCGAAGGTGCACTGGTTCAAGTACGCAAACGGCCCGGTCCACTTCAAGCGCCCGAACGGGACGACCGGCATCGCGCACTGGCTCGTGTGCTGCACGGGTTGCTACATGGCGAACATCGAGCACCCCGAGAAGATCAGGGTCGCTGGCGACGGGACCTGGAACGGTGACGCACCGGTCATCGCGGCACACTCGTGAGACTCACGGCGCTCGAACCGACGTTTCTCAAGATCATCGACGACACGCACTACCAGCACGTCGATGACATCGCGCAGGCTGACGGGGTCATGTTCCTCTGCCCCAAATGCTTTGGACACAACAACGGCCCTGTCGGTACGCACCAAGTACTTTGCTGGGCGCCGCACGTTCCGCAAACACACTTCCCGCGCCCTGGTCGCTGGGCGCTACACGGTACGGGCTACAGTGACTTGACCTTGCGCGCGGCACGGCTGGCCTGAGGGTGGCAGCCCGCCATGCGCTGAACCCCGGTGCGCCGGCTGGCACGGGTTCGTGACAGCTGGCGGTGTAACGGTCTAGAGCGTGTCGGCCGAGTTTCCTGATAACCAGGTAATTGCGTAGTGGTTTTCGCTAGTTACCGCGAAACTACGCGGAAAAGCGCAAACGGCTGTGCGCAATTACCTGGTTATAGGGAAACTGAACATTAACAATAACAAGCACTTGCGTCTGTTCCCTGGTTATCAGGCCAGGTGGCACGGCCAGTGCAACAACCCCAGTCAGGCCCCGCCGCTGAGCGGGTGCCGCCCCCTCTGGGGGGTGGGGCTCCTGCCCCGCGTTCCCTGACAACCCCTGCGCCCGTTCCCGCCGCACCTAGTGTGCGCGCCGCGACGGGCCTTCTGGGTCGGCCCGCACACTTAGGTGCCGCCGAGTCCCGAGCTGCCAGGCCCCCAGCCAGCGTCCCGACAACGGGCTGGGGTGGATAGCGAACGGCGCCCGCGAGGCGCTACCCCGGGCGAACCCCGGGGAGTAGTGGACCCACCGAAGGCCCGCGACCCGAGCCGCGCACACTATCTAGTGCGCAGCCGGCAAGGCCGAGCAGAATGCCCCTCCGAAGGCGAAAGCCGTTGCGGGAGCACACGAGAGCGGACCGGCGTGAGCCTGGTCCGGCAGGATCTGGACAGTCGAGAGGCGCGCAGCGCCCTCACCCGGTGGATCGAGCTAGAGCGTGCAGCAGTGTTGCCCGAGGGCACTGGGTCTGCAGCAGGAGAGGCGTAGAGTCTAGCGCTGTGCGCCTGCTCCGAGCCCTAGCATCCGATCCGACACGGGACGAGGCGCGGCCGACGATCCTTGGCGTTCTCACGGTGGAGATCAGAGTACAGCACGGAGCGAGACCTGCGTTACCCGGCTAGTGACAGTAGCTGGAGCGCTGGGGGCTGTGTGAGAGCTGAGCAAGTCAGAGTGGACCTGGGGTGACCGGGTCGTGCTCACTGGACGAGCTGAGCGACCAACACGCAGACGCACGTGAGAGAGGTGGACAGCGGAGCCTGGTCGGGCAGGCTGCCTCCCCTGTACGATCACGGCGCGAATGGGCGCCGACCCCACTGCAACACGACATAGCTTCGACGAGAGCCGGAGCGCGCTACAACAAGCGCACCCCGCGGATGAACCTCCGCAACTGCGACATTGATCGCAACTACAGGACTGAGACACTCTTGCTGCACGTGACCATCTGACCGTGGTCGCGTGTAGCGTGCGCCTCGTGACTCGATCACGCGGCGCATGCTGCACTGAAAAGGACAAGAGCATGGACGAGAGCA
>ERZ1292625.411-Hain-H41-01um-R1-411-length-65706-cov-28_pt1 | contig 65706 bp, 84 predicted proteins | sample MGYA00564400_ERZ1292625 | MGnify/ENA primary metagenome ERZ1292625 (study PRJEB36523, sample SAMEA6512639) | groundwater metagenome | collected 2019-01-08 | study: AquaDiva: Metagenomics assemblies of 32 groundwater samples | reverse complement strand
CTCCGCGACGGGATGGTGGCGATGGTGAATTCGGCGGTGACGTGAGGGATGACGAAGGCCGACGACCTTTCGGATCAATCCGGTGCGACACTGGCGCGCATGAAGGGCCCCGCGATCTACTACGCCGCGGGCAGTGGCTACTGGCGTGTTTGGTGATACAATCAACGAATAGCGCCGGGACGACATGTAGGCAGTCGACGGCATGGTAATGGCCTCGGCTTCTATTATCATGCATCGACTCGACCGTCACTTCGACCTGGCACCAGCAGATAAATGCTCCATGGTCATTCCGCAACCAAGGACAAGAGCGGATAGAACCATGCCAATCGTCGGCGACAAGAACACGAGGTTCTGGATACCCGCGAGCTTTCCGTATAAGGCTATACCCCATCCACCAATAAACCCTACTACTATCGCGGCCAGAGCTGCAGGTCCAAGCCTCGCAAGCTTGACACGATCTCGCAGGAGAGCAATAAGAATCGGTGGAAACAGAGAAAGCGCCCCTCCATATATACTGAATATCATGTCCTCGATTTGGAATTCCAGCTGTTGTAGCACTATTACTAAACCGCACGCGATCACAGTAGACGCGAGAATCGTTAGCCTGACTCGCTGAAGACCCAGCGGCCTAGCTGATTTAGCGCGAATGTCCGTCGCTAGAGTATGGCCTACGGCAACAAGGAACGCGGAAGCTGTAGAAAGGAGAGCGCAGTATAGCCCCATTAGGATCAAGAAGGCCAGCGCGTTTCCCACCGTGCTCTCCCCAAGTCGAGCTAGCATGTTTCCAAACACCTCTGCGCCCGAAGCACCCGTCACAACGATGGTCGCGAGCCATGCTACGAGCACGAGCAGGCCCCAGGTAAACAGCACACCGACCGCGCTGCGTTTCAGACCACCCTGCGTGATATCGCGATTTGCACTTCCTGAGACCCTCTGGAATAGTATCATCGAGCTCAGGTGCGTCGGAATATTCATCAACGCGACGCCAACCAAGAACCAAACCAGCCCCGCGTCCAATTGCCGTAGAGTGTTATCCCGTGTAGCACGCGCTAGGATCGAATCCACACTGCCTGCATGGACGATTACGACGGCGGCGGCGATAGCCGGAATCATCCACCATATGATCAGCATTTGAATTCGGTCTGTTCGTATTACAGTATCGAATCCGCCAAGCATGACATAGGCAACGGCAACAGCGGCAATTCCAATGGTCAATACCCAACGCGAAGCCCCCGGAATCAACTGCGCAAGAAACGAGCTACCGACTATGAACTCAGTGGCAAGCAAGAGTAATATGCCAATAATAGTAAACGTGGCAGCGGCGCGACGTAGCGCATCCAACGAGTACTCGCACGCCAGGAACTCATGAAGACTGGGACGAAAGCGATACTGGCTGAGCTTGTCTGAGATGCGTCCTGCGAACAGGGCCGCCAGGAGCATTCCAGCCGCGCCAGTGAACGCGGTCCAGAGCAGCCACAGGCCGAAGTGCCCCACAAGGTTGAAGTAGGCAGCAACGATGGTAGCAAGACTCACCGTTGTCGCTACTGTGCTCGCCGAGAAGTCTCTCAATGATCGGACCCGGGTGCCTTGCTCTCTTGACACCGGCAAGAAGTCGGAAACCACTCGCACGCGACGCGATGCCAAGTAACCGAGGACTAGGAATGCTCCGGATGCAATCAGAAGTGCTATGTAAGGAATCATGGCGAGGGCAGTCAATCCATGGATAGATCGACACAAATCTGGTTGCTTAGGTCTGTCGTTGGGGCCTCAAGCGTGCGATCAGACAGTCTCTTGAGAACAGAGAGGTTGGTCCCCGGATAAATCTGGACGGTCGAGCCTCTGCTGACGAGGAATGAGAATATTGCGAGCTCCTCCAGGACATATGCCACGCATTGCTCGGGGCTAACTTCCGCCAGACGGGATGGAGAGACACCGCGGCGACGTCGCCGGATGAACCCCTCAACATCATCCGAAACAACCTTGCAGAATTCTGCACTACGATGGTAGTGCCGTGTTACGGTGTCACAGAGTCGGGAGAATGCCGGATCTCCATAGATAGACTCGGAACTGACAATGCGGACTCTGTCTCCCGGATATCCACTTACCACATCTCGCAATAGGCAATGGGTTGGGATTGACTCCGCTACAGCAAGTGCTCGCGCTTTCCCAGCGTCCCCTTTCGCCTTGCCAATCCAGTTGTGTCGATGCAAGTCGTCCCCCATCACTAGCTGGAAAGTCGCGAACCTCGCGGTTGCCCACTGGAGGAGGCGCGGCAGACGACTAGCCGTGTAGGCTGGATTGCCGATGCTCACTCCAGCGAAGGCGTGTCGGCCGACCAATTCATCCGGGCCAACGCCTGCGGGATGGATTTCGCGGATTCTTACTCGGCTTGACATCTCAGAAGATCCCGAACGCGACCCGCCAACGTCGCGCTGCTTCGATGCATTGATCAAATGTCAGAAAGCTGATAGATCTCGCGATCACAGTTTCGCTGGAAAAGCGCGCAGTAGCTCCTATTAACGCACCGCTGTGTGTCTGAAACAGCATTAGTGCATCTGCATTGGGGCTCTCGGTGTCAACTGACATTAGTGCTTCAACATCCTGTCTCGGGACCTTGCTACACGTCAAGAACACAGTCTTCTTGGCCAGCGTCTCCTCCAGAGTGGCCAACCTCGCCCTATCCTTCTCAGTGTTCTTATGCTCCAATGCCGCCCTTAGGTTGTCATGGAACACCGCAGCAGCATCGGCAGGACTATGGGAGTCATCATAGAGTACAAACGTAATCTTGGCAAAGTCATGGTTCCATAGATAGTCGTAGCTGTATGCCCGGAGATTCTCAAGCGGCAGCAGGTGCCGGCTCGAACATATTACTGCAAGTTGTGAGAATCGCTCGCAATTGAGTCCCTCCCATTCCCATGAGGTACTCGCGGAGACGGTTCTGGGGAGCCGCATCACTTCACGGCGCAGCGATTCAAACAGGGGCTCATAAAGCGATGGTATGTTGCGAAAGAAACCAGAATAATAACCATCGGCCGTCAGTGCAGGGGCAGATGGCGGTCGTTCTTCGATCAAGCTTCGATGGGTCTCCACATCGAGATGCGCGGCGGCTACGAGCTCTCGAGGATCGAGTCCGGAACTGTCGATCGCCTGCAGCACGCTGAGCCCCTCTTGACCACGGAGGTCCGCTCGGGTGAGACGGGAAAGCGGCTCGAGGAATTTCTGAAGTAGTGGCCGAAGGCAATGTCGGTCAGGAAGCGACTCCAACAGAGCCTGAACATTCCGGTGCAGTCTGATTCCACGCTTGCGGTTTGGGTTATCGCCTGGCCCCTCCTCAGAGCTTCCGATCGCGGTAACCAGCGCTACCAAGGCGTCGAAGGACAGCGGCTGCGGCCGGACCTTGCCATGGCTGCTAGCGAATGCTCGGTGGATCGCTGGCACCTTCCCGATCGACGGGTGGTTACGCCCACTCTCGATCAGCCGGTAGGAGCTGTCCTCGACTCCGATGGTTGCCGCGATGGAGCGCGTAGGGATCCTCTGCCGGGCAAGCCGCAGCGCGGCGCCAAAGGCTACGGCTAGTGGGTTGGGTTTGGCCGGCCGCGCCACGCGTGAACCTCTCTGCGAAGAAGTACTTGTCCTTGCAGGACGGGAGGCCGGCAACCGCCTGCCAGCCAAGAAGATCCGTTAACTAGTTTACGCACAGCCATTTAAGCGGTGAACTTGTGGCCGGCGAACATGCTGAGCCACCGTCACTCAGAATCGTAGGCATTGTGCCGCAGATTTCCAGATAAATGCATACGCATGTGCTTGCATCTGCCTACAGCCCGCGGCACAGTGCGGCGGCACCGAATCGGAGGTTCCCATGCAGACTTACGATCAGGAAGGTTCCCTCGGGGCGGCCCTCGGGCCCTCCTCACTACGGCTTGCCTTGGACCATCACGGAGTGCCACTCGTGACGTTCGGAGGTAGACACCTTGCGGACTTCGAGCAGGATCAGCTCTTCCTCATGGCTTGCCTGCTTGCGGCAACGAAGGTCCGGAGGGAAGACGGTGGAGCCGTCCATGTGACTGCCCTGGACCGTACTCTCAACCATGAGAACCTTCGTCGATTGAAGTCTGCGTTCGGAGCAGAGGGGGCCAGGGTGATTCAATCCCGTAAGCGCGGCAAGGGACTTGTCTTCCTGTCATTGCCATCCGCAGACATACGCATCGAGGACCACATTCGCACGTTCGTGCCTGTTCTGTTGCAGCGCTCATGGAACTACCAGAAGTGCCACCGAGATCTCACCCTGCGAACACTTGAGTCGGCATGCCATCAACGTGACATGTTGTTCAAGATACTCCATTTGATGCAATGGGACTGGGACTGTAGTGAGGATCTACGGCGCTTCGGCGTCCAACTTTCGGTGCCAACGCTCTAGTTCTTGGGCCGGGTGCGCCCCGAAATAACTCCAGCTTCCCGCGCTGCGCGCCGTCAGCTCCTCCTGCTAGAGGTCGAGTCGTAGACACCAATAGCGAATGGCAGCTTCCAACAACTCTCCACTCTTCCTAGCCTTCTCCAGGAGCGGACTACTCCTTGAGACACCATAGGCCCGGCGCACCGCCATTGTGTATCCATCGCACCACAGTGTCGCACAGTGCAGCACGTTATCGTAGCCGAGCCATCCGCCAGGCGCAGGGTCGTGGCCCTGTGATCTTGGAAGCGCTGGGGCAAAAAACCGGATGAAGAAACCTCCAAGTTCTCGCTCCGGGAGGTCTCGGTAGGACCTTGGTACGACCCGCCAGTTAGAACTCGACAGGATCCGCCCTGGCCGTAGCAACATCGTGTGCTGCATGTCAAATCCAGATTCATGGTACAGGGCATACCTACTGTGTAGTTCTCCTGCAGCTTGTCCCGCATCGAATAGGGGGCGCCCATCCGGGATACCAATATCCGCAAGACTCATATCTGCTTCATCATCAATCTGCTCTCGCATGATCGGTCTCGCCATGGCATGGCCATCACGGGGAAACTCCCAGTAGAGGCTGGCGGAGTTCGCAGACTCAGGCGTTGCTCCTGCCGCAAGGAAGCGGGGAAGAGTAATAACTGCCGCCGCGTCGATGCGCGAGGCGAGCGCAGCGTGTCGGCGCAGCGCGGTCGGCGGAGCACGGGAGTAGTAGGCCGGAAACCGCTCTGCAGCGGCCAGAACGGGAGGGCCGCTTCTCGCAGAAGGCAGTTCGTAGAGATCAACGCCAAGTGGTGATCTGCCACGGAAGCGGAGGCGCTCCCAGTCATATCGTTCACCCTCCGCTGTGAGGTGCAACTGCCCATACTGTGTCAACCTAGTGAGCATATGTTACGACCTCCAAACGTCATACCACTCCCTGCATCTGTACCTTTTATTCCTTTGCTTAGATGGTGCCTTGCTTCGCAGATGGCTTTGATAGCGCTGTGAGTCGCGTTTGGCATGGCTTGGTCAACCGCGCATTGGCGTCGTGTAGCAGAGGCCATGGACGCACGGTCAGCACTCGACTCACGGAGCTCAATTTCAGCGCTTGCACGACTGATCAGTCACCTCGCGCGCGCTGGTGGTTTCACGATCGATCCGCGGAATGGCATGGCTCCCTCGTTCTCTCGACGGGACTTCGTGGTGTCACTTGCCGGGCGCGAAGCGGTGTACCGTATCGCTCCGAGGGCCGCGGAGGTTGGCGCCTGGCTCTCGAAGGTGAAGTCGGCACTTGAACCACCGAGCCGCTTTGTTGGCGGGTGGATGAGTGATCTCTCTGGCCTGTACTACCTAGATGTCTCCACCGTAGTTCGCGGTCTCGAATGCGCCTTGACACTTGCGGCTTCATATGGACAGCAAGCAATTTTCCACCCGACGTCTGGTCGTACCATCTACCTACACGAGGACCATGTCGGCGGTAGAAGTGATTGCGCACAACAGGATGGGGCTTGATTCAAGTGCACTTCGAGACACTGCGCGATGTCATGACGTGCAATGCGGTATGTCGCCATGAATGACCTGCATGAGCCAGTGGCTGATATGTCCGCTGTGCGGAATGCGTACGGCCATGACGTACTAGCCATGTTCAGGGCCTGCCAGGACTGCCTGACTGTACGCCAATGGGAAGCCTTGGTTCTTCTGTACGGCCGCCACATGACTCAGCAAGCCGTTGCAATGACTCTTGGCATCGCTCCAAGCTCCGTGAGTGGCTTGCTAAAGCGCGCGAGGCAAGTACTTGACTCTTACAGGCGCCAGGTAAGGCGCGAGGCAGTCGAGGTTAGGCGGGTTCTTGCTCGGGACCCTCTCGATTCGGAATCGTGAAAGAAGCGGTTCGATTCGATACGCAGTCTATACGTAGATAGCGTCCGTCGGCTCTGATGGGGCCAGCATTGCAAAGGCTGGCTCACTTTTTCAGTTCTACACCCAACCACCGCCTTCCCAGTCTTTCGGCGGCCGTCAGCGTGGTTCCAGTTCCGCAGAACGGATCGAGCACGAGGTCACCGACCCTGGAGCCTCCCTGGAGCCTGCCATGATCGCTCGCTTGGCCAGCTCGGGCGGGAACGTCGCATGATGCCCTGAACGCGAGCACGCGTGGCTGATGGTCCAGACGTCCCCAGGGTCCTTGCCCCCAGGGTGAAGCTCTGGGCGTTCCTTGATGATCGGTGGAATGTGCGCGTGCAGCGGCCCAGGGTTGCGCCATCGAGGCCCGGACTTCGAAAGGGCTCGTCGTGCCTGGGCAATTCGTTCGATTGTCGACGGCTTGTAGGGCTCGCGGATGGCATCCAGGTCGAACTGGTAGACGGCAGAGTTCGAGAGCATGAACACGAACTCGTAGCGACAGCTCAGTCGGTCCTTGATCGCAGACGGGAGTGCGTTCGGCTTGTTCCAGATGACCGCGTTCCTGAGCCACCACCCATCGGCCTGCATGGCAAGGGCCACGCGCCAGGGAATGCCGACGAGATCCTTTGGCTTCAGACCTGGAATGCCAGGCCTTCGATTCGGAGGCAGTCCTCGAGGGTGATGCGTTCCAGCGTTGCCTCCTGCCCGACGACAACCCGTTCTCCCAGGGCTGTTCAAGACCGTGAAGTACCGGCCAGGTTTCCCCGAACGTTTCGGCTCGCGGGAGCACGCACGCGTACACTGCGGACCGCTGTTCTACTGGTACAATGACGAGCACCACCATTCCAGCTTGGCGCTGCTCACCCCCGCCGACGTGCATCATGGTCGTGGTGACCGGATCCTGGCCGCTCGTGACCGCGTCCTCGCGGGCGCCTTCGCCGCCACCCCGCAGCGCTTCGTCAAGCGGTTGCCCGTCGCGCCGCGACCGCCAACCGCGGTCTGGATCAACCGACCCGTCCAGGTCCACCAGCACCAGCCCTCCGACGTCCAGGCCGAGTCCGCATCGGCTGTTCACTCATCTCTTCTTCCGTGTGTCTCATTTACGTTGACACGTTCCGGTTCTTGATGCGCCGATGCGCCGGCTTTTCGACCAGTGCACCGCTCAAAGTTGCGAAGCCCACCCAATCTAGACAGGCCCGATGACTAGCATCTACCTATCGTCGACGTTCGAGGATCTCCGCCAATTCCGCGACGCGGTCTATCGGATCCTAAGGCGTCTGCGTTACGACGTTTGCGCAATGGAAGACTACGTCGCTAGCGAACAACGTCCGATCGACGTATGTCTGAAAGACGTAGCTTCTTGCGACGTCTACGTCGGGATTTTTGCGCAGTGCTACGGCTTCATACCGAAAACAAGCAACCCAGAATGGCTTTCAATCACCGAGCTGGAGTACCGAGAGGCAGGCGAGAAAGGCAAACCGCGCCTGGTGTTTCTGCTGAGGGAAGGCTTGGACTGGCCCCGACTCCACAGCGATGTTCTGACCGGGAAACACGAGCGGGGCGAAAGGATTGCCAAACTGCGACGCACACTCGAGCAGAAACACACGGTCAGCTACTTCTCGTCGGCCGACGATCTCTCAGCGCTTGTTTGTGCAGCGCTCGTGACCTGGGAGAAGAGCAGCCACGAGTTCGGTAGGCGTGATTTCTATCGCCACGTGGCGCTCCCCCCGAATCTCGTGCCGCGCAAAGCGCTTCTACGCGATCTACGGCTCGCAATCCTGACGGGATCAACTCCCCTGGCCCTAATATCGGGCGCCTCTGCGACTGCGACAGCTCTTCACGGCATGGGCGGTATCGGCAAAACTGTGATCGCCCGGGCGCTGTGCGATGACGTCGTGGTGCAGCGCGCCTTTCCAGACGGTATCCTCTGGGCGACCCTCGGAAAAGATGCCACAGAGACCGATGTCTTTTCCCACATGACGGATTGGCTTTCGACCCTCGCCGGGAGCGGGCGTGCGGAACATAGGAGTCTGAGCGCTCTCAAGAACTCCTTGGGGCAGTTGCTCAGCAGCCGATCCTGCCTGCTTGTCATCGACGACGCCTGGCGACATTCTCTGGTCGACCATTTCAGGATCGGCGGGCCTCGGTGCCGGTTGATGCTCACAACCAGAAACGCTGAGGTCGCAGCAGAAAGTGGCGCTGATGTGCACGCTATTCCGCTGATGACACAGGACGAAGCACTAGCGCTCCTGTCATCATGGGCTGGGCGTCTGACCGATGGCCCTGGTGACATAGGAAAAGAGATAGTCGACAGAATTGCGAGACTTCCCCTCGCGACCAAGCTTGCGGGCGTACAGTTGCGCCGGGAAGAGCCCAGGGCTTGGTTGCGGCAGCTCAACGTTGCCATGTTGAAGACAAACAGACCGGAAACGATCCACGACAGCTTGGAGTTGACATTCCGCGCTAGCATCGACGACCTGCCAGATGAAGAGCGGCTGGCCTACTCAGTCCTAGTCATCTTTAAGGAAGATCAGATGACTTCTGAGCATGTTGTCGCTAGACTTTGGCGAGCGATGTGCGGACTTGAAGCAAGCGAGTCCGCCAAGCTCTTGGACAAGCTGGCCTCTCTCGCCTTGCTCGACCTAGTTGGGAAAAACCCCAGGCGAGTCGCCCTGCACGATCTTCTCCGGGACTTTCTTCGTGAGGACCTCCGCGAGCAAGGAGCCGCGGCAGCGCATGACGCTCTGCTTAACTCCTACTGCGTAGCTAGGTCTGCCACAGATTGGATCGCCCTCCCTAACGATGGCTATCTGTTCGACCACTTGGCATATCACCTTCTCTCCGTAGGTCGCAGGGAGGAATTGTACGAGCTCTTGACGGGATCGTGGGAATGGGCTGCCAGAAAGTCTACTGTTCTTGGCGGAGACCTGTCCTATGTCGCTGACCTCGACCGGACAATCGAGGCGCTGGACGGCAAAAGTGACGAAGCCTCGATCCTGCAGATCACAGGCTTGATAGCAGCAAGGGCAGCAGTACGTCACCGGGCAGAAGTCTACTCGGACCTAGACCTAGAGATTCTGTGCCTTCTTGGTCGCACTGCCGAAGCGGCCAGCCACGCCACACTCAGATCCGCCCCACTCGCACGCTGCGTTGGCCTTGCCACCATCTACGACATGCAAGTCCAACACGACGGGAAGGGGAACGACAGCTTCCTGCAGCAGGCCATCATGATCGCGACAGGGCTTGCTGAGCCGGCAATGCACTCCAAAGCACTGTGTCGTATTATTGATTCACTGTACTTGGCGGGCCTTGATACGCAAAGAGAAGCTTTTTACCCAGAAGCTCTCGCTGCGGCGAAGCGCGTCGCGGAACCCCGAGAGCGATCCGTCGCCCTGCAGGGGGTCGCAAGACGTCTCATTCAAGCTGGTCGTCTCTCGGATGCGCTGGCCGCCATGGACGGTGACATCCCAGGTAGCTTAGCGCTGGCGGCAGATGTGGTCACGGCCTTGGCGCAGCGCGGGGACTTTGATCAGGCGTTGCTCTATGCTCAAGACATCAGTTCTCAGGGAGACAAGAACGTTGCGCTCGCCGCAATCTGCGTCGCCATGATTGCCGTTGGGCAGCATGACCGAGCCCACGAACTCGCAAGCAAGATCGAGAACTTCGAAGACCGAGTGCGCGTGACGTGCGCTCTAGCGATTCGCCATGCAAAGGCAGACCGACTCTCAGCTTGCCGTACGCTGGCACAGTTGCGCCAATCATGTTGCGCCGAGGAGCCAGCGCTTGCCCGCACCTCTTCTCTGGTGGAGGTTGCCCGGGCTCTGCACCAAATTGGGTCGGAGGATGCGGAGAGCGTTCTGAAGGAAGCAGAAGAACTGGGGAAGCAGATTGAAGACTGGCTTGACCGACAGAATGTGTTTGGCCAAATCGTCAGTTTGTTTGCACAAATGGGAAACGCCGAGAAGGCCTCTTCGCTCTCAAGCTGGGGGTTCGGTGAGCACGACTATACCGGACCTTTGGTGATCGCTAAAGGACTCGTTGACAGCGGCAAGTACGACGCGGCGATGCAATTCATAGAACATCTCTGGCAACCTCATAACAAGCACGCGGCGGTGGCGTACGTGAGCAAGGCACTTGCTTTGTCCGGCCAGCTATCGCGCGCTCGCACGCTTTTCGATGATCTAATGCCGGAGATGGTGAGGGAGCGAGGTGCCTACCTCGGAGCAACTGAGAGCATTCCCGTCGGCACAGTTTACGTCAGGAGCGGGCAGCCAACAAAGGGGATCCAGATAGCCAACCTTGGCGTGAGGGACAACACGTCGCATTGCCTCGTCTGCACCACAATGGGGGCTGTGTTGGCATCAGCCGCGTTTGTCAAGGTAGGTTTGAGGCTCGTCCGCAAGATGACGGGCTTAAGTGCTGACATTGTAGATGGCCTTTGCGCAATCTGCGTAGCGCTGCCCCCTGCGCATAGGAATACGGCCAAGAAGGTGCTTGCAGAAAGCTATTCACTCGCTTGCCGGATTGAAACCGAATACCAGTACGCGCGTGACGCAGCCTTCGTGCACGTGGGGGTCGCTGCCATCGCCATGGGCAAAACAGATCTCGTCGAACAGATTGTGGGGCGCATAGTCGACCAGCATGACAGGAAAAAAGTGATGATACAGCAGGCCTTGGCAAAGGCCTCGGAAAGCGAGATTGTACGTCTGGTTTCCGAGGTAGCAGACATGCTGAAGGGAGCGCAGGTCGGCAGCAAGGGCTGGGCAACTGCTCTCGACATTTCTCTCTGGCTTGCCCAAGCAGGACGCGCGGATGATGCCATGCGTGTGCTCAGACCGGTCTCGTCCAGCTCAGCACCGGCTGCGCATCTGGAGCCGCTCATCGTTGAGTTGGCCAAGTCAGCCAGCCACGGACAGCTGGCCGAGTTGGCGAGAAAGTTTTCTCTGGAAGACGCTTGTCGTATGGCGCAGGCCATACTCAAAGTAGGGGAGGAGCTGGCAAGCAGTAGCACGCGCAAGATCGTCGAGAACATCGAGTTCTGGGGGCCAGACCAAGTAATGGCCGCGGTTTCCCAGTGGGCTCCGATGTACGATAACATCGCGGGTGGCGTAGCGGTCAAGGCCGTCAGACGCGCGGCCAAGATAGTGGGCGCAATCCATCCTGGTTGGCAGGAGGTCAGCGCGGTGATAGAAGATATCGCATGAATAGAGCTTGTACTTGTTCCCGAGTTGTGAACTCTGCTAGACCTCAAACAAGCGTTCGCGGACGACGGTGATACCGTATTAACGCGTCCCGAAAACCCGACAGAAGATTGACAGACTGTCATCTTGTGCCGCGCCGCGGCCAGCTCAGGTCCCAGGTTATTCATGTTGTCAGTGGGCAAGTCAGTGGTGGTGGACCGCGGCGTCCGTACCGCGGCTATGTCTGCGCGCGCTGCGCACGACGTTGGGCACCGAGCTTGCTCGCCAGGGTGTCGCTCCCCAGTTGGCGCAGAAGATCATGCGACACTCCGACTACCGCATCACGATGGAGCACTACGTGTCTCTCGGCATCGGAGAAGCGGCTGCGGCGATCCAGAAGCTGCCCGGAACCAAGGGTGGGAACAGCAAGGAGCACTGGCCTCGGATCACCCCAGCAGAAACCCCAGCACACCACAGCAGATTCCCCAGCAGTTAGTGCGCGGTTCGGTGCCTGACCCGTGCGACGAAGAGCGTTGGCACACCCGGCAGGACTTGAACCTGCAACCCTCAGATCCGAAGTCTGAAGAACCGATCACCAAGCCGAGGCAGGGTAATGACTTCGGCGCTTCTGCTGAGTGTCCTCAGCAGAAACCCCAGCACCCGCGTCGCGACTCAATGCGGCAGCGTGCCCCAGAATACGACCTCCAGTTGATCGTCGAAGAGTGGCCGGCGCTCCCCGACGCGATCAAGGCAGGGATCGTGGCCCTGGTGAAGGCGACGAAAGCGTGATCCGAATTCCCGTTGACGCGCGTAGAAGACAAGGACTGCTGCAAGCGTTTCTGGTTGCGACTGGCCGAGACGGACGGAATGCTCAACTACGTGCCAACACCTCACAACCCCGAAGCCGATGGACGTATTACAAGACAGCTGAGACTACGCCAACCCTTCAACTTGGCCTCTCACTGAAGGGTAAGGTCTAAATCATGAACTACACTCTCAGGTATCCAATCCGATTCGCCCCCGACCAGGAGGTCAGCGACATAGAGCAACGATCGCAGACAGTCGATGGCAGAGAGTTTCGATTCGCACAACAGGGGCCTTGCCTCGCTATTCTTGTTGAAGGTTTTCCGGACGAACGTGCAGCATTGGAGTATCTTCCGCGGCTCCGATCTGCACTGTGTTGGTCTGCAATAGACCATGGATTGGTATATCCTGCTGAGTCTGAGCCTGGTCGGGTTTACTACCCAGAAGACCCAATACTTGCTGCGACCAATATTCGCAAGGGTACCGGATTGGGCGTCGACCGTGTAGGAGGAATGGCTAGTGGCGATTCCCCTTGCGTCTACCGAACTGGCACGCACATCATATTCTTCAACGCACCGGACGGCAAGTTAATGGCCGGCAGACCCTTTTCTCGTTTCAAGGAGTCTCTACTTGAGGGGCTAGGACACGCTACTCCTGCCGCATTAGCTGACCAACGGCTTTGCACTGCCCTCGCGCTCTTCTGTGCACGCCTACATGAACACTCTCCAAACGCTCGCTTTCTTGCGCTGATGATGGCACTCGAAGTTCTGACAGAGCAAGCGCGCAAAGCACCGATTGCCCTCGATATGCTTAAGCGTTGGGATGCCGAGCTTCGACAACTCCTTGAGTGCGCAAATACTGAGGAGGACCGAGAAGCGCTGCTCTCTCTTCAGCGCGAAGTAGTTTTCCGAAAAGAAGCATCGATCCGCTCTCGAGTGAACGCATTAGTTGCCAAAGCGTTCCAGCAACCTCGTAGTGGAAAGGACGTACAGCGTGCTGTCGAGATCTATGATCTTCGCGGAGCACTGCTCCACGATGGAAGAGTTGATGCTGATACCCTTACCAAGGCAAGTGCCGATGCGGAGAGACTTGTCGCCGTGCTTCTCAAACATAGGTTGCGCGCGCATGGTTCATGAACTTGTTCCTTTGCACTACCGTCGGCGTGACAAACGCGTCTACGTGGCGCGTTCGGTGATGAGAAACGATAAGAAGCACGGTCCACTGTGTTCAGGTCTAGTAGGGTCGTTCTTGAGGACGATACCAATTCCTCTACGACGCCACATCACGATCGTCCCCATGACCCGAATTGGAATCGCCTCTACGAATCTCTCGTTGGTAGCCCTCTGGATCGTGATCGCGCATCCATAGCAACCGGAATACCTGGCTCACTGCATTCTTCATGATCTTCTTCATGTTTGCGTCTGTGACGCGGCTATACCCCTCCTCATTTGCGCACGTCGGGCATGTCATGCCTGCTTGCAGATCCTTAATAGGTCCGTTCCTAAATGCAAGAGCCACGATCGCCTTTGCTTCGCGCACCAACTCCTTGTCAAACTCTACCATGCTGCTGGTCAGAGCCCGCGCCTTATAGGCATTCTGCTATTCCAAGTAGGATATTACGACGCATGCGATCAAATGTAGATGCCCAATCGTACAGTTTCAATCACCACAAAGCATAAATAGTAGAATAGCGCCGAGAACTAATAGCATTCAAGAGCCTTGCGCTGAAGTAGTCCAGCAGACAGGACTGCTATTGTCGTCGGTGGAGCTACCCCCGCTTAAAATTAGATAATTAAAATCACTTTAAAATGTTTCTGTATGAATTAATTCCACACAACTGCAAGGAATCCAGCAAGTTTCAAATTAACCAACCAGTAAAGTCCATTAAGTGCAAATAATCCCCAAGACTTTCCTTCCCACAATACACTTCCTAAAAGAGTAGTACATGCAAAAAATGCTAACCATATCCAAAAACCAATAACTGCTCCTTGAACAGGAATTGTAATTCCAAGAAGAGAAATCAACCCAGTAAGGACATAAACCATGACAAAAGTACCTATAAAGTTAAGAACCATCTGCTTCCACATTCCAGACATTCCTTTCTTCTTAGCCTTCGCAACTTCTAAAGCAGGAATCTTAGATAATTTTATCCAAAGCTTTCCAAACAAAGGACCATACCATAAAAATCCTATGACAAAGAGAATAACTGTAATTAGCAATGTAGAATTCAGATTAACAATCCCATCAAACATATACTGTAAAGATTATTTTGGTTTATATACTTATCCATTATTACATGTGTAAATGGAAAATAACTCTTAGATTTATGGAATTATTTTTCTAACTAAAGATAACCTTAGGTATATAAATAACTATTTTCTAAAAACTAGATGCAATCAAAGAAATTAGTAAAAATAATTTTAGTTTTAGGATTTATTATAAATTTAATAATTCTTGCACAACTCTCAATTTCATCTGCTAATTTAAGTGAATGTAAACATATTGCTCCCAATGTAACTGTTTATCCTCCTAGTCAGTTAGGTCAACCAGGAGAGATTCTATCTTATTCAGTAAATCTAACCAACAAGAATTCATCTCCTTGTCAGACAGCCAACTTTTATATAACAGATGTTAACCCTGGAACTACATGGGTTTCAACGATTCCAACTCAGCCATTTAGTCTTTGTAATGGATGTAATGTTATATTTGAATATGAATTACAAAGCCCATCAAATGTTCAGCCAGGAAATTATCCATCATACATAATAGCTTATGAATCAAGTCAACAATCTAATGCAGGAGTCGGCACTGCAACATATTTAGTTTAAATTAGTCATCTGAATTTAATTTCTAATAAAATGTTTACAGTTCTTACAGATCCCACTGATTTCTATTTGCACATGACATAAATCTTCATTAATAAATTTTTTAAGAAAATCTACCTTATCAAGCTCTATATGCTTACTTTCTCCACAGATTTCACAAACAAAATGCGAATGTGACATTCCTTTCTTCGAATAAAGTTTTTTTCTATCACAAGTAAATGCATGAATTGTTCTTTCTTTTCTAAGTTCATTCAAAAATCTATAAACAGTAGCAATTCCAATAGGTAAATTATCTTTCTTCAGTTTTTTGTAAATATCTTCAGCAGTAAAGAAAGTATTTATTTTTGCAATGAGTATCTCAATTGCTTTTTTCTGTCTTGTTTCTCGTTTTTCCATCTTATTGATAATCACAATCAATAAGCTTTAAATACATTCTTAACAAAATAATCTAATGAATGAAGCAATTCTATATACAATAATAAGTGTTCTAGTTGTAAGTGTGATTTCTCTAATAGGGGTCTTAACTTTATCTATAAAAATTAAAAGACTCCATAAGATTTTATTATACTTGGTAAGTTTTGCGGCAGGAGCGCTTTTAGGAGACGTATTTTTACATTTAATTCCGGAATTAATAGAAGAAAATAATTTCACATTAACTACATCTCTCTTTACCTTAGGCGGAATATTGTTATTTTTTATAATCGAAAAAATAGTTCACTGGCAACATTGTCATATACCACAAAACGGAGGACATAGCCATCCATTTGCAATAACTAATCTAGTAGGAGACGGCGTTCACAATTTCATAGATGGTTTAATAATAGGTGCAAGTTATCTAGCAAGCATACCAGTAGGAATAGCAACAACAATAGCAGTAATATTCCATGAAATCCCTCAAGAAATAGGCGATTTTGGAGTTTTGTTACACGCAGGATTCTCAAAGAAAAAAGCATTACTTTTCAATTTTTTCTCAGCCATAGCTGCAATAATTGGAGGATTAGTAGCAGTTCTGGCATCAGGAATTGCTCCTTCAATAGCAAACTATCTAATTCCAATAGCCATTGGAGGTTTTATCTATATAGCTGGTTCAGATCTTATTCCTGAATTACACAAGAATTTCGAAACAAAAAAATCAATAATTCAAATAATTGCATTCATTGCAGGAATTGCAGTTATGGCATCACTCCTTTTGTTTGAATAATTTTTAACCAAAACGAGATAAAGTTCTTAGACCACGAGAAACCTGAGATACAAGTTTGACTTCTTCTCTATGGTCATTTCTTTCATATCGCGGAGTAGGCTCAAGTTCATATGAAACTCTTCTTCTAACATCTACTGGAAGAGAAAGCCTACCTTCAGGGCTAATTGTCAAACTATTTGAATCAAAATTGAAATAAACTATACTCACTTTGCTCATAAAATTAACCTAAATTAGTATAATATAAATGTTCGTATTATAAAAGCAAAACATTATAACTCTTAAAAGTCTAATATTTACATGAATGAGCTGATCGAAAAAGTGAGGCAGCTTGAAAAATCAGAAATAAATGATGTTATTAACAACCGCTTAGCAGAATTTGGATCATTCAAATCAAAGTCAGGGGATGAATGGTTTTCAGAATTATGTTTTTGTATTTTAACTGCAAATGCAAAACAAAAGACAGGAGAAATAATTCAAAATCAAATACACTCTGAAGGTTTTAAAACTATTTCAGAGGAAACTCTCGCAAATCTAATAAAATTAAATAAACATAGATTTCATAACAATAAGGCAAAGTATATAGTAATGGCTAGAGAGTTTGCAAATATAAAAACAATAATAAAAGATAAAACTGAATTAGAAGCTCGAGATTTCTTAGTGGAAAATGTAAAAGGTATCGGGATGAAAGAAGCGTCTCACTTTTTGAGAAATACAGGTGGGCAAAACCTCGCAATACTAGATAGACATATTCTATCTTTATTAGCAGAACATAAAATAATAGATCGTCCAAAAACTCTAACATCTCAATTATACAAAGAAATAGAACAAAAATTCACAGAATTAGCTAGTACATTAAGAATGTCATTAGCAAAATTAGATTTGTTTCTTTGGTATATTAAAACAGGCGAAGTTCTTAAATGATCAATCACCTAATCAATTGCATATATTGAATATGGTATCTCCTAGTCTTACAGCAAGCTTGGCATTTGCAAAGCATATAACTAAAGCATATCTTAATAAAAAATGAATTTTAGCAATCGTTGTTATGAACTTCTAAAAACAATTCCAAGAGGAAAAGTCACAACTTACAAAGATATTGCGCTCAAGTTAGGTACAAAAGCATATCGTGCTGTTGGAAATGCAATGAATAAAAATCCTCACGATACAAATGTCTATCCATGCCACAGAGTAATAAGCTCATCTGGCGAAGTAGGAGGATACGCTCATGGAATAGAAGCTAAAATAAAGCGTCTAAAATCAGAAGGAATAGAAATTATGAATAACAGAATAGATTTAGAAAAGTTTAGGTTTACTTTCCCAACCAAAAGTTAAAGTATCAAAATTAAATCTTTATAGACTCTCAATCTATTTTCCTTCATTAAGATATTCTGATGAAGATTCATATTTAGAGCCCTTCTCAATATAAGAAGTTTCAGCACTTGGATCACTACTTTTTATATTAAGTCGTGAAGGTTTATCAAGAACATCACAAGTAGTTAAAGATAAAATACCTAACAAAGAAGCAAGAGTAAAAGAAACACGTTCATTATCTGACAAAGCAATAACCCTAGAATGACGAGTCATAGGTTATAGAGATATACTTAATTTATAAATTTACTTCTTTCTCAAGAATTCCTCAATTCTGTTCAGAGCTTGCTCTATCTTAGGATATTCAGTTGCAAAACTGCATCTTATATGTCCTTCCCCAAAAGGACCAAACTCAGTTCCTGGAATTACAGCAACTTTAGCTTCATTCATCAACTTATGTGAAAATAAAGACGAGTTTTTAGAATATTTAGAGATATTTGAGAAAGTATAGAAAGCTCCTTTCGGTGTAAGAGTAGGCATACCAATATCATTCAATCTTGGAACGATCAAATCTCGTCTTTTCTTATATTCTTTAACCATCGAATTAACATATTTTTTATCTAAACTCAATGCTTTAACACCCATCATTTGAGAAATTGTAGGTGCACCTAATGTAATATAATGATTGTCTTTATTCATTTCAGCAATAAATTTTTTAGGACCTGTGCAATATCCTAATCTAAAACCACACATAGCATAACTCTTAGAAAAAGTGTGGAATGTTAGTACATTATCCTGCATACCATTTAAGCTACCTATTGAAATATGTTTGGCCCCATCATATAAAATATGTTCATAAGCCTCATCAGAAAATACAAGCAAGTTATAGTCAATTGCAACATCAGCAATCTCTTCCATTATTTTTCTAGACATTACATTACCTGTTGGATTTCCAGGACTGTTTAATATAATTACTTTAGACTTATTTCTATCAATATATCTCTTCAAAACATCAACATTAAGTTCGAAATCGTTTTCAGCAGATAATGGTACAAAAACAGGGGTTGCACTCACAAGGTCAATCGCTGGAACATATCCAGCATATCCAGGACTAGGAACTAAAACATGATCTGTAGGATCAACAGCAGTAAGCAAAGCTGAAAATATTGCTTCTTGGCTTCCACAAGTTACAATAACATTTTCAACTTCAGCATGAATATTATTTTCTTTATGCAACTTTTTTACAATCGCCTCTCGCAAAGGCATAATCCCTTGAGGTTCAGAATAATGAGTAGCTTTTCCAATAATCTTCTTACCATAATCAAGAAGAGGTTTAGGAGTCAAAAAGTCAGGCTCTCCAGGCCCAAGAGAAATAATTCTTTTATCCTGGGCTATCCTTCTAGATATCTCAGGAAATTCAACATGGGGTAATTGCAAATCTCTTTCAGATATGTGTACCATTTAAACTTTCACCATCTTTTTCAATCATAACAAGTTAATTTTGTTTTATATAGTTTAGTAAAAATAAATATCAAGAACTATCAGTTTAGATATCTCCATATTTATCTCTAAGCTGTTTATCTTGATCTTCAGATATCAATTTTTGTTGCAATCTTAAGCATTCTACTGCAGTTCCAAGTACCAAATATTCATCTTCTTCGTTTTGTGTAGCACCAATTAACCATTTATTTGGATCCAATGCATCTTCAGATTCAACATAATTTTTAGGATTAGCAGCATCCATTACTTGTTTTAATAATCCTCGGTTTGTTGAGCGTCTTCTTGCTTTTTTAGTGTATGGCTCAAGAATGTCATCTAAAGCTATTAGAAAATATCTTCTTTTTAGAACAGGTACAGCTCCTGGTTCTACATAATCAGGTAAATGATGTGCTTCCAAACTATTGTCCGCATCCTGGACTGCATCATCGAAATCTTCACGGTGTTCTACAAAAATACGATTTAGTCCAAGTTTATCAACTAATCCTTGATAAGGGAAGTCTCTCTCTCTCGAATCAGACTCTTCCATAAGAATAATCCCTAACCTTCACTATTTAAATATTTTTAAAAATTCTTCATTATCAAAAATGTGTGAGCTATGTTCAATAATCTTAGTCAATAGATCTAAAGGTTTTTGATGGGGATATATAGACTTACCAGAGATAAACTTAGATTCTTGCACATTGGAAAAGTTCATTTTATCGACGACAAAAACTATGCGCGGACCGTGCTCCGATACTCTTTTCCATCCGGATGCGCAACCAATTAACCAAAACATAGTTTTAAAAGCAACATAAAAATGCAGTTTTATGGTAGATATAAGTCAAATCAGCGGAAAAGAAACAAGAACAAGAATTCTAACTCCAGAGATGTGTGAAAGATTCTGGGTAGTTCCAGAAGTGACTGCTAATCATTCTAGAGAAACTCCTGAATCTAGAGACCTAACTATGAGAATCCCTGTTCAGAGCAACTTTAGGATGATCTCTAGAGATTCTAATGATTACATAGACTTCCTTTACTATGCTGGTTATAATCTTAGAATGATTGACTCTCCACTTCCCTTCATTCATAATATATTTAGGGGAGGGGCATTAACAGGATTCTACGTGGAAGGACTTATGAGACCTTCAATTGAAGATCAAGCTGTTGCAGAAATCCTTGGTTATCCATATATTAGTTTAGGGGATGAAAAAAAGCCAGAAGTGGGAGAATTAAGAGAATTACTTACAATGAATAGAATTCCTTATCTAGGATTTGTATCGGAAGAAGATATAAGAAATAGTCCTTTATTTACAGCAACCCTTAATGCAATTAGGTTAGTAGGCCCACCACTTTGTGATCAAGAGATAATGAAAGAAACTCCTGTGAAAATTAGAAAATACAAAAAAGCATTATAAAAATAACAAGTGCGAAAGACCCCATGAAGATGGAAAAGGTATGTATGCGCTGGTCGGGAATTGATAGATTTATCTCTTTTTCACTTTCAGTTTAGATTTAACTTTATCAACAACTTTTATATTGATATTTTTATGTTTCATCTGATAAGCCACAACTTTATCTAGCGCCATAATTGTTTCAGTGGGAAAATTAAATACAGGGATACCTCTTTCCATGAGAGATCTAGATAGTAATTCTGTAAATTCTCCTCCAGTAGAAACAACAACAATTGGTTTCTTTGAATTATGGTGCGCTTCAGTTATAACTTCAACTATTTCAGTTGTGACTAAAGGAGTTTGATAAAGCACTATAAATAAAACTCCATCAACATTTTTATCATCTAAAGTAGCATTTAAAGCATCTCTATATCTTTCAGTAGTTGCATCTCCCAGTAAATCCAAAGGATTTCCAACATTCATATGCCCTGGTGTTTTCTTTCTTATCTCTCCAGCAGTTATAGAAGACATATCAGCCATTTTCAAATGTTTAGAAGCAGAAATGGCATCAGTTGAGATTATTCCATAACCTCCTCCATTTGTTATAATCTGAATCCTGTTTGATTCAAAGTTAACTTTTTTCTCAAATAATGCTGCAATGTGAAACATTTCCTCAAGCGAATCTGCGCGTATTGCATTTGTTTGATTAAGTATTCCGAAAAACACATCTTTATTCCCTGCCAAAGAGCCAGTATGAGAAACAGCTGCTTTCATTCCAGCATCAGTCAATCCACCCTTTAAGACAATAACAGGTTTATGTTTAGTAGTTTCTTTCAAAATTTCAAAAAACTTTTCACCATCTTTTATTCCTTCAACATACAAACAAATTACCTTTGTATTAATATCATGCAACAAGTATTCAATTATATCAGATTCATCTAATTGAGTTGCATTACCATAGCTAACAAATTTAGAAAAACTATATCCACTATAACCTGCAATATCTAATATAGCAGAACCAATTGCCCCACTTTGACAAACAAAACTAATTCCTCCAGCTTTAGGTCTTGTTAAACGATATCTAGGCAAAAAAAGAGTATCAAATTTATTATGGGCATCAAATACACCTAAACAATTAACCCCAATACATCTCATACCATATTTATCTAATTTCTCTCTTAACTTATCTTCAAGTTCATGGTTTCCAACCTCTCCAAAACCAGCAGTTACAATCAAAACATCTTTTATTTTTTTCTTATTACACTCATCTATTACTTTAATAACATATTCGCTGGGTACAGAGATAATAGCTAAATCAATTTCTTCATTGACATTAGTCACCGACTTGTAAACTTTATATCCCATTATATCTTTAGCCTCAGGGTTTATTGGAAAAACTCTTCCCCTAAAACCTCCATCAACCATATTTTTCATGATAACATGGCCAATTTTAGCAGGATTTCGAGAAGCTCCTATAATAGCTACAGAAGTAGGTTTGAAAAAGTTGTCTAACATCAATACCATAAGTACATGAATTAAAGGTTATATTTAACGTTTATCATCAATTATATATTTTGGTTAAACATCATTTCTATCATCTATCGTTCTAATCGTCTTTCCAGATAAGTCCGGGTACTTATTCGGAAATATTCCCAATCTATAAATTTTATTTTTGTGCATTTTTACCCTTTTATGTTTAATCAATATTTCAGGATAATATCTAAGTCTTCCTATAGCTTCAAATGTTTGTTGATAGGGTTCAAAAATACGCCTCTCCTCTTTCCATGAGAGACTATCTAATGTATATAGAAATAAGGTAATGTTGAGAATCATTACAGATAAAATTGAAGAAATGATTGCTACGATTAGAGAGTTAGTTTCAGTTAAAATGGTACTTAAAAGAATAATAAATGGTAAGAATGTCGCAACAAGCCATTCAAATCTAGATAATCTATCTGTAATAAGTGCAATAGTTTTTCTCCTGGCCTCAATCAAAGATGAAAAACAATCAAGAAACTCACTATATATTTCTCTTTGTTGATCATTAGTGACTTTAGCAGATTCTATTTTGTTATAAATAGCATCAACAAATTTTTCATTTTTATGAAAGTCTTTTATTTCATAGTCTAATGTACTAATCAAATATTGATCAATAGCTTCAGCCATTTCAGTTTGATATTTCTTTCCAAATGTACCAGCATATTTATGCATTAATATCAAATAACCACGTTCCAATGAATCATTATTGCGTAATTCATTTATTCTTCCATGTCTGTCAGATATAGAAAATGAAATAAAAATACCAAACAAAAATGTAGCAATAGAGATAAGGACAGTTAGAAATGTACTTTCTATCTTTCTCGGATAAAATACATTGAGAGCAAGTAAACAAATAAATGCTATTATTAAAATAATGGTAATTTTATTCGCTCGCATATAACATCCTTTAATATAAAGTACTAAAATTAATTAATAAACTTATCTAGGGATTGTTTAAAATAGATTATATATTAAGACATTGAAATTGAGCCAACGCATCACTCATAGGTTCTAAGTTTGGCTTTAAATCTAAAACCAATGAGAAAACATCTTTAGTTGCTCTATGACCTATAGACTTACTGCATTCACGAAGGGCGTAAAGACATCGATCAAAAGAAGTCGTCCCATCCAAATGGCCATTTTCAAAATCAACTGGAGGGTCAATAGCAAGACATGTTAATTTTTCTATCAAACCTAAGTTGATAAGACCCTCTCTTTTCTGAGAAGTTACGTCTTTCACAAAAGTATCAAGGTAACCCGATGTATAATTGCCATCAATACTCATGTAAATCTCCATACATATTTCATTATTTTTAAGTACTAAAATCATTATATAAGTCTTTATGTTTGCCTATCACTTGAGCAAATACTCGGGTTCCTCTAAATATTCTTTCAAAGTCTCAATAAACTCTGTTGCCTCAGCTCCATCTAATACTTGATGGTCAAAAGTAAGAGAAACAGGTAAAATTCTAGCATTTCTAACTTTCCCAGTCTTTTCATCCATAACTACTCTGTCGAATATCCTTCCAATACCGAGAATTGCAGATTCACCCAGGTTGATAATTGGAGTTGCATACGTTCCCCCAACACTTCCATAGTTTGTAATTGTAAAAGTAGACCCTTTCAAATCCATTGTATCAATGGTTCTATTTCTAGCTTTCTCAGCTAAAGTCTCAATTTCTTTAGCAATATCAGAAATACTCTTTCTTTCAACAATCTTTAGAACAGGAACCATTAAACCAGCATCTGTCTGAACAGCTACCCCTATATTGTAATATTTTTTTATAATTATATTATCTCCATCTAATGATGAATTAAGGATAGGGTGTTTCTCAAGTGATTTAACAACTGCCTTAATAATAAAAGGCATAAAAGTCAGTTTAACACCTTCAATTGCAAAATGTTCTTTTTCTTTTTTTCTAATATCCCATAATTTACTTACATCAATGTCTTCCATAGCAGTAACTTGAGCAGTCTGTTTTATCGAACTAATCATGTTTTGCGCAATTATCTTTCTAACCCCTTTAAGAGGAATGCGCTCAATATAGCCAAAAGTATCATACTTGCGTTGAGCAACAATACCTGCAGGTCTGACACTTTCAACAGGTTCGGTAACTTTAGAGAAACCATTTTTCTCCAAATCAGACATAACTATCTGTCCATCAGCTCCAGAACCACTAATAGAACTCAAGTCAACTCCCTTCTCAATAGCAGTCCTTCTAACAGCAGGAGATGCAAGAATTTTACCATCAATTTTAATTTCTTTCTTAACAACAGACCTTTCATTACCCCCAATTTCTCTATTTGTTTTTTCAATTTTAACAACTGTTTTAACTTTCTCACCACTTTCTCCAATCACACAAAGCACAGCACCAACATTAACAGTATCTCCTTTAGAAAAGTTAATCTTTAAAATAGTTCCAGAAACTGGACAAGGTAAATCAGCGACAGCCTTATCAGTTTCAATTTTAACAATGACTTGATCCGCTTTAACTTTGTCTCCTTCTTTAACTACCCATTCAACGATTTCAGCTTCAGCTATACCCTCTCCAATATCTGGAAGTCTAAATTCAGTTGCCATCTTTTTACCACTAAATCTTAAAGAGTAATAAATGTTAGTATGGTGAAAAGGTTTAAATATCTCATAAAATATCTCATTAGATGGCACAGATTAAAACAATAGTAAGAAAATGGGGAGATTCCATAGCAGTAATAATACCTAAAAAGTTAGCTGAAGCTAAAAAACTTAAGCCGGAAGATGAGATTTTAATCTCTATAGAAAAAGAAACAAGTTTAAAGGATTTATTTGGAAAGTGGAAAACAGAAAAGACTGCTCAGGAACTTAAAGATGAATCAAGAGAAGGATGGGAATAAAGAGTTATATTTTTATGATACTTATGCTCTTTATGAAATTGCAAAAGGGGCAAAAAATTATGAAAATTACGTTGACGAGGTAATTATAACTTCTTTAATGAATGTTTATGAATTATACTACAGTTTATTAAAAGATAATAACGAAGAACTAGCAAATCAGTTTTTCTCAAAATTACTTTCAAAATGTGTTGAAATAAAACCAGAAGCAATAAAAGAAGCAGCTAAATTTAGAAATAAAGAAATTAGAAGAAAGCTTTCATACATTGATTGTTTAGGTTATATAATTGCGAAAGAACAAGGAGTTAAGTTTCTTACAGGAGATAAAGAATTTGAATCTTTGAGTAACGTTCTTTTTGTCAAATGACTATAAAATCTCTATGTCCTTATACTTCCAAAGACACTACGCAAAAAAGATACAGATTTGTAGATCTATGAGGTAATGATGATTGCATTCATTATTTGACGTTTCCGCGTGCGTTAGAAATTACTCTATTAATAGCTACAGTTATTTTTTCTACAGAAGGTAAATAGTAATCTTCATGAAGTCTTAAAGGCACAATAGTATCAAACCCTGTAACTCTTTCAATAGGAGCCTCAAGCGAGTAAAGTGCTTTCTCGTTAATGCGGGCAATAATTTCGCTAGCAAGCCCTAAGGTTTTAGGAGCCTCCTGAACGATCACACACTTACCTGTTTTCTTTACAGAATTAACTATTGTCTCAGTATCTAGCGGACTAAGCGTTCGCAAATCAATAAGTTCAACAGAAATATCTTTTATTTTTTCAATAGCTTCCTTTGCAGTCTTTATCCATGCACCATAAGCAATTAAAGTAACGTCTGTACCTTGTTTGATTATATTAGCTTTTCCAAGAGGTATGGCATAAGCTTCTTCAGGAACTTCTTCCTTAATGGCGCGGTAAATCTTTTTAGGTTCAAAAAATATTACTGGATCTTTTTCTCGCAGTGCAGAAATAAGTAAACCTTTAGCATCATAAGGTCCAGAAGGCATTACAACTTTCAATCCAGGCGTATGAATAAAATAAGATTCTGGAGAGTCAGAATGATGTTCAAGGGCTTTTATCCCTCCACCAATTGGACACCGGACAATTATCGGAGTTGTAAACCTCCCACGACTTCGATTTCTCATCCTAGAAGCGTGATTAACAAGCTGATTAATAGCGGGGAAAATAAAACCCTCAAATTGAATCTCACAAACAGGTTTCAATCCAACAAGGGACATTCCAATTGAAGTTCCAATAATTCCAGATTCAGCAAGAGGAGAGTCAATTACTCTTTTATTTCCATATTCTTTAGCAAGTCCATCAGTAACTCGAAAAACGCCTCCATCTTCACCTACATCTTCACCAATAATCAGAATGTTCTTATCTCTTTTCATTTCCAAACGCAAAGCGTCATTCAGAGCTTCAACCATATTACAGACAACCATTATATCACCATCTCAAAATATAGTCCTTATAGTAGTTAATAAATTTTCATCAAACTGAATATAAAATATTACCTTTATTAAGTAACAACAATAGAAAAGCTTAAATACTCTTTTTTAATGAAAAGCACATGGCAGTCAGTATATATGTTAGCCCAAGCGGAATTGAATCAGCAGTAACTAGTGGTGTAAATTTTAAAGAATCTTTAGCTGAATTAAAGAAAATAGGTCATAAAGTAATAACTTTAAGAGAAAATGCTAAACTAAGAATTCAACAAGGAAAAGAAGCAGATATATCTCAAAATGGTAATTATGTTATGCAAGGCAACGTCTACCTTCAAGGAGAGACAGGGATCATTGTTGCAGAATCTCCATATTTAACTAATGCTACAATGCTTCGAAAAGCCATTAAAGAAAATAATCAAGGAAGATACTTTAGTACTCCAAATAGAAAGCTATACGATCAATTTCATAAACAAGCTCAAGAAGATACTTCAAAAGACCCAAGAGAACGCAGAGCTGTTTTCATGCCTTCAGACGGAAGATTTGCAATTTCACAAAGAGAAAATCCAGAGATTTTTGAATTTTTATTGGGAGAATTTGGTCAAAGTTATCTAGAATTTGTTAAACAAGATTCTCTAGATTTCTTTCCAGTATCTCAAGAAACTCTTAAATCTTATTCAGGCACAGTTCCAACCCAGTTGTGGTTCGGGCTTGGCGGCGGCAGGTCTTACCTTGTTGGCGACTTCTACCTCGACCTCGGCGGCCTTAGGGTTCGTGGGGTGCGTTCAGTAGTGAGCGCCACAGGCGCGAACACTTCGCAAATTTCTATCCCTCAAGGAATCGAACTTTATACTCCTTCACAAATCGCAGAAGCTCTTGAAGGCATGAAACTTACAGGATTAGAAGCTCAGTTAATGAAGAAATTAAGAAAAAGATAATCTCTAGAATATCTTCATTATACTACATTAATTCTTAAAAACAATTATTTCTTTTTAAAAATGCCTCGGTCTCTCTGCGGAGTGCAGAGCAAAAGAGGCCACACGCATTTGTATTAGTCTTGTTTAAGCAAGCAGTAAAATACAACTGCAACAATTAGTATGCTGTCCGGAAAGCGAAACTTGAAGCAGTGGTGGTGAGTGTTTACATTCAGGCAAGTGATATAAGCATTTTTGAATGTAGGCACGAAGTGAGAAATCACAAATTAGGTACAAAAGCTACTCTGTGTTGTGGTTCAACAGGCTTGGCGACAACAGGTCTAACCTTAATGGCAACAACTACAACCTCAACAACGACAATAGGGTTCGTGGAATGACCTCTAGACCGAGGATTACAATATGAAAACCTACAACAATCTGTATTTGCAAGTTTATTCAATGGGCAATCTTACTCTCGCTTGGAGAAAAGCAAGAAGAGGAAAAACAGCCAGACAAGATATTCTAGAATTTGATAAGGATGTTGAGAAAAATCTTCTTAAGTTGTATAATGAATTGAAAGATAAAACTTATTCTCCTGAAAATCTCGTTAATTTTGTTTTGCGAGATCCAAAAACAAGGAAGATTTCCAAATCAGCTTTCAGAGATAGGGTAATACATCATGCTTTAATGAACATAATTGCTCCTTTATTTGAAAAGACCTTTATTCACGATTCTTGTGCTGGCAGATTGGGAAAAGGAACTATCCTTGCATTGCAAAGATTTCAATATTTCTTAAGAAAGGTTTCATGCAATCTTAAAAATAATAAAAATAAGTTTAATGATAGAAATTATGTAAATGGATATTGTCTCAAGGCAGACATTAAACAATATTTCCAAAATATAAATCATGATATACTTATCTCAATAATAAAAATGAAGATTAAAGATGAAAGTGTTATATGGTTAATTGAGCAAGTGCTTAATGCGAACTTTGGAAACAAGAGAGAGAGAGAGTACTTACAGATTGGTTGGGTAATAAAGGAATGCCTTTAGGAAATTATACCTCTCAATTCTTTGCCAACCTTTATCTTAATGAATTAGATCAATTTGTGAAACACAAATTAAAAGCGAAATATTACATCAGATATGTAGATGATTTTGTAATTCTTCATGAATCTAAATTACAGTTAATAAAATGGAAAGAAGAAATAAATCAATTTCTCAAAGAAAAACTAAAAATTGAGTTACATCCTCAAAAATCAAGAATAATTCCTTTATCTCAAGGAGTGGATTTTGTAGGTTTTAGGAACTTTGCACATTTTAAGTTGCTTAGAAAAAGAAATATTAGAAAAATGAATCAAAAGATTGAATTATATAAAAATAATAAGAAAGACTTTAGCTCATTAAAAGAAAGTTACCAAGGCTGGCAAGGTTATGCTAAGTGGGCTAACACTCATGAATTAAGACAAGAAGTTAAGAAAAAGATAATAGATGCTCTCTGGGATAAAATATAACTGAGTAGAAAGTTTATAAAAATATGCAATATATCAATAATATGTCAAAAGCACGCTGTTTAATATCAGAAACTCATGACCCATTTTTTAATTTAGCAACTGAAGACTGGATTTTCAAAGACATGTCCACAGAAGAACACATACTGTTTCTTTGGAGAAATAATAAAACTGTAGTCATAGGAAGAAACCAAAATCCATGGGCAGAATGTAATATTAACAAATTAGGAGAAAATAAAGTTAATTTAGTAAGAAGACAGAGTGGAGGTGGAGCAGTATTCCAAGATTTAGGAAACACCAACTTTACATTTCTTTCGTCAAGAAGTGAATATGACAGAAAGAGAAATTTTGATATTATAATTAGAGCATTAGAGAAATTTGGAATAAAAGCAGAACAATCAGGTAGAAATGATATTTTAGTAGATGGTAAGAAAATATCTGGCAGTGCCTTTAAGGAAAATCCAGACAGAGCATTCCATCACGGAACTCTCCTAATAAATGTAAATTTAAATGAGTTAGCAGATTATCTTACACCTTCCCCAAAAAAGCTTTTAGCAAAAGGCACAACTTCAGTAAGATCAAGAGTTGCAAATTTAACTGAATTTAATCAAGAAATCTCTCATGAAAAATTAACCGAAGCAATAATTGAAGAATTCTTTAAAACATATGAATCAGAAAAGAAAATAGAAAGCCTAAATAATGAAAATCTAAAAATCATTCCAGAATTAAATAATTATTATCAATTTCTAAAAAGTAATGATTGGTGTTTTGGAGAAACGCCTCAATTTCAGCACCAGTTAACAGAAAGATTTGACTGGGCAACAGTGGATTTGCATCTAGACACAGATGGGGGAAAAATAAGCAAGGCAAAGCTATTCTCAGACTGTCTTGATACTCAGTTAATAGAAGAAATAGAAAGAGCAATTCACAACATTAATTATCACCCAGAACATATTTCAAATAGTTTAGAATTAGTAAAAGAACGGTTACCTCATGCATCAAGCCAAATCCGAGATTTTCAAGATTGGATAAAGAGAGAAGTCACATAATTTAAATACTGTTAGATAATCAAAAAAACGTGTTTAAATTAAAAGTAGACTTTAATCAAGATGGAATTGAATCCGCAGTAGTTACAGACCAGATTTGATAAAGTATTAAGAACCTTAAATCCTAATGGTTATGATGTTGTTTCTCTACAAATTAATGCTTATTTAAGAATAATTGAAGGAAGAAAAGCAACAGTTACTAAAAAAGGGAACTATGTATTGCATGGAATTGCTTATGTAGAAAATAGCTATCCATTATTTATAAGAGAATCTCCCCTCATTACAGATCCAAACCTAGCAGAACTAGCAGTAGAAGCAAATAAGAAAATGGCGTATTTTAGAACAGAAAATAGAGATTTGTATGAACAGAGTCTTGCAATTGCTCGTGATGAAGAAGGAATAGAACCATTTAAAAGAAGAGTTTTAGTCCTGCCATCAAAAGAACCATTTAAGTTATCAGATATAGATAATTCTGAGACTTTTGAAGGAATCTTCGGAGAGCATAGGGGAGATTATCTTCAATTTCTAAGAATGAACAGTCTAATTTTCTACCCCGTTAGAACTGATGAAATAGATTCAAAAGAAAGAACATTGTTGACACAAATGTGGTTTGGCAAACGATATGGTTCCAGTAGATCAAACCTATGCGGTAATGATATTTCACTAAATAAACGCAGAAGTGTTAGAGGAATAAAGAAGTTATCTGCTTAAGTTCACTCTAGTTCTCAAACAACCCACATTATTCAAGAGTATTCCAAAACATTTAGAAATCACATGATTTTATACGTATTTTTATCAGTAAGATTTATATACTATTTACATATTATCATACGTATGGATTTAAGTAAGGAAGACATAATAAGAATCAATAAAGGCTTTGGAGGATATCCAAGAAACGAATCTAGTCTTGACTTTGCAATTAAACAACAAGAAAGTAAAAAACTTGGAAATTACAAAAAACTAGCTTATCTATTTAGATCAATACTTGTAGATCATCCATTTAGCGATGGGAATAAACGTACTGCAATGTTTTTAGCTCTAGCTTTTGCAGATGAAAACCATAAAACTGTTAATAGAGATTTATTACTTCACCATATATTATCAATAGCTTCGAAAAATCTAACTCAAATTCGAGCAATCGAGGAGCGTCTAAAAAATGCAATTAACTGAAGAAAAAATAAAACATATCTTGCACAAATATAAAGAAATGTTTGAAATACTTGAGCAATATGATAAGACAAGAGAATGGCCCATAGGAAGAGCAAAAATAAATCTTACTTTAAGCAAGAGAGTGATTCAGAAACTAAGAAGAATAAAAGAGAAAACAGGTAAATCAATATCTCTAATTATTGAAGAAGCAGTTTCTTAAGCCTCTTCCAATTCACCAACAACACCCGCATTCTTAGCACTATTCTCTCCACTAGTAGTCTTTGTAATAATCTTATTATCTCTAGAAGACTGTTCTCTTTGTTCTTTCAAGTCTTCAGTAAGATTCTCATACAAATAGTCAAACATTTCAGTAGGTTGTTGAGGTTTAGAGCTTTCAGCATTCTTAACAGCTATTTCGATTTGTTGTTCAGCTTCAGCTTTAACTTTTCCAATAATCACAGGATTGATAATTTTCTTTTGTATTAAGTAGTTTTCAAATCTTAATATTGGATCCTTTGACACCCATGAATGCATTTCTTCTTCAGACCTATATCTCTTCGAATCATCTGAAGTAGTATGATCTGCAAGTCTATAAGTAAAACATTCAATCAATGTAGCCCCATCTCCACGTCTAGCACGTTCAACAGCTTCACTCGTTGCCTTGTAAACGGCAAAAACATCATTGCCATCAACTTGAATGCCTGGAATTCCATAAGCAATAGACTTTTGCGCAATAGTTTGTGAAGCAGTCTGTTCTTTAACTGGCACAGAAATAGCCCACTGATTATTTTGACATATAAAAACACAAGGTGCTTTGAAAACTCCTGCAAAATTAAGCGCCTCATGAAAGTCTCCTTCTGAAGTTGCTCCATCTCCAAAATAAGTAACTGCAACATTTTTTTTATTAAGATAATTAAAAGCCATTCCAGCGCCAACGGCATGAGGCAGATGCGCTCCAACAGTTATTGAAACAGGTAATATATTTACACCTTTAGGAATCTGCATTCCTCTTTCATCACCCATCCAGTATCTATAAAGCATTTCAGCATTTACTCCTTTAATCATATAAACTCCATTTTCACGAAACGCGGGAAAAACCCAATCATCTTTTTGCAAAGCAAAGACACTTCCTATCTGACAAGCCTCCTGTCCTCGCATAGGTGCATAAGTTCCGAGCCTTCCCTGCCTCTGTAACTTCAGCGCCTTATCATCGAAAGCGCGAGTCAAAATAAGTGATTTATACATCTCTTTTAATACATCATCAGAAATCTTAGGTTTTAACTTTTCATCACATACAGCATTTTCATCAAGAATCTGTAAATATTTAACTTCAAAGTTAGCAATCACCTTTTCCATTTTAGATTATTTTCAACCCCCTAATTTTCTCAAAATCTTTTTTATTATTGGTCTTTAATGAATAGCCTAATTTTAAAGCAATTGCTCCAATAAACATATCTTTGAAATCAATTATGTTACCTTCAGAACTAAGTTTTGCAAGTTGTTGAGCAGCTTCTCGTGCAGTTTCTTTGTCAAGAGTTAAAATAGTTAAATTATCTAATAAATGATTAACAGCTATAATACTATTGTCTGGGTCAGTAGATTTATAAGACCCATAATATAATTCAAAAATATTAATAGTAGTGGTCGCTAATTGGAAATTATCTTCATTCTCTTCAAACCATTTCAAAGTATTATCTTTTTTTCTTAACAAATCTACTAGAACATCAGTATCTATACAGAGGGTATCTTCCATCTTTTCCATCCTCTTTTAAGTTCATTTCTAATATTTTTCCATTCTTCATCAGTCATTTTCCAACTTCCAGCTAACTCACTCAATTTCATTTTTTTCACATTTTTTGATGCTAAATCATTAATTGCATCATCAAAAGAAGCTTTTTTTCCTTTAATCTTCTGAATTTCAGTGGCTATTTCCAGAAGTTTTCTATAATTATCTTCACTAATCTTTATTGTTTTAGACACCATATTACTACTAAGTAACCAAGTAACTTAGTGTATTTAAACTTTTCTTTTACCCTTTAGCCCACTTCTTCAAATCTTCGTAAGTTCCAGAGCCACAAATAAACTTACCAGTTTTATCATTATAAAAAAAAGGAACTCCACCACAACGGCCTTTATCCAAATCCTGCAACTTCTTAGCATTTGCACCATTATGCCATGTTTCAACTTGTTCAACTTTCACTTTAAGCTCTTTCTCAAGTTTTTCAACAAGTGGCATCATCTCATGGCAATGCACACATTCAGTTCCATAAAACATTAACAAAGCCATAGTCAAAACAAACTTAGAGTATATTTAAATTTTAACTTTTATTTTACAAGATTTGTTAATGGATTTTTCCAAATCTCCAAGTATTTCTATTGTTCCCATACTCTTCCACCATAAAAATCTTGTAAAACTAATTTAGCATCTTGAACTATTTTAGCGCCTTCTTGTCCACCACAATATTCTAATTTACACATAACCCCAGGTTTGCCAGTAGAACGAGAACCCCCAATAGCACCAGGCATGCCTTGATGATATGCTTGATAATCCCTTAAATCAATACTTAATTCTTGATTTCTTAGAGTATAAGCTTTGACATAGCCTCCTTTTCCAACTGCCCAATGAAGGGGAATAGGAACATCTTGAGAAGCTCTAATTGTAATATAAGAAACCACTTGAAGACAATCAGGAGGATCAAAACAAATATTTTTAGCGCTCATCTTTTCTAACAAATCACTTACAGGTTTAGTTCTGATTAAAATACCACCAGCAACAAAAATCTCATCATTTATTTTCATCTAATTCACATCTAAAATTAACTTATAAATATAATTGCTTTGAATAGTATAAAACAATATCTATTTAATCTCTAAAATCTTTCTTTATTTATGAAATCTGAATTGATGGATATACAAAAATCCCATCAGTTAATTAGTAATTTTATAGATATCCCAAAGTCACAGCTTATTCGTTCTATAAAAGAACTAAAAATGAAATCACCTCTAGTTCTAAAGATTATCTCTCCAGATGCAATTCATAAAACTGAAATAGGAGGAGTTTCAATAGTTCATAGAGATGAAGAAATAGAATCTTCATTTAACGAACTGATTGAAAATGCTAAAAAACATAGAATTAAATTAAAAGGGATACTTGCACAGGAATATATAGAAGGTCAACAATTAATTATAGGTCTAAAAAAAGATACAACTTTCAATCATGTTATTTTATTTGGTTTAGGTGGAATATTTACAGAACTATTAAATGATATTTCAATAAGAAAATGTCCAATAACAAAAGAAGAAGCACAAGACATGATAAACGAGTTAAAATCAAGAAAACTTTTCGAAGGTTTCAGAAACATAAAATTAAACATAGAAAAATTAAAAGAAGATCTAGTAGAAATTTCAAAAATACCTCAGAAACATAAAAATATCGCTGAGCTAGATATAAATCCTTATGTCTTAAACAACAAAGAAGGTAAAGCCGTAGACGTAAGAATCGTTTTAGGATAAATAAATTCTAGTTATTTTCTTTTCTTAAACTTTCTCCAAATCAGTGAAAAAAGAAGAGACAATAAAACGAATTCCACAATGGTAATAATAATCATAATCAAAAGAGCAAAAAAAGTTTTTGGTCCAAACCCATCACTTTCTCCAAATACAAACAAGATAAAACTTTGAGGAGCCACTGGCAAGAAAAATATTGAAATAGCATCACATATCTCGCCCTTATAAATATAATGTGCCGGGTTCCATTGACACTTCAACATTCCCACAATCGCTATAACTGAAAACAAAACTCCTATAATCAGACCTACAACTATCTCTTTTCTCATCTAAATTAAATTTTAACTTTAGAAACAGGAACAAGATCTTTCCATGTATTTTCAACCATTTGGTTCATAGACTTAGCAAAATAATCGCTTGACAACCAAACTCCGAAGTCATAATTTGGATGAACCGTCTTATCATCAAGCAACAAAAGCATTATTTGCTCATTGTCAATAATGGCAAATCTACCATGGGGTTTATCAAGATGCCTCATATCAGCTATCTTCGAAAGCTCACGGGCAAATTTAACATTTTCAGCATTTATTGGAGCAGCTATCTTCAAAGCAACCCCTCTCTTCTTAGCTTTTTCAAGACTAGGCATAAGTGACTCGAACTTTCTATTTAGACCCTCAGAAGTTGTAATAATGACTGCATTCTTTTTAGCATTTCTCAGCATCATATCCATATGACTGTAAATATTTTGTCTGCCCTTCAAACTTCCAGATAAATCTGAAGGTTCTACATATTTAACACCATTCTCATACAAAGAAGCAAGTTCATTCAAAACATCTCCACCTTTTATTTCTTCAAGGTATTTCGTTTTTTCCTGGGCAATATTCAACATATGTTTCTTCACTCTATCAACAACTTCATCTGGCTTAAGAGCTAAGAACTTAATCGGCTTTCCAAGTTTCATTACAACAAAGCCCTTCTTTTCCAAAGACTCAAGAATATCATAAGTTCTACTTCTAGGAACATCAGAGATAGTGCTTAACTCTCCAGCAGTCGAAACACCTCTAGAAAGCAAAGAAGTCCAGACCTTCACCTCATACAAGTTAAGGTCAAAGATCTTACGAAGTCTGCTTAAAAATTCCGCGTTTACAATCATCAAACAAAACAGAGCTCGCGACTATTTAAATCTTTTCAGAAATTTACTCTTTAAAATTTAAATCCAATTTCTTCGTCTTTAACTTTCAAAAAAGTCCATTTTATATTTTTATCGTCGGAAAAATATAGCTTGTTGGCACCAACCCTTTTAGATATAAAATCAACATAAGGACTCAAAGAGACCTTCATTTTATTACTAAGGTACAACTCAAGAGTAATTCTTTCCTCTTTCTTCATATTTCTTTCCTTTCGCACAGATTGTATTTTTCTGGCAATTTCACGCGCAAAGCCTTCGGCTTCAAGTTCAGGAGTAATATTTAAGTCCAGTGTAATTATTTCTTGATCTCCTTTTTCAAATTCTAGTGTTTTAAGATTGAGCTGCTTGAGAATAAGCTCATTTAATTCTTCATTTAATTTCATTTTAGTCTTTATTATGGCACCTCCTAGAGGCCATCTTAGTCCAATTTTAGCTTTATCCCTTTCAGCAAGTCCCTTTTCAATTAATTTGAGTGCATAAGTAAATTCACTCTCCAATTCAATTTTTATTTTCTTTTTATCTCCTTGTGGCCACACTGAAAAATGAACAGATTTATCTTGGAAATCAGAATAGATTACTTCAGAAATATTTGGCGCATAAGGAGCAAGCATTCTAACAATATTCTCTATTATTTCAGAAATAATCTCTTTGACTCCTTTGTCTTCTCTGTCTCTTATAATTTTAATATAAGTTTTAGAGAAATCATCAACTATAAATTCCATTAATGGATTTAATGCTCTTTCAATTTGATAATTCTCTAAATTAGTTGTTACTGTATCAATTGTAGAATTTAATCTAGAAATAATCCATTTATCTTCTATTCTATATTTTGTTTTTTTTGTATTATTCAGTTCTTTATAGAATTGATGAAGATTCAGTAGAGTATTCATGAAAGGCATAATTTCTTTCTTTACAGTTTCAATTCCGAATTTCTTGGAGTTCCCTATTTCAACAGTACAGAACTGTAATCTTGTTGCGTCAACTCCCAACGTATCAAGAACCATGTCGTGATCTAATATATTTCCTTTACTCTTACTCATTTTTTCTCCTTTTTCATCGACAATATGTCCTGCACAAATAACATTTCTGTAAGCTACATCATCAAATAATACCGTTGCAATAACATGTAATGTGTAAAACCATCCTCTTGTTTGATCAATTGCTTCAGTAATGAAATCATAAGGGAATCTCTTTGCAAATTTGTCTTTGTTTTCAAATGGATAGTGAAATTGAGCAAAACTTGCGCACCCAGAATCGTACCAACAGTCAATTACATCTGACACTCTTCTCATTTCTTTCTTGCATTTTTTACATGTGAATGTTATATCATCTATCCAAGGTTTGTGTAAGTCTATTTCTTTGTCTGTTATTTTTTTATTAGATTTATTTTTTAATTCTTCAATACCTCCAATTATTTCTTCTTCACCGCAAGAACATCTCCATATTGGCAAAGGAGTTCCCCAGAATTTCTTTCTTGATAATGCCCAGTCTTTTACATTCTTTAGCCACTCGCCAAATCTTCCTTCTTTTATGTGTTTAGGAGTCCAATTTATTTTTTTATTTAGTTCTATTAATTTATCTTTGTATTTTGTGACGCGAATAAACCATGATTTGATTGCATAATACATTAATGGAGTATCACATCTCCAACAGAAAGGATATTCATGTTCATATCTTATTTTCTTGAATAGTTTGCCTTCTGTTTTCAGTCTGATTATTATGGGTAAATTTGCGTCTTTGATGAATATATCTTTGTAGTCAGCTACTTCGTGAGTAAATTTACCATTTTCATCGATAGGTTGTACAAATGGTAATTTCTCTTTTTTGCAAACTTCATAGTCCACTTCTCCAAAAGCAGGAGCCATGTGTACTAAACCAGTTCCATCAGTTTCAGTAACAAAATCTCCAGAAATTACTCTAAATGCATCTAAATCCTTAAAGTAAGGGAATAGTGGTTCATATTTCATGTCAACAAGCTTACTTCCCTTCACTGTTTTGACTATTTTTGCTTCAGGGAAGTGAGTTTTAGTAAGTTCTTTTGCAATTACTAGTGTCTGTCCTGTTTCTTTATCATGAACATAATTATAATCTATTTCAGAGTTAACTGCAATACCCACATTAGAAGGCAATGTCCAAGGAGTTGTTGTAAATACTAAGAAATATTCGTCTTTTTTATCTTTTACTTTGAACTTTACTATTATTGAATCATCTTTTACATTTTTGTAGCCTTGAGCAACTTCGTGACTTGATAGGGGAGTTTGACATCTTGGACAAAAAGGAACTACTTTATGAGATTCATACAAATCTTTTTTATTATATAATTGTTTAAGTGACCACCATACACTTTCTATATAATTGTTGTCAAGAGTTTCGTAAGGTTCTTCCAAGTTGGTTTCGTAATCAAGTCTTGCAGTAGATTTATTCCATGATTCTATATATGAAAATACACTTTTCTTACATTCATTTATGAAATTTGCTTCTCCAAAAGTCAGAATTTCCTTTTTGCTATTTAATTTAAGCTTTTTTTCTATTTGTACTTCAACAGGCAGTCCATGGCAATCCCATCCAGCTTTTCTAGGAACATTAAAGCCTTGCATATATCTGAATTTATTAATTATGTCTTTGTAGGTTCTAACTTCAAGATGGTGTAATGCAGGAGGAGCGTTGGCAGTAGGAGGACCTTCTAAAAAACTGAATAACTTCTTTCTTTTAGGGTCATCTGCTACTCTTTTTGCAATATCCTTTTTAGTCAATATTTCAGAAGCCTTTCTTTCAATTTCCTTAAAATCGTACATTCTAATTTAATGGCTCTATTTGAGCTTTTATAGTTTACTTTTACCTATTCCTCTCAACAGCCCATCTTTTATCATATCTCTTCAAAACACTAACATAAGAAACAATACAAATGAACCCTAAGCTTAAAGTAATAATTTCATCATAAAATGAAAATATCATTGTTAAAACAAAAGATAATTCACAGAGTATTTTTATGTAGGCAAATCCGTCTATCAGCTCATCATGGGCAAGTTTAGCAATAACAAAGCCAGTCGGTATTGCTAAAATCAGGATCAAAAAATAAAACAACATCAGTCAATCAAAAAGTCATCACTATCCCAGACTTTTAGTAAATCTTTAGAATCAAGTATTCCAACAAGTTTTCCTCTTAAATCTACGACAGGGAATATTCCTACTTCCTTTTCTCTAACTAACTCGATAGCTTTTTGTATTTTATCGCTGTCTTTTATAGTTATAACATTTTTAGTCATCACTTCAGAAACTTTCTTTGATTGTCCAAAATATTTTATCAAATCATGATGTGTTATTATTCCAACAATCTTACTGTCTTTTTCGACAATCAAACTATTTATAGAATACTTAGTCATAATTTTAGCAGCTTCAGATAATGTAACATCTCTTTCAGTAACAACTGGCTTCTTCATTAAGTCTTTGATTTTCATTTTATATGACCTTAGCACTTATTATAATAACTTCTTCTAAAGGTCTATCCTCAGAATCAGTCTCAACACCAGCTATTGAATCTACAACTTCCAGACCTTCAATGACTTTCCCAAATACAGGGTGCTTTCCATCTAGAAAATTATTATCTGCTAAATTAATAAAAAATTGACTTCCACCAGTATTAGGACCAGCGTTAGCCATTGAGATAGTTCCTCTATCATTCCTATCAAGATTAGTCCCAGTAAACTCATCTTTTATTTTATATCCTGGTCCACCCATCCCAGTCCCTGTTGGATCCCCTCCTTGTATCATGAAACCACTAATAACTCTATGAAAAATTATTCCATCATAAAATCCTTGCTCAACAAGTTTAACAAAATTACCAGCAGTGATTGGCATTTCACCAGTATAAATTTCAAGAACAATAGTCCCTTTATTAGTTTCAAGTGCTACTTTAGTGTGTTTAGATACCATGAGATTAAATGCAATAACTACAACTATAATTAAAATCACCCCTATTAAAATCTTTTTCTTATACATAACCTAAAGAAAGATTGTCGATTAATAAACCTTATTTCCTTGCAATTTTCCAAAGAATCTCAAAATATTTCTTATATCCAGAGGCAAACTCTTCCTGTTGAACCACTAAAGCAAAAGGATTCTTACCCCATAAAATCATAGCAACATTAATTCCATAAATATTAATTACCATATGACTTGAATATTTTTCAGCAAGATATCTAGTTTCAGCAAGTATTTTTGGGCTAATACTTTTATCACTTGTAATTACCCTTATTTTTACTCTTTTTTCTTTTCTACGTTCATTAAACCATTTAAAGTAGTAAGGCATTGCATTATAAGCATCTCTAGTTGCTCCAAGTATCAATATTTCAGGATATTCAAGTTGACTTTCAAAAACCATCTTCATTCCATTTTTTCCCTTATAAAAATTAGTCTGTTCTTTCTTTTTAGAAGTGTTAAATTTTTGTTTTAAACTTTCAACCAAAGGAGTAAGCATATTCTTTTTTTCATCGATAACATCAAGAATTCTTTGTGGGTTAACAGCCGTGAAAACTCTTCTATTGTTCTCAATAATATAACTAATAAGTCCTTTTTGAATAAGAGTTTCAGTCACATCATAAACAGTTCTTCTATGGAGTCCAGTTTTTCTGGAGATCTTTCCAGCAAGAGATGACCCTAAGTCAACTAGAGAAGTATAAACTTTTTGTTCATTATCTGTTAATCCAGCTTCTTTCAAATCCATAGATATTCAAATATTTTAGTATTTTTAACTATTTCTAGTGTGGTGTATAGGCTCACCTCATAAATTCATTATCAGTTTTTCCCAATAATTTTTAAGAAATGTAAGGAGGAAAAAACAAAATGAACACAGAAACAAAATTGCTAGAACTGATAGCAATGGATAGGATTGAAATTCCAATCTCAAGCATGTCTGGAAAACTCAAAAGGCAGAAACCTAAAATTGCAGAAGAAGTAGATTTGCAAGGAAAGTTAATCTACCAAGGTGAAAGATGCTATGCCAGAATTGAGTCAGAAGATCTTGAAAAAGCTAGAGGTATGCGAGAAGGAATAAATGAGTTTGCAAAACTACATCCAAAGTATGGAACAATTTTAAGTGGTTTAATAGAACAGAAAAGAGTAGAAAGAGAAACTCATATGTATTTTGGAATGAATGATGGTTGTAAATTATCGGATAGAGATTATGTTGGAGTAATGCAAAGTTTAGGTTTTACAGAAACAACTGCAAGAAATCTTTATCCGGAGCTAATGCAAGTAAGCAGAAACTTATCAAAAAAACGCGATGAAGAGCGTAGAATCCTGATAGGATAATCAAAATAGTCTTTATTCTTTATTTTTTCAATTCTGCATAACTAAACAATACATTAAATGCATCACACCAAATAAGAACAGTATCGTACTTTTCTAAATCAACATCATTTAGAATTTCATAATTGACGTTTCCTTTAGTTGCTTTTATTTTTCCTAAATTAACAAAATCATCTGAATTAACATCGGTAGCTAAATAAATAAACAAGTCTGGACCATTCACAGTTTCTAAATTCTCAAATCTTAATATTTTTCTACCATTATCATCATAAACTGCAACTCTCCCAGAAACATCATGTGCAGAAGGAACTAATTCTCCAGATAATATTTCCACAACAGATCCAACTTTAGTACCCATCGGACTTCCCATTACATAATTAACCATTGGTAAAATATCATTAGATTCTTTTATAATAAACAAAGGTGATATCAGATAATAAGCAACAGAAAAAAAGATAATTGCTATTACAATCATTATCTTCTTTTTTATATATTGCATGATGCTTGACCTCTTTTCATAAGATAATTCTGATGATAATCCTCAGCATTTATATAAGTAGAAGCTTCTTCAATAACTGTAGCAATAGCACGAGAATGTTTATTTTGTTCTTTTCTTAGAGATTCTTGTGCTTGTCTTTTTTGATTGTTATCAAAATAAAAAATTACAGACCTATATTGATACCCTACATCAGGACCTTGCCTATTCATGTGAGTTGGATCATGAATCTCCCAGAATATTTCTAAGAGTTTATTGTAAGTTATTTGTTTTGGATCAAATGTTATTCTAACAACTTCAGCATGTCCGCTTTTTCCTTGACAAACTTCTTCATAAGTTTTTACATTTTTATCTCCACCAGCGTATCCAACTTCAGTATTAACAACTCCAGGTAACTTTCTAAACGATTCCTCAACACCCCAAAAACATCCAGCCCCAAACATAGCTAATTTTAATTCGTTTTTAGCTTTACTCTCTTTTTTTACAATTGCTTTTTTCATTTTATTTGAACTAATTTAATTTTCATAAATAAAATCTTTTACCTTTTTTCTAGCAGCTTCTCTTTTCTTTTGGTGCTCTTTCAAGAACTCATTTATCTTATCAATAGTTATTTGTTTCAGTTCTCCAGATGTCATAGCTCCAGACTTATAAGCGTTATGAATTTCTCTAAGTTTTTTATCATCAGTTTCAAACATGTATCTTAAATATTGAAAAGCTACATCTATATCAGGGTTTCCTCCATGTCTTCTGTGTTCTTCAAGAGTATCACGACCTCCAGAGAAAGCATATTTTTTTATTTTTCTTTCAACTTCTTTTGGACTATCAGTAGTATAAATCGCTGTGTCTTGTTTGGAAGAACTCATTTTCCCCCCAGCACCTGTTAAAGGTGGAAGGAAACTACATTGTATTGAGGCAGGCTTATGATGTCCCAATTTTGGTAAGATATCTCTAGTCAACCTAAAATGCGCATCTTGATCAATTGCATGAGGTATTAAGCAAGGAATTTTCTTACGGTGAATTATCGAAGGTAAAAATGCAGGAACGGCCTGCATGGATGTATAAAATATCTGTCCTATGTTGGAGCTATCTTCAAGTCCAAAAGAAGATTTTACCATTGAGAAAGTTATCTTTTTAGCAACTTTGCATGCTTCGGGATAAAGTAAGTCTGCATGTTTTGTATCAACTATAAAATGCGTCTTCTTTGGATCGAATCCGAGCGCAATAACATCAAGCATATTTTCTTCCAAATATTTCTGAGTATCTTCAAAACTCAAATCTTTCTTGAATAAAAATTTCTCTTCATCTGGAAACTGGAACCATAATTCAACATCGAAAGCATCTTGAAGCCATTTTGTAAATTGCCAAGCCATTAAATGTCCTAGGTGTATTGGACCAGAAGGAGATCTACCAGTATAAAGAAAGAATTTATTTCCTTTTTCATATTCGTCAAGCAACCATTTTAAATCCCTATGAGCAAAAAATATTTTTCTATCAAGCATAAAGTTTTTACCAGCTATTTTTTCAATTCTCTTAATTAACCCATCAGATAATTCTTCAACGCCAAATTCCTTTACGATTCTCTTATAATCCACATTTTCAGAAACCTCCCATGGGGTAACGAATTGTTTATTATCTACCATGCTTAATTAATTGTAAAACCTAATATAAACATGTCGTTTTAATACTAGTTAAAAGTCTAAAATCTTAATAGAGTTGAAGATAGCTACAAAGCTAGGTTTTTAGCGATGTTTCCAATTAACTCAAAAGTATATGCGGATGTTAATGCAAAAATAGGTCAAGTTCTAAAAGTAAGGAAATCTTTCATCAGTTCTTTATCCACAAGAGCATAGCATAAATTGTCAATAACCTTTTTATACTACTAGAACATACATAATGAAAAGATGGTATTTGATTTTGTGGTTATAGGTGCTACGGGTATGCAAGGGCGCATAGTAACTAGAGACTTACTTGAAAATGGTTATTCTGTTCTATTGTGTGGAAGAGACAAAAAAAGAGTAGAATATCTTTTACATAAACACAATAGAACAGCATTCGAATATGTAGATGCTAGAGAATTAGAAAAGATGACAAGAGTATTCAAAAAATCTGGAGCTAAAATTATCATCAATTGTGTAGAAGGAGACTGGAATCTAAATGTCTTAAAATCTGCAATAAAAGCAGATATGCACTGCATAGACCTTGGTTCAGAGATACCCATGACTAAAGAACAATTCGCTTTACATAATACCCTAAAAGATAAAAATCTAACACACATAACTGGTTGCGGTTCAGTTCCAGGAATAGGGAATGTTCTTCTAAATTTTGCAGCACAGAAGTTCGATTCAATACATACAATAGAAGTTGGCTTTGCTTGGAACTCAAATATAAAAAAATTTGTAGTTCCATTTTCAATGGAAAGCATAATAGAAGAATTCACAGAACCTTCAACTAACATAAAAGATGGTAAATTTGTAAAGTCAAGACCACTTGACACTTTGATGAAAACAAAAGAACCGTTCGTAGGGAAAGAAGAGTGCATGTTTGTGCGCCACCCAGAAACTTACACATTTTACCATTATTACAAAAACAAAGGCCTGAAGAATGTTAGATTTTATGCTGAATTTCCACCACATTCTTTTGATGTAATTAAGCAACTGATAGATTTAGGTTTTGATAAAAAGGATAAAATACCAGTAGATGGAGTACACGTCAAACCTATAGATGTAGTTACTCAAACTCTTAAAGACTTAAAATTTCCAGAAGGCTATAAAGAAAAAGAAAATCTATGGTTAAGATTGTATGGTAAGCATAATGGTAAAAGAAAAAATATTCTTATAGAATGTATAGTTGGCACAAATAAAGGATGGGAAGATGCTGGTTGCAATATAGATACTGGAATGCCTGCAAGTATAATAGCTCAAATGATAAAAGAAAAAGTAATTACAGAAAAAGGAAGCTTTGCTCCAGAAGCAGTTGTTCCACCCAAAACATTCTTTCATGAGCTAAAGAAAAGAGATATGATAATATACGAAAACGGCAAAAAGGTAAACTAACATGAATATCAAACATAAAGTTTTTTGGAAGAATCCAGGTTACAGAGGATATTCTAAATTAAATAAAGATATTGAATGTGATTATCTTATAGTTGGTGGAGGAATATCAGGAGTTTCACTAGCTTATTTTCTTTCAACTTTGGGTGCAAAGAATGTAATCTTAATCGAAAAGGATATTCTGGGTTCTGGAGCAACTTCGCATTCGGCAGGAATGCTGACATTAAGAGGAGAATTAGATTTAACTCAGATATTTAATATCCTGGGTAAGAAAAAAGGATCTGAATATTGGGAAGCTAATAAGCACGGTTTAGATATAGTACGAAATATTATCTCTAGAGAGGGTATGAATTGTGATTATGAACCAAATAATACTCTGTTTGGAAATATTAAAGGAGATTCAACTCATTCGTATTTGAGCAAAGAATATCTACTAGAAAAAGAACTAGATCAAAAAGCAACATTTTTAATAGGAGAAGAAATCAAAAAAGAACTCAATACTCCTCTGTTCGATCAGGCAGTTCTTTCATATGACCATGGGATTTCAGTAAATCCAGTAAAACATGTTCAAGAATTAGCAAGGGTAACAGCAAGAAAAGGAGTAAGATTTTTTGAAAAAACAAGACTAAACAGTTATACGAAAAATATCGCAACAGCGAATCACCATAAAATAAAATTCAAAAAAATAATTCTTGCAATTGACAAAGATTTTAATCATCCTCATGTAAAAAACAGAAAATCCACTATAGTAATTACGAAACCTCTTACTGATAAAGAAATAGAAAACATAGGTATGAAAACAAGAAAATTTATTTGGGATACAGAAGATGAATACCACTATCTAAAACTAACCAAAGAAAATCGTATGATGATAGGTTTTGGAGATTTATTTGTAAAAAAAAGACATAAGAAATTATCTCCTCATACTCACCATCTACATAAGATAATATCTTTTACAAAGAGATTATTCCCTCAGATTAATCTTAAACCTGAATATGCATGGTCTGGTATTTTCTCAACTAGCTCAAATTTACTTCCTGTGATTCATGAAAAAGAAAACAGGATTTCTGTATCAGGTGCAGGCTCACAAGTTGTATGTGTTCTAGCATCACATTACATAGCTCATAAGTTGATGGGTGGAAAATCACCTCTAGACAAAATACTTAAGAACACCTGGATAATAAAGTAATATGGGCTTCATAAAAGCTGGATTTACGGGTGGATTTCTAGGAATAGTAATTAGTATAGCAGACATTTTTATAAACTCAAAAATTTTAGAAAAATTATCTTCTTTAGGAGTATATGTGGCAAGTTCATTTGGAAAGGTTTGCATAAACACAATCACAAATGAATGTACATTTTCTGAAAAATTTACCACAATTCTTGCAACAATTGTAGGCAACACAGTGGCTTATTTTATAGCATTTTCTCTAATAAGCTTAACAGTAAGCATAATTGCAATGTGGCTTACACCATCTAAAAAAGAACAACAAATAATAGTTCAACAACCCCAAATGATCCAAACTCCTCAAGTTCAAGAAGTAAAACAAACAGAACAAAAGATGGCATTAGAAAAAAGACCTATAAAGAGAGCCAAAATATCAAAAAAGAGAAAATAAATAGTTTAAAAACTAAATTTCTTCTTCATCTTCAGAATCGTCAGAATTGCTAGGTTCTACAAATTCAGATTCTTCATCTACGTCCAGTTCTAACTCTTTCAAAATAGCAATTATCTTATCTAATTTGACATTAATTTGTTTTAAGTCTTCAGAATTTCCAGGACTCGAAAAGTTACTTCTTCTATCTCCTTGTTTCTCAAAGCATTGACTACAAAGAACAGGTTTAGTTCCTGTTGGTTTGAATGGAACTTGACAAGCCTTTCCGCAAGTACTGCAAGTAGCATCAAACATTTCAGTATTCCTTCTCTCAGGTCTTCTATCGCGATTAAATCCTCCGCCAAAGCCCCCGCCATTAAAGTCTCTACCACGAGGTCTTCCACCGAATCCACCACGATTTCCTCCATCAAATCTACCCATGATAAAACGTTAAAATCTGGCTATTTAAATGTGTCTAAGAGAATTAATTTTTTTTCAAATCGTCTTTTTTAACATTGAGCATGACATTTTCCCCTATCTCTCTAATACAGTTTGAGGGAATTGTTATTTCTTCCTTGAATAAGAAAGAAAGAATATTGGGTCTGACAATTAAACTTACAATTTGATTTTTATTTTCATAAAGTTCTATAGAAGAAACTCTTCCAATTATTCTTCCATCTTTATCAAAAACAACTTTACCTTTAACTTCATAAGAAACTCTTATTTTCAGAAAGACAGCATGTTCTGTTATTTTATTGATATAATTTCTGCCAACAGTCAATCCTTTTCTCAAAAACCCTTTATCTACAGATATCCCTACGAATTCCAATTCATTAGGGTCTATAAGCACTTTTTCTATAACTCCGATAAATGTTCCATCGAAATCAATTACTTCTTTACCTAATAGATCCTCAGACGTTAGAGCTTTGCTCAAGTCTCTTCCAGAGATAGACTTTTGTGGCATCATATTTTCTTTTTACAGTAACAGAAGAAGCTATTTGCTTAATCTCAGATTCGGGAATAAGATATTTTCTCCACCAGCTTCGTATAATTAAACTTTCTATTTCATTAGTTGTTCCTTTTCGGTTTACTTGTGTAACTCTTCCTAAGACCATGCCATCTAAAGTAATTACTTTTTTTCCTTTTAGCAAAATACTAAGCTCTGTATTAAGTATTACTGACTGCATTGAAAGTGTAGAAAAGTAAGCTCTTCCAATGTAAATTGGTTTTTCAAATTCTCTTTTAACAACTATCCCCTCCAATTCTAAGTTTTCAAAGTTAACTCTTACTTCAGAAATCATACCAACAATAACTCCGCCACTAGATAAAACTCTTTTACCTATTAACTTTCTTATATTTACAGTTTGATCTAAATTCACTTCTTTTTTTGTTACGTATTGATAATCTACCACTAATTTAGATAGTTCTGTAGTATAAATACTATGCGGAAATTAAATAGAAAATAAGAATCAATGTAATATATTTGCATATTTTACCTAATAACGTCAAGGTGAATAAACGTGCGAAATTGTATCTTGCAATTCCTAATGCAAAAGTCAACAGCGGTCCAGGAAATGGTAAAAAGTTAAAAAGAAATATGCCAACTGAACCGTATTTATTAACAAATCTTCTTCCCTCATAAACTTTCTTCTTAGATATAATATGCATTATTAATGGGCTTATTTTTTTCCCAGCATAATAGTTCAGAACTTGAGAGATCATATATCCGATAGTAGAAAAAATTAGAGCAAGAAAGTAATTATTTCCTTTCAATAATCCATAATAAAATATTATCTCATCAGGTGACGGAACAAAAAATATTCCACCTATTAGATGGGCTAGAAACAAACCCCAGAGTGTAACGTTTTTAATATTATCTGTTAAAAAAAGTACCAAATTTTCAAAATAAGGAAGAGAGTATAATAATTGATAGAAAAATGTCGAAAAAAAGATGCTTATAATTAAAATTATAAGTAATATTATTATTGAAGAAATAAGTGTCCAGATTTTATGGGTATGTGAATTCTCCTGAATAAAGTTATAATCTGTCATATCTACCATAATATACTTTAGTTATTATATTCTTTCCTAAGAATTATATTCAAAGTTGCCCATTCTGGGTGAATTTTCTCATTGCCTGCTCAAGAACAACTTGAGGAGCAAATCCCTTTCTACTGCATGCCTTCATAAATTCATCAAATGTATTTTGGTCAACCATAAAGTCAAGTTTTCTTTTCTTTGCTCCTGGTGGTGTTGCTGCCATACTAAATCTAGATATTATATGTTTATAAACATTCAGAATGATTTTTTGATTGTCAATTCTTCCAATTTTTATTTGGTTGCATCATCCCAACTCTGTTGCCTTCCGTATCAAAAAATGAAACATAAGTTCCGAATCCTGGTATTTCCATTGGTTCTCCTGATATTTCACCACCTGCAACTCTAATATTCTTAATAGCTTCTTTGTAATCATCAACACCTATAACAACAGAAGGATAGTTTGAAGTAGCATCATCCGTCTTTTTGTAAAAACCCCCATTAATTGCTCCAGGCTTTTTAGGAAAAGAAGTCTCTTCATCGATTTCAGTTGTAGTTGCAAGTACATAGTTTCCCATTTCATCCCCAAGCATATTAGTTTTCCATCCAAATACTTTAGAATAGAATTCCATCATTCGATTCATATCTTTTGCAGGCATTTCAAAATGTACTACAGAGTTCATTTTAACCATACGGCAAAATTACCCCTAAGCATTAATAAATTTATGCAGTCTAGTCATCTCAATTTATCTAATTAATTTTTTAGGAAATTCCTTTGCTATACGCGGATTTTCTTTTTTGAATCTTTTTATTATCCTATCAAGAAAAGCAATTTGACCAAATTTAATGTAGAAATAACCGACTAAAGAAGAGAATAAAGCTCCGATGTTATTCACAATTAAGTCTCCCATTGTATCAACTAATCCAGATTTTTGCATATTCAGTCCAAAAAATTGATCCATTCCAAATTCGAATATTTCCCAAATTCCTCCAATAGCTGCAGCAAGGGAAAATGAGAAAATAGCAATACTACCTGGAGCAGCTACAATATTTCTGTTTCTGTAGAGGATTAAAAGAATAAGAAAGCCAACCAATCCTATAATAACTCCTGTAATGGTATGTAAACCAAGATCCCACCACCAAAATGAAGAATAATATCCTCTAAGTTCTCCAAGAAAAATAGAACAGTAGATTAAGAGCACGATGAATATCTCAAATTCTATTGGAATGTCTATCCTATAACGTCTTTCAATAAAAAAAGCAAAAAATGTTAATAAAAGTGCGAAAATAACAATTCCTAAAACGTGCCAGTTTTCAGATAGTATAGACCTATATAAAGCAAGTATTAAAGTAATTCTAACAAACCAAATAAAAAAGAAGTGAAACTTACTCCAAGATGGTCTAACTCCAGAAAATAAAACATTAAGAGAAATATATGATCTTCAAAATACTGAAAAAGTCTTTTTTGAATTGTTTAATTCAAATGAAGAAATTACTCATGAATTTATAATTAATGTTCATGATTCTCTTTTAGAAAATATCGATCCAAGAAAAGGTTATAGAACAACGGACGTAAGAGTCATAAGAAGTAACTTTGATGCTACTCCTGCACCTTATGTTAAAACAGATATGAATTTATTAGTAAAATGGTATGAAGATCATAAAAATAAGTTGCATCCATTAACTTTAGCTACAATTTTTCACCATAAGTTTGAGAAAATCCATCCATTTATGGATGGAAATGGAAGAACTGGAAGAATGATATTAAGTTATATTTTATTAAAAAACAACTATCCAGCGCTGATAATCCGTAAAAAAACTAAGTCTCTTTATCTTAATGCATTAAAAAAGGCAGATAAAAGTGATTTAACAAAGTTTCCAATGGAAGATTATTCAGAGATAGTTCAGTTTAACGTGCAAGAAATGATTGATACTTATTGGAATATCTTTCTTTAAAGCTAAGAGATTTTAAGGATTGTCGAATGTGGATACAATAGTACTATGATGGTATAACGCCCGGACCAGGAATCGAACCTGGGCATCGCTTGCGCGAAACAAGTTCTCCAAACTTGCGCAATTCCATTATGCGATCCGGGCAATTAGATATTTCCTAGAATAAAAGAAGTCTTTTAAATATTAGTAATAAACTTATTTTCCGTTTCTGGTCTTGTACAATGGTTCGAAATTTTCTAGTATCTGTCTAGCTACTTCTTCCTGTGAAAGGTTAGCATTAATCTTTACAACTCTCCCAAGTAGTTTATTTGTAATTGAATCTAATTCTAAGGAATTAGCATATATTAATTCGTGACAAGCCACTACCTTTCTTATAAAATCTGGTTGTTCAAATATTTCTTTTGTCTGACATCTCTTTGCAATTCTTCTTATGGCCTCTTCAGCATCTAAATCAAGATAGTATGTAACATCTGGAGCTTCTATCTCAGCTATTTCATGAGCCCTTATTAATTCATCCATTGGTTGATTTTGGGCAGACTGATATGCTAAAGTTGACATAGAGAATCTATCTCCTAAGACAACTCTTTGTTTTGCAACGTCAGGTTTTATTTCGTTATGATAATGAGGTTTTCTATCTTCTCCTACAAAAAGTTCAGTCATTCTTCTAGCATTAGTCATAGGATCATCTTGTTTTTCAAGCATCCCTATTAATTCCCTGGCTTTATGAGTTGGTTCTCGTGTAAGAACAATATTTTGATATTTATTCCAGCCTCTTATAGCTTTTTCCACATGCCCAATGGCAGTTCCTTTTCCAGACCCATCAACACCTTCAAAAACTACAAATAAACCGACAACCATTTTATTTCCTTTCATAAGTCACAAATTCGTACTCTGCTCTATGACCTTCTGCAACTTTTTGCCAAACATTTAAGTCTATTTTTGGAAAGAAAGAATCTCCAGTATAGTTTCTGTGGATGTGAGTTATTTCAAGCCTATCTGCAATCTCTATAGATGATCTATAAATTTCTTCACCACCAATTACATAAACTTCTCCATCTTCTCTAAATTTTCTAGCTTCTTCAATGGCTGTCTCAAGATTAAGTCTATAAATCACATCTGATTTATCAGAATGGTTAAGAGTTCTACTCACCACTACATTTAATCTATTTTTTAGTGGAGTTCCAATAGATTCATAGGTTTTACGACCCATAATCACTCCATGATTAGCAGTTAATCTTACAAATCTCTCCATATCTTCTCTAATTCTCATGCTAAACTCAGGATCATCTACCCATGGCATCTTTCCTTGGTAACCAATAACATTATCATTTGCAACAGCAGCAATTAGAATTATTTTTCCCATTTAAACCGCCATCATTCTTTTTATTGTTGGATGAGGATTATAACTCTTTAATTCAAAATCATCTACAGTCAAATCTTCTAGTTTTTTTGGGGTGATTCTCAATACAGGAAGATTTTTTGGTTTTCTAGCAAGTTGTTCTATTATTCCCGTAACATGATCTAACCCTTGTTCAAGATTTTCTTCAACAGGTGCATTTTGCTCAATATGTTCTTTTATCTGGAGAAAGTCTTCTGCAGTGGAAGCACCTCTAACTCTTGTTTTAAGATCTCTTAAACTGTCATTATACCATTTTCCTCTTTCTCCCCTCCCACAATAGAAATGAGCATCTCCAAAACTGTGTACAAATCTTCCTGCTTTGAGTCCTACTTGTTCAGCAATTATATGAGTTAATAAAGCATAACCAGCAATATTAAATGGAACTCCTAGAAACATATCAGCAGATCTCTGATACATATTACAGTCTAACTTATCTCCAGCAACATTAAATTGAAAAATTGAATGGCATGGAGGTAAAGCCATATTATCTACTTCAGCTACATTCCAAGCACTAACCATCAGCCTTCTAGAATTAGGAGATTTCCTTAAAGTTTCGGCAACTTTTCTAATTTGATCAATCTCAGCACCTTCAATAGTCTTCCATTTTCTCCATTGTTTCCCATAAACATCTCCTAATGTTCCATGTTTAATTGCAAATTCATCATCATCTATAACTTTAGAAATAAAAGCAGTTTTTTCGTCAACCCATTGTTGAGTGTAAGGTCTAACCTCCTCCTGTCTGCCTTGACTTCTGAGATAATGATGAAAAGCATTATCGTCCCATATATGAACTTCATTCTTTAATAGTTTCCTGATATTTGTGTCTCCACTTAGAAACCATAATAGTTCATGTACCACATGTTTGAAAGGTATTTTTTTTGTAGTAGCTAGCGGAAATCCTTCTGACAAGTCATATTCGGTTTGTCCTCCAAATCTTGATAGGCTATCAACTCCCGTCCTGTTTGGTTTGTATACTGTATATTTATCAAATAAAACTCTGACTGCATGAGAAAGATATTGATCCATAGCTAAAAAAAGTTATTTTGTTTTTAATAGATATGTATTCTGAAAAGCATACAATCACAACTTACTCAAATAATCTTTAATAAACGGCCATGAAATACGAGTCCAAGATTCTACTTCATTATTTGAACTAGAGAATATCTCCTCAATCTCGTTTATCGAGTAAAATTTACCATGAGTCATATCTTCAATAGGTTTAACTTCGTGATCTGTTTCAGCCAAAGCTACAATGCCAAAATGCACTTCACCCACAGTATCGCTATCATCATTAACAAATCCAACAATTTTAGGGATAGGATATTCTTTAATAAATACTTCTTCTTTTAATTCTCTAATCATTGCATCAAGTATGGGGTTATCAGAATTTTCTTCAGTTTTTTTATCAATATGTCCTCCGACACCACCAGAAAATTTGTCTCGTAATCTACCCTCATTACCCGTTTTTGATCTTTTATATAAAAAAATTTTTTTCTCAGATGGGTTTAATATCCATACATAAGGAATTGGTTGTTTTATCGAAGAATCATTCTCAAGTCCATGAGTTCTAATTAAATAATTATAATTTTCAAGTATTATATCTAAATAATTTTTTTCATCAATAGGATTAAATCCTTGAAAGTCACTTTCTTTAAACAAAACATCTCTCTTAACAACCAGAATCTCATCACCCATTCCCATAAATCAAAATAATAAAATACCTATTTAAAGATTTATATGAATTTTTTTCTAAAACGAGACATAACCCTTTTTTCAATACAAGACTTCAATATCGCAGGAATCCAGCCAGTCATAATAAATTTTTTATATTCAATTACTCCAGAATTCTTTCCTAAAGATATTACCATCAGTCTTTTCTTGGAGATATATTTCTGCATCTTTCTCCCATTCATATGAGCAAGTAAATTTTGAGCTACAACTTTACCATGTTTCTCTGCATTTTGAGCAGTCTTTTCTTCAACTATGTTTGAGACATCACCAGCTACAAATATGTTTTCCATTTGTGGAATTTGCAAATACTCATTTACCTCTATTCCTTTAGGTGCAAATTTTGAAAAATCTCCTTGCATAAATCCAATATTTGGTTTTATACCTACTGTAAAAAAAGCCATATCGTAATGGTATTTTTTCCCAGATTCTCCAATTATTTCTTTTTTAGTTTTATCAACTATTTTTTCATTAAAGTTCATTTCAACCCCTCTTTTTTCTAGAAATTTTCTGGCGTATTCGCTAGTCTTTTCATTGTTTCTTTCAAGTAGTTTTGGACCTGCACTAATAATAGAAATTTTTTTGTCATTATAGTGGGTTGCTAGCTCCGTAGCAAGTTCAACCCCTACCAGACCACCTCCAACGATCACAATCCTATTAGATTTCTGTATTTTTTTATTAGCTTCAAGTAAGTGTTTAACTCTTGTAGCAAAGAAAGTATCTTCTTCTTTTATGGGATTATTATAATTGCTTCCAGAGGCTATAACTAGGTAATCATAATTTATTTTCTCATTACTAGCAAGTATAACTTTATTATCTTCAATCTTCTTAACATGACCAACAACAACCTTAGTATTTGATAAATAATCTTTATGTTTTACATGTAATTTCTTATAATGTTCAGGTTCTACAAGCACACGCAATATACCAGGAGTATATTCAAAGTAATCTTCAGTGTCAATTAAAGTTAAATTGCATTTACCATTAAGTTTTTTAGCAACAGTTGTCCCAGCAAAACCACCACCAATAATCACAACCTTTTTCATATAACTAATAAAAATCTCAGAATTATAAGGTTATTCTTTTAGAATGTTTAAGATAGTAATACTTCCTACCATCAACAATTTTAGTAATTATTTTCATAAATCTATTATACCTACAAACTACTTAAATTTTGCTATTTTAGCAAAATGTGGGTATAAAGTCTCGCTTTATTTTTACATGCGTTAGCAAATATCAATAATCATAATATCCTTCATCTTCAAAACCTTCATTCCCAAAGCCCCTAAGTTTACCCACCAAACCAGCAACTTGAACCCTTTCAATATGTTTTAGAGAATTGAAGACTGAAGCAAGATTATCCCATCCATAAGTATCAGGAAGCTGTTTTTTAAGAAAAAGTAATCTCGCTTCAACCTCTTCTATTCCTGGAAATGGTGTTGTCGCTTGTGCCACACAAAACCCCACAGAAAATCCCCAATTAGTGTTAATAGGGTATAGAATTAAATCAACATTTTTTCGCACAATTTTCAAAAGTCGTTCTGCCTCCCATTCATTTATTTTTTTATCAGGGTGATAACAATCAAACTCTACTTTCCCAGTAAGACGAATATCATATTCCCTAACATAATGAAGACGTTTGTCAAGTCTTTCTAAAAATTTCAAATCAGACTCTGAAGCAACTTCCACATGACCAACCATAAATAATAATTACATTTAGAATTTATAAGTATTATCTAGAAACAAAACATCTATTGATAATTTATTATTCCTTAATATCTATCTTAATCTGAACACTTCTTGGAATCTTAAGCATCATTAATGGGCGTAAAACTCTGTCTTGAGCAGGCATGTCAATAATTCTTTTATGAACTCTCATTTCAAATCTGTCAAAAGTAGCGGTTCCATTTCCACAGGGGGACTTTCTTGTAGTAACCTTCATGTGTCTTGTTGGTAGTGGAATAGGACCCCTCATATTAATACCAGATTTATCAGAAAGGTCTTTAATCATTCCAATAACTGAGTTCAACTGACCTATATCTATACTTGATAGTTTTATTCTTACTACGCCCATGTTGTCCCAAAGCAAAAAACGGTTCTTAAACCTTGCGGTAGATGACAAGTTTTAAGCTCGAGAATATCAGTTTTTGTTATCAAAAAATCGATGCGATTGGTACTAGATTTTTGGATGCATGAAAATTCTTTAAATAGAGAATTTTCTGCACAGAAGTTTGTTTGTAAAGACAAACTTCTTGTGCTCATGATGTTAAGAGACATCGAGACATAAAATTACGTTTCATTCAAATCTTTTCTGAACTAATATCCCTACTAAACTCAAGAGAAACACAATAAAAGTAGTTATTGCTATACGAGACCAGTCCATAAAAGAAAGAGGAATAGTATCAAATAAATTACCAAGGGGTGTATAGAGAACCATTAACTGTAATATAAATGAGGCAAATACAGCAAGAAACAACCAGAAATTACTAAATGTAGGGATATTAGCTTCTTTCCTAACAATGTAAACTCTTGCAAGTTCAAGAACAACAATAGAAGTAAACGCAATAGTTTGTGCATGGGCTATATCATTAAAGCTACTCAAACTCCAAGTAAATAATGCAAGAACTCCAGCAACAATCAAAGAAGAGGTATAAAACATACTAAACAATCTACCTCTAGTTAATATTGGTTCATCTTTTTTTCTAGGTGCTTTTTCCATTGAGCCCTTAGGGTATGGGTCAACACTCAATGCTAAAGCAGGCAATCCATCAGTAACCAGATTTATCCATAATAACATTAAAGCAGTGAATGGTAGAGGCAACCCAAATATTATTGCTAGGACAACTATCATAACTTCAGCTAAATTAGAAGAAAGTAAGTATTTTACAAAAGAAATGATATTGGAATAAATTCCCCTTCCTTCCTCAACAGCTGAAACGATAGTTGAAAAATTATCATCTATTAAGATCATATCACTCGCTTCTTTAGAAACATCTGTTCCCTTGATACCCATTGCAATTCCCAAATTTGCAGATTTCAAAGCAGGAGCATCATTTACTCCATCTCCAGTCATAGCTACAATGGCTCCCGATTCTTGCAACAATTTAACAATTTCTAGTTTGTGGGCAGGTTCAACCCTAGCAAATATATTTGTTGTCTTTATTATTTGTCTCTTCTCTATACTGCCTAACTGTGCAAAATGAACTCCTTCAATACTTTCCACAGTTAAACCAATATCTTTAGCGATAGCACTAGCAGTATTAATATTGTCTCCAGTAATCATTATTACTCTAATTCCAGCATTTTTTGTCCTGACAATATAATCTTTAATCTCTGGTTTAGGAGGGTCGATCATTCCTTGAAGACCTACAAATATCAAATCGCTTTCAGACATTTTTTCTTTTTTTCTAGCTATTTTATAAGCAAAGCCTAAAACTCGTAAAGCACTAGAAGCGTATAATTTATTTTTATCTAAAATTTCTTTACGTATTTTATCTGTAAATCTAACAATTCTATTATCTATAAAGATATAATTACATTTTTCTATAATCCTTTCAGGAGCACCTTTAGTACAAAATAAAAACTTACTCCCATCTTTGTGAAGAGTACTCATCATTTTTCTCGAAGCATCAAAAGGCAATTCATCTACTCTAACAAATTTTTCTCGAAGCTCTCTATAATTTAACCCAGCTTTAAGAGCACTAACAAGTAAAGCAGCCTCAGTAGGGTCCCCAGTAATAGTCACCTCTTGAGTTTTATGCAAAACAGCATTATTGCACAAAGCTCCAATCTTCAAGATAAGTGAATCTTTTTCAGTAAATGTTTTTCCGTTTAAAGATATCAAACCTTTATCAAAGTAACCTTCTCCAGATACAACATAATCTTTTTTATTTGTAAAAATATTTCTTACAGTCATTTCATTTTTAGTTAAAGTTCCAGTCTTATCACAGCATATTACATTAGTCTCACCTAAAGTTTCGACAGAAGGCAATCTTCTAATCAATGAATTTTTTTTAAGAAGCCTTTTAACACCTATCGCAAGAGATATAGTAACAACAGCAGGTAGACCTTCAGGAACAGCAGCAACAGCAAGGGCAATAGCCGTTAGTAACCATGTTCTAACGTGCTTTCCAAAGTTAGAATAATCTCCTGCTAGTAATTCATAGATTAAACCTTCACGAAAGAAACCAATCAAAAATATAAGTAGTGAAACAAAGATAACCCCAAGACCAACATATTTTCCAAATTTATCTAATTTAATCTGCAGGGGGGTAGCTTCTTTTTTAACATCATTTAAAAGATGAGCTATTTTTCCTAACTCAGTTTTCATACCTGTAGAAGTTACAATGCAAAGACCACGACCATTAGTTATTAAAGTCCCAGAAAAAATCATATTCTTTTGGTCATTAATTACAAGATTCCCAATGAGTGCATCAGAAAGTTTAGAACTAGGAGAAGATTCTCCAGTTAAAGAAGATTCTAAACAAGAGAGTGAGTGACTTTCAATAACGCGAGCATCAGCAGGAACTTTATCTCCCTCTTCAACAACAATTATATCTCCTGGTACAATTTCTTTAGAATCTATCTCGCGAAGTTCTTTGTTTCTTATTACTCTAGCTTTAAGTGAAGACAATTTCTTTAAAGATTCAATAGACTTCTCAGCCCTATATTCTTGAACAAATCCAAAAGTAGCGTTTAAGAGTAAAATAGCAAATATTACTACAGAATCAATATACTCTTTAAGAAGAACTGAAATAAGTAGGGCAAATATAAGTAAATAAATAATAAAACTTCTAAACTGTCTAAAGAATATAATTAAACCAGAAACAGAACTTTCTTTTTTTATTTCATTAAACCCAAAATCCGTTAGTCTTTGTTTAGCTATAACCTCTGTCAACCCAGTTTTACTACTAGATCCAAATTGAGAAATTACCTTATTAATTTCTAAAGAATAATATCTATCACCCATTTTAACAAACAAACATTATTAAGTATAAAAATCCCCCTAAAGTAAATGGGTAATATGTTTAAAAAAGTGAAAGCTAAAACGGTGGAAGAATACATTAATTCGATCACGGGAGAAAGAAAAGAACAAATTGTTTTTTTACATAATCTAATAAAAAAGACAGTTCCAAGTCTAAAACCTCACTTCGCTTACAACATGCTTGGGTATGGCTCTTTCAAATATAAAAGTAACAAGAAAGAAATGCTTAACTGGCCAGTAATTGCTTTAGCAAACCAAAAGAATTACATCTCATTATACATATGTGCAACAAATAATGGAAAATATATAGCAGAAGAAAATAAATCAAAATTAGGAAAGGTCAGTGTAGGAAGAAGTTGTATTAGATTCAAAAAACTAGAAGACTTAAATCTAGAGACTCTAAAGAAAGTAATAAAACTAGCCTCAAAAAACCCAGGACTTCGAAACTAAAATATACAAAAATTTATATACTATAGATATTCTATAGAATTATGCAAAACCAAATAAGCACAATCCAATTAAGAGATAAAGTAAAGCAAGCACTAGACAGATTAAAACAAAAGTCTAACGAAAGCTATGAAGAAGTAATAGTTAAGTTAATTGAAGAAAAAGAAAAAAAGGATATCAAAAAATTGCTTAAAGAACAGTGCATTGAAATGTATGATCTAGATAGAGAAATAGCAAAAGAATGGGAAGGCACTTTAATGGATGGTTTAGACAAAAATGAAAAATGGTAAATATTAAGAGGGGAGAAATTTTTTTAGCAAACTTAGAACCAGTTAAGGGAAGCGAGCAAGGAGGGATTAGACCAGTACTAGTGATTCAAAATGACATCTCAAATGAATATAGCCCCATAACAATAGTTGCTGCACTTACATCTAAGATCAAAATTACAAAGTTTATAACAAATATATTTATTCCAAAAAGTCAGACAGGTTTAGATAAAGACTCAATAATATTGTTAAATCAAATAAAAACAATAGATAAATCAAGAATAATAAAGAGAATAGGAACAGTAGATAATGAATTAATGAATAAAGTAGATAATGCTATAAAAATAAGTCTTGCTCTTGACTAATCAAAAAATTTCTTAGTCAGCAAAATTCACAGACATTCTTTGCATTTTTCTTATCTTCTTTCTTCCCTTTCTCTTTTTTGTCTTTTTTCATATCTTTCCCTTTTTTATTCTCTACCATATAAAATAAAGTCTTAACTAATATATAAATTTTATTAAACCGTAAAGTGAGCCCGGCTCCGCCGCGAAGCCGAGCTCTTTCATCTCAGTTTAGGAGATGAATATAAGAAAAACCTTGTAATGGGTTTTTAACATGCAAAAGTCTTTCTAAATGGTTATTTAAGACTTTTGAATATCTAACCCAAACAAACTTAAAATTTAATACTAGTTGAAATCTTTAGATTGGAGTTAAGTTATTATCTTGGAGACTATCAACTGTAATCCCAAAACACTAGCAAACTCATCAGAGTTTTATGATTTTAAACGTATCTTTTCCGAAGAAGATGCCTTTTTAACCTTTATCCAATAACGAATCGCAAATATTAAAAAACCAAACCCAACCACAAAATAGATTAGATGCATTTTCATGCCAAGAAACATAAAACAAAAAGTAAAGATAGAAAGAGAGGTAGCTAAAAAGAAATCGCTATCTTTCTCAGATGTGAACTGCATCATTGGGTGAATATCAATAGATTTAAAATCGTTTCCATTCTTTAAACCAAGAGGCGATGGATAGTTTACTTTCACAAATAGGAATAATTGTAGGCATAGCTGCAATAATAGCTCTTCTTGGCAGAGTTATCAAACAACCATCAATAATAGCTTATCTAATTACAGGGGTTTTAGTAGGTCCTTTAGTCTTCAATTTAATAGATCCTACAATTCATTTACAGTCTCTAGCAAGTATAGGAATAACACTTTTACTTTTTATCATAGGAACAAGTTTAGATTTCAGAATTTTAAAAAGCGTAGGAGGAGCGTCAATTATAGGGGGTATTTCAACAGTAGTAATTGTATGTTCAGTAATATTCTTGATAGCTCAATTTCTTAACTTTAGTTTAGTTCCAGCTTTATATATAGCCATAGCATTTTCTTTCTCAAGCGCAGTTGTGGTTGTAAAAATCCTATCCGATAAAAAAGAGATAGAAACATTGCATGGACAGATAGCTTTGGGGATACTAATCGTAGAAAGTTTCATTGCAGCCTTAGCATTAATGATAATTCCAGTAATTTCAAACGATGGATTTTCAGGAATTTTGTCACAAATATCTAAATTTGTTTTAATGATTGCTCTAGTTGTTTTTGTTGGACATTTTATATTTTCAAAGATGTTAAGTTTTGCAGCTAAAAATCAAGAAGTTCTTTTCCTTGTAAGCATAGCATGGGCACTAGCTGTTGGAGCAATATTCGAAATTTTAGGTTTATCTACTGAAATAGGAGCTCTAATTGCTGGAATGGTAATTGCATCTTCAAGATATAATCTGGAAATAAAATCAAAAGTAAAAGGAATAAGAGACTTTTTCGTAATTCTATTCTTCGTATATTTTGGAGCACAGCTTTCAGCACCAATAACAACAGAGTTAGTAAAACAAGCAGTAATATTCTCAGTTTTTGTTTTAATTGGAAAACCAGTAATTGTAATGGCTCTAACAAGATCATTTGGATTCAAGAAAAGAACAAACTTTATGATTGGAACTAGCTTAACACAAGTAAGTGAATTCTCTTTAATAGTGATCTTACTTGGTTATAGTTTAGGACATATTTCCCAATCAGTATTTTCATTAACAATTCTAGTTACATTAGTTACAGTGTCTTTAAGCAGTTATGCGATTTATTTTTCAACTCCGATCTATGAATCTATTTCCAGATTTCTAGGATTGTTTGATGGAAAAAAGAGAAACATAGGAAATAACAATAAAAAAGAAAAGTATGACATAATACTATTAGGATATAGCAGATTAGGTTTTAATCTTGTCAAAGCTTTTGATCTTGCAAAGAAAAAATACTTAGTAGTGGATTATAATCCATTAACTATAATGAATCTTTCTAAAAGAGGGATAAATTGTGTATATGGAGATGTTAACGACTCTGAGTTTCTAAAAGGAATAAACATCAAATCAGTTAAAATGATAGTCTCAACTATACCAGATTATTCTGCAAATCTAAACATAATAAAATCAATAAACTATAAAGAAACAACATTTATAGCAACATCAAATCAAATACATAACGCAATAGAATTATACAAAAACGGCGCAGACTATGTTATAATGCCACATTATCTAGGTGGAGATCACATAGCAAGTATGCTCATAAGGGACAGCTTTAATAAAAAGACATTAAAAGAAGAAGGCAAAAATCATATAAAACAAATTCAAGAGAGACTAAAAGATAATTCTATCTAATCATCTATAATTATTCTCTTAAATAAGTCAAGGAATCTTAATACTATCTCAAGACCAACTATAAATAAAAGAACATATCCAACAAAAATCATAAGCTGAGATATATTTTCAATAGCCTCACCAAACCTCACAAAGTCAAGTAATTTATGGCTCAATAACGTTATAGCAAGTATTGTGAATGGTAAAAGTTTAGCTACTTCGGCAGATATTTCAGAATTATAATATGCAAGCAATCTAATTGAACCCACAACTGCAGCAGATAAAACCAGAATTTGTTCTAGAGAGTTTACTTCAGAGAATAAAATTAAAACAAGTGCAAACAGCATATACCAGAATAAGACTAAAAAAGGCAAAATTACAATATATTCAATAAAGTAAAGAATCCCTGCAAACACCTTATTTAGAGTAGGATGGTCAAAAGAGTTATACTGTCCCAAATTAAGAGAGATTATATCCTTTCTAGAAATCACTTTATGAACTTTCCATATGAATATGGAATAAATAAAGATCAGCAATGTGTAAACTGCCACATTAAAAATATTCTGATAAATCTCTGGAAGAGAACCAATATAATTAATTAAATTACTAAAATAGTCTAATCCAATCACCATTTAAACTTTAAGAATCAAGGATATTTAAAATGAGTCATACAAAAACCATAAATACATCAAAAATTGAAAATACCTATGACTATTCAGATAATTCTCTTTTACAAATTTGTAAGTCTTAATAATCTGGAATCTCTCAAAAAAAGACATTTAAATTTCTGCAACAATCTAAGTCTAAAAGGAAAAGTCTTGTTAGCAAAAGAGGGCATAAATGGTTCTATTTCAGGGACAAAAGAACAGATAGAACTGTATATACACGAGTTAAGAAAAGACTCTAGATTTTCGGATATTGAATTTAAAATAGAAGAGGGTATTATCAACCCCTTTGATAAAATGTTAGTAAGAGTAAGAAAAGAAATAATCAGGTTAGGAGAGGAAATTGACCTTACAAAAGTAGGCAAATATATTTCACCACAAGAATTTCTTGAATCTTACAAAGACACAAATGTAGTAATAATTGATGCAAGAAATGAATATGAATCTAAAGTTGGAAAGTTTAAAGGAGCAATTATACCAAAAATTGAAACCTTTAGAGAATTTCCAGAATTTGTAAAAAATCTAAATATACCAAAAGATACAAAGATACTAACTTACTGCACAGGTGGAATTCGCTGCGAAAAAGCAAGTGCATACATGGTAAAAGAAGGTTTTACTAATGTAAGCCAATTACACGGAGGAATAATTAAATTCTGTCAAACTATTCCAAACACAGATGTCTGGGAAGGACAATGCTTTGTGTTTGACAATCGTCTTTCATCTCCAATAGGACAAGATAAAAAACAAATCAATAACTGTATACATTGTAACACACAATCAGACCTTTATAGAAACTGCAAAATAAAAGTATGCAACAAACTCATATTTATTTGTAATAATTGCCGAAAAGACTTTCATGCTTGTTGTTCAGAAGATTGTATGAAGAAATTATTGAGGTAAATCAGATTATTAGGAGATGCTGGATTTATCGATATTGTTAAGTTTAGAGGAATAAGATTAAATTAAAGATGTTACAAAAGTTAAAAGATATAATTGGAAAGTGGTCTCTAGGTTAATTCTTGATAAACCATCCATTCAGCATAACCAGGAAATTCTCTTTGATATCCAGCTTGTGCAGGATTAATTGATGGCCAGTTTATCCAAGGATTCATCCAACCATTAGAAGTCTTAAGTAACCAATGCCCTTCAGGATACTTTCTGCTTCTTCTAGAAAATGCTATTGTGCCTTCTCTTCCTAATATTGCTTTATCCCTAGCTGGAGCTACTCTCTTAAAAGTATAATTTATTCCATTCTTATTAAGTGCTTTAACTAAGTCTAGACAAGAATAACCAGAAGTATAGGATTTTTCCAATCTTCCAGATAATTTTCTTGCTTCTTGGTATGTTATTCCTAGCTCAGAAGCAACACAAGCTAAGCCACATCCCATGCCTTCTTCTTGAGCCACTAGTCTATGTTTTCTCATCAAAACAATCTAATAAACTGGCTTAAAAACCTGTCGATATTTTTTTAATTTTATATTCGATAAAATAATAATTAAACCTTTGACAGTATCCTTTGTAAAACATTCATTCTAAAAATAAAAATTCATTCCCTTAAAATCAAACACCATTATAGAATCTAGCAAAAACCCATCCCATTACATAAAACATAACATAACTCTGTAACAATCCAATTAATATAGTCCAATCATAAAATGAAAAACCTATCGGATACTTAGCAATTATAAATGCAGTCTCAAAATTACTAAACCAAACAAACAACCCGTAAAATACGAGAACAACCATTGCCATCATTCCCATAGCATGACCTAAAGCATAAGGCTTTAAGTCACCAGTTTTCAAATGTTCAATGTGTTCTGAATGCACATGAGATTTAGAATGTTGATGCATCGACCCTCTTTTCATAAACAGTATAAATGAGGATTATATTTAAATCTTACTTTAGCAAGATTTAATGTATTAATTTGATTTACATAGATATAAACTTTATTTAGAAGTGTTCAGAATAATCATCTCTAAATAGGTTTTGATTTAAATAACGAACATCAATATTTCCCAAGTAATTATCTGCTTGATCAGCTACCTCGTTAAGTTTTGCGAATTCCTCTAAATCTTTAGGAATTTTATTATCAAAAATACCAAGTAATCCAAAAAAACCAATCGTAAATATTGGTAATCCAGTAGATATTGCTACCATACCAGCACAAGTCTCACCACTACCTCCAAAAAATCCTCCTCCAAGCATAGACATAGTTCCTACAGTTGCTAAGATTTTATCGGATAATTTGACTACCGGTCTTTTTCTTTCTCTATCATACGCTTCTCTAACTGTGGAATATTCAAGCTTTCTTGAGTTGAAATTTCTACCACTAGCAAAAGTGAGAACATCTAATAGTTTTTCAGGCACACTTCCTACTTTTTCAGGATCTTCAGGATCTAATTCCGATAGAGGCATTTGTCTAGTCTCTTGGGTATAAGGAGGAAAAGGTCTTTTTATATCATAAAATGAAGGAATCACTACACGCGCTAATTTAGCCTCACCTCTTAGTGTCTTTTGATAGAGATGTTTGGCATTTGTTGTTATTGGTACTTTTGTCATAATTGAAACTCTAAATTTCTGTTTATAAACCTTTGTAATGTAACTACTAAAGAGTTATCACTTAACAATCAGATTCCCTTTCATTCCGTTAGCTCTATGCTTTCCAACGCTACAATAATACTCAAATGTACCTTTTTTATCCGCAATAAACTCAACAAAAGTAGAATCATCTGTTTCTCTAACTTGTTTAGTTGTCGCATTAAACTCATCTACTACCCAATCATGAAAACCCTTAGTGCTTGTAAATTCAATTCTTACTTTATCTCCACGATTAACCTCTATATCTGGATTATCAACACCATCAATCATAAATTTAAAATTCTCTCCAGTAATTACAAATTTTTTAACTTCAGAGTTGCCTTCTGAAATTACATTACCAGTTACTCCAGAGTTAGAATTAATCGCAAGAAAAATGATAAGAGACCCAAGTGCTATCAGAATAATCGATGCAATTAGTAACTTTTTCATACTTTATGTTATAAGTCATGTTTTATAAATTTAAGTCTTTTAGAAAATATATAAAAATAGTTCAAATAAGTAAGACTTAAGCCCACAAATATCAATTCGCAATGTTTGAAGCTTGTCCTCTACAAGTGAAAGCCAATGAATATAAATTCACAAGGTTTAAAAACAAATTCCATGTCAAAGTTTTAAGCTCGTCTAGTATATCGGTTAGTACATGGCCCTGTCGCGGCCAAGAGCCGGGTTCGATTCCCGGGACGGGCGTTACCCCATCTTGCGATTTTAATGAGATGGAATATACAAGTTTTATACAAGCCGTTTAAAAAAATGGTTTGAGGTAAAACAACGTGAAACTTGATCCGTATAAACATAAAGAAAGATACATAG
>ERZ1292625.409-Hain-H41-01um-R1-409-length-65815-cov-8_pt1 | contig 65815 bp, 62 predicted proteins | sample MGYA00564400_ERZ1292625 | MGnify/ENA primary metagenome ERZ1292625 (study PRJEB36523, sample SAMEA6512639) | groundwater metagenome | collected 2019-01-08 | study: AquaDiva: Metagenomics assemblies of 32 groundwater samples | reverse complement strand
CCTTCAAGATTCAGAACACAACTGGCACTATTTTAAAAGTACGTTACAAAACACTACTTAACCTGTCGCTCAATAATCATGAAAGCTCAGATCTTTGGATCGATCCTGATTATCGCCATTAAAAGGGGTTATCAGCCGGAGAATAGCAAATATTATGGGCTTAAATTAACGGTTAAGTCTTCTAAGTTCAATTGATTCATTAAGTTCAATTGCAAGCCTTTGTAGTTCGGTTTCAACAAAGTAAAAAAATCAAAGCGCCCGGAAGGGATAAGCTGATATTGATCTATAAGCCATTTCACGGAACGCGTGCACAGAACTTTCTTTTTTGATTCGTTGGTTGTCAATTTGATTTCAGAAAGTAGTTTTTCATAGTCCTTAGAATTAATTTTTAAAAAATTCTCGGGATGGGCGTGATGAAAAATTTCAAGTGCGGCAAGGCAAGTGGGTCGGTCCAAGGTGACGCCTTTGCGAAACACGGAGGTGGGTTTGCTGTGAAGTTGTGAAATAAAGACTTTGTTTTCCATCGCTTGAATTCGAAAATCTAAATCTAAGCGTTTTTTCCAATGTGATTGCAGCCATTCGGCAAGTCGGCGATGATCATCGCCACCTTGCGCGGAATAGCTGATAACCATATCTTTTGGCCAAGAAATTTTTGGCGGTGGGGTTGAAGTAGATTTAAAGTTAACACAGGGGATTTCGCCATTTTGAAAAAAGGAAGAGGGCAAAGCCACACAGCCTGGTCGTCCTTTGGATTGAAAGATTTTTTGTAAATCCTCATAATCGAGTGCTTCGCTAAGAAGTTTCCGTTGTTCGATTGAGTCAAGATCTTGATTAAATCCATAATAATCAAAACGCAAAATCTCGAAGGATTTAAAATCGGGTTTATCTTTCCATTGTTGATAAAGTGAAGTCGGCAGACGACGTAAAAAATCGAGCTGATTTTTCTCGTAAAGCTTAAGTGCGGTCGAGTCATCGATAATAAAAAGAAACTCAACATCAGGTCGTTTGGAATTTCCAGTAGGGTAGTTTGGATTTTGAGTTAACAAAAGACTTTTGGATTTTTTCCAATCTTTAAGCTGATAAGGTCCGCTAAATTGTTTCGGGTTCGAGGGTCGAGGACTTAAAGTGGTTTGACATAAGTTGTATTCAAATTCGGGCTGGGGCTCCGTGAATTCAAATTGTAAAGTTCTATCGTCAATCGCTTTAATTCCCACTTCATTGAAGTTGGTTTTTGTGGAAATAAACTTTTCTGCATTTTTTAAACTTAACAAACTTAGTCCTTGCCCGGAATTAATTGGATTCTTCAGCAAAAATTCGTAAGCGTTTACAAAGTCCGACGATTTTAAGGCTGTGCCGTCACTCCACTTAAGATTTTTTTTAAGTTTACAGGTAAGTTTTAAGTCTTTAGAGCTGCGAGTGCATTTTTTTTCGGCTAGATCGGGGACAAGACCTTTTTCATTATCGAATTTAAAAAGTCCGCGATGAAGATTCTGTAGCAAATAGCTACTTACGGCGCCACCCTGAGACTGGGGATCCAGACTCAAGGGTTCTTTTAAAACGTGCAATTTAAAAGCAGCTATCCCAAGTTGAGGAATCAATAAAAGAAATAAAAGAAATTTGAAGGGCTTGGAATTACCGTTCGAGTTCGATTTTAGCGATAGTTTGAAGTTGCATGTTACTGGTGCCTTCATAGATTTGTCCAATTTTTGAATCGCGCCAAAATTTTTCCACCGGATATTCGCGAGTGAAGCCATTGCCGCCAAATAAGTCGATTGCCATTGAAGTGATATTTTCTGCAGCTCGCGACGAATAGAGTTTTGCCATAGCTGCGGCCTCGATAAAGTCCAGCCCTTGATCTTTTAATCTTGCTGCATTGTAAACCATCAGGCGCGAAGCTTCCAATTCCGTGCGCATTTCTGCTATCTGAAATTGCACGCCTTGATTATGGGCAATTGGTTTGCCGAATTGTTCGCGAGTTTTAATATAAGCGAGCGTGGCTTCAAAGGCGCCTTGAGCAATACCCAACATTTGGGCGCCAATGCCAATTCGACCTTCATTCAAAGTCTCAATCGCTATTTTGTAACCCTTGCCAACTTCGCCTATGACATTGGTGGCTGGAACTTCACAGTTTTCAAATAACAATTCGGTGGTAGAGCTGGCGCGGATTCCAAGTTTATCTTCCTTTTTGCCAACTTTGAAACCAGGAAATGATTTTTCGACAATAAATCCGGTAATGCCTTTGTAACCTTTTGAGGGGTCGATATTTGCAAACACCAAAAAAACATTAGCTTCGTTGCCATTGGTGATCCAAAGTTTATTGCCATTCAAAATGTATTTATCACCTTTTTGCTCAGCACGAAGTTTCAATGCAAAAGCATCAGATCCACTGGAGCTTTCCGAAAGAGCATAAGCTCCAACCCATTCTTTGGACATTTTTGAAAGATATTTTTCTTTTTGAGCTTCGCTTCCCCATCGCAAGAAGGCGTTGGTAACCAAAGTGTTTTGCACATCGACCAAAACTCCAATGCTTGCATCAACTCGGGCGATTTCTTCTACAGCAAGACAAGCCATTGTAAAGGTGGAAGCAGCACCACCGTATTTTTCTGGAGATTCAATACCCATTAAACCCATCGCGAAAAGTTGGGCGACAATTTCCGGTTTCATTTGGGCAGCGATGTCCATGGCATTAACATGGGGTTTAATCTCGGCTTCAGCGAATTGTCGAATAGCTTCGCGGAAGGCTATTTCTTCTTCCGAGAAAATAGTTAAAGCAGGGCGAGCATTAGGGTTTGCTGTTGACATGACTGCACCTTCTCTCATTTGAATCGAGAGATCAAAACATGTTGCGTTAAACTACGTCCATCTTTTGATCAATCTGATTGGACAACTAGACATTGCTCTAGGAGTTGTTTAGCCTTTTTAAATATGGATGTTGTTGATATCGGCGCTAAGCTAGCACTTATTTATATGCCTTTTTTGTTTGCACTTTGTTTTCATGAGTTTGCTCATGGATACGTCGCAAAATTGCGAGGCGATAATACGGCTCAGATGATGGGTCGGCTGACGCTGAATCCAATGGCTCATATCGATTGGCTAGGCACTGTTATCCTTCCCATTCTCTCAATCGTTACTAATTTAAATATCTTTTTTGGTTGGGCCAAGCCAGTGCCTGTTAATGAAAGAAATTTAAAGAAGCCAAGAACGGACATGTTTTGGATCGCCTTGGCGGGACCTATGTCAAATGTGTTATTGGCGATCATCGGCGCGTTCATCGCCAGCGCTATTGCGGTTCGAATGCAAACTTCGGATATTCAGCAACCTATGGCCATGTTGCTGTCGCAGTTTATTTTAACAAATTTATTTTTAGCGATTTTTAATTTGATTCCAATTCATCCTTTAGATGGTGGAAAAGTATTGGCGCGATTTTTACCGACAGCATGGAATTACAAATTAGAACAAAATCAACAACAGTTAAGTTTTTTATTGCTGTTACTTTTTATTTCCGGGGCCTTGCGATTTTTAGTCTATCCGGTGTATTTTTCTTATCAGGTTCTGTTAAATTTCTTTGGAGCTTTTTTCCATGCCTAGTCCTCGAGTCATGAGTGGGATTCGGGTCACTGGTCCTTTGCATATCGGCAATTATTGGGGTGCTTTCCGGAACTGGCTTGTTTTGCAAAAAGATTTTGAATGTTATTTCGGTGTTATGGATTGGCATGGGATGACCACGGCTTATCGCAGTTCGCACGAAATAGCTTTGTGGACAAAAGAAATGTACGCCGAGCTTTTAGCTTGGGGTCTTGACCCTGTTAAAAATACGATCTTTGTGCAGAGTCAGGTCAAAGAGCACTTGGAGCTCTTTATGATTTTTGCTAACCTCACTCCTATGGGTTGGCTTGAGCGAGTCACAACATGGAAAGATGCGGAAGAAGAAGCTAAGCTCAATGACACTCATAATTTGGGACGGTTTGCTTATCCTGTTTTGCAAACGGCAGATATTGCCATTTATCAAGGAGAAAAAGTTCCCGTGGGACAAGATCAAGTGGCTCACCTGGAAATATCGCGTGAAATTGTTCGGCGATTCAATCACACCTACAAAGCCAAGTTGCCAGAACCAAAACCTTTATTGACTGAAGTTCCGCTTTTGCCAGGTTTGGATGGTCGAAAAATGTCAAAATCCTATGGTAATACCTTGCTGTTGACTGAGCCTGATGAAAAAACTTTGAAGAAAAAAGTAAATATGATGTTAACAGATCCGCAACGGGCGCGAAGAGAAAATCCTGGAAACCCCGAGATCTGCCCGGTCTTTACTTATCACAAATTGTATTCTTCAAGCGAAGATCAGGAATGGGCGGCCACAGGCTGTAGGACGGCTGGTATAGGCTGTGGTGACTGCAAAGCGAAATTGGCTTTGAATATCGAAAAATTAACCAGTGGCCCTCGTGAACAAAAAAAAGAATTACTTGCTGATCAAAAAAAATTAAGTGAGATCATGGAAATGGGTAATGAAAAGGCGCGTAAAGAAGCGCGTAAAACTCTTGAAATTGTTCGAACATGTATGAAATGGTGACAATATGAGTCTTCAGATCAGTTTGCCTAAATTCGAAGGACCGCTTGCACTTTTGCTGTATCTTATTCGCAAGGAAGAAATGGACATCATGGATATTAAAATCCATGAGATCACTTCGCAGTATCTTCAATATATAAAACTGATGAAAGAACTGGATCTGGAAGTCGCAGCTGAGTTCATTTTAATGGCTGCGACTTTGATTCAGATAAAAAGTCATATGTTGTTGCCTCAATACAACGAAAATGGCGAGATCGTCGACGTTGATGATCCTCGCAAAGAATTAGTGCAAAAACTTTTGGAATACCAAAAGTATCAAGAGGCTTCAAAATTACTTTATGAGAGGCCTTTGGTTGGACGTGATATCTGGCTGAGGGGCGTGCGTGAAAGCTTTGAGTCTCAAAAAGAGGAAGAAATCATCATCGAAGATAATGGTTTGTTTTCTTTAATTTCAGCCTATCGGATGATGCTGAAAACGGCACAGAAGCGCATTCATCAGGTGACGACGAAAGTTCAATCCGTTGCAAGTCGTATTTTAGAATTTAAGGACAAACTCATTCTGGGGCAAAAAATCAGCCTTCAGGACCTGGTGACGGACATGCAAAATCAAATGCGCCAAACCTTAATTACTTTTTTATCCTTGCTCGAGCTTGGCAAACTGGGATTTGTTTCTTTGTATCAAACAGAAGCTTATTCCACACTTTGGGTCGAAGCGCTTCGACCCATTGATTATGACGTTATTTCCCGGGTTGAAGAATACGAAACTGTAAATAACGAAAGTTTAGCACAAAGAATTTTTGACGAATCGGAAATATTATCGGCCGAAGAAACTGTCCAGCATTTGAATGAGGACCCGGATGATCTATTGACTGAAGATGTTAATTCTGTGGAGTCGATAGTCGCCGATGCTGATATGGCCACAGATGAAGAAATTGAGGCCGCAGAGCTAGAAATAAATTCAGGCGGATCAATAATTGAGGGGGAAGATGTCACGACGTAAAGAAACTCCAGATGAAGAAATCGAACTTGTCCAGCTGGATGAAGCCTTTGGGCTTGTTGTTCAGGCTGATGCGAGTGTTGTAACTGAGATTAATATCGAGGCCGATGTCGAAGGCACCGAACTTGAAAGTTTTGAATCGGTATCGATTGAAGATATTCTTTTTGTTGAACAAGAACGAGTTGAATCTATTGTTGAAAGTGTTCTTTTTGCCTCTGATCGGCCTGTGAGTTTAAGTTCACTTAAAGTTGCATTTAAAGGAACCAACGTTAAAACGGATCATATTCGTCGTGCTATCGAGCAATTATCAGTTGAGTATGCTGGTGCCAAACGGGGAGTGTGTTTAGAAGAAGTCACAGGCGGTTATCAGCTAAGAACAAAAATTGATAACATGGACTTCATTCGTCGAAATATTAAAGCACGAAGTTTTAGGTTATCTGGACCAGCGATGGAAGTTTTATCCATTGTTGCCTACAAACAACCGATTATTAAATCTGAAATCGACGTCATTCGCGGAGTTGAATCAGGACATTTGCTTCGCGCTTTAATGGAGCGTGGGATTGTTAATTTCGAAGGAAAAAGCGAATTGCCAGGACGGCCGATGCAATATGGAACAACTCGAAAGTTTTTAGAAATTTTCGGTCTCAGAAATTTAAAAGAGCTTCCAACTTTAAGTCAGATTGATGAACTATTGCCTGACGGAATCGGCGAAGAAGACGAAGTTGAAAAGCAAAAATTAAGTGATTTGACGTCCCAGCTTTCGCAAGAGGTGATTGTTGATAGTTATTCGCAAGGCGAGGACGAACTGACAAAAATTCAAGAACAACTGGAAGTGATTACTACTTCCAGCCGTTTTTTTGAAGAAGAAAAAGAGCGACAACGTCAAAAACGTGATTTCGAAAAAGCGCAGAATATTCGAGAAGCTTTGGCGCTTGGAGAAACAGTTGGAAACCGAGATCTGAATTGGTTAAAAAAATATGATGAAATTTTAGCGGCAGGTAAAACTGTGACTCTTCAAGAAGAAAAATTTGTCGAAGAAACATCGGTGGAAGTTGAATCTCTTTTTGAAAGTGAAACTCATGAAGAATTACCTAATCTAGCAACGGACGAAGAGCTGGAAGGACCCTGACAGGAGATTTCTTGGTGACCAAGGATGATGGGTCTAGAACAAGATATTTAATTAAAACTATTCTTAGTGTTTGGATAATTTATCATTTATTTTGCATTGTGTTTATGCCGAACTCGAGTTCCTATTTGCTTCGGTTGATGGGGGATAAGGTTCTTCCTTATGCCAATGTCCTGGGGCTCAACACAAGTTGGAATTTTTTTTCACCAGATCCTGCCCACATTATGTATTTTCAATATAATATTACAAAAAAAAATCAGGACCCAAATGAAGAAAGCCCGGACTTCTTTATTCCTCCCGAAAAGAACAAGGGTCCATTTGGCGTGTCCGAGCGCAGAATTATGTACGCAATGAGATTTGTGATTATTGATCAAAGGCGGGTGGATTCCTTACTTGGCCCTTGGATTTGTCGAATGCATCCCGAGGCCGCAAACATTCATGTCCAACATAAGATTGAGCCAATTCCTATGTTGGACAATGTAATTTTTGATCCCGAAAATGCGACTCAATCAGCACCGAGTTTAATCAAAATGGTAGACCGAGACTTTAACTGCCAAGATTTGGATGAGGTCAGCTTATGAAGTGTTCATTTTGGCAAAAATTTTGGTTTGATCCAGTTGATTTGACCGGTGTTGCACTGACTCGAATGGCACTGGGTTTAACTTTATTTGTAACTTATCTTTTTCGTTTTCAAAATATGAACTTGTTAACCTCGGAAGCTTTGCTTCCAAAGGAACAGGCTTTGTTGCTTTTTCCAGAGATGATGAGGCCTGCCTGGAGTTGGACTTTTTGGCCAGACTCTTGGTCCTTGGCGGTGCATGGCCTTTTTTGTTTAGGACTATTCCTTTGGGTTTTTGGGGTTGGCGGAAGGGCCTTAGGGGTTTTGTTGTGGATTGTTCACATGGGATTTTTACAAAGAAATTATGCGATTGTTTTTGGTGCCGATGTGATGGCGGGAATTTTCTTATTTTATCTTGTTTTGATTGAGACGCCTCCCCAGATGAAAAATTTTTCTTTTTTTAAAAAAAATAATTTATTTATAACCAACTTGCCCACTTCAGATTTTATCTCAACTGCTCTGTTGCGTTTATTACAAATTCAACTATCTGTGATTTATGCGTACACCGGCTTTGAAAAATTAAAAGGAGTGACCTGGTGGGATGGGACCGCTTTGTGGAGTATTTTTGCAAATCCCCAAATGGTGTGGATGGATTTAAGTTTTATTAAAAATATTTCTTGGATTTTGCCGGCGATGGCTTTTTTAACGATTGTTTTTGAAATTTATTTTCCGGCCGCAATGCTTTCAAAAAAAGTGAGATATTATTGGCTGGTCGCTGGGATTTTTTTTCATATTGGTATTGGATTTCTTATGTCTCTTTGGGCATTTTCTTTGGTCATATTATCTATTTATTTTGTATTTATAGACCCTCTCGATTTGAGACGTCTTATTCTCGAAATGAGACAAAAGTTGGCATTCAAATAAGAAAATCAAACTCTTTTCAAAGAATTCCGATAAACTAAAGAGCAGGGGGATCATTGGTTCATTCTATGAATAATCTTCGCTTAGGATTTATTTTATTATTGGTATTTTCTGGAATGATGCTTTCTTCCTGCAGCAGTTCTCGTGATAATTCCTTGCTGGGTGATATGAATTCGTCGGCGCGATGTCCAACAACAGGTTGTGCGGATGCGGCACCAAGCTCGGAAAAGGTTTATTTGCAAAGGGATAATAGCAACTCGATATTCCTAGGTGCTTTAGATAGCAGCTTAGAAATCAGTGGATCGTGCTCTTCCTCGACTTTTCCTGATAATAGAATTGAAGTTACCTCGGGCGGGAATTCAGTCAGTTTTTACGCAATTAATCTGGGGACCTCAGCTTTAGTTCCAAAATGTTCAATGGGAAGATTTTATATTTTTGTTGATGCCTGTAAGTTTAACTCGCTCTCGGGTTATAGTTTGCAAGTCAGTTTAAAACCTCTGGATCAAACTCAGCAGGTCGTTGATGCCGATGCCTCTTTTACGGTGAATTTTAGTCGTATCGCTGCACTCGATCCAAATGTTTGTCGTTAGCTCCGGCGCGGCAACCTTTTATTAAAAAATTATTGGGTCATCTCTGGAAGGTACAGCTCTTTAAAGGACAACTCTTTCAGGTAGCTCGCTTTTTTTAAGCGATCATCTAGTTTTAAATCCAGTCTTTTAAGACCAGATCCTGCCGGAAGTTCGGCATAAATCGAATCAAAATCAGCGTCGCTAATCAGAGCTTTGATTAAGGCTAAGCTGGTGGTTCGTTGGGGACTGTTGTTGGGGACGGCCAGCGAGAATATTTCAAGTGGCTTTTTATTATCAATAGCATGATAAAAAACGGATTTTAGTTCTTTCTTTGCATGTAAAGAAATTTCCACAACTTCATTATCAGCTAGAGTTTTAAATTTATTTTCCAAAGTCAGCGTGGCTTTTGTTTTTACTTTAATTTTTGGATAATTCCATGGTTCTTGATGTGATCGAAGTTGGTTCAACTCGGGATCAGAGTAAATGTAAATAGAACTTATTTTTGTACCTTCAAGTAATTTTTGAAGATTTTCATTTTTGTATATTTCTGCAAATGCAAATTCGAATATGGTCCAAAACAGTGGGACCTCATAGATTTTTTCTTTGTTGGTTTGCCTTAATTCAGGTGCAATTTCCGAATCAAGTAAGGACGTTATTGATGTGATGGTGCGAAGTCGTCCTTCCCGCACAAGTGGAGGAATCCAATAGGAAGGAAGAAATAAAAGATGAGCTCCGGGATTGAGAACTGTTTTTAAACGAGCTTCTTGCCAGTTGCTCACTTCATCAATTTGAATTTGAGTGTGGGTTTTTTCTTCAAGAAGCTGAATGATGGCTGGATTGAAAAGGGCTTTCTCGAAAACAACGATACGTACTTTTTCTGGCTCTGAAAAAGCAAATTGCAGTCGAAAATCGGGTAAGTTCCCATGAAGGTATCCAGCTCCAAAGCACAGCAATAAAAAGAGAAGCCAAAAACTAAACTCTTTCCAACGCATCAGAAAATTTCATCGAAAGCCACTTGCCCAGAGACTCCTGTTTGATAGGCCGAGACTCTTCTTTCAAAGAAATTAGCCAGTTCTTGCATGTCCTGAAGTTCCATAAATGGAAATGGATTTTTTACTCGATATCGTGGAGCAATATTTAAAGCTTCTAAACGTTGATCGGCAACAAATTCTAAATATTGGCGCATGTCCTTGATTGAAAGGCCGGCAATGCCATGCTCAAGAATGTCTTGAGCAAAACCCATTTCGCAATCAATAGCATCTTCCATCATTTGCACGACCATCTCACTCATTTGTTCATTCATTAAGGCTGGTTCTTCTTTTCTGGCGGTGTGGATCACTTCATTAGCAAAAGCGATGTGCATACTTTCGTCTCTAAAAACCCAATTGGTTCCCGTGGCAAGTCCAGCTAACAAACCTTTAGATCGAAGAAAGTACACGTAAGCAAAAGCAGCAAAAAAGAACAGCCCTTCAATGCAAGACGCAAAACAAGTCATGTTCATTAAAAATCGGCGGCGATCTTCGATGGTTTTTAAAGTTTTTAAGTTATGAATTGAATCCATCCACTTAAAACAAAATTGAGCTTTCTTTTTAATTGAAGGAATTTTGTCGATTGCAGAAAAAGCCAAAGCTCGCTCTTCAGGATTAGGAATATAGGTATCTAAAAGCGTTAAGTAGAATTGAACGTGCAAAGCCTCTTCGTAAAGCTGGCGACTCAAATAAAGTCTTCCTTCCGGAGAATTAACATGAGTGTATAAATTCACTACAAGATTATTTCCGACAATGGAATCTCCGGTAGCAAAAAATGCGACCAGCCGATTGATCAAATGCTTTTCAGATTTGCTCATTTTCGAATTTAAATCGACAAGATCTGTCGAGAAATCAACTTCATCAACGGTCCAAGTATTTTTGATCCCATTTTTGTACATTTCAAAAAAGAGAGGGTATTTCATCGGACGTAAATTTAAATCAAATCCAGGATCTAACAACATAACAAAAACCTCCGTGTGTTGTGATTATTGACAGGCTTCGCAAGCTTCTGGATTGTCTAGGCTGCAAGCGATAATTTCAGATTCAGAGTAAGTTTTCTTTTCAGCCAAAGCATTCATGGATTCTGCGTTTGAACTTTCAAGAGCAGATCCAGAACTCATCATTTTGATGGTCGTTTTTGCAATGCTTGTCGCAGGACGTGAACGCAGATAGTAGGTTGTTTTTAAACCTTTTTTCCAGGCGTACATGTACATGCTTGAAAGTTTTCCAATGGTAGGACTTTCCATAAAAAGATTTAAACTTTGGCTTTGATCAATATAGGAAGCTCTTTCTGCTCCGAGGTCGATCAGCGATTTCATTGGGACTTCCCAAACCGTACGATAAAGATCTCTCAAGGTCGGGGGGATTTCCGCGATGTCTTGAATCGAACCTTCCTTAGCTTTAATTTGGTTTCTTAAATTTTCATTCCAAAGCGATAAAGCCTTAAGATCTGAAACTAAGTAGCGATTGATTTGCAAAAATTCGCCGGATAAGGTTTCTCGTTTAAAAAGATTGCTGATTTGCGGTTCGGTGGCTTCATAACAACCTACGATCGAGGCGATTGTTGCTGTGGGTGCAATCGCAATCAGCAGTGAGTTTCTTAAGCCGTGCTTTTGAATTTTTTCTTTGAGGTTCGTCCAGCGAACGGAATCAGATGGAGTTATCCCCCAAAGATCAAATTGTAAAACACCTTGGGCTGCTTTGGTGTCCGCAAAGGCGGCGTGGGGACCTTGTTTTTCGGCGAGCTCGCAAGAAGTTGCTAAAGCATTATAGTAGATTTCTTCTTGAATTTTTGTCGATAACTGCCGAGCCTCAGCACTGTCGAAAGGCAATTTCAGTTGGAAAAAAGCATCTTGCAATCCCATAAGTCCTAAACCCACGGGGCGCCATTTATGATTCGAGCTTTCGGCTTGAGGGATTGGATAAAAATTGATGTCGACCACACGGTCTAGATATTTCACTGCCGTTTTCACACTGCGGGCAAGCTTATCAAAATCAAATCGGCCATCAATGATATGGCGTGAAAGATTAACGGAACCCAGATTGCAAACAGCCGTTTCGTTATTGGAAGTGACTTCTAATATTTCTGTACAAAGATTGGAAAGATGAATGGTGTTTTCTGGCTTTCCTGTTTGATTTGATTTTAAATTGGAAGCGTCCTTCCAAGTCATCCAGCCATTTCCTGTTTGCGCCAGGCTTTTCATCATCCGCATATAAAGTTCACGAGCTTTAATTTGCTTGAAATAAAGTTTTTGAGACTCGGCTTCAAGATAAGCTTTTTCAAACTCGGGGCCGTAAATATCAGTAAAATTGGGCACAACTCGAGGATCAAAAAGTGACCAAAGAGCATCTTCCTCGACCCGTTTCATAAATAAATCAGGAACCCAGTTTGCAAAATTCAAATTATGAGTTCTTTTAGCTTCGTCACCGGTGTTGTCACGCATTTCCAAAAATTCTTCGATGTCAGCGTGCCAGGTCTCGAGATAAACGCAGGCCGCGCCTTTTCGTTTGCCTCCTTGATTTACTGCAGCCACAGAGCTGTCCAAAGTTTTTAGCCAAGGAATAATGCCATTGGAATGACCGTTCGTGCCTTTGATTAAGGAGCCGCGTGAGCGAACGCGGTGATAAGCCACGCCGATGCCGCCAGCAAATTTTGATAATAAGGCAATGTCGGTGTATTTATTATAAATGGATTGCAGATCATCAAGCGGGGAATCCAGTAAGTAGCAAGAACTCATCTGTGGGCGAAGTGTGCCTGAGTTAAACAAGGTTGGTGTTGATGGCATGTAATCATGGGAAGAAATCAAACGGTAAAATTCGATAGCTTCTTCTGGAGATTTCGAGAGCCCACAAGCCACGCGCATAAAAAAGTATTGAGGGGTTTCGAAAACTTGGCGAGATTGAGGATTTTTTAAAAGATAACGATCATAAACAGTGCGAAGACCGAAGTATTCAAAACGATCGGTGCGAAAAGGTTCAATAGCAGCACAAAGGGTCGCTTTGTTAGCCATGACAAATTTATATAAGCTTTCAGCCATCAACCCCGCATTGAAACCGTAGTTGACAGCATCAGCAAAAGATTGAATTTTTTGCGAGCGAACTTCCTCGTCAATATAAGTCGCAAGAAGTCGGGAAGCTAGCCGAGAATATTCCGGTTCCTCGCTAATCAATAAAGAAGCCGTTTGAATACAAAGATTATCAAGTTCATTGGTAGAGGCGCCGTCATACAAGCCGCTGATGGCTTTGGTAGCCACGCGCAAAGGATCAATCTGGGAAAGACCCTGGCAGCATCGTGTAACGCGTTCTACGATCTTGGTTACATCAACGGGCTCTAGGCTGCCATCTCGTTTTTTTACTCTCATTACGTGAGGCACGCCGTCGGCATAGCTATTCATCTCGGTTTGCATTTTTATTTCCCCTCATTTGGCATTCTCTCAGTCATTGAAAGAATGAATCCCAAAAGGCCCCCTCAGACTTTTTGGTTAATCGAAAAAGCCTTTCAGCTTTTAGGATGGACAGTTTCTTTTCATCTTCTATCGAAAGTCCAGTTTCGTCAGATGATGTTATTTTTAATTTGCCTAACTCTTTATTTTCTCTTTTTGGAGTCTAGGCGGGCAGGCTTTCCTCTGGAGTACAAAATTTAACTCTATTTGACTCTAAAGGTCGACTATACCTAGTAGGCATGCTTAGGCAAAACCAACTATATAGAGACCCTGCTTGAGTTAAAGCTTGCGGAGGAATTTTTTTCCGGTCAAGTGTGATTCAATATTTTTTTTCACTTTTTTTCGATGCTGCTGATCAAATAGGCATAAAAAACCAGACTCTTGACAATTCTGTCTTGCATTTAGTTTTTGCAGTCGAGCTTATTTTTACAGCAAGACTTAAGTCAATAAACTGAAACCTTAATCAGCCAAGCCATCGCTGGCTTGGAAAAAAAGCAATTTCTGAAAAAATCTTAAATATGTAAAAAACTGTAAGCTGGAATTAAAAAAGTTTATCTAGTGAAAACTGTTTGCTCTGAAAGCTTTTTTTATCGCGCAAATAATCCACCAATTTTTGATGAGTTCCCATTTTGTCTGCAGTCCATTTGGGTGCGACAAGTTCTTCCCAGCGTGGAGCAAACGCGGCCAAGCGATGAAGAGCGATTCCAGGTCGTAAGTTTTCGATAAAAAGTTGCACGCGTTCTGCGTAAGGAACAAATTCGATCGGCGTGAATTTTCCTTGGTGAAATAATTCTTCAAGGGGAGTTTGAGTGAGGACATGAAGGTTGTGCAATTTGACATTGGTGATGGGTAAATCATTCACAATGCGAGCTGTTTGCAAAATATGTTCGTCTGTTTCGCCGGGAGAACCAAAAATTAAATGAATGCCGAGATCAACATTGGTTGAATTTGAAATTTTGCGAATGGCATCCAAAGAATCCTGAGAAGTGTGCCCACGACGCATAAATTCAAGCTGATCATCAAAAAAACTTTGCACACCTAACTCGACAGCAACAAATGATTTTTGATGGTATTCCTGCCAAAGTTCAAGCACAGCTGGGGAAAGGCAATCGGGACGTGTACCGACGACAAAACCAAGAACATCAGCAAAAGAAAGGGCGGTATCGAAATTGGCCCTCAGTGCAGAAATTTTAGTAAAAGTATTGGTGTAGGCTTGAAAATAAACCAAAAACTTGTTTGCTTTGTATTTTTTTTGAATTTGTGTGCGATATTTTTCAATTTGTTCTTTGAGGTTCATCAAAGCCGATTCCGAGTTTGCAGCAGAACCCCACACATCGCAAAAAACACAGGTCTGCATGCCCTTCAGTCCGCGACGGTTAGGACAATCATCCACAACGCTGACAGGAATCTTGTAAACCTTTTGGCCAAATAGCTTCTGGTAATGTCCAGCTATGGTATGGTAGGGAAGACCGGGCCAACCTTTTTCCATGGTGTTAAACTCCTCAGAGGTCATGTGCGATGAATAGAGTGCAAAGTCAATTCTCTCTTTGGAAAGAAATCGGATTTTCCGTCGAAGAAACCCAAGATGGTAGCCCAACGCTCAGACTTTTACCGCTCAGTCAGTCCACGGAAGAGCGGCCCGAGTCCATGCATCATTCCGGAGGGGCTTACAGCGAAAGTGTTTACATTTACGGGGAAATTATTAATGAGGCCATGAGAAAATTAAGTCCACAAAAACAGCCCGTAGGTGTTTTGAGCTTGGGTTTGGGACTTGGATACAATGAACTTTTAGTGGCGGCGACAAGCATTCAAAATGGCATCGAAAAAAACTTTCGATTGCAAAGTTACGAGATCGTCCCTGAATTAATTTCAAGTTTTTTATCCTTCTGTCGCGGTGAAATATTAGCGTTAGAGGTGAAAGAGACCTACCAGAAGATGATGACATTTTATGAAAAAAACTTTCGATTAGCACCCTCGGAAATTTTAAAATGCCTTGTTCAGGCTTGGGATGAGGGGCGCTGGAAAATTGACAGGGATTTCTCGGTGATTTCGGAAAAAGAATCTTGTCATGTTTTGCTTTATGACGCTTTCAGTGGAAAAACGAATCAAAGTTTATGGACTGAAGAGTTTTTAACCCGGAAGCTGATGGTGTGCTCAGCTCCGGATGCTTTATTTGGAACCTACGCCTGTCGTGCTTCTCTGAAACAAGCTTTGAAGAATTGCAATTATGAAATTCATATTAGAGATGGTTTTTTGGGAAAACGTAATTCAACCCAGGCCCGGCGGGGAGTTTTTAAAGTAGTTCAGGCAAATGAGAGCACGACCTAATAGGCTTCTTCAAATTTTTTTACGTACTCGACAATGGTATTCAAGGACTCTGCGGGCAAACTGCCAAACTCAATGCCAATGTAGCCATCTTCCCGAGCATAGGTGACGTTACAGTCGCAGTGAATTGTATTGTTGAGATTTATGCTTGTTATGACTCCTTTGAAGTTAGCACCCAATTTTAATGATTTTGCGGCGCTTAAGCCCACACCACCCTGGCTAATCGAGATAACACGAAAGGATTGAGTTCCCTTATCGTCAAGTTCTGCTTCCAGCAAACCCATGATCGGTACGCGAGAGTGTTTTCTTCTCGAAATTCCTAAATCATCAGAGACTGAAGGAAGCAAAAAAATGCTCTTCCAATCTTCAAATGACTCAGACCATATTTGGAGATCTTCATAATCCTTAACTTTTTTAAGAGAAAAGATCATTTCTTGATAACCCATAGGGCCCGTTATAGTTTCATCACTGAATTTGTATTTCCATTGATAATTTTCTGATACAACTTGCGGTTGGGGTTGGTTTTTATAGTCTTGCCATTCCGTATCGGTAAGCCATTCTGTCATTCCTTTTCCCCAAATTAAGCATTTGGGAGCAGCATTAAGTTCTATTTCCGCTTGGAGCTTTTCAAAGGGACCAGTGATCTGATCGCCTTTCATGATAAACCAAATTTTTTCATTCATAGGAATATTTAAAAGCAGGGACTAAAAGCGGTCAAATAAAATTCAGCGAACAAACTTTTCCAGAGCTTCAAGGTCCTGGTCTTCGACTCGTGGGGTGGCATGATGATGGTGTGAAAGGGCTCGTTGAGCGCGATCCAACAAATTGCTATCCGAAAGTTTGGCAGTCAGTTTGCTTAGACTTTTCACAGCTTGTTGTTTGTCCTCGCGGTTTTGCAAACCTTCGATGGCTTGGGCGCGAGTAATAATCTCGAAAGCAGAATTTGAATTTTGGCCAACATCCTTTTCAAACGGGGAAAGCGCGATTTCTTCAAGAAGATGGGCCGAAATGGGATGTTGTGAAAGACTTAACATGTAAATAGCTAACATCCGATCGTCACCATATTGATTTGGATCCAAAGCTTTAGATTTAAGTTCCTTTAGCTCAGCTTCATTTAAAGTGCCGGCTTGGTTCTTTAACTTCGCTTCGGTTTGGTCAGGGTGTTCATCCAATTGTCCAATCTCATCAACTTCAGTTTCAAATGATTGAAGGAGATTCGGGGAAGAGGAATCCTTTTGACGAGGATCTTGATTTTTAGCCGGCGGATTCTCGGTGGGCTTTTTTTGAGTAAGAAAAGATGAAGCAGAGCCCTCGGGGCTAGTTGAAAAAGCATTCCGAGAGCTGAAATCACGCAGTTGGTAAACCGCGAGAACAATTAAAATAAAAATGAATCCTAAAACCTTTCGATTTTTCATAACTAGGGAGTGACCTCGAATCCATCATAAAGAGGAACAGAAACAAGATTTGAATAGTTTGCGGCAGGGAAGCGACTCAATTCGATGTTTCCTGAGGCTAATTTTTCATAAATTTTCCCATCATTTTTTAGGATGAAGAGATGGTTATCCACTTTCGCGATGTTGATGTATTCCGGGTTCCATTTAAAGTCGAGCGGCGCGGATAATTTTTTTGTCGAGATATCGTATTTGTAAATGTCCATATTGGAATCGATAAGGAAGTAACCTTGAGCTCCGGTCTCGACCGTAGTTACACTCCGATGAGGAGTAAAATTGACGTCCACTTCGGGGTTCCATTCGCCAAGTGGAAAATTAAAAGAAACCAGTTTGTTAGCTTCAGTAAGACCAACAACATATCTTTTTTGGTTGGTATCAAACTCTTCGAAATCTTTAATTTGTTTATCTAAACTTAAAAGAAGTTTAAAATACGAATAGGTATCAAGGATTAGAGGTGGAAGTCCGGTTTTTCCATACATCTCTATGGAATAAGCTTGTGGTCCGGTAAAAATCGCTGCGCCATAAGATGTGCGCTTAAGAGTTCCTTTCGCGTTTGGAACTTCTCGTTGGATCACGTTCTGTTTATCAAAAAGAACTCCTTGGTTGGAGCTATTGATGGCTAAAAGAGCCTCACGGGTCTGAATGGGCGAAGTGTTAAAAACAAAATTACTGCGAGCCACAGCCATCAAACGGGCCATTGCTTTAAAGACTGGGTGAAAGTTTTGTCCTAATACAGAAACTCGGGCGTAATATTCCATTTCAACCGCATGGGAGCCGCCGTAGGCGTAATCTTCATCACAACCAGCGGAATTCGTGTTCATGTAAGGGCCATGTTTGCAGCGGGTATGAGCATAATTTGCGGTGTGTCTGGCTTCATGCAAGACAGTTCCAACGCGACCAAGAGTTGATAATTTAGTCCACCCATCTTGCATGGTGAAATGACCACTGCGATTGTAGGCCGTGGCTGCAGGAATATCGTTACCGCGATTCATTCCTCGAGTCATCGATTTCATCCAATCGTAATATCGATCCGAAGCAATAAAATTTCGAATGAATAAATTAGACCCAGTATTCGTGAAACGACCATTTTTAATAATGGTTAAATCATTGAATAACTTTTTAATATCTTTTTTCTCATTGCACAGCTCGAGGCCGCCAAATGAAGACACATTGACTTTAAAGTCAGCGATCATTTGGTTGGCTTCCGCGGCATTCGTACAGGCAAATTGATTATCAATGTACGGTAATTCCTGTGCTTGCGAGCTTATCGCGCTGTAAGACATAGCAAAAAATATAAAAATAAATTTCATGTGAGCCCCCTCAACTCAAAACGATAGTCGAGGTCAGAAAAATGTAAAGCAGAGATTATGACGCGATCCTAAATCTAGGATTAATTTTGTGAAGTGAGTTCATGACATTAGTGTTAGACTTTCTTAAAGTTAAGTCAGCAACTTGGAGTATTTCATCAATACGAAAACATCGGACCAATTAAATCAAGACTCGCATCGAAATTTTTTATGGTTATCCTTAAGTGCGCTGGGCGTTGTTTTTGGAGATATCGGAACAAGTCCTCTGTACGCATTAAGGGAATGTTTTGCTCATGAACACGGCGTTGCGGTTTCGCCAGAAAATATTTTTGGAGTACTTTCTTTAATTTTTTGGACTCTCATTCTCGTCATCTGTATTAAATATATGATCTTTGTTCTTCGAGCCGATAATAAAGGTGAAGGTGGAATTCTTTCGTTAATGGCGCTGGCGGTAAGAAGTGGAACGGGCAATCAATCAACAAAAGGAAAATTGTTGATGTTAACCCTGGGCCTTTTTGGAGCGGCCTTGCTTTACGGTGATGGAGTTATAACTCCGGCGATCTCGGTTCTTTCTGCAGTTGAAGGTTTAAAATTCATTACACCTGCTTTTGAACCCTATGTTGTTCCTTTAACAATATTTATTATGAATGCTATTTTTCTTGTTCAAAGATTTGGGACGGCTCGTATTGGTGGTGTCTTTGGGCCAATAATTATGATTTGGTTTATTGCTATTGGGGCATTGGGAATTCATGGGATTATGCTGAATCCCGAAGTTTTGTATGCTCTTTCTCCAATTTATGCGATTCAATTTTTTATCGATAATCAGTTTAATGCTTTTTTAGTCCTTGGCAGTGTTTTCCTGGTTGTGACGGGTGGTGAGGCGCTTTACGCTGACATGGGACACTTTGGCCGACGGCCTATTCGGTGGAGTTGGTTTGTTGTTGCACTTCCAGGGCTAGTCCTAAATTATTTTGGCCAAGGCGCGATGCTGTTGAACAATCCCGAAGCCATTACCAATCCATTTTATTTATTAGCACCAAAATGGGCTTTGGTTCCATTAGTGCTCTTATCGACGGCCGCCACAGTGATTGCTTCCCAAGCATTGATTACCGGAATATTTTCGATCACGCGTCAGGCGATACAACTGGGTTTTTGGCCGCGCTTAACAATTGTGCATACTTCAAGATCCGAAATAGGACAAATCTATATTCCATTTGTAAATTGGGCTTTATTCGCGGGTGTGATTTGGCTCGTTTTGACATTCAAGAATTCCAGCAATCTGGCCTCGGCCTACGGAATTGCGGTTACCGGAACTATGGTGATCACAACGCTTTTGGCTTATGTAGTCTGCCGAAATAAATGGAATTGGAGTTTCAGTCGAGCCATTTTTATTTTTGGTGGATTTTTTATTATTGATATGGCTTTTTTCGGCGCTAACATTTTAAAAATACAAGATGGCGGATGGGTTCCCCTTCTTATGGGTACAATTATTTATTTGTTGATGACCACTTGGCAAAAAGGTCGGAAGGTTCTTTATAAAAAACTTAAAGAGAGGTCCATTTCGATTGAAACTTTTTGCCAAAGACTTTTGCAAAAACCGCCGCTACGAATTTCCGGTACAGCTATCTATATGGCTGGTGATCCGTGGGGAGTTCCAGTGCCACTTTTGCATAACATCAAACACAATAAGGTTTTGCACGAACGCATCGCTATTCTGACTATTATGACTAAAGAAGTTCCCTCGATCTCGAAATTAGCAAGAGTCGATATTCAAGAAATTATTCCCAATTTTTATCGTATCTTAGTTTATTACGGATTTATGGAAACACCGAAGATGAAACATATTCTTGAAGCTTGCCGCCAAAAGAATATTCATTTTAATGTAAATGAAACAACTTTTGTACTTGGTCGAGAAACGATTTTGCCAAGTAATGATCCTTCAATGTCGCTTTGGCAGGAAAGTTTATTTGCTTTTATGTCGCGAAATGCGCAAAGACCAACCGCCTTTTTTAAAATTCCGCCGAATCAAGTGATTGAAGTGGGAATTCAGATTGAAGTTTAATCTTCGGTAAATAAGGCTAAAATTTCTTGGCGTTGTTTCATTCCATCCTGAAAACCCAGATCAATCAGCTCAGTGCAAAAATCAGGATCAAACAACAAGTAGCTGATAATCTCGTGGGCTTCTTCGAGCGTTCCTAGGCCTTTGATCAAATAACGAATCATTCTTGGCAAACGATGGGCTTTTGCCGATGCTAATTCTCCGATGTCGATCGAAGGCGAAATCCAGGCGTAGTCTATAGCCTTGTAATTGATTGTTGTCCGGTGTTCTGCAGGTACGCCGTGAATGAAATCATTCACTCGCGCGAGGCGCTCGATATCCAGATCAACGCCATCAAGAAGAACAGCGTTCAGGAGGATATTAAGGACCCTGGCTACGCTAGGCGCTCGGGTAAGCGCATTGCCTCGCTCGGTGGCATTGACGTTTTGGCAGCGAACTCCGATAACAATCAGTTTTTGCGCGCCCAAATAAATACTTGGTCCGCAGGGGTGAGTGTTCCGGACGCAACCGTCGCCAAAAAATCGGGTGTCGACTTTGACAGGTGGAAACAGCAATGGAATTGCCGAGGAAGCCATAATGTGTTCAGTGGTGATTGTCGCGGGCTCCGAATAGCGTCGGGCTTTTTTCCAGCCCTTTTCCATTTTCGACTGAACAAAAGTAACAGCGGTAGAATCTCGGTAATCAATAGCGGTAAGGGCCAAGGCTTTTAAATGCCCTTCATCAAGGTTTCTTTGAATTTGATCAAAGGCGATGTTGTTGCTCAATAAAGACCTTAAAGGAGTGGTGTCGAGAAGTGAACGACCCGGGCTTGAGCCCGACAGCCCCCCCAATGATAACTCGCTCATCCATTTAAAACCAAGTTTTCCAATGTGCAAAGCATCGGTGAAAAAAACTTGATTAGCGGTGATCTTACTCCAAAGGTCAGAAAGTTTTTTTGCAGCTAGATGAAAATCTTGGGCATTGGCGGCAAGCATGGTCGCATTAATGGCTCCAGCGCTGACACCAGAAATAATATCAACAGACCTGTCGATTTTTTCTTCGATTAAAATCTGTGAGATGGCGTTAAGCACGCCGACTTGGTATGCGCCACGAGCTCCACCGCCTGAAAGTACAAGTCCAATTTGTGCTTTTGATGTTTTCAGCTTTGACCTCAGTTCATTGCTCCTGCAGAATATTCTAAAAGGAGAACTAGTGAAAGCTCAAATTATTTTTCCAGCATTTTATATTTTTATGGTTAGTCTTCTCGTTATTTCCTGCGTTCAGGAACAAAAAAAAACGGATGCGGGGGTGATAGTCGCTGCTGATGTCCCGGGAGGGGCCAGTTGGAAAAATCAAATGCAGTCGCTGGAATCGGCCTTGAATGAACTTTACCCTTTGGCTTTTGATTCATCCCAGTTTCATAATCCCGCAAATGAAAAGAAAATCGAAGCGAATTTAAAAATCATTCGTGATTTGGCACGAGACGTAAACCACAGCCCGATGGCGCAAATTTCAGATCCAAGTTTGCAATTTATCTCGATTGATTTCAAAGAACAGATGGATATGACGTGGTCTAGTTTTGTCGATAAAAAGAAAGAATTTGCTCGTTTCAACGTTCTTCATCTGTCTTCTTATTGTATTGAATGTCACACCCGTAATTCTTATGGACCTTCTTTTGGATCTGAAAAGTTATCACAGAAGTTGCAAACCTTAAGCGTACTTGAAAGAGCAGAATATCTAACGGCAGTTAGAAATTTTGATAAAGCCCTCGATTTATACAACGAGTATTTCAAGAACTCGAATAACTCATATAATGATTTTTTAAAAGCCGAGAAAGCCGCCCAATCCGCAATGGCGATCACAGTTCGTTTTCAAAAAAGCCAAGACCATACAGAAAAGTTTATCAAATCCATGCAATCTGCCAGAAACTTGCCACTTTACTTGAAGAGATCTTTAGATCTTTGGTTAGCGGATGTTAAAGCTTGGCAGAAGGAAAAAAAGACAAATTTGTCAGTTACGACGATTCGAAAAAGACTGGATCAGGCCAATGTTCGACGCTTTGAAGGCGGAAGCTTAGCGGGTCAAGTTTTGGTCCTGCGAAGTCTTAGCGATTTGCATGATTTGCTTTTAAAGCCACTTAAAAAAGATGAACTTAGTGAAATTATGTATCTACTTGGTTTGGCCTACTCAGAAACCGAGAGCAGTTTGTTTTTAAATCTGGATGAAAAGTATTTTGAAACTTGCATCCGGCGCAATCCCAAAAACCCGTGGGCCAAAAAATGCTTCGAAAAACTTGAAGAAAGTTTAGCTTTGGACTATTCAGGCAGCGCTGGGGTCTTTATTCCAGTTGAAGTAAAAAACCGACTGGAAGAGTTAAGAAAATTAGGGGATTTTTAGGAGACAACCTAGTTCGTAAAGGTGCGGCGGCAAGAGCCAGAGCTTAAAGGTTGTTGCTGTAAAATATTTTGTATCGCCGGTGCGTGAACATCGATATATGTTTGGATGATCTCTCTTAAAAAGTCTTTTTGTTGGTTAGGTAAGTTGGCCTTGACGTTATGAATTTGATTTTCAGGGTATTTGACTGGCTTTCCATTTTTACTCAATCGGTCCATTTTAGCTAATTTTTCTTTAAGGACAGGGATCAATTCCTGCGGATCGGCACTTATTTTTTTAATAATATTTTGATTGAGCAGGATCCATTCCTGATAGGATAAATAATATTCACCTTGTTCGGTGATACCGTACATTCCGAAATAAACAAGATCCCCCTTTTTGGCTTTCTTAATATCAACATCTCTGGTGGCTTGAGTCGGAAGGGCTTCTATATTAGAAACAGATTTTATTTTTTTTGGATCCAAGTCAAAACGCATAAGGACCTCGCCTCGTCCATAAATTTCTTTTGGGCTGCTCGCTATTCCTGTCATTGGATCTGTCCAGAAAAATCGAGCAGGAATATTTGCAAGATCGGGGTTAGTTTTAGCGACGTGGTACTTTGGATCAATGGGGCGAAGGATGGCATTTCCCTTCGCAAAGTCCTCTAATATGCCTCTAAAGCGTTCTAATGAAACCCAAGTATACAAAGTTGTGGGGATTTTAATTTCAGTTGTATCTAATGGCTCAATTGCTTGCGAATAGGAATTTGAGCCATAGAGGGTAAAAAATAAATAGGATATAAAAAATAAAGTTTTCATCGGCTTGATTCCTTTTCTCTTCAAAGTGCGACAATTATGCCAATGGTGACGGTGATTTAAACTCCATAGGCAGTCTCTCTCTGAACACAGCTTGTTCACAAGCAACGCAAAATTGTCACTTTTGGGTATTTCTCAAAACAACACACTTTTTAAAAAATCTCATTGTGAGATTAGCTTTTGATCACGGCAACTTAGCTTGGGCCAAAAAGGTCGGATTTGGCGCAAATCTTGGACTTGTTAGAAGTAAGCAATTCGGAGGATTTATGAAAGTGTTTATGTTCATACAAATATTAGTTTTAATAAGCAGCCAAGCCTTTGCCGCTAAGTACATGATGGTTACGCCCCAAGAGTTAGGAATTGAAATTCCTGACCACGCCATCGTATGGAACGCGAAAGCGAAAAGCTCGGAAAAATCCAAAGGTTTTTTGATCTGTGAAGACGAAGAAAAACCCCGCTTAAGATCGGCTCATGGTGCTTTTAAATTTGTCAGTGTTGAAGCCTGTGAAAAAGTTCAAATGATGCTCAGATTGGCTTCGCCACAGTGCCCGTTGCAAATGAATGTCGACAGTAAGACGGAAAGAGTGCGCTCTTACCATCTTGAGTGCGATAAATTAAAATTATAACTTAGGGCCTGTCCTTGATTCCGGCTGTTGACATTTCCAGGCGATATTGCAAAAGTTATTTTCTTCATGTTGCAAACAATTTTAGAATATTTTCTTCACTTAGATGTCCACCTCGCCGAGCTCACGCTCGCTTATGGGCCTTGGATCTATTTAATTCTTTTCCTCATCATTTTTTGTGAAACAGGTCTTATCTTTATGCCCTTTTTACCTGGAGACTCCTTGCTCTTCGCTGTAGGCGCTTTGGCAAGCATTCCTAGCTCTGGCATAGATGTGATGACAGTCTGGTGCTTGCTGGTCTTTGCTGCGGTGTTAGGCGACAATGTCAATTATCAGGTAGGGCAGGCGGTGGGTCCTAAAATATTTACAAGGCCAAAATCACTTCTTTTCAATCCAAAGCACTTGGTCAGCACCCAACGATTTTACGTGGACTACGGAGCTCGAGCAGTTATCTTTGCCCGCTTTATGCCGATCTTTCGAACTTTTGCCCCTTTTGTAGCTGGAGTCGCCCGCATGCCACTTAAGAAGTACATTTTGTTCAGTTGTCTTGGATCTCTTTTATGGATGTCCAGCTTTATTGGTGCAGGGTTTTTCTTTGGTAATATTCCTAAAATTAAGAGTAATTTCCACTATGTTATTGTCGCTGTTATCCTTGTGTCGTTTTTGCCGCTGCTAATAGCGGCAATAAGAAAGCCTTCCCAGTCCCCATCTTAGGGAATTTTATCTAAGCTTCCCACTTATCTATTGAAAAACCTCCTATTTGATGGAATAACCACGCGGTCTCGTACGAGGACTTTAACTCAGCGAAATTCTTACAAACTTTAAGGAGAAAAAATGGGAAAGATGAACTTAGTCATTATCGGGGCCGTTCTGGGATTATCTAGTTTTGCTATGGCGCAAACAGAATCAGAACAACAGTCGAATCAATCAACTGTTAAACAATCAGAAGTGAAGCCTGCAAATTCAGATCTGAAAGATACTGACGAGGAAATCACCAATAAAAAGTTACGCGCTCAGCTGGGTTCAAAATCAAAATGGAGTATCCGCACAGCTATGGCTTACCAAGGTGGCTCGATAGAAAAACCATTAGATGAGAAAAGACCAAATTATCGTTCTTCTACTGGAACTCGAAGTGATGTTTATTCTTATATGAATGTTGCTGCGAAATATCGCATGACTGATCGAACAAGTTTAAATCTTGGAACTGGTATCACGGTTATGAAACCATTTCATCGCACCTCTAATGAAGCAACTTCTAAGAGTGAAAACTTTAACATTTCAAATCCTTACCTTGAAGGTAACTTCGCTTATAAAGTTGGCGATTTGCAAATGGTTTCCAGTGCCAGCGTGACTGGTTACACAGAATCATTCGATGTTGATGTTCGTAAAGGAACTGGTAGCCTTGGCGTTGATCAAACTGTGATTCTAGATTCTGGCCGACTTTCAGGTGGGATATCTGTTGCGATATCTCGTGAGGGCTATGCTGATTCTAAAGAAACTTTTTTTAATCCTTATTCAAACAAAGTTGAAGATAAAACAGAATACTCATTGGGCATTTATCCTTTCGCAGAATATGGATTCACCGATAAACTTTCTTTCCGAACTGTCTTTGGATATTTCAACTATGAAAAGACATTAGCAGCTTCTTCATTTAGCGAAGCAACCCCATATCAATCGATGGGAATCGGAATCAGCGTAACACGTGATTTCTATTTATATCCAAACGTACAATTTGTTCCAAATGATGTTCGTGCAGAGCGAACAAACGTTGGTCTTTCAGCTAATATCAATCTGTTGTAAGTTAAGGGGGCTTGCCCCCCCCTATTTCTTAGCGACTTTCTGAGCAACTTTTTCGCTGTTAGGTAACAAGGGGAGTGGATCAACCGGCCCCTTGTTTCTACGAATCTCGAAATGCAAATGAACTCCGGTGGATCTTCCGGTTCTTCCCATAAGCCCTAAAACTTGGCCCTGCTTTAGAAGCTGTCCTTCGCGGACGCTGATCTTGTCTAAATGACCATATATAGTAGCCCAGCCATAACCCGATTCTAAAAGAATCATTTTTCCGAAGCCTTTAAAAGCACGACCAGCATAGATAACCATCCCATCATGAGAGGCTAAAATTTTTGTTCCTTTGGGTGCGGCAAGGTCAAGTCCAAGATGTGGCCTTCGTTTGTTTGGTAAAAATCCACGGGTTAAGCGAGCTTCGTTAACTGGCCAATCAAAAGTAAAAGTCTTTGGTGGACTTGTTAAGTTATCATTTGAATAGGATTGCTGATTTAAGTTTTCTTCACCACTTGAAGAGGCATGATTGGAAGTTGTGCAAGCCGAAATATATAATAAGGAAACAACTAAAAATAAGGTTTTTAAATTCATCAAATTAAAGCTCCCTTTTTGCTTTTTTAAGTCTGTACTATAATCGCCATTTTAGAAACCCGCCAAAGGTCGAGTTTTTTCTGAAATAGAACTATTTATCGTATAGGGGAAAATCCTGACCTAAAGCTTTAACCTCCGCTTTAATTTTTCTGCGCAAATTTTGGTCTTCTGGATTTTTTAGAATTTGTGATATCCATCGTGCGATGATTTTCATTTCGGGAAGTTTCATTCCACGAGTGGTCAAGGCTGGGGTGCCAATACGAATTCCGCTGGTTACAAAAGGAGATCTTTTTTCATTTGGAACTGTGTTTTTATTAACGGTAATTCCAGCTTCATCTAAAATTGTTTCAGCCAATTTTCCGGTAACTTCAGAAGCGCTAAGATCCATCAATAATAAATGATTATCAGTCCCGCCCGTCACCAAGCTAAATCCTTGTGACAAAAGTTCCTCTGCCAGAGCCTTGGCATTTTTAACAACATGATCGATATAGATTTTAAAATCGGGTCGCAAAATTTCACCGAAGGCTACGGCTTTGGCGGCAATTACATGTTCCAAAGGGCCGCCCTGAATGCCAGGAAAAATTCTTGAGTTTATAATTTTTGATTTTTCTTCGGTGTTGGTCAGAATAATTCCACCCCGTGGACCTCGTAATGTTTTATGAGTGGTGCTGGTCACATAATCAGCCACAGGAAAAGGCGAGGGATGATGTCCCGAGGCCACTAAGCCTGCAAAGTGAGCCATGTCCACCATCAATTGGGCGCCAACATCATTGGCAATTTCTTTAAATTTATTAAAATCCAAAAAGCGGGGATAAGCGCTGTAACCAGCGATGATCAGTTTTGGACGAACTTCTTGGGCCGTCTTTCGGATACTGTCGTAGTTCAATCTGCCGGTCTCGGGATCTAATTTGTAAGAGCTCGCTTTGTAGATTAAGCCGCTCACATTCACCGGGGATCCATGAGTTAAGTGGCCACCATGGGAAAGATCCATGCCTAAAAGTTTATCTCCAGCTTGCATCGCAGCCATAAACACAGCCTGGTTTGCTTGGGATCCACTATGAGCTTGAACATTAGCAAAGGAACAAGAAAATATTTTTTTAACCCGCTCGATGGCCAAAGTCTCGGATTCATCCACATTATGGCAGCCACCATAATAACGTTTTCCTGGGTAACCCTCGGCGTATTTATTAGTTAAGACCGAACCTTGAGCTTCCATAACTGCTCTTGATGTGTAGTTTTCAGAAGCAATCATTTCGAGTCCCTCTTTTTGACGGACTTCTTCGTGTTGAATAATTTTATAAATTTCAGGATCAACTTCGGACAAAGGCCCGCTTAAAGAATTTTTCAAATGAAACTCCTCAATTTTTTTTGGACCAAATGAGGTCAGATCCTAAGAAGTATGAGTGGATTTGTTGAGTTTAGCAACTCTTTGGCTGTGGCGTCCTTGAGCAAAATTCGTTTTCTGAAACGCATTAAAACACGCGGTGGCTTCTTCGGGTGAAATGAATCGCGCCGGAAGACACAGAACATTCGCATCATTATGTTCTCGAGATAACTGAGCTATTTCCCGGTTCCACACTAAAGCTGCTCGAATATGAGGATATTTATTGGCTCTCATTGCCATGCCTTGTGCTGAACCACAAATAAGCACGCCAAAATTATCAGCATTCCACTGAGTGGTTAGCTTCTGACAAACGAGATCTGCAAAATCGGGATAATCAACAGAGTCCTTATTAAAGGGGCCAAGATCTTTCCATGGGATGGCGGGGAGTGATTGAATCAATTCATTTTTTAAGTCTAAGCCGGCATGATCGGCAGCAATAAAAATCATAGTTAACTCAACTTAGAAAAAATCAATGAACCGTTAGTTCCACCAAATCCAAAACTATTATTTAATACATGAATTATTTTTCCAGCGCGGGCTTCCCCAGGAACATAATCTAAATCGCAATCATCGCTTGGATTTTTCAGGTTGATCGTCGGTAGCACGATTTGTTCTTTGATGCTCATCACACAAAAGACACTTTCTAAAGCACCAGCGGCACCAAGCAGATGTCCAGTCATTGATTTAGTGCCGGATATCCATACTTTTTTTGCGGAATCGCCAAAGACTCTTTTTACGGCAAGACTTTCTAATCCATCCCCAATTGGAGTGGAGGTCGCATGTGCATTGATGTAATTTATTTTATCTGGAGTGAGCTCAGCATCCTTAAGAGCCATAATCATAGCCCGTTGTCCACCTTCGTGCTCAGGGGCTGGAGCTGTGAAATGGTTGGCATCAGAGGAAACTCCGTAACCAGTAATTTCACACAAAATATTAGCGCCACGTTTTTCAGCATGCTCCAAAGATTCTAAGCACAACATGCCGCAACCTTCGCCTAAAACAAAACCATCACGATCTTTATCCCAAGGACGGCTGGCTGTTTCCGGAGAATCATTTCGAGTCGAAAGTGCTCGCATAGCTGCGAAGCCACCAACGGCCAATTGACAGACAGTGGCTTCAGATCCACCCGTAAGCATGACGTCACATAGATCATTGCGAATATAATTGTAAGCTTCACCAATGGAATGAATTCCAGAAGCGCAGGCTGAGGTTATCGAGTAATTTGGGCCTTTTGCGCCAATGGCTATGCTGACCTGACCTGCTGCTAAATTTGTAATTACAGCAGGAATAAAGAAAGGACTGATTCGACCAGGCCCTTTTTCTTTGAGTTTAGACCATTGCTCTTCAATGAAAGGAAGTCCCCCAATACCCACGCCGATAATAACGCCTGTACGGGGAGCCAAACTTTCAGTAATTTCAAGATTGGCCATTTGCAAAGTCATTTTTGTGCAAGCTAAGGCATAATGGATAAAGGTATCCATTTTCTTTTGTTCTTTTTTCTCGATCCAAGGGTCGGGATTAAATCCCTGAACTTCTCCGGCAAAAGTGACGTCAAAACCTGTGGTGTCAAACTTGGTAATTTTTTTTATACCACTTTGCCCTTTCAGTGCATTCTTCCAGGTATCTTCAATGTTAAGCCCAAGAGGGCTTACAACTCCAACACCTGTAACGACGACTCTTTTATTAGGGCGAGGCGCTCGCTCGAATCGAGAGTTCATAAAAATTAGGCTTTTCCTTTTTTCTCAAGGTATGAAGCAACGTCTTGAACAGTTTTTAACTTTTCAGCGTCTTCATCAGGAATTTCAATATCGAATTCCTCTTCCATAGCCATAACAAGTTCAACGATATCCAGGCTGTCAGCGCCCAAATCATCAATAAACGAAGCTTCAGCTTTAACTTTTTCCGGATCAACGCCCAATTGCTCGACGATGATATCTTTTACTTTGGGGTGAATAGACATTTTTTCCTCCTGGTTTCCAGTTTCTTTTTCCATTATTAATCCTCCTTTAAATAAATTTTAATTCATATACATTCCGCCATTAACACTCAAAGTATGTCCAGTGATGTAGGCAGATTCATCACTCAACAAAAAGCGTACGGCGTGGGCCACGTCGATAGTTTCCCCAAATCGACTCATTGGGATTTCTGCCAGAATTTTTTCTTTTGTATCACCGGATAAGCCTTCAGTCATCTCGGTCCCGATAAAACCTGGAGCTATGCAATTGCTGCGAACTCCTCGCGAAGCGAGTTCCATAGCAACGGATTTGGAAAAAGCCTCGGTTCCGGCTTTACTTGCCGCATAGCTTGATTGCCCGGCATTGCCGGTCTGGCCAACCACCGAAGTGATGTTGACCACAGAACCTTTGCGGGCTTTCATCATGTATTTTGCAATATGCTTAGTAACTAAAAAAGTACCACGTAAATTTGTGTTGATCACTTGATCAAAATCTTCGGTTCGCATACGGACGAGCAGCTGATCTTTAGTGATACCGGCATTATTCACGAGGCCGTCGACCTCGCCCAATCGGCTGACAATTTCAGTCATTGTTTTTTCGATGGAAGCTTCGTCACTGACGTTCATTTGCAAAAAGAAATGGCCCTCGCCAACGAGGCTTTGTGCGACTCGGGTAGCGGATTCTTCTTTAGACGAGTAGGTAAATGCCACTTGCGCGCCTTCAGCGGCAAGCAGTTGAACAATCTGCGCGCCAATACCGCGACTGCCTCCGGTGACTATAAGTTTTTTACCTTTTAAAGATGAACCCAATTACAATTTCCTTACCGTTTAAATTTCAGTTTTCCCTATCAATATCTTTCAATGAGCCGGTGCTTTCAAGTCTTTTTCCAGATTCCTTAAGTCTTCGATTGAATTAAGACTGTAAACCTTGAATTTCTCGTCAATTTTCTTAAGTAAACCTTTCAAAACTTGCCCATGCCCGCACTCGATCATATTGAAAAAATTTTGTGCTTTCATTGCTTCCATGCTCTGAGTCCATAAAACGGAAGCGGAAATCTGGCGAATTAAATTTTCCCGCAGCAAAGAAGCCGTTTTTTCAGGTTTCGCATTTACATTTTGAAATATCGGAAACTCGGCATCCTTAAAGTCCATGGCCATTAAAACTTGGCGCATTTCCTTTTCAGCGGGCTCCATTAAGGCGCAGTGGAATGGGGCAGAAACATTTAGAGGAATTATTTTCGCCCTTTTCGGGGATCCCGGAATCAACTCGGGCTTAAAGTTAAGCTTTAACCAATCCAAGGCTTTTTGTGAGCCGCTGATAACGATTTGTCCAGGACTGTTGAAATTAGCGGGACTGACAGGGCTAAATCCAGATTCTTTTTCCGTCCACTCGCACAACCATTTGGCTTGCTCTGGATCAAGACCTAGGCAGGCGCACATGCCACCTTTACCCTTAGGAACAGCCGATTGCATAGCTTGGCCGCGCTGACGAACAGCCTTCATAGCGTGAGAAAAGGAAATCGAATGAGCGGCCACAAGCGCCGCATACTCACCAATGGAATGACCTGCAGAAGCTGAAGTCTTAACAGGAATTTCTTGGCGCAAAACTCGTTGAGTGGCCGTAGATACACAAAGAAGTGCAGGCTGCGTATTTTCAGTCAAAGCCAGATCAGACTCGGCAGCATCGAAACATAATTTTTTCATATCGACTTTAATAGCTTCGCTGCCTTCTTCGAAAGTCTCTTTGGCAATTTTAAATTCGGAATAAAGAAACTTGCCCATGCCCGGAGCTTGACTGCCTTGTCCTGGGAAAAGAAGTGATAAAGATGTCATCTCAAAACCTCATAAGGACGCTACCTGAAGTAAGTCCAGCACCAAAAGCAGCTAATAAAATTAATTGTCCACGTTTAATCTTTCCCTCTTGAAGGGCTAAGTCAAAAGCGACAGGGATCGAGGCCGCAGAGGTGTTTCCGGTTTCCTTTAAACTTAAAATAACTTTCTCTTTTGGAAATTCAAAATAATCAGCAACACTTTCAAGAATTCGAACATTGGCTTGATGAGGAACGAGCCAGTCGACTTCATGGGATTTAACATTGTTGGCTTCTAAAGCTTCGTGACAACATTGAGTCAAAGTTCTCACCGCGTTTTTAAAAATTTCGCGGCCCTTCATTTTAACGTAATGACTTCCGCTATCTAAAACCTCTTGGTTAAAAGGCATTCGCGAACCACCACCAGGAAGAACAAAGAGATCACCCAAGCCACCGTCAGCATGAAGATGTGTACTCATGATAATGTTTGGATCTGATTCTTCGGCACGGCTAATGACCCAGGCTCCGGCGGCATCGCCAAATAAAATACAAGTTTCACGATCTTTGTAATTCACCAATCGATGTAAGACTTCGCCGCCAACAACTAAAATATTTTTATACATCCCAGTTCGGATGAATTGGTCCGCGACCGATAGGCCATAGACAAAACCAGAACAGGCCGCGAGCAGATCGAAAGCCATAACTTGTTTTGCTCCTAGCCTATGCTGTAAAACACAGGCCGTGGATGGCATAACTTGATCGCCGCTAACAGTAGAAACAATAATAAGATCTAAATCTTGTGCTGTTTTTCCAGCTGCTTTAAGAGCTTTGATCGAGGCTTCGTAACACAGATCAGAACAAGCTTCGTGTTTGGCAGCTTTATGTCGTCTTTCAATTCCAGTGCGTTCGATAATCCATTGGTTGTTAGTGTCGACTAACTTCTCGATATCAAAATTGGTGATGACGTCGGCAGGAAGATAAGAGCCTGTTCCTGCCACTCGAGATCGGTAAGCCCCTGCCATTGAATTACTCGTAGTTGTCATAAATCGAATTAGCTTTTAGAAGCGCTAATTTGTTTGCCTTTGTAGTAGTAGGCACCATCGGTACCTTTGTGAGCGCGGTGAGGACGAACGAGTTCGCCCGTTTTTTTATCAGTCGCTGTTGAAGGCATATCAAGACCGTCATGAGATCTTCGCATATTGCGACGTGAGCGGGATGTCTTCTTCTTTGGAGTTGGCATGTTAACCTCGTTAATAAGTATCTAAATAATGAGTCCTGCAAAGTGTTACAAAATAGGTAAAAAATCAACCTCTTATTGGAGTTTAATATTCTTCAGGACAGCAAAAGGGTTAGGTTTGTCTTCCTTTGGAAGTTCTTCATTATAGTTGAAGGTTTTTTCATGGACAGGAATCTTACATTCCCGGCAATTCCCCATAGAGTCCTCTTCCGGCGAGGGGTTAAAGGGAACGGCTAGCGCTACGACCTCGTGAAGATATTCACCAATATCGAACATGAAATTGCTTGGATACTCTGCAACCGTAGGTCCCGATTCGATCGACTCCGAGATATGATTGACACGGGCATACTTTCCAACGCGATCCTGGGGCTGTTCGGGGATGATAATTGAGTGAAATTTTTCCATGATGTTGAATTTGAAATCGATTCCGCATCGCGAGCACTGTTCTTTGGTTAAAGTTTTTAGACTGCCCGAGATCTCGAAATCACGATGATTCATGGGATGAACCAAGAATTTGGCTTCGTAAGGGTTTTTATCAATCACGTCGATTAAAACTTGATCTAGTTCTTTAGATTCCCGAGTCCAGTGATATTCACGGCCATCTTCTGGAATGTCGGATAGATTAATTTTCATAGAATTCTCCGAAAAATGGAGTGATAATCTTAATGATTCACAGAGTCAACAGCCCTCGTTATTTGCCACTGATGTAATGAAAAAACTACTGCTTTAAAAAGTACTCTTGGGGGTCGTCGAGTTGTTTTATGAGTCCAAGCTCTTTCAGTTGCTCCTGAAGCTTCTTCCAGCGCAACAGCTTCATTTCGCCAAGTTTTTCGCCTTTAACTTCGATTAAATCTTTTTGCGCGGTTGCTGCTTTTTCCATAACGGAAATATCCATGGCTTTATTTAAACTCAGCATAAATTTGTTCGAGGCGCTCGGGGATTCAAGATATCGAGTCCATCCTGCACGGACGGCTTCCCGCATTTGCTGAACCTGTGGCGCCGATTTTTTCAGTCGCTCCGCTTGGGTGGCTAGAACTGTTGTGTAAGGATTAAATCCAGATTCCGCGACTAAAAAAATCTTAATCTTGAGGCCAGCTTTTTCTGCCAATAAGTTTTCTGAATTCACAAATCCTTGCTGAGAAAAATTCTTATCATTTTGAAAATTTCCAATGCCTCCAAGATAGGGAACAAGGCGAACTTTCAGTGGCTGGTAGAGTTTTTTTAAAAACTGAAAATAGGACAAGCCTTGTTGGACGGCCAAGGTCCCATCGTTTTGAAAAATATCCTTAAGATTTTTAAAGCCGCGTTCATCATGAGTCAGGATCATTTGGGGATTAGTTTTGTAGACGGCATACAATGCAATCAGTTTGTTAGTGGGATTTTTTTCATTCGCTATAATGAGTTCTTCAGCGCTGACAATCCCATAATCAATTTTATTGTTGGCCAACATTTGCACTGTTGGTGTGCCCGAGCCCCCTTCGAGAATTTTAACTTCCAACTGACGCTGTGTAAATTCACCCGCGATTTGCGCTTCATAGAAACCACCAAATTGGGGTTCAGGTTTCCAGTTCAATCCCAGCGTCAACGTCGTCGTTTTTTTAGGGGAAGATTGGGCAAAACTATTTATTTTCAATAAATTCAATAGAATCAAAACGAGTAAAAAACAGATGAGTTTTTGTTTTGAAAAAATCTTTTTTAACATGATTAATCCTTTAATGTTAAACCATAGTGAAAATGCGTCTGCATAAAATAATTTAACAAGCGAAGAGCGCCAACCAAAAAAAGACCAAGAGAAGAAAGTAAGAATAGACAGACAAAAACAATATCAATTCTTTGCTGAGTTCGAGCCGAATCAATCATTGCACCTAAACCTCCACCGGCGACGAATTCTCCGGCAATTGCACCGATAACAGCCAACCCGCAGGCCACCTTAAGGCCGGCATAAATCGAGTTGTAGGCAGAGGGCCAGCGCAACTTCCACAGAGTCTGCCAGCGATTGGCGTGGTAAATTTGGAAAAGATCTAACTTGCCTCGCGAAACATTTTCCAAGCCGATCAAGGTATTTGCAATGACCGGAAATATCGACACAATCAAAGAAGAAGCGACCACCGTTGGTTGGCCAAAACCAAAATAAATAACCATCAAGGGTGCAATAGCAATAATTGGAACCGTTTGAAAAAAAATTGCAAAAGGCAAAATTGCACGACGTAAAATCGGGGAAAGCGAAAATGCCACTGCTGCAGAAATTCCCAATAAGGCACTCAAAATCAAGCCGACAGATACGCTGGTGCTAGTCTGTAAAAAGGCTTCCTTAAAATCTGAAAACATACTGACAAAAGTGACCCAAAGCTGGCTCGGTGGTGGCAGTAATTGGCTAGAAATTAAGTTCAGGCGGTTAGCTAATTCTAACAAAGAAAAAAACAAAAGGAAGCTCACGAATGGTGGTAATGCCTTTTTGAGATGAGAGCTAAGAGGGCAACGCATTTGCGTCTCCAGTCTGGAATGGAATTACGGCTTGTTTCATTTTTTGCGATAACATCGTAACATAATTGTTGTACGTTCCGCTCAACCGTATTTCATCATTTCTTTTTCCATCAAATAAGATTTTTTGCTCAAAAATCGAACAGCCTTCTCGAGAAGAAAAAACTTGAACCTTATCACTTAAGTACACAGCTTCGCTGATGGAGTGAGTGACAAAGACGATGCTTATCTTTTTAGTTTTTTGTAAATGTAACAGCTGATCTTGCATTTCAAATCGGGTGTTCTCGTCCAGCGAAGAAAAAGGTTCGTCCATTAACAATAAGCTAGGGTTTGTCATCAAAGCGCGGGCGATAGAAACCCTCATTTTCATTCCTCCCGAAAGCTGGTGAGGATAGTATTTTTTGAATGAGGAAAGTTTGACTAAAGAAAGAATGTCCTCGAGCTGTCCAGAAGATTCTTTTTTAAGAGTTAATTCCAAAGGTAATAAAATATTTTCTTCGATGTTTCGCCAAGGAAGAAGCTCTGAGTCCTGAAAAACAAAAGAAAAATTTAAATTATTTTTTGGTCTTACCAATTCGCCTTCGGTTGGTTTTTCCAGCCCTGCCAGCAATCGTAACAATGTGGATTTTCCACATCCGGAAGGGCCAAGGATTGTTAAAAATTCACCAGGTTGAATTTCTAAATTCACATGACGAAGAACAGAAAGGGAATCAAATTTCTTTGAAACATTTTGCAAAGAAATCACTTTTTTACCCAGTCATAATTAAAACTAATTGAGATTCTATTTTTGTTGGATTTGTTTCTTGGAACTTCATGTTTCATCCAACTTTCAAATAAAATTAGGTCGCCAGCCGAAGGTTTGATTTCGAAAAAATTTTGATTCTGCAATCGAGCTGTTTTTTTCCGGGGCGGCGAGGCCATAAAATTCATCAATCGAGGATCCTCGAACTTAATCCCACTGGAATTTTCGGGAACCTCTACATAAAAACTTCCACTAATTACGCTGAGAGGGTGCAGGTGGAGGCTATGACTTGTGCCTTTAGGCATAATGTTCAGCCAACAACTATTCATTTGCAGAGCTTTGGAAGAAATATCCATTTCAAGTTGGCTGACAAATTGAACAACATGACCATCGATTTCTTTGCGCAATTTTTCGAAAGTCGAGGAAAGTTGATGAAGCTGATCCATGGAGCCATAAGAAGTGTATCCACCAGGGTAGTTTTTTTTTGACCAGCTCAGGCCCTTTTTATCGGCATTTTTAATTTGTTCGGCTTCAATTAAAAGCTCGGAAACAATTTTGGCAGGACGGGAATTCAGACGACTTTGATAGACTAAACTAGCGAATAAAATGTGGTTCATGTGAAAAAATCTACTCTTTCTTAAGCGAACGGGCAAGCTTCGCTTGTTTTCCAGGAAGAACCTTCAAACGTCTTAAATTAAGTAGAAACCAAGATCCTGCCTTAAGTGAATACTTCAGTGGTTTCAACAAGATGTCTCATTCTGAGAACGCGGTTCCCTAGGACGGCACCTGTATAAAATGTAGTCAATTTTTTAGGCTCAAATGCATTGAATCGATCCTTCTCTTGGTCAGTTGATTGCTCTTTATGAAAGCAGGAGATGTTATGAAAACAAATTTTTTAGTGTTATTTACAGTTTTAGTGTCTAGCCAATTATTCACCCTAAGCTCTTTTGCTAAGGTTGCAGACTTTAATAATTTGATTAACGAAAACATCAAAGCCCAAGACACTCTTCATCAGGAAGTAAAAGGAAATATGGATCTGGCTCGACAAAACGTTCGTGAAGCTAGTCCAAGCAAAGTCACTGTGATGGAGGATTTTTCACAATACAGTGTGCCCTCACAAAAATTACGATTTAAAAAAGAAGTTCATCAGTATCGACCTTCCGCAAAAAAACAAATGGATCGCGTTGCGACTGAGCTTGAAAACGCTGATCGTGAATTTTAAGAGAGAAGACAGATATGAGACATTATCTTGCTGTTTTAATTGTATCATTCTTTGGTCTAGGACAAGTTGAAGCCGCTGTTTCCAATGAATTGGCAAGAAAACTCAGTGCGCCTGAAGTTTTGCTAAAGACCATAAATCTTTCATTATCAAAAGAAGACCCGGCGATTCGTGCTCTAGAGAATCGACATCTTGAGCGACTTATTGAAAGATCCCCGGACCTGGTTAAAAACTCATGCGCGGATATTAAAGATAGCCTCTCATCATTTGTTGTTAAAATTCGAAATGCGAAAAAAGACTTTAAAGATAACTCGAACTCGTTAAATGCGGACTTCTTAAAAAATGTCGATAATCGATTTCAAAGTCTAGAATACTTGGCGCAAGATTCACTCAAAAAATGTGCTGATCCCGCGGATGTTACCGAGACCTTAGCTGTGCTTCGAAAAGAGCTTTTTGATACCGGCTTTTTAATCCAATCTTACCAGTCATCATTTCATCCAGGCTAAGACCGGCTAAGAGCCTGGACTTAATTGCAGGACACAACAGCAGGTGTTGCGTAAAGCAAGGGTCCTGGTGTAATTTTAAGACATGGAAAATGAATCTTCTTCGGTCGTAACCTACCATCCTGTGCAAAAATACAAAGCTAAAACAGGTCTAAGAGTTTCTTATGATGGACAGGTGGCTTTGATTAAAAATCAATTTGGAGATCTAGAAAAAATCAGACAGGATTTGGGTTTGTCCCAAAGACAAATCTCTCGCTTATTAATGGTTGATCCTTCGTCCTGGACCCGATGGGTAAAAAAAGGCGAGTCTGCTCCTCCTCATATTTATCGGGCACTTCAATGGCTGATGATTATTCGGGAAAAACTTCCGGGGTTAGCGGTCGTGCCTGTTGAGGGCAAAACAAACACCATAAAAATGGCCTCGCAGCTGGACGCCCAGTTTTTTGAAAATCAAATAAGAGAAGCCGAAAAGAAAAGGGAAGAGGGGCTGGATCAATTGCAATTGCTTGTTTTGGATTTGCAAAACCGCATGTCCGGTCAAAATCGTACGGTTAAGACTTTGTTTTTTACTGTTCTTCTTTTGGTGGGAATTTTAATTGGAAGACTGGTGAAGTCGATTTTCCTGCCGTCAATTTAGGACCTGCTCTAAAAAGAAAACGCCCGGGGTATCCGAGCGTTTTTTATATTCCGAATTTATTTAATCCTTACCTCATTTTGGCGGACCTCTTTCGGGTCGATTTACCAATTCCAACAGCAGAGGCCTTCGGATTTCATTTAGCACAGATCCTCCTCGTTTTTTATCTGCAAGAGTTTCGAACCTCTTAACGCTTGCCCTGATATTCAGATAGCCGCGGCAGATACTAGACTATCGGCCGTATTAGGGGGCTACTAAAGAGCCCTACCGTATTAATCTCAAAATAGGATTTTTAACTGCTTCAATCTTAGTCATTTACCCCGCTCTGCGTAAGAGCTCGTATTTTTTGAATAGATGTTTAACACTCCGCCCACAATAATTTGAACTTTTTTTGGAGGTAGGAATTGGGGCCATTTGAGATGATTTCTAAGCACGGGGAACACGAGGAAGTTGTATTTTGTCATGACCCCAATGTGGGACTAAAAGCGATCATCGCAATTCATAACACAGCTCTGGGACCGGCTTTAGGTGGAACTCGGATGTGGAACTATAAAACTGAAGAAGATGCTTTAACCGACGTTTTGCGATTATCAAAAGGGATGACTTATAAAGCAGCGGCTGCGGGGCTCAATCTTGGCGGAGGAAAAGCTGTTATCATCGGAAATTCTAAAACTCAAAAAACCGAAGGTCTTTTTCGTGCTTTCGGACAATTTGTTAACTCCTTAAATGGTAAATACATCACGGCTGAAGATGTAGGCACTTGCGAAGCAGACATGGAAAATATCTTTATGGAAACTCCATGGGTTACTGGAATTCCTAAAGATTTTGGTGGGTCTGGGGATCCGTCTCCTTATACCGCCCATGGTGTGTTGATGGGGATCAAAGCGACAGCGCAAAAGAAACTAGGAAGCGATAATCTAAAAGGGATGAGAATCGCGGTTCAAGGTTTGGGAAACGTCGGGTCTCATCTGGTAAAATATCTGAGCCTAGAAGGGGCAAAGGTTGTTGTTGCGGACATTGATCAAGATCGAGTTAAAATTCATGTCGACCAATACAAAATCGAAGCGGTGTCTCCCGATGACATTTTGTTCCAGGATTGCGAGATTCTAGCTCCTTGTGCCTTAGGAGCGATTATTAATGATCAAACAATTGGTAAGTTAAAATGCAAAGCCGTTGCTGGGGGTGCGAATAACCAATTGGCCGAAGCCCGCCATGGCGATCAGCTTAAAGAGTTAGGAATTCTCTATGCGCCAGACTATGTGGTCAACTCTGGGGGATTGATGAATGTATTTGTTGAACTGGAAGGTTATTCCGGGGATCGAGCTTTTGAAAAAACTCGAAAAGTTTACGATAACGTAATGAAAGTTTTCACAATTGCTGAAAGAGATAGCATCGGAACGCATCGCGCAGCAGACCGCTTGGCCGAGGAAAGAATTGCGACAATCGGGCGTTTAAAACAAAGACATCAAGGAAAATCCAGCCGATCTTTTACGACAATGAGAGAAGTGCATAATCGTTGATGCCTTGACTTTTGTCCCGAGCGCTCAAAGAATCTACTTTGCAACTCAAGGAGTAAACTTTGGACAAAAAGATTGAATTTACGAAGGCAGAACTGAAAAACCCAGATAAAGTTTTGGCCAACCTTAAAACAGGTTTTGAATGGTCAGCGGCTCACAGTAAAGCCGTTTTAACTTTTCTTGCAATCTTCATTTTTGCTGGTGGGGGTTGGACTGTTTATTCAGTAGTTCAACAGCAAACAGAAGATAAACTTCAAGAAAATTTTTACTTAGCGGAAAAAAAATATATCGATCTTCGTAAAAAATTTGAGGAAGCTCAAGCTCCGAAAGTGAACGAAAAGGATGCGGCAACCAAAGGCGCCACAAAGAAAAATAAAACTCCTGAAATTGTTATTAAGCCCAGCACAAATCCTGATGTTGACTATGCTGGTCCCATTAAAGAACTAAAGGAGCTAACTGCGGCTAGCCCTTCATCTAAAGCGGCTTTGTTGTCGGCTCTTTTCCTAAGTGAAATCTACAGTAACTCAAATAAACTTGAAGAGGCGCTTCAGTCGCTGGACCCAGTCACCAAGGGCACGAAGGTGAACGGCCTCTTAAGTGCACTGGCAATAAAAACAAAAGGAAATTTTCAAGCGAATTTAAATCAATGCGCAGAAGCTGTGCAAACATGGCAGCGGTTGAATCAAAATTCGAATGGACTTTCTTTTTTAACTGCTGACGTAAAATTAAAAATGGCTTTGTGCTACGAGAAAATGGACCAAATTCCACAAGCCGAAATCATTTACAAAGAGCTTATTGATCGAGTGAAAAATCCAAGCCAACAGGTGGGCAATTCTCCAAATACCAGTACCGACCAAATTGCCAGTCGTGAAGCTGAAAAGTTTTTACGATTACTGAAGCTTAAAAAGGATCAGCGTGGGTCCTAATTCTATGTTGAAATTCATTAGTCTTTCTTTGGGGCTTATGGTTTTTAGCTCGTGTTCGTCATTAAAATTGGACGAGTCGGTAAAAAATCGTAAGTTCTCGGTTCACCCGATCTGGACCCAAAGAACGACAGCTGTTGAAAATCAACGTTATCGTAAAATCAATCGCATGACTCCCGTTTTAGCTGGTTCATTGCTTCTTCAAGGAAATGCCATTGATGGTCTGTCCGCTTATTCGGCAGATGATGGAAAATTAAAATGGCGAAAGAAAATTCACGCCGGAGTCGAGCCTTCCGCTCTTGAGTTTAAAGGTCGAACTTACGTTGCAGCTAGCGACGGATTTTTCTATGCCTTGGATTCAAAAACGGGAAATGAAATTTGGAGCGTGAATACGAAGTCAGAAAACTTATCCGAGCCCTTGTTAGACGATCGCAGCGGGATTCTTTACTTTGTTTCCAGTGCCAACGTTGTTTATGCTTTAGAAGCGGATACGGGTCGCCAGATTTGGATTCACACCCGACAAGACACTTCTCAATTTTCAATTCGGGGTGGACCGCGACCGGCTTTAAAGGATGATCATTTATTTGTTGGATTCAGCGATGGGTCTTTGGTCTCGTTTAATGCAAAATCGGGGAGTGTGATTTGGGAAAATCATCTCAACAAAAATAAAAAATTTCGCGACATCGATTCTTCGCCTTTAGTTGATGGAGATCGAATTTACGTTTCGGGTTACGATGACCGCCTCTATTGTTTGTCGATTCAAAAAGGGGATGTCATATGGAAGGTCGAAACTGGGGGCTATAGTCCTTTAACAATTGTCGGCAACCGTTTGTTTTATCCGACCAGCAGTGGTGAATTATGGGCCTTGAATAAGGAAAATGGAGATAAACTTTGGAATTATAAACTTTCCGAAGGGCTAGCCACTCAAGTGAAACCTTATAAAGGTTTAATTGTTTTTGGTGAGTCTCAATCCAGTTTGGTTTTTTTAGATCCAGAGTCTGGGAAAAAAGTCGGTCACTTCGAACCTGGTCGCGGAATTTTAGCAGCGCCATTGGTGGATGAAAAAAAATCCCGGGTGTATTTTATTTCTGGAGAAGCCAATCTTTATGCTCTTGAGGCCCGATGGAATTGGACGCCTCTGAATTCCTATATTCCCTAGAAGTAAGTTTTTGAAAGTTGGGAGTTTATGATGAAGCTTTATTTAATTATTCTTTTTGCAGTTTCTGCTCAAGCTTGTGCAAACAGCCATTGTCGATATGTGCGAGAGGCTGATGCGGCAAAAAAAACGGATGTGGGTCCACCTGTGGCTAGCCCGGAGGTTCCTGTGGCAAACATAAAAACAAGTAGCGCGGATCGAGTTCGCATCTATAAATTTGACGGCAGCCTTCAGTGCGGCTTGGGGCATAGTCAGTCGCTTAGCCAAAGCCAGAAGACCTTAGGTTCAATTCGTGTCTATCAGAGCTGGAAACGCCACGACGGCATGATGAGGGTGCAACTCTGCGGAAGCCCCACAGGTCAGGCCAACGTTTTTGAAATCGACCGCAAGGATTTACCAGCAGCCATACAACTTGGCTTTAAGGAATGGACTGTTGATTGAGTGTTGTATCAGAGTGATACGTAGAAAAGCTCAACAGCTGGATGACTTTTTAAATAGAAAACTAATTTAAGAAAATAAATAACAAAACAAATCAATAAGTTAGTCCCTGGACTTTTGGTTTAAATCTTGAAATCCCTCATAGTAACGAGGAATTTATGAAAATACTATTTAGCATCTTATTTGGCCTTATTTTAACGAGTTCATCTTATGGATTTTGGGAGTCCGCTCCAACATATGCGACTCCTGAAAAGGTTGTTGGTTTTTTTAAAAAAGCTGGGATCCAATTGGGCGAGTATCCCTGGAAACCAACTGAAGTCATGTTAAAGGAATACGGAGAAAAAACCGGCGGAAAACGACCGCCTGACGATATTATTTTGGGATACATGTCATTTGCTCAAGTTGGAAATGGCAACGATGCTATTGTTGATCAAAAAGGAAGAGTTAAGCATTCTCCAGTGATAAAAGCCGGTCGATAGACTGCAAAATTCAATTTGTAACATAATATAACTTATCGGAAGTGATTGTTTTGCTTTAGCAAGCCGTTCTTTAGAGCTTCCTCTATATAATAAGGACTCACCATCCATGGTTGCCGGCTCTCGCCCTCCTGGCTCGCCGAGGTCCTTATTATATAGAGGAAGCTCTAAAGAACTTTTCCTAATGAAAAAATCACTTCCTGGGGTGTGTTTGGGATCGGGTTTGGATTAGAGGGCGGCTGTGCGAGCGCGCGTATTGCTTGCTGCTTGTAGTTTTTACCTGTCAGAAAGGCTAACAGTAGAAGCTTTTTGAAAACTAATGTATTTTACGACCTAATAAGAAACCGTTCTACTTTGAAGTAAGGGGAATTAATCCACTCTATTGGGAACGGTATCAATCGTAAGGAGCTAGCCATGAAGTTTTTAAAAAGTGCTTTGTTATTAGGAGTTTTATCTTTGTCTCAACTTGCGTTTTCACAGGGGATTGGAAAGAACCAACGAGTTACATGTACCTCGCCAAATCATGATGTAATCGCGGTTTTTTATTACAACAGGCAACAAGTACCCATAATACAATTAACGGTAAAAGGAAAAGCAGAATTCCCAGTTGCTTTAATGGGAAGCGAAATTTTAGGTGGTGTAATTACGCAATTGGTTAGTGCTGATCAAAGTAATTATTACAACGCTCAACTTATCATGGATATTAAAGCTCAGAGTGTATTCGCTCAACTAAGAGTAGCGCATTTAAATCTTCTTCGAGAAGGTAAAAATAAACTTAATTGTTACGTTAAATAAACTTCGTTAAGTCCTTTCCTGTGGGCACTTGGGGTCGGGGAATTATGGGTATTTTGGGTTATATAAATCTTCTAGTAATTTTACTTCTTCCAGTCTGTGGCTTTTCGAAAACAATTCAATTTTCGATAGCCACTGAGGATGGAATCACTCAAATTCATGGTCAAGTTGATCTCCCTGATGAGCCGGCTTCCCGTTCCGTTCGCAAATTTCCGATAGTGTTAATGGTTGGTGGAACTGGGTTGTTTGATCGTGATTACAATTATGGCTCAAGCAATACGGACCGTGATCTTCTTTTTAAAGAGTTTTCTTTATTTTTGAATAAACATGGGATTGCAGCGGCACGATATGATTACAGAGGTGTTTCTTGCAGTGAAAGAACTGTTCCTCTTTGTAAAACATGTAATGACGAAAAATCCATCACTCAACATTATGTTAATAGCTGTATAGATAATAAAATTCGCGCTACCGTGACAGCGACAAATCCAGGGGACGATGCTGCAAGTGTTTATAAGTATTTAATGAATCAACCAACGATTGATGCTGCTCAGATCATTATTTTTGCCCATTCCGAAGGAACAATTCATTTATCCAGACTTATTTCTAAGTCCCTTATTAAACCAAAGGGACTGTTAATGATGGGATTTGTCGCCGAAAGCCCAAGAGCCCTCTTTCAGTGGCAATTTACGTCACGAATGGCTGACGCTTACTGGGAAATGGATCTCAATAGCGATAAGAAAATCGAAAACAACGAGATTAGTACAGTTTGTAAAACCAATGCGATGCCTCAAGATCAGTGTGAATCCTTAAAATCGTCAACTGGAAGTTGGACGGAAAGTTCTTTGCAGAAAGAAATTATCAGAAAATACCAAGCGACTCGCGATGAAGTGTTCACTCATTCCGACTCCGAACCATTCAAATATCTTCTTGGCGAATACGGTGTTATTTGGGCCAACTACAATTGGTGGAAATTGTTTTTCACCGATGGACCAAACAATTTAAATAGTTTTTTCAACTTTAATGGAAAAATATCTTTTAACAATGGCGATGTGGACGGCGCCACTCCCGCGCAAAGAGAATTCAACGTGCTCCATTTTTACCAAACCTCTTTCAATTCCCCCATCCACATCAACTCATACCCAAATCGCGGCCACAGTCTTGGAACCAAACACTATGGCGGCCCTATCGAAGACGACTCCCTGAACAAACTCATAAATGAAATCCACTGGCTCCTGCAGTAAGTACAAACCCAAAATATAACCCAAAAACTTAATGTTATTCCTTCTGCCCACCTCAAAATTTTCTTGGCTGTTATTTTTTAAAAGATTTCTTATTTTACTTAATAAGGACCTCGGCGAGCCAGGAGGGCGAGAGCCGGCAACCATGGATGGTGAGTCCTTATTAAGTAAAATAAGAAATCTTTTAAAAAACCGAACCGTCAAAAAAATTCCTATTCTTTAACGGAAGGAACAATCTTAAGTTCTTGGGTTATATCCCCGCGTTTGACTTTAATCGAGGTTTCAATCGATGGTTTCACTGTTTGCAGTGAATACACATAATCATAGATATTTTCAATTTTAGCTCCGGCAAACTCGACGATAACGTCTTTCTCTTTCAGTCCAGCTTTTTCAGCAGGGCTCCCCTTGCTAACTCCAGAAATGCGAACGCCTTTAACGCCTTCTTGCGAATAATCGGGAATAGTTCCTAGATACAATCGAAAAGATTGTCCGGCTCCCCGGTTTATTCCTTTAGACTCGACTTTTTTATATCTGACAATTCGGGCTGAAGAGTCGGATAGAAGTTGAGTATAGGTTTTGACCACTTCAATTGTTCGTTGTAGGCCATCGAAATTAATCAAAGACTCGACATCGCGTGGAGTGTGATATTCGGGATGCGCGCCCGTGAAAAAACTAATTGAAGGGACATTGCCCAAATAAATAGCCATGGAATCTGTTGGTAAGTAAGGATCCTCTTGCAGCGATAGCTGCATACCCGTTCGCAGAGAAATTTCTTCGGATAAATTAGTCCAATGATCCCCAGAGGCTACGCCTTGAACATGAAGTTTTTCACGCAGACGACCAACCATGTCCATGTTCATTCCAGCTTCAAAAGTTTTGCTAAACTTATCGCCCCAATCTTTAACGTATTGAGACGATCCCAAGACACCGACTTCTTCCCCAGACCATACGGCAAAATACAAATCTTTTTGCAAAGACTTTGGATTTGTTTTTTTCTGAGAAGAAAAATAATGAGCCAATTCCAAGACGGCCGCGACTCCAGAGGCATTATCGTCAGCTCCGGGATGAATCTGACCTTGCTCTTTGGATGTGGCTAAGGAGCTTCCTAATAAGCCCGTGCCAAGATGATCGCCATGGGCACCGATCAGAACTGCGGATTTGGAAAGGCCTCCAGGTAAACGGGCAATAACATTTCGCCCCTTGGACTTCTGCAGATCAAGTCTGATTTCTGCTTTTACTTTGATTCCCGCAAGTTCAAAACCCTGGACCGCTTGATCTGCTTTTGATGGGGTTTCGTATTTCGAGAGCTCATGATCCCCCATCATTTTTTCAAAAATGGCCGTTTTAACTTTGACCACGGGAATGGAGTTATCGCTTAAACTGCCTTCAAATTTGAGTTGGCTGAAATTTTCTTTAAGACCATTCTTATAACCATTGATAAAAATAACGCCAATGGCGCCTTCATTTTTCGCGACGGTGATTTTGTGTTGAGGTTGCGAAAAATTCAGCATCTGCTGCTTCAATACTGGACTCGCATTAAGGGGAAAATCCCGAAGCACCGCAACCCACTTCCCTTTTGCATCGATATTTTTATAAGAATCATAGGCTTGAGTGTCATGAGTTGAAGGAATTTTTAAACCATATCCCGCAAAAATGACGTCCGATTCGGAAAAAGTTCCCGAGGCCGAAGTCGATGAAGGAAGATAATCTTGGCTGACGGTTAGATTCACTTCTGATTTTTTTTCACGCAAAATTTGAAAAGAATTTTTCGCACCTAAATTTACACCCGAAGTGAATTCAAATTCGTGAATGAACTCACCCTTTGGGCCGCCGCCTTTAAGTCCCCAGGCTTTAAAGAGCTGAACCAAAGATTCGGCAAAAGGGATTTCTTGAGATCCAGCGGTGGGTCGTCCCCCAAGCTCGGCGGATGTCATGTAGCGAATGATTTTTCGAGCATCTTGAGATGATATTTGCGGAGATAAATCTTTGAAACTGAGTGGTCTGCCTGGAAGGCCAAGTAATCTTCGAGCTTCACTGTCGTTCCAATGTGCCAACAAGATTTGACTCTCGCCTTTTTCATTTCGGTGAGTCCAAGTGATTTGATCACCCCGCGGATGAAAAGCTGGCAAGCCATCAAAGCCTTCATCGAAAGTCACACGCACAGGATTGTGTTTTCCTTCGCTGTCGATAATGAACAATTCAAAGTTGGAATATCCCAAAACACTGCTGGTAAAGATAATGTAATCGCCAGAAGGATGAAAAAATGGCGCCCAGGAAAGTGCATTCATCTGAGTGATTTGTTTTTGATCGCTGCCATCAACATTCATCGTCAAAATTTCTGCAGTAGCTCCATTGGTTGCAAACCGACGCCAAGTTATTTTTTTACCGTCAGGACTGAAAAATGGTCCGCCGTCATAACCCAGTGTATTTGTTAATCGCTTTTTGCCTTGGCCGTTGGATTTCATAATGTAGATTTCCATTTGGCTCGAGGGATCTTGGGCAAATAACTTTTTGTCTTCTTCACTTAATTTTTCAGAGTAAGCATGAGAATTCGAAGCATAAGCAATCCAATTTCCATCTGGCGAGTAAGAGGCCTCTGCATCGTAGCCTTTTGCTTTAGTTAATTTCTTGCGGGATTTTCCCTTAAGATCCGATTCATAGATGTCGTAAGTATCGTCAAAGCTCCAAGCGTACTTAGCTTTGACGGCTTTGGTGCGATTCTCGTACTCTTCATCTTTTTTCTTTTTCCAATCTGGATCTTGATGAGTCGAAGCCCATAAAGCTTTTTTCATGTTAGGATGAATCCAGCCGCAAGTGGTTTTGCCATTTCCCGGAGAGAGTTGAGTTGTTTTGCCTGTTAGGAAATCAAGCACAAACATTTGGTAAAAAGGATTCTCCGCAGTTCTTTCACTCTGAAAAATCATTTTGTTGCCATCCGCGCTAAAATAACCTTCGCCCGATTTTGGTCCAACAAAGGTGATTTGCCGAGGTTCTGTCAGTGCGGTGTTTTTAGTCGCATAAAGTGCGGCAGTGGCCGCTTGCGCTTTTTCCGCTGTTTTCTGAGGCGATTCAGCGTGAATTTTTGATTGTATAAATGGGAACGAAATAATAATCAGGGATAACAAAATTGTTTTTTTCATGGGTAACAGGCTAGGATAGTTGTTAAGGCTGGTCAATCTTGTAGATGGGGGAATTTTGAATTTAGAAAGCCAAAGAGATTGCCCTCATAAAACACACTGCCAAGGATGTCAGTTTTTAGGGCAAAATTTAGGGCAGCAAAAAGATTTTAAAATAAAAAAAATGACCGAAACCCTGGCGAAACTTGGTTTAAGCTCCCCTCAGGTTGAATTTATTTCTCCCGGGGATTTTGCACTTCGAGACCGTTTGGATTTTGTCTATGAAGAAGGTCGCTTTGGCCTTTATGATTCGCACCAAGGAAGAATCCAGGATTTAGACACATGTGGACAACTTTCCCCTGAACTTTTGCGGTTTTATTTGAATTTTCGAAAAATTTCCTGGCCGATAAAAAAGGGATCTTTTCGCCTAAGGCTTGGGGTCGATGGTCAGCGTGGTGTGTGGCTAGACTTCGCTAATCAAGACATCAAGAATTTGTTAGAGGAACAAACACATTTGCGAAGTTTAATGAAGATGGCCTTTGTGGAGATTGGTCAGAAATCAAAAGTCTTGGTTAATCGAGACGGAAAACTCAAACTGGTTGACCCCGAAATGAAGGAATGGTTTGAAACTCGCTTTCAAGGAAAAAATTTCCCACTGCTGTCTTATGTTTCATCCTTCACTCAACCCAGTCGTAAAGCCAATTTAATCTTGGGCGAAATTCTGGAACAACATTATGCAAATAAAACATTTCGCAAGACCCTTGAATTCGGTGCCGGTGTCGGGAATTTAAGTTTAATCTTTTTAAATCAGTCCGTGCACTTTTGCGCGGTCGATTTTGATGAGCAAGGGGGAATTGCTCTTAAGGAAAATTTCAAAAGAACCGGCCAGGAAGAAAAAACAGAAATCGCCATTAAAGATTTTCAGCGGATTGCAAATTATGATTTTAGCGATTGTGATTTTTTAATTTTAAACCCTCCCCGTTCGGGTCTTGGCGAATTTTTAAAGCCACTGAGTTATTCTTTAAACAGGCCGAAAGATATTTTTCTGATGTCGTGTTTTTTAGAGTCTTGGCAAAAAGATGTTCGTATTTTAAAAGAAAAAGGCTATTCCTTGCAGAGAATAGCCTTATTTGATCAATTTCCTCAGACAAAACATTTCGAGATCCTCAGCTTTTGGCAGCTGTCCTCGCAGTAGATTATCTAACGCCACCGCCTGTTGCCGAAGAAGTCCCTGTTCCCCCCTCAATGGGAGTAATAACTGGAGTTGTTATTGGCGTTGCGACTCCGCCGCCGACGCTAGTTGCGGGGGCCGTGTACACCGGATTCTTTCTTTTGAATAATTTCTTTAATCCCCACCAAGTAAGAAATGCGAATCCAGCAATAGCCCCAATGACAAGGCTCGTTTTTGCCCACATAGGTAATGTGAAGCCTTTTTTGTCGTCTTTTTCTGTTGTTTCACTTTTGGTAACTGCTTCTCCATCACATGGCTTACCGTCGGAGCAGGTGTTACTCGCTGCTGCGCCACCTGCTCCTGCACCTATGCAGGCCGTATTAGGACTCGGCGGTGCTGTATGTCTAACGGGTGGTCCAGATACAGGGCCGGTCGCTATAGGAGTAGTATTTAGACTTACCCCCCCAGTGTTATCACCGGGGCTTGTCACAACAGGGGTAGAAACGGCGGCTGTTGGAGGGCAAGGATCTTGGGCAATTACACCTGTGGCGGGTCCTGCAGTAACTTCTTGGACCGAAGCCATTGCTTCCGCAACACTAACCACGCGTTTTGTTAAAGTATCGCAGGCTTTAGTTTGTTGGCGGGTCTCTTTTCTTTCATAATGACTTGGATTGGCTTCTATTTTCCTACAAACAGCCATGGCTTGATTTTTTTCTGCCTCGAATCTTTCGAGAATACCATCGGGCCCTAACATGTATTTGTTGTAAGCCGCTTTTTCAACTGTAACAATTTCTTTTCCACTATCCTTGGAGATTTTAAAAAGGTTTAATTCATTTTCCTGTACACCTTTTTCTTTCAGAATAGACTGAATCATATCATAAGAATCTTGAGCAACACCGGAACGAAGTAGGGAGTTATTTTCGCAAAATTTGCTTGTAGCCACAGTGGTCTCGGGATTGTTTACATCATATGGAAAACAAAGTGGTCCACCACCTGCATTTCGATTATAACCATAGAGAACAGGATTACACGAGATTTGAGGCTTTCCTTTAGACGGACAGTTGTTAGTAAATTGAGGTTTGGGGTTCGAGCCTAAAGTACAAATGCCTTTTGATGTCACTCTGCCATTAGGATAACCACCGATAATGCAATACTCTCCTTCTGCAATTTTACGTGTTGGTGCAGTGTAAGTGCTACGTTTGTTGGTAGTATTGCTTTCAGCCGAGCGTCCTGGCTTTTTCTTTGAAACAGGTTTGTCTTGAGGAACATTAGATTGGGCACTGACTTGCGGCTGAGCAGATTGTTGTTTCCTTTTCTCGTATGCCTCTTGGCTCTTTTTACTTCTTTCTAAATTTTTTACATTATCAGTGTAATCCTCAGCTGCAAATGCATTTTCGCCAGTCAATAATTTCAAATAAACTTCAATTTCTTTTTCAAGCTGAGAAGATTTAGAAGCGGGCTTCGTGGCTTCATGTAAAGCCAAGACCTCTTGAGTTTCACGAACCATCAAACGAAAGAGGACCATAAAATGCGCTCGCTCGTACGGGCTCATGATTTTCCATTGTTCGTAGGTCGGAACCGTGGGCTGACTAAGAAGAGCTCTTTTATATTTTTCTTCATCTTTTTTTACAATTTTTTCATCTTTAATTTTATTTGCAAAGGCGTTTAAATCACGAAGCTCATTGGCAGAAATGGGTTTTCCGTTGAATTTCATGAAGACATCATCTTTGCCTAGAATTTCGACTCGCGCCGTATCGCCGCCATCCGAAACGTTCATTGCTAGAACGTCATTTCCTTTTGAGTCTTTCAATTCTGAAAAATCAATTTGAGGAAACTTTTCATCTTTATATATTGCAAATGGCAGATCCAATTTGGCTTGCATTTCTGCGGGGAAATTTTTGCGGATATTTTTCCACACTTCACCCATCGTCAGGTTTTTGTTGTTGGCAAGACCGGATTCTTTCATAAACATGTTGATGGCTTCTTTTTGCTGATTTTTTGTCTGTTCTGCCAAAGCCAGTGGGCCGGTGACAATCACAAGCATAGAAATCAATGACAAGAAAAAACCAAAGCGAAAGAATTTAATATCAGTTAAAAATCTTTTTGCTTTCATAAAAACACCTCACCTATTTCTTCAGTATCTCAATCGGTCCTTTTTTAAAATACTCAAATAAGATCCGTACTTTGTGTGCAAAATTCCTTTCTGAAGCTAGACCAAAGGATTAAGATCTAGACCTTGCTCTAAGCCAAAACACACAAATCTAGACCTAAAGTCCTGTTCCTGCTTCAATAATGAAATGGAAGAAAAAATCATACAAACACAAATGCTCTACAGTCTTTTAGACTTCGAGCCTTTCATTCTTATTTTTTCATTGATCCTTGTGACTTGGTTATTTTATAAATTATTTTTGCAAGAAGTGAGCGAAGAAAGACATCGCATTATTCAAACTCACTTTCGTGGGCTTTTCCGTAATTTCTTGGCGCTCTCATTATTATTTTTCATCTATATAATCCTGAACGAATCCCAAGATCAGTGGAGCGGATTTATTCGCATCAAACCCTATATTGCTATGGTCAGCTTCTTTTGGGGACTTTTTGTATTCGTAAAATCTTGTCGTCTATTGGTTTTATTGTACATGTTCATGAGTTCGATGCGCGCCGGAGTGCCCTTGTTGATCGTGAATATTTTTTCGCTCCTGTTATCGACCATTTTGTTATTTTGGAGTGGCTCTCGTATTTTTGGAATTCAATTGGGCCCGCTGTTGGCGACTTCGGCCGCATTTTCAATCGTTCTTGGCTTGGCACTTCAGGACACCTTGGGAAATTTATTTGCGGGGGTCAGTTTACAAATTGATAAGTCATTTGAAATTGGCGATTGGTTAGAAATAACCCAAGGTATGCAAAAAACCGTCGGACAAGTGAAAGAAATTTCTTGGCGTTCGACAACCTTAATGGGGCATTCCGATGAATTAATCACTATGCCTAATCGCGCGATTGCGACGGCGCAAATTTCAAATTTTTCGCCTCCGGATCAACCGATTATTCGCAGCCAAGTCTTTCGCGTGAAATTGAATTCGCCTTTTGATCAAGTTAAAGAAATTTTAGAACGCTCGATTTCAGATATACCCGAAGTCCGCGGTATTCCCGCTCCCCTGGCTTATGTCAGTGAAACTAATGATAATGCCATCAGCTTTAAGCTTGTTTATTTTATCGATTCTTATGGATTACAATACGTGATTGGTGATAAGGTTTTGCGAAAAGGGATTGAAGATTTACAAAAAAGTGCTATATCGCTCGCACGTCCCTATGTCGAGTATTCCAAAACCGAGGCCTAAATAATCTATGAATCTTGAATCAGATAAAGCAAAAAAAATAAGAAAAGAAATTGTTCGTGCTTTGTCGGACTTCAATATGATTGAAGAAGGCGATAAAGTGATGGTCTGTGTATCCGGAGGAAAAGATTCCAGCCTTTTGCTGGTTCTTCTTCAGGAAATCCAACGACGGGCAGAAATTAATTTTACACTAGAAGCGGCCATCTTGGACCAAAAACAACCGGGATTTTCTTTGAAGGACTTTCAACCCTGGGTTGAAAGTTTAGGAATAAAACTTAATGTAGTTGAAAAAGACACTTATTCCATCGTTAAAGAAAAAATCACCGATGGCTCTGCCTACTGCTCACTTTGTTCTCGCTTACGACGCGCTATTTTGTATGATTTTGCTTTTGATCATAGTTTTTCCAAAATTGTATTGGGACATCATCGTGATGATCTGATTGAAACCACCCTGCTTAATCTTTTTTACACCGGAAATTTAGCCAGCATGCCGGCGAAATTAAAATCGGATGACGGTCGAAATATTTTGATTCGACCTCTTTGTTATGTGGCTGAAAAAGAAATTATTGAATTGGCGAGCGAATGGGATTTCCCAATTATTCCCTGCAATCTTTGTGGTTCGCAAGAGGGACTTAAACGCAAAAAAATAAAAAATTTAGTTAAAGATCTAGAAAAAGAAATTCCGCATATTGGAGCTTCTATCATTAAAGCGCTGGGCAATATTAAACCAACTCAGCTGCTTGATCACAATTTGCAAAATTTTAAAGAATTAAAAGCAGAACCGGCACAGGATAATCTTAAAACATCATCTGAAGTTTCAATATAAATGTCATCAACTGGTCGTCCTCGACATTAGCAGTTCCTCGTTTTTTGCCGACATTTGTTTGATAGCTTATCCAAGGAACAAGCTCAAAGTTGCCAAAACCCATATCTGTTAAAAATCTTATATAAGCTGATGCTCCCAATATTGTGGTATTTCCAAATGTCAGTTTTTGTCCACCGGGAGTCGAGAGGGAAAAAGCTTCATAACGATCCTGCAAAAGGTATTCTATTTCGAAACCAAAAGGGTACGAAGTTAGAACTTCCGAATTGATACTTGCACGAATACGATTCCCTGGATCTAAACGAAGTGATTCAGTTCCAGAGCTGCTAATTATAGAAACTTGACGATTGAAATGATAGCGATAGCTGGCAGAGCCGCCCAATAAAAATGAGCCCATGGTTATGCTTGTTGAAAACTTAGGCTCAACATAATAGGCGCCACTCGAGTTTGTTGTACTTCCCCGTAGATTATCAACTTCAAAATCTGAGGCCATTATCCCGGCGATCATCATTAAATACAGTTGCATGCGACCAGGATTAACTCTTGTAGTTAAAAATATTTCTGGGTCCCCCAGGCCAGCTTTACTTGCGCTAGCTCTACTTGTATTTGCAACTGTCCCACCGCTGGATGAATTCAAATAGGAACCGCGAGCTCCTATAGAAAGAACATCAGTAAGGCCATAGGAAGCAGAAAAATAAGTATCGATTCCTTCGATTCGTTGAGTTTGAATTTCGGTAGAAAACTTTAAGGTGCCAGTCAGTAAACCAAGATCCATTCGTGTTTGAAACTCGCCTTGTTCTGGAGCTTCAAAGCTATAAATTTGGCTCGTCGGTCGCTCTTGTCGGATCTGCTGAGTGGTGGGGATTTGAGTCGTTTTGTTGGTTGGTTTTTTTTGCATTGCAAAACTGAAAAATGAAAATCCCAAAGTGATTATAAATAAATATTTTTTCATATCCTTATGATATGAGAGGTTTTTTTTAAAGGTCACTGTGAATCTTAGATAATAATGCGTGGCGTAGTCTGTAAAACAATAAATGCATTCTCATAGATTCAAATTCATCGACAATAAGACTTCCATTCGAGGGTCGTCTCTTCTCCACCTAGTTATTCGCTTTGATTCAACCGAGCTTACTGGTCCATTTTTTAATTCGGGCCAGCCGCAGAACAGATTACCAAAGCTTTTTTCGAGTCGTCACAGGACAAATAGCTCAGCAATTTCAAAAAAATGGTTTATTAAATTTTGCACTGGATTTAAATCAAAAGAAAAAGGTGACCGATCCCCCGTCGACACCAAAGAAACACAAAAAAATCCAAAAAACTATGGAGATACAGACCCTTCACTCGGGTTATCCGTGGCTGGAAGGCGTATCGGACGGTCGCAAGTTATGTCAGGCTTAACGAGCAAGAAGCTTTGGGGAATATTCCTTATCGAAAGCTGAGACTGAAGGGGCTATCAGCCGGAGAATGGGAAATATTATGGGTTTAAGTTGCCTGTATTAACTTTTGGTTTCGTCAAACTTTTAGACAGTTGTTAGCTCTAATTGTTTTTACAAGCTTTTTACAACCTCAAAGCCAACCCATAAACCTCCAGAAGGACATCTATTTGCATTTCATTGCTAGAAGGAAAATATGTTGAACAAAAGCTTTTCACTCCTCTTATTTTTATTCTTACTGCCAATCCTTTCTGCAAAGGGGGATTTGAGTTGCGATAAAGTTTTTTTAAACGAGCACGAGTCCTGGCAACAAACAGTTCTTTCATTAAGAAATTCAACGGATTTAAGACTTAAACAGCCATTTCAATTTAGACCCCCCTCTCACTTAAGACAGTTAAACTTAAGCTTTCCTACTCAGGCGAAAGCCTATGAAGATACGATCTTTTCAATCAGTCACTCCCCCACGATAGCTTTGCCTTCAGGAACACAAATTTATAAAAAAATTGATTTTGGCTATCAGAAGGAAAATTTTCGTCGTTTGGCTAACGTGAATTATATTGCCGTCGGTGAAAATGGTAAGATTCTTGAGATAGGAGTTGGCTCTAAGGAATTGCTTACAGAGCTGCGTTCTCATATTTTTGGAAGAGCGCTTAGCATTGAGGAATTGAAAGTCATCGAAGAAATTAATAATAAATTGATATCTGATCTCAGGAAAAATCCAGAAGCCCAAAAAAAGTTGAAAGAATTCGCTCAAAAAAGAAATTGGCCCGAAGGCTTGGAAGATGTCGCACGCTTAGCTTATTACAGTGAAAATATTATTTCTATTCAGCAGTGGGCCAACTCTAACGGTTATTCTTTGGCACAAATGCGCGACGCTGGATGGGGTTTAATGAAATTCGATGAGTCTGGTCGACCCTTTTATGACATCCCTAAGGAAGAATCGATCAAGATCCCTTACTTTTCATCAAATAATCAGTCCGGGATCCCCATTTGGAGAACTCGTAACATTGAAAAACGAGATGACGGAAAAAAATATATCGGATGGCAAATGGATCGCTCGATTGATCGAGAATACGCTCCGAATGAAACTCTTTATAATGCTTGGAATTTAAATAAAGCTGAAGGAAAAACAATTGTAATCACTGAGGGTGAATTTAAATGTTTAGTAGCAAATCAAACGACTGGAATTTTAACTTTAGGAATCCCTGGGATCACTCAATTTGATAACAATTTAGCAAAAGCCATTGTTCAAGCCAAACCCAAGGAAGTTATAGTTGTATTGGATCGTGATCCTCGCGGTAAAGGTTTAATGCGAACGGATGGTATTACAGATAGCCAAAGAGCCGCTTATATTATTGCGCAACAAATAAAACAGGCTGGATTCAGTCAGGTTAAAGTCGGGATCCTTCCTGATGCTTTTGATGGAGCTAAAGTAGGAATTGATGATTTAATTCTAGCAAAAGGGACTGAGCCCTATTTAAAAACATTAAGTCAGGCTGTAACTCCTGAAGAATATGCTCGCCAGATTTCTTTGGATCCCAAGTTGAATCAACTTCAGACAAGGTTTCAAGCTCTATCAAAATCATGGGAAAATTATCACAAATCAAAAGCTCGAGGTGGCCCGTCACTTTCAGCGAAAGACGTTGGCTTGGTGAATTTAGAATTACAAAAAGCAAAGAAAGAATATTTTAATTATTTAGCTCTTCATTATAAAGGAGCAAGAAGCTTAAACCAAGCCAGTGTTCAATTTCCATCAATTCCGCAATTGGGTATTTTGCCCGAATCTTTTCCTGTTGTGGCAACAACTCGCAAGGGTAAAAGCGTCGACGCTGGTTTTTTCGCAAATGAAGTTTTATTAATGGATTTTGTTTCTTCTGACGCTAATTTAGCTTCTTGTAAACCTGGTCCCTGCTCTTCTTTCATTGCCACTCGTAATGAGGTTTTAAGTTTGATTTCAGGTTCAGGGACGGCTACAAAAAATCCTGATCTACTTGCCGCATTTCAAAAAGGCAAAGAAATAGCTGAACAAGATGGCTTTGTTCAAAAAACAATCAGCGATGCAGAAACTGTAATGTTAGCTGGTTATTTGCTCCATGATTTTCCACGTGACGAATATAAAATGGAATTCAATGTTAAAATTCGTTCACCAATTCAAAGTCATGTTGAAGAGCTTGTTCCTTTGGTTGTTTATAAAATCTCTAATGGATCAACTGTGGCTATGGCTCGTTTACGGACGACTCCATTAGAAAATGATCTTAAAAACTACATTTTTACTAGAATAGGTAACTATTTAAGACCATGAAAAAATTTATTTTAATTAGCATCGGTTTATTGGCTGGTATTTTATTTAGCGATTCTATTACTTATGCTCAATCTTGTTCTAAAGTTTTTTATAATTATCGAGAACTAAATAAAATTAAAAGCATGAGGTTTATGTCGTTGAATGCGGAAGATTACTTTTTAAAAGTAAAAAAACACTTAAAGAATATCGAACAGAAGCCAAATGAAGCACTTCCGATTTCAGATACAGTCGAAGCAATGGTTGATGCTATTCCTGAATTAATCAAGGATACCCAGCCTGATCTTGTGATCCTTCTAGAAGTAAATCAAGTTTCTATGGAGTATCTTGCCAGCGCAAAATTAAAAAATCAATGGACTCATTTTTTATTTGAAGGCAATGACCAAAGGCAAATTGGATTTTTAATTAAAGAAGACATTCCTGTTGACGTAGAGACAAGAACTCATCGAGACATGAAATGGAAAAATCCATCGAATAATAACCAGGAAGAAATTCTTTTTACACGAGATTTCCCAGCTTTGATTTTTCGACGTAAGAATGAAAAACAACCCTTTATGATTGCGTTAGGAGCCCATGGTCATTCCAAAGCAAGTAGAAAAAATGATCCAAATTCAGCATCATTAAAACGCGCTGAAATGTCGGCTATGGAAAAAATTATTATATCTCTTAAAAAGGAATTTGGCGAAAATGTTCCTCTAATTTTGGGTGGAGATTTTAATGCAACCATTAAACCTGGTTCAGAAGTACAACCGCTATTAAATCAATTGAAAGAAGCTTTTGATATCGCTAATGTTCCTTTTTCTAGAAGAGCTACAAGTTATTTCCTTGGAAAAGAGGGGCGAAGAGTTCTGCGGCAAGTAGATGCTATTATGATGAGTCCTTCCCTAGCTCCTTTTGTAAAACAAGCTTTTGTTTATCCTTATAAGATAAATGGTAGAAACGGGCCTTTGCCCATGGACACACCGCCTGAACTTATTAATATGATTCCATCGGATCATTATCCTGTAGTTGTGGATATATCGACGGAAATTATATTGCCTGAAGCTCACGGAAAATAAATACAGAATTCAGTATACAGATCAGTATTCAGAATACTGTTAACTGTATTCTGAATACTGTACCGAATTCTGAAGTCTGCATTCTGTCTTTTAAGAAAGATTGGTGCGATCTACAGGACTCGAACCTGTGACACCTTGCATGTCATGCAAGTACTCTACCAACTGAGCTAAGATCGCGCGTAGATATTTCTACTTTGTATAGCAAACCCATACTCTCAGTTCAAGAAAAACTCACTCTTTTCCATTCATCACTAAAACATTCGAACCAATCCTGCAAAAATAATTCTGGCGAAACAAGCGAATGGGAAGCTTGGTCGTTGCAATGATCGATCAGACGATCCAAGGAAAGTGCTGAGTTTCCACAGGGCACCAAGGAATCGAATAGCTTCAGGTCATTGCTAATGTTGATGGAAAGACCATGGCGAACGACTCCAGAATCGATTTTTAAACCACAGAAAGCAATTTTTCCCAAAGACGTGTAAACCCCCGCTTCAGAGGTTTTCCAGTGCGATTCGACTGAGTACTTTTTTAAACAGCTTTGAGTTGTGCGAAACAAAAGTTCGACAAAATTTTGCACACCTATTTTATAGCTTTTGAGATCAAGCATTGGAAAAATCACCAACTGCCCTGGGGAATGAAGTGTGGCCCGGCCTCCCCGATCCGTTTGTAAAACTTGGAATTGTTGGTCATTGCAAATTTTTAAATCTTGTTCGCGACGACCCCGTAGACCCAAAGTGACCGTGGGTTCAAACTCAAGACCCCAAATTTCCACCTGTTGTTGACCAGCCAATTCAACAACCTTTTCTTTTTGAAGTTGTTGAATTTTTTCATAATTCTGCTGGCCCCACCAAATCAATCGCACTAGTAAACTTCCACTTTGTCATTCTCTTTAAAACCAGCTCCCGAATGAATAACTGCAATAGAACCATCCGTGCCGAAATAACTAATGATTTCTAAAGTTCCCTTTAAGCGACCCGGACTCTTTCCGATATGAACTCCCGAATCAGGATCGTAAATATCATCACCATCTTCTGAGACTTTAAGAAGGTCACCCACTTGAAGTCCCGAGATTCTTCCCACATTTAAAAAGAGACGGTCGCCTTGAACAGCAGCAATACGGCCTTCCCAGGTGATGCGATCAAGAGAAGCAATAATTTGTGAAGTAAATTCTAAAAAGGCATCTTTGATCATCACTTGGATTAATTCCGTATTTGCTTTGACGAATCTATCGGTATCGACTCTTTCAGCGACGCGTACATTTTCATCTTCCATGCGAACGGTCTTAACAGTATTGAATATTTCTTTGCCACCACGAATGGAAGCCACTTTGACTTGCACATCCACTTCAATTCCTGTTTTTAATTTGCGAATAATACCGATTTGCCCAGCTTTGGATTCAATTCGAACAGCGACAATTTGGCCAACCAGAAATGCGGACACGCCGGTATCTTTTGTTTGTTTAGTCAGTTCTTTCATATCGTAGGTTCCATCAGCTAATTTTTTGGTAAGATCCAAATTAAATTCGTCGGCTGACATTGCTATAAGATTACCTGACTTATTAAGATCAAGCATCAGAGCGCGGCGAGACGATTCTTTGAAATCAGTAGGATGATTGGGGTTCTTGTCAAGGAAAGGCAAAAGAGCCAAACGTTTTCGCGGAGAACCTGTGTCAACGGCTTTAGAAGGATTCCAATCTTTAATTTCTTTTCGGGGAAGGTTTTGTTTTGTTTCAAATAGTGAACAGCCTAAAGCTGAACAAATAATAAAAAATAAAAATAATTTTGAATACATCTTTTAGCCCCCTAAAATTTGAAATGCGATCTCTTTGTCAGTGTCGTTGAGTTTTTGCAGTTGAAAGCCTGGAATTTTTAAATCCTGTATCTTTTGCGACAACTCTTTTGGATTTGAAGTGGTGTCAATTTCATAAACGAGCATATCTGTCGAAATCAAACGTTCTTTGATATTTTTAATCTGAGTGATATTGGATTTAAGCTTTTCCTTTAAGGCTTCTTGATTTAATGGGCTTAGTTTTCCCTTCAAGGATAAACGGATTAAAGTAGCGCCAATAGAACCTCTTTGCCAAACATCAAAAACTTGAGTAGACAGATCCGCCATAAGAGTTTCAAGTAACTCATTCATCTTCTTTTCAACAACCATATTATATGAACCTTTTTCAGTATCCACTCGCCGTTGCAGTTCTGCCAGAGACCGTCCATTGTTGACTTGAATCGCTGCGATTTTAAAATCAATTTTATAAACATCACGTAAATCAGGATGTTTTTCAATGACCACTTGTCCATCCAACACAACATTTGACAGGAAATAGAGTGCTAAAAATTGATCGTCTTCAAGGGTCCAGTTTTCATTTTGAAAAGCAAAGGGAATCTGCTCATGTAATTTTTGAGAGCTGGGTTCAATCAGATTCAAACCGCTTTTAAAAAAGGCTTGGCCCAAAGTTTTTTCAAATTTTTGATTTTGTAAATTTAGAAATGTCGAATTTTTATAAACTTCGGCTCTCCACCATTGGTACTGTTGAGCATTCACTCGGTCAACAAAAGTCACCAGAGGAATAAAAATTGGCGTGGTTGAGTCTTCAATTAACAAACCTTGCAACTTCAGTAGTGAACGCAAATTTGATACTGATAATTTCATCTGTACCGTCATATGAAATTTTTTATCTTTTAAAATGATTTCGTTATTTTTTATGTAAGGGATGTATTTTGTCCATTGACGGTAGATTTTATTTTGAATTAAGGCATTGTTTTTACTCACTCGTTCGGAACCAATAAGATCTTTTAGAATTTCTTCGGTAACCTTATTAATAGCTTCTTCTTGAATTTCTTTTTTTGCGACAACTTCACTGGGATCATCCGAATCTCCGGTGATTGATTTTTCAACTAAGTTAACAATTTCTTGAGCCTGTACTAAATTTGTCCCCACAAAGAAAAATAAAGTAACTAAAAAAAATATCTTGTTTATCACGAGGGCCTCAATTCGATAAAATCGGTGCGTCCGAGCTCCGTTTGAACAGACTCAAAAAAATCATTGCTCATCTGTACCGATAAAGGTTTTTCTAAATCCATTTTCACTTTTTGCTTCCCATCTGGAAGAAGAATTTCAAAATCCACCAATGTACTCCCCGGGTGACCCTGCAATATGGAATTTAACTTTTCATATTCGTCGACTTGGACACGGTCCAATCGCATCACGACTCTTTTGGTTTTCTTTAAAACCTCATCCATAGTTGAAATACTATCGACCATAATTTTAATATTTCCTTCGCCAGACTCCAAGAGACCAGCGATCAAGACCGGTCCTTCTTCCCGACAAAGAGCTTCATATTTTGCAAAAGTATCTGGAAAAATCACCAACTCACAACTTCCGGCTAGGTCTTCGATCTTGGCAAAAGCCATTCGAGTCCCTTTTTTAGTGATCAGTTCTTTCAGTTCGGTAATTAAACCAACAAGAATGACTCGACGTTTTTGATCTTTTCTTCGTTCATAGGGGTTTGGATTAGGTGAAGAGGCCAAGGACGGTGATTCTTGCGCGAGACGAGCCAAATCACTGGTCATTCCCGAAGTCCATATTTGTGCTATTCTTTCATAGCCTTTCAAAGGATGGTCGCTCAAATAAAAGCCCAAAACTTCTTTTTCAAAAGCCAAGGAAGCGGTTCTTGCCCAAGGTTTACATTCGGATAATTTAACTTCAGGTACTTCTGAAGGGTCTAAATCAAACAAAGAAGTTTGTCCTGACAATCGGTCTTTGTTGATCCCCAGAGCGCGGTCAAGAAAGGCTTGATACCCACCGATCAATTGCGCCCGATGAGCGTTAAATCCATCCAGAGCGCCGGCTTTGATTAAACACTCGATGACTTTTTTGTTAACGCGACGTAAATCCAAGGAATTAAAAAAATCTTCAAGAGTGTTAAATTTTTTGTCTGGCTGAGCTTCCCGCGCTTCAATAATTGCGTCCACTGCGGCTTGTCCCACACCCTTAATGGCTCCAAGACCGAAATAAACGTCATCTGCTTTGACGGTAAAAAGATAATTGGAAACATTCACATGTGGAGGCAAAATTTTAAGTCCGCGCTTCTGCGCATCTTTAACGTATTTAACAACTTTATCCATGTCACTGATCTCGGTCGACAGCAAAGCCGCAAAAAATTCGGCAGGATAATAATTTTTTATCCAAGCTGTTTGAGCCGTAATCACGCAATAAGCGGCGGCATGGGACTTATTAAAACCATAATCAGCGAATTTATACATCAGATCAAACAACTCATCTGATTTTTTTGGATCGTGACCGTGGATCTGAGCGCCTTTTTTAAATCTTTCACGATGTTGATCCATCTCGGATTTAATCTTTTTACCCATGGCCCGACGAAGCATATCTGCTTCTCCAAGACTGTAACCGGCAATCTTTGAAGCAATTCCCATAACTTGCTCTTGGTAAACCATGATTCCAAAGGTCTCTTGTAAAATTTCTTTAGTGTCGTCGATCAAATACTCAACTGGGTTCTCACCATTTTTTCTTTTAGTAAAATCCGGAATGTTCGCCATCGGACCAGGACGATACAAAGAGGTAATTGCGGTTATATCTGCAAAACCTGTAGGTTTAATTTTTTTTGTCGCGTCGGTGATGCCGTCACCCTCAAATTGAAAGACTCCGGCAGTGTCTCCTCTCGACATTAATTCGTAAATCCCTGGATCGTTGATCGGAATATCTTTTGCGGCGATTTTTTTTCCACGATTGGCTTCGATCATATGAAGCGCATGATTGATATGAGTCAAAGTTTTTAATCCCAAAAAGTCGAACTTAATCAAACCAATTTTTTCGGCATGTTTCATGTCGTATTGAACAACATTTTCGCCTTCGGCCCCTTTATAAAGAGGAGCATGTTTGATTAGCTCACCATCGGCAATGATGACTCCTGCGGCATGAATTCCTGCATGACGAACCAGGCCTTCCACCCTTTGAGCGAGATCCAAGAGTGTTGCAATTTGTGGATCGGATTCCATCATTTCGCGAATTCGCGGCTCCATCTCGAGAGACTCTTTAAGAGTTATACCTAATTTGTCGGGAATTAATTTGCTGACGACATCGACTTCGGGAAAAGTCATTCCCAAAACTCGTCCGACATCTTTAAGTGCGGCACGAGTTTGTAGTTTTCCATAAGTGATAATTTGAGAAACCGAAGCCGCACCGTATTTTTCGGTTACGTACTGAATGACTTCTTGCCGACGATCCTGACAAAAATCGATATCGAAATCGGGCATCGAAATACGTTCTGGATTTAAGAAACGCTCGAAGAGTAAAAAGTGAGGAATAGGATCAAGATCAGTGATGCGAAGACTGTAGGCAACTAATGAACCAGCTCCCGATCCTCGACCAGGGCCCACAGGAATATCATTGTTTTTTGCCCAATTTATAAAATCTTGAACAATTAAAAAATAACCATTGAAGCCCATGCGATCAATAACAGAAAGTTCGAAATTCAAGCGTTCATGATAAACGGGAATTTTATCTTCGGGAATAGGTTCCTGTCGTGACAAAGATTCTTCCAGTCTTTGTTCAAGCCCAAGGCGAGCTCGCTGTGCAATTTCATCTTTAAGAGTAGCTCCAAGTTCAGTGGGGAAAGAAGGAAGATGGTAAATGGGTTTTCCATTTTCATCTTTCATCTTAAATTTGACATCGCAACGATTGGCAATTTCCAAAGTGTTGCTAATTGCTTCCGGAACATCCTTAAAAAGGGCTGTCATTTCTTCGGCGGTTTTAAAATAAAATTCGCTCGTTCCCAAACGAAACCGAGATTCATCCTGTAAGGTTTTGTTTGTACCAATACAAATTAAAACTTCTTGTGCGATTTGATCATCCGGTGTCACATAATGAACGTCATTTGTTGCGACAACAGGAACCGATAATATTTTTGAAGCCTCAAGAATAAATTCATTGAGTTTTTTCCATGCCGGAAGTCCAGTTCGATTCATTTCAAGATACAAACGATCATTAAAAATATTCTTTAAATTTCTAATTTTTTCCAATGCAACATCAGGACCTTCTTTAAGAAAAGCTTCGGCGATCTCGCCGCGAAGACCGCCTGTGAGACAAATCAAATCCTGATTGTGTTTAGTTATGACTTCATAATCGATGCGAGGTTTCCAGTAAAATCCTTCTTGATAACCAATGGTCGAAAGTTTGCAAAGATTTTGATAACCATTTAGATTTTGCGCTAAAAGAACTAAGCGACGTGGCCCTTGCTGAACAGAATCACGATCTTGTTTTTTTTCTAAGCGAGATCCTGGCGCCAGATAAGCATCCATACCCAAGATGGGTTTAACATTATTATCTTTGCACGCAGAATAAAACTCAATGGCCGCAAACATATTGCCGTTATCAGTAAGTGCTACGGCCGGCATACCCAATTCCCCTGTTTTTTTCGCCAGGGTTTTGATTCTACAAGCGGCTTCTAAGAGAGAATATTCAGAATGAACATGCAAATGAACAAAGCTCATGCTTATTCCCACTCGATCGTCGCTGGAGGTTTACTGGTGACATCATAGACAACTCGACTGATGCCACGCACACGATTGGTAATTCGATTAGAAACCTCGCGTAGGAATTCATGCTCGAAGGGATACCAATCTGCGGTCATACCATCACTGGAGGTCACAGCTCGCAAGGATAAAACTTGATCATAAGTTCGTCCATCACCTTGAACACCAACAGTGTGAATGGGTAATAACACACAAAAAGCTTGCCAAATTTTATCGTACAGATTTTTTTCTTTCAGAGTGGATATAAAAATATCGTCGGCTTCCCGAAGAATTTCCAATTTTTTTTCTGTGATATCGCCAATAACTCGAATGGCAAGACCTGGCCCAGGGAAAGGGTGTCGCCATAACAAAGATTTTTCCAGCCCTAACTCTGCGCCAATCTTTCGAACTTCGTCTTTAAAAAGCAAACGAACTGGTTCTAGTAATTTTAATTTCATTTTTTCAGGAAGCCCACCCACATTATGATGGCTTTTAATCGTCACACTTCCGCCTACACTGGAAATACTCTCGATCACATCAGGGTATAATGTTCCTTGCGCTAAAAAGTCTAACGGCCACTTGGGGTCTAAAGATTTTTCAAATATTTCAATGAACAGCTTTCCAATCATTTTTCTTTTTGCTTCGGGATCACTCAATCCCTTAAGTCCTTCAAGAAATTCTTTACTTGCATCAATGCCCCGAACATTTAGGCCAAGGCCTTCGTAGTTTTTTAAGACGCTGGTAAATTCATTTTTCCTGAGCAAACCATTATTTACAAAAACACAATGAACTCGTTCCCGTCCTAAAGTACGAGTCAGTAAAGTTGCAACGACTGTTGAATCAACTCCTCCACTTAAAGCGCACAACACATGGGATTGATTCCCAACAGTTTGTAAAATATTTGTTTTTAGAGTTTCGACCATATGTGGAGCATGCCAAGATGATTTGGCTTCACAAAAGTCAGCAAAGTTCAAAAGTACTTCCGAGCCGTATTCTGTATGAGCCACTTCAGGATGAAATTGCAATCCTAAAACCC
>ERZ1292625.408-Hain-H41-01um-R1-408-length-66077-cov-35_pt1 | contig 66077 bp, 102 predicted proteins | sample MGYA00564400_ERZ1292625 | MGnify/ENA primary metagenome ERZ1292625 (study PRJEB36523, sample SAMEA6512639) | groundwater metagenome | collected 2019-01-08 | study: AquaDiva: Metagenomics assemblies of 32 groundwater samples | reverse complement strand
CCAAGCAGCGCAGCCTTGGCGCACCGTTAGCGCACCGTTAGCGCACCGTTGACGCAAACTCGATACGAGCGAGACTTTGCAGAGGATGCTCACGGGTTTCCCTCGATCTCGTCCGGATATTTCAGCCACGATGGGCGAATGAGTTTTGCGGCGTGCCGGTTCGACTTTTTTGCTGTGACCACGACGAGGTGGCCGCTCTCGATAAGATCCTCCTGTGCCTGCATGAGATATGCAAATGGTAAACGACCCAATTCGGTATTCAGTCGCGCCCGGTTGGCGAGGCTGGATTTGGCATCCGGTTCCGGCGACAATTCGACCCCGGTGCGGATTAGTTTTGTGGCTTCATCAAGCAGCAATTCACGTGTCCTAGCGGCATCATTGAACGATTGTGGTCCGGCCTCTTGCACGGTGCGGAAAACACCATCTTTCCAGACCAGACGGAGTTTGGCATTCTTGGGACCATAGTTCGATTTCATGAATTTGAGAAATCGTTCGTCGGTCGGTATTTCGTCGCCGTCATCATCCTTGCGGACAGGTTGTGTCAGGTAGACCCGCGACCGTACACTGTTATTCCATCCCGTGGAACCGGATGATCCGGCGCCTGAAGCCATGCCGCTGACGCTGGGGTGCTGCGTGATGACGACTGTGCCGCGGGATTTCAGTGCCCAGGTCCGCAGCCTTTGGACAAATGTTCGGACCTGTTCCCGATCAATTTCCAAACCGCCGAAAGTATCGGCAACGGTATCAATGATGATGACTTCAATCGAATATTCCTTAATGACTGCCTCTATTTGGCGGTAGAAGTTGGTGATCACACCGCCACCGGAATCGCGGCGCGCAAAGCTCATCAGCGTATTCGACTCGCCGACCCGGCTCATCATAAGCGCCATGCCGTCGAGATCGCGCATTTCGCAGGAATAATACCTGCTGATCGCCTCTTGCCGGCGATGCAGTTCGTCCATTTCGTCTTCGCAATAGATGCCAAGTGATCGCGTGCCGTTCGATGGCGTCGGGATGCCAAGCCACGGCTTCCCAACGGCAAGTGCGGTCTGCAGCTGCATGCAGAGAAGTGATTTTCCGACGCCGCCGTCGCCGTTGAGAAGTGTGGCGCCGCCGCGGACACAGATGCCTGGTACCAGCCATTCCCGAGCCGGTGCGGCTTTGTCCTGCCAATCTGCTGGATTAATGATGTTGAGCGGCTGGATACGGGCGCTCTTCGGGTCGTTGATGTCGACGATGCTTGCCATCTAAACATCAGCCCGAATCGCGTCGTTGAAATCTTTTGGCGCGTCGCCGAAATGCACCCGCGGCGGCATGACGTCGACCGCCTTGCCAAGCCTCTCATAGACATCAGCCGCAGCAACTGCCGATTCCATACCTACCTTGCCATGATCAGCGAAAATGACGACCGAATCGACACACGCCGGTAGTTCAATCGCCCCAAGCCGCCCGGCCGAGAGTGTCGCCCAGACCGGGATTTGATAAATCTGCTTGGCGCTCAACGCCGTCTCGACGCCCTCAGCCAGCCCCAAGATCGTATCGGCGGGTGCAAGACGGACGGCAGCCTTGCCCATCGGTCCAACCGTCATCTTGGCCGGCTGTACCGGCGCTTTGCCGCTGCCGTCCTTGGCAAGCCACGTGCGCTGTATCGCGACAACATGCCCGCGCGCATCCGTGAGTGCCGCGATCATCGCCGGAAAACATTGCTTCGACGGCTTGTGGTCTAGGCGCGGGATGTAGCCGAGCCGGTCGGGCCAGGTCTGCGCTTTGATCCCGCGTCCGCGCAGGTAGTCGGCAGCGATCGTGCCTTTGATCGGGTTCGACTTATCCCACAGGTCGCGTGCGTATTGCTGGCGTTCGCGATCATCGCGATTGGTATGGCCGTCATGCGGCTTGGTCAGAAATCCTGGATAGCTCGGGTCGACTTTGGCGCCGCCATCCCAAAGCCCGCGGGAGCGCAGCGCCTCGATCAGCATGGTTTGAGTGCAATTGGCGTGGCAATGCACTAAGGGGCGGCCGTCACGCGTTTCCGTCACGCTCATCGACGGGGTGCGGTCGTCATGCGCCGGGCAGCGGCAGGTTCCGCGGCGGCCACGCCATTTTCCGCCTAATTCTTCGACAATCCGCTGCGCCGCGCTCATGAAACGGCGCCGATGGCGGCTAAAATTCTGGAGTGCTCGTCAAGTTGGCGCCAATGGTTAACCCAAAAAAGAGCGCGCGCCCGCTCGGAATCGCAGGTTGCGGCGCGATATTGGTCAAGCGCCCGCATCCGACCGCGGAAAATAATATCCGGATCATGCGTCATCGGACGCGGAAAATTAATTATTTGGCTGGTTGAAACTGGTTCGTGGGTTTGGTAGTTTTGGGTCATAGGGCGGTCAGCACGTCCTTGTTGTGCCGCCCTGTTCAGAGGGCGAGTGTTCTGGCCACGGGTGTCGCAACCCGTGGCCTTTTCTTTTAGCGCGATTGCGGAACCGTCACAATAGCCGATCTGGTATGCAGCAACGCCAGACGCACGAAATGTTGTGTCCAGCCATTAAAACTTGGTGCCGTGCCAGCGTTAACGAATAGAAACGGCCCACCTCCAGATCGAAGACGGGCCGAATCAGGCGCGGCGGTGGCTAGTTCAGCGCGATCGAAACCGTTGCCATGGCGGCATGGTTACTTCCGGCATCCAGTTCGAAGCCGAAGATTTCGACTGCTGGCGCCTCAAGGTAGCGGTACTGCAGGCCGGCGGTGACGCTATCTGAGATCCGGTAGTTCAGCCCAGTTCCAAGCTGGAAAGCGAATCCGTCATTTTCAACCGTCAGCGGCGCGAGGCCGGCAAAGGTGAGTTCGGTGTGAGCCATCCCGGCGCCGGCCATGATGAACGGGACGACGCGGCCCATGGAAAGCGCCTCGATGTCCCAGGCCAGATTCGCCATGACCGCCGTGGTGTCGTGCTCCATGGTCAGAAACCCGAACGCCGTTGAATCATGCGTCCGATATGAGGCCTCGAGTTCGAATCGTAGCCCGGTGACACCATCGACATGCGTACCAAGCGCTACCGATCCGACAAGCCCAGTGTCTTCGCTGACGAACGGCAGATTGGATTCGCCGTCTTGGTTCAGACCGAAGGACGTCGAAACATAAAAGCCTTTGGCCTCCGCCGGCACAACGGCGGCGACGGCAAGCAATGCAGTGATGATCAGTTTATTCATGTCAGTTCTCCTTTCCGAGTGATTCGCGGACTATACAGGGATCGGCCGTGGCGCGTCCGCAACATCACGGCTTCATAAACACGAACACCAGAACAACCGCGGCGATAACCGCGATCTCAACGGCGTAGATGCGCCAAAACGCTTTCATCACGATACCGGGTCTCCGACAACGATATTCGGCCATCCGACATAGCGAATTGGCTTCTGCATTTCCCGGAACCGCTTGATTTCATGCGCGATGCCGAAGCTCTGATCGTAGCCCGGCATCCTGACGACTAGGCAGCCCGTTGCTGCCGTCATCATGGCTTCATCGAAGGCAAGCCAGATCGCGTGATCAAGAGGATCGATCCCGGCATGGATCGCAATCGTATGGGTATGCGCGATCGACGTTCTTGACCGCCTGCTTGTAGTACGACGTTTTCAACTCGACACCGAGCGCGCGGCGACCATGAACCACGGCGCTGAAAGCTTCGGAACCGACGCCCATGAACGGCGTCAAAACGGTTTCGCCGGGATTGCTCCACAACTGCACGGTACGGTCGATGACATCGAGTTGCAGCGGGTGGACGTGCTTTTCGTCCTCTGGTTCTCGAGCCGCTTTGTAGGGCAGCACGCGATCGACGCGGATGTCATCCCAGACGCACGACGCGTAACGCCGCCAGATCCAGTGTGACAGCTTGTTTTCCTGCTGTACCTTCGTGCCTTTGAATTTCTTGAGTTCCGGCGGGATTTCGAGTGCGCCGGCATACCGATTGAAGCCGATTTCATGAGAGACCGGTACGGCGTTATCTCCGGCACGCTTGAGGATGACAAGAAAGTCGCCGGCCGCAACCGTGCTCTGGCAGCTATCCTTCACAAGCTGCTTGTGCGTTAGGTGTTTCAATCTGGTGCGAATGGCGACGCGCAGCGGCTCTTTCCAAATGGCGACGCGGCCGAAATAATAGAAGCCATGCTTTTCATGTATCGCGATGATGCGACCGGGCAGGTCGAAATATCCCGAGCGCTGTCCCGGGTTCGGGATGTCCATGCAATGTACCGCGTTGATGCGGCCCGGCATCGTGACACGCGCCATCTCGCGGACAAGAAACTCGTAATGGTCGAAGAACGCCTCGTAGCTGACGCTGTTCGACATGTCGCGGTCGTCGCTGCTGTAGTTATAAAGCCCTGCGAACGGTGGCGAGTAGACTGACAACGCGACGCTCTTTTCCGGCAGCCCGCCGACGACTTCGACGCAGTCGCCATTCCAAAGGGCATAACGGTCGGTGATTTTTTGGTCGATCAAAGCCATGACGGAAGCTCCTGTTTGTTGGTATGTTCTTTGAAGCGGCTCAGTTTCAGTGCGTCGTTCATTTCCCGAACCATCGCCTCGAACATCGCTTCGCAGGCATCGGATTTCCGCCGCAGGTTCTTCGATACACCCTTGAGCGATTGCGTCGTGATGACATCTACCAAAACCTCACGCTTCTGACCGAAGCGCCACATCCGGCGAACGGCCTGATAGTACTGTTCGAAGCTGTGATCGGCGAAGAAAGTCATCTGCGCGCAATGCTGCCAGTTCATTCCGTAAGCGGCGATTTTCGGCTTAGTCACGAGCTTCTTGAGTTGCCCAAGCCGGAAGGCCTCGAACAATTCTTCCTTGCGTTCGTCGTCGTCGGACCCAGCGATCTGTTCGGCGCCGGGCATCATCTCGACAAGCAAATCGGCTTCGGCGTTCAAGTGGCACCATGCGACGCCACAATCGGCTTCGGACAGCAATGAGGCCGCCGCCTCGCACCGCTTGTCGATCGTGGCGCGGCGTTCCTCGCGTTCTTCATCGAGGCTTGCCGTCGGCATGGCGAACAGAGCGCCTTGAAGGACGACACTCTCAACGACATGCTCGCGCTCGATGAGTTTGGGAAGCACAAAGGCATCGTCGGAATAGCCTAAATCGGAAGGCTTGCGCACCGCGCGCGCCCATGAACACAGCCAACGCCAGAAATCCTTTTCGGCGTGGCGCTTGAACCGCCATTTGGATCCGATGAACGCCGGATGAAGGCTGTCTTCATCGTTTTTGAAGAACTGCCCCAGCATGTCCATGTAGCCGAGATAGCCTAGCGCTTCACTCGACGTGCCGAGTTCGATGTAATCGTTTGGTGATGGCGTCGCGGAACAGAGAAGGCGGTATTCAACCTTCTTCATGAACTCCGTGATCTCGGCTTTGCGCGAACCGTCAAAATTTTTCATGATGCTGGACTCATCACACACCACGCCGCCGAACTCATCGGGATCGAACCTGCTGACACGCTCGTAGTTCGTTGTCACGATGCCGTCGCTGTCAGTGACCCTGCCGTCAAGGCATCGCCTGGCACCGTAGCCGAATTTCTCCGCTTCGCCGATTGTTTGCAGCGATACGCTCAGCGGCGCAATCACCAGCACCGGCTTATTGGTCTGCCGCTCGACGTTGTGCGCCCATGCCAGCTGCATCAACGTCTTGCCGAGCCCGCAGTCCGCGAAAATTGCGGAGCGGCCCTGACGCAGCGCCCATTCGATTAGATGGTTTTGGAAGTCGTAGGCCATGCCGTTGATGTGCGTCGGCTTGAAACCGAACTCGCCGGCAAGCTGCGACTTGTTGGCAACGAATGACGAATAGATGTCTGGCTTCACGGCTCCACCCTCTCAATCCTGAGCACTGTTCGGCAAAGCATCGCTGAAATCAGGTGTCTCCGCAATCTATTTTTTACGCAAACACCTTCGCCACCGCACCGCCAGACACCAACCAAGGCGGCGGTTTCCCAGCGGCCCCAGAGGGATCGCAGAACTTCACGGCGTGGACACGGCAATAGGCGCGACCTGGCACCGTGGGTTGACCGCAGCACCGCCAGTTGCCGTTGAGCGGGTCGCCGGAGATGGCGCGACATTGCCTCGGCACCACCGCCGAATCATCCGGAAACGTATTCAGCGGCCCGATGGCGACGGGCTCCGGAAGCGCATCGATCACGGCGCGGGTCAGCGCGGCGGCCGTGGTGCGCCGCGGAACAGGTTTGGCACCATTTTGTTGATGCGCCCTCTTGCTTTTGTGCTTCGCCGGTTTGCGACCGAAACTTAGACCCCTCTTGAAACACATACCAAGGATCGAATTTCTGCTATGCCGATCACCGATCCGGTTTCTGCATTGCGATGCCGTCAGGCCTTCAGCAATGCAGGCCTTCACGGTCTCAACATCGGCATCCGTCCATAGCACTCTGATAACGCGCGCTTTGAGAGGCCGCGGCCGCAAAATACCTTCAGCGACTATTTTGCGTTTCACGGCAGTGGCGCTGAATTTCAATTTCAGCATGACCACGATTTGACCGATCTTATAGCGATCCGCGATCGCCCGTTTCAGCACGGCAACCTCAGCCTTGGTCCAGATCGCTTTGATACCGCGCGGCATTACAACAGTTCTCCGATTTTGCGGGCTAGGACTGAGGTTTTTACCGCGAGGGTGTAGTCGGCCAAGGCCAAGGCATCTGCTTCATGGCTGGTCTTCGTCGGCCAACCTAACTGTCGACAGCGGGCCATCACGGCATCCTTGATTTCTTTGCTCTTTTTCGGAACTTTATGCGGGGCAAGAAAATGCTTGCGGATCGGACCCGGCAACTTTTCCTCAACAGGAATGTTGTGATCATAGGCGACCAACTCAATGAGGCCTCCGACGGCACTTACCTTCCTGACGATCAAAAAATCGTTGTCCGGATTTAGGATCGGCGCCTCAAAAACAACATCGGTAATAGATCGAAATTTTAGCAAGTGACTGAGCCATCCCCGAATATCGGCGAGCAACAGGCCGATATCATTGCCGGTCTGTGGAGCCACGTAGGTGCCATAGGATGTATTCTGGCCGGGCGAACAAATCGCCCAGCCCAAATTTCGAGAACCGACGTCAATGGCAAGCACGCGGAGCATCAATGCGCCTTCGGTGCCATGGAGCGGATCACATCGGCCTGGGCATCCGCGAAACCGGAAAGCCATCGCTGTCCAGGCTCGGAACTGGGATGAAACGGGTTGTCCGAATCAGCCCGTTTTTCGGCATATGCATCGCGGCCCTTGGTGTAGGCCTGCCGCAGCGCTTGGTCGTTGCCGGTGAATTCCTCTTCGAAGAACGCCAGCTGCGAGCCGACCGGTAGGCCGGCCGCCCGCATCGCCCAGACTTCGGCTTTGACCTCGGCCTGCAGAACATCTGGTTCCAGGTTCGATTGCTCGTAGAGTTTGCGCATCAGCTTCTTGTTGATGCCGCGTGACGCAACCATGACGACAGAATCGGCCAGCGCCTTGTCGCGCACCGCCTTGGCGCCGTTCTTGGCTTCCCGTTGTTCGGCGAGGAATGCCTCATAGGTTCGTTCGGCGCTCTTGAAGATCGAGAACGCCCGCTGCATGTCCTGTTCTGTCGCGATGTTTTGACCAGCCCTCGGCGGCGCCCCGGCCTCCGGATCATGCTCCGGAAGTTCGCCCTTCGAATCACGGCGCCTGCCGCGCCCTGATGAAATCGTTTCAGCCATTTTCTTTCGTCCTTTCTTTGCCGCGAATCACCTCTTGATCCGGCTATGATTTGCACGACGAATCACCGCGCGCAAGGGTGTCGGAGGGTCCAGGGTGGACAGCGGCGCAATGGCTATGTCAGTGTCTCCCCATGAAAATAATCATCAACTCGATCGCCGCAAAAAAGTTACGAAAAACGATCGTGGAGTCTTTCTGGATAGAGGCGGCAACAGGTTGCTGGGTATGGACCGGCGCCACCAACAATGTAACTGGATATGGCCGGATAGGGTCGGCCCTGTTCGGGCGATTTCAGAATGGAGAGGTGCGGGTAATTGGTACACACCGAGCTTCTTGGCTGGCCTTTAGGGGCAACATCCCTAATGGATTATTCGTCCTTCATCGCTGCGACAACCGCCCATGCATCAATCCGGAACATCTGTTTCTTGGAACGCAGGCCGACAATATGGCCGACGCAATTGCAAAGGGCAGGATGGGCCGACATGCGCCTGATATCATCGCACGAATCAGTCGTTCAAAAACGAAGACGCACTGCAGCCGCGGTCACGAGTTTGCCGGCGCCAACCTGATGACCGACAGTACGGGCCGACACCACTGCAGGGCTTGCATGAAGCTGCGCGGCGCGGCTTTCCGCGAAAAGCGCAGAAAACTGACCGCATAAAAGTCTCCGCATCGCTATTTTTGTGGCTTGACGCGAAGTCTCCGCAAGCGCATATTCGACGCATGGGCATGTCGCCCTATCGGAGAAAATGAAATGTCCCGAGTAGGCGAAATGGCGTCAAAGTCGCGATATCTAAAACCGACGAAGACGCCGGAACAGAAGAAAGCGGAGGCTTTCAAGCTCGTCCTTGAGACCCTGCGCGAAGGGCGCGACTCATCGAGCGTCAGCACGCCGAGCCTCGCTCAAAGTGTCGTAGATATCCTGCTCAGTGCTGGATATCTGACCTAAATGTCTAGCGGTGCGGGCTCCGCAAGAGCCCCATCCGCTGCACATCGCAGCTTCGGAGACGAACATGAGTGGTGCATTTGACGATGACTTCGACACGCAGGACGATTTGGACCGTGACGAGGCGTGCGACGCCTTCGCCGATCCCGGTGGCCGTTCCGCATTGCGGGCAAGTTCGAAGCGCAATCCGCGCAACTTACCTTGTCCGACATGCCGCCAGCCGAACCGGCTGACGCCGGCGGATCGCGCGCGTCACTATCAGTGCGATTCCTGCGCTGACCGCGACGAAGGCGGATTTTATTGCGGGAGCGCTGGCGACTACTGATCGCCCCGCTGCGGAGACAGCGCGGAATTCAAACCCCCTGCGTTCTCCGGCGCAGGGCTCAGCGGCGGGGTCGGCCTGCCTGTGATAGTCCGGCCCCGCTGCAACTTCGGAAATCAAGCCATGACGCCTACTTTGACCTATCCGCAACTGATCGCGCTCCGTCCCTGCGAGGACGCTCGGAAACGCATCGAAAAGTTGCTCGGTGGCAAGACGAAATGGAACGGCAAGCCAATTACGGCGGCACAGGCCGTCGCCGCTGGCGTCTCGTTTGACAATCTCATCTGGGTAGCATCCGCAGTCGCCCTGACAGACAAGGATGTTGAGCACCGACTGCGACTTTGGATAGCTGATTGTGCGGCGCGCGTCCTGCATCTCTACGAGAAACAGGCGCCGACCGATATGCGGGTACGCGCCTGCATCATCGCGGCGCGGCAGTTTGCGCGTGGTGAGATTACGGCCGCCGCCTGGGCCGCCGCCTGGGCCGCCGCCAGGTCCGCCGCCTGGGCCGCCGCCGGGGACGCCGCCTGGGCCGCCGCCAGGTCCGCCGCCTGGGCCGCCGCCGGGGCCTCCGCCTGGGCCGCCGCCGGGGCCTCCGCCTGGGCCGCCGCCTGGACCGCCGCCGGGGCCGCCGCCGGGAACGCAGAAGAAAAATGGCAACTCGACCGCTTGGTTGCTTGGCTCAGCGATCCGGAGCCAACTGATTGGCCGCTTCCCGAACCACAGACAATTACGGAGCAGAGGCCATGAAAGCCAGCCTAAGCAACGGCTTCATCCTAATTTCGTCGCGCGCACCGCTATGCAAGCGTTGCCGTGCCGAGATCGACGAATCATCCGGCCACATCGTTGAAGCCTTCGAGACCTCGGGCGAACTGATCTGCGAATCCTGCTGGGATCAGACCTGCGAAGATGCGGCGGTTGATGAATTTGAAGGCAACGAAAGGATTGTGCTTTGACCCATTCCCCACTTCCCTGGACCCGCCGCATGGCGACGACCGATAGCTGGTTCATCGGCGCGGCCGACGGCAACAACATCATGATCATCAGTCGCGTCAAACGGACTTATGAGACCCCGGAACCCGGCGTCAGCATCACGCGCGAAATTGCGAAACCGCATGCCGATGCCGATGCCGCGATGTTCTTTGCGGCGCCGAAGCTGCTGGCGGCGGCAAAGGCCTTGGTCAAGTATTGCGATCTGACACGCGATTTGCAGGGCGAATACATCGATGCGCTGCGCGCCGCGATCGCCGAGGCCGAAACCGTCATCGACGGCGCCGAAGAGGCCAAAGCGGAACTGGCACGGTGCGAAGCTGAGATCAATGCGCTCTGCGGTTCCGGGCCAGAAATGCCGGTGGTGCCATGAACTGGTCCAACCACAATGCCCGCATCTTAGCCGTTCTCCGCAAGATGGAAGAGGCGACACGCCGGGAACCGAAAAGTCCTACCGAGGAAGCCATTATACAGGCGATCTACGGCATCTGCGAAGTGATCTGCGAGAAAAAAGGCAACACCGATGAACGATGACATCCATCCGCCGGGATCATGGCGTGTCGCATACGCCTGGGCGCTATTCGGCATCGGCTCGATCTGCGGTGCTGTCGGGGTCTGGCTCGCCGTTGCGCAAACAGTTACGGAGATTTGGCCATGACTGGAAATTGCGACTGCTGGCACATGATCGGCGGGATAGTCGTCGGCTACGTCATGGTTCGTTATCCGCTGTCATTCTTCGGCTTCGTTGCCATCGGAATGTGGTGGGAATCTATCCAGTTCAAACGCCGTGAAAGGGAAATAACATGACATCCGAAGAACTCGAACGCCTCGGTTCGATCCAGCAGGAACTCTGGGCCATTTATGAGTTCTGGTCGAAGTTCGTCTGCGAGCGCAGTGATGGCGGCATCATGCCGTATGGGCAGTTCGCGGTATCGTTCAGCCGCGATGCGGATAATCGCGACTACCCGGTTGCCGGCAACGAGGATAGCGTTGACGCCCGTCAGGTCTGCTTTGAGGCGCTTGTCGAGGCGTATCGAAAGCGCTGCGTCGCCATCCTCGTCGAGCTTGCGTCGGCCGGCATCACGGATCAGCAAGAGGCACCGGAGAGCCTATTGGTATGAAACTCCCACTGACATCAACACAATCGCGCGCTCTCCAATGGCTTGCCGATCGCGGTGGGATCGGGATTTGGTATGGCGGTAAGGTCAGCGCCGGCGGGCCTGACTTCAGAGAAATCGCTAATTTCAACCGTCCGACATGGGCATCGCTTCTGGATCGTGGATTCATTCGTGAAGACGCGCAGCGTCGCCTCTGCGTTGTCCCAATCGACCCGCCGCTGGATCTCGGCATCAGCGACATCGAGGAAGCCGTGCTGGCGACCAGGAAGCAAGCGGAGACATTCGCCCATGTCCGCTGAAATCCGCGAAATCAAACCAGGCGTCATGCGCAAACCAGCGCCACAACCCGGTTTGCCGATGGGTCGCAATGGCCATGAACCTTTTGTGCTTGCGATGCAGACTAAGATGGAGGAATTGACGAAACAGGCCACCATCGGCGCATTCCATCGTGGCTATGCCGCCGGCATCAAGGACGGCTTCATTTCGTGGCTTCTCTTCGGCATTCTGACCTTCGCCGCCGGCATTGTTTGGGGCATGGTATTCGCTTCATGAGCGATCTAACCATCATCACGCTCTGCCTCGTCGGCGCCGTCGCGCTGGAGCTTGTTGCCATCCTGATCATTTTGCGGCGGCTGCATGGGCTCAAGACAGCGGTTGGTGTGCTCGCCGACGCTTATTTGAAGAAAGGGAAACAGACATGAACGAACGCTGGATGGATTTCACCATCGGCTTCTGGGCCGGCCTATGCTTCAGTGTCTCGCTCGGCATGATGATCGGTCGCGCCAGCGCAGCCGAACTCGATGTCGCCGCGACGCAAGCGGAGGTCAACGCAATCCTGCAAACGGATATCCAAGAACTGCCGGCGGTCTACATCGTCGACAGCCTGCCGCGCGGGACATGGGGGGGGCATACGCTGAGGGCGAGATCAGGATCAGTGCGGAGGCGCCGGAGGCTTGCCGCGGTTTGGTTCTTGCCCATGAAGCGAGTCACGCGATTGCCATCAAAGCAGGGCTGCTTGCTGGGATCCCGAGCGACATCGGCGCGCTCAAGGCCGAGCTTGAGCGGATTGCAAGAATTGTGGAGCATCAGTATCGGCCATGGTCGCCGAACTGTTTTGAAGGGGCGGATTGATGGTGTCTTGGTGCTGATATGAGACGCAAACCAAAAACACGGAAGCCCCGCATCGCCGCAATCACGGTGTTGCAAGCCATCGCCTTGGCTGACGGGAAACTGCATGGTCACGAATACTACCTCACAAAGTACCAGATGATTGCGCTGGCGCGTGCATTTTTGATCCACAGGAAGGGCAAGCTATGATCCGCCCGGTTCGCCTCCAGCTATCACGCAGGCGCGGCTTCAACTTGCAGCGGCTGAGCCTCGAAACCAACGGGCTGCCGGCGGTGAACGTCGCGCGGCCGAGCAAGTGGGGCAACTCTGTCTATGCTGGTATGTGGAAGAACTACACGGCCGCTCAAGCGGTGCGCGACTTCCATAAGTGGATTACCGGCGACCTGAGCGTGCGCACTTACGGCGTCCCGCCGCCGATCGACGGTTTGCGCGGCAAGAACCTCGCCTGCTGGTGCAAACCCGGCGAGCCGTGTCACGCAACCGTTCTTCTAGAACTCGCAAACGCTTGACTGTTGTCTCCGCAAGCGGCAGTCTCCGCATAAGCTAGGATTCGCAGATGAGAAAGCCATGCCGATCAAAAAAACATGCCTAGTATGTCAGAGGCCCTTCCAGAGCTATCCGTCAATGCAGCCGAAGCATCGTTTTTGCTCGCGCCGATGCAAAGAGACTGATCAGACTGGCCGTGAAATGACCAAGAGGCCGCCATTAGAGCGATTGTGGGAAAAAATTGATCGGCGAGGTGAGCGCGACTGTTGGCCTTGGAATGGTCAAAGAGACACAGATGGGTATGGGATTTTTTCATATCGACAAATTGCCTGGAAAGCTCATCGCGCCGCATATGAACTGATCAAGCGTCGCAAAATTCCGGTCGGAAAAATTGTTCGTCATTCGTGCGATAACCCACCGTGCTGCAACCCGGAGCACCTTTTAGTCGGAACGTACGCTGACAACAACAAAGACAAATGCGATCGTGGACGGCAACGGCATTTGTCTGGCGATTCCTGTCCATGGAAAAAAGTCACCTCTGAGGATGTGAAAATTATACGTGCTTCCAAAGAAGGTTTGACGCGGCTTGCTGCCCGTTTCGGAATTTCTAAAAGTCATGCATGGTCAATTCGAACAAGAAAATGTTGGAAATGAGACACGTCCTTACCGATAGTCTAGCTTTGACATGGTGGCGCGCGGCGCTTGCTGGCGAGAAGCCGCAGGTTACGGATGATGCCCATGCCGGCTGGTACAAACGCAAGTTGGTGAAAGACGCGGCTTGGGTGCCAATCCGTATTTGGTGGCATCAAGATATTGATGCGGAGACAGGCGAACTTCTCAGCGATGCCTACCTCTGCGCCGATGTGGACGGCCGCGCCGCCGATCCAAACGATCAATGGTTATGGTGCTGCATGCAGCCCATTTCCGAGAAAGAATTTCAGTTCATGACCAAGCTGAGTCGCTACGCCAAAGCGCGAGACAAGCGGGAACCGCTGGCGAACCCGCGCAAACCAATCGACCTGTTGACAGTACCTGCCCCACAATTCAAGCCAAAACGGAGACGAAAATGAGCATCACCGAAACGCCGATCCCGATCAGCGCAGATATCGGCCATAATTTATCTGTGAAGGAACGGCTCGTCGACAAGCATCAACCGCTTCTCGATCGCGTCGCCGAACTTGTCGCGGCCTGCGCGCGGGCACCGGAGCGCATTGATGACGACGCCACACAGGGCAAGGTCGGCGATCTCTACAAGCTGTTGTCGGCGGCGCAGAAGAAGGGTGATGCCTCGCGCGCCGATGAAAAGGAGCCATTTCTCATGGGCGGCCGCGAGGTCGATAATTTCTTCAAGGAATCCGTCCTGACGCCGCTGGAGCGCTGGATGGCAACACTGAAGCGGCGCAGCGATCTCTACATCAACGCCAAGCTGGAAGCGGAACGGAAGCGCCGCGCCGATGAAGCCCGCGCCGCCCAAATCGAGGCTGACCGCAAACTTGAGGAAGCCCGCAGGGCCGAAGAAGCGGCGCGACCAAAGGTTGCGGAGCGAAAGCTGGAGCAAGCGGTCCAGGCCCAAGCCGTTGCCGATCAGGCCGCAGTCGTGGCACAGGCCAAACCGTCCGAAATGGCCCAGACTCGTGGTGAGCACAGCATGGCGACGGTTCAAATGCGCTGGACACATGAGGTCTCCGCATGGGACAGTCTTGATCTAAATCTCTTGCGCGAGTTCCTGTCTAGGGATGATATTGACAAAGCGATTCGCGCCTTTGTCCGTCTCCACAAAGGCACCCGCACATTGCCGGGCGTCAGGATTTTTGAAGCTCCGAATACACAATTTAGATAGGTCAAGCCATGAACCAGATCGCGACGACGACGAAAAGCGGCGTCCTTCCGCTTACCGAGATCAACAAGTTTGAGGATTTCATTTCGGCGCCGGCGGTGCTGGAGCGGATCAAGATCGTTCTTCCCGCCCATCTCAATGCGGAGCGCATGATGCGAACGGTGGCGCTGGCAGCCTACAAGAACCCGAAACTCCGCGAAGTCCACATGATGTCGTTGCTTGGCGCCACGATGACACTGGCATCGCTGGGGCTGGAACCGAACACCCCGCTCGGTCACGCCTATCTGATCCCGTTCGACAAAAACAGATACGACCGCAAGACGAATCAGTACGTCCTGGAGCGCGTCGATGTGAATGTCATCCTGGGTTACAAGGGCCTCATCGACCTCGCCCGCCGCACCGGCAGCTTGGTCTCGATCACGGCCAAGATCGTCTATCAGGGCGACGAATGGTCGTATGAATACGGATCGAACCAGCACCTCCGGCATCGGCCCGTTGGGCTCACCGAGGGACGGAAACCGAAGGACGCCTATGCGTTTGCCAAGCTGACCGACGGCGAGGCCTTTGAGGTTCTTCCGTATGGTGAGGCGCTGTCGTTTCGGCGCTACAGCCAAGCCTATCAAACGGCGCAGCGCCAGATCGACGACGCCGGGAAAAACGAGAAAGATGCCTGGAAAGCGAAGTCGGCCGGCGAGACACCATGGATCAAGCATGAGCGCGAGATGGTGCAGAAAACCATGGTGCGTCGGCTCTCCAATTGGCTTCCGATGTCGATCAATTATGCCGCGGCGCATCGCGTCGACCATCTCGCAGAGCAAGGCAAGATCGATTACGCCGCGCTGGCGACAACGCCGATCGAAGATGCCAAGGATATGCTGACGACAGGCGTTGTCCCGGAACAGGAAGGCGAGGCTGGCGCCGCCGGCAGTGATGACACCCCGGAGAACAGGCCGGAGCGTGACGACGACAAGGGCAAGAAGACGCGCAAGAGGGCTGTCGTCAGCAATGAAACGGCCGAACCGGCAAAGGCATCATCGGCCGCCGACACGCCTATTGCGCAGGCGGCACGCCAGAAGGCAGAAACCGTCGATCCGTCAACTGGTGAAATCCAGTCGACAAGCGACGGCCCGCCGGAAATGAGTGCTGCGCTCGAAGATGCCCTCGGCAAGTTGCTGCGAATCTACGATCCAGCCGAAATCGATGGTGCCAGACCATATCTCAAGAAGGAACTGACCGCGGACGATTTCGCGGTGTGGCAGCGGGCCAGCCTTGAGGCACAGCAGCGTCTTTCGAAGCAGAAGAGATAGGAGACAGGCATGAATATCGAAGCAGTCATGAAGTGCATTGACGACGTTCTGGCAAATCCGCTGGCCGGTAAAGGCTCGCTGACGGTCTCGGAACTGATTCGCGACCGTTTGACAGCGATGTCGGCGACTGAGCCCGGCGGGAAGATCGACGCGCCGCCGAAGAAAGCGCGAAAGCCGCGTGGTCCGAATCGGCCGAAACCGCTGGCGTCAACATTGAGCAACGTCTTCGCACAGGACCAGTAAGCGATGAAGAAGGAAGCAAGTTTCAGTGTCGAGTTCGATGCCGCTGGCGATCTGCGGTGGATACTTCGCGCCGGCAACGGTCACGAAATCTGCCGGTCGACGGACTCTATGTACAAAAGAAAGAACTCAGAACGAAGCCTCGACCGTCTCAAGTCCGCGCTTCAAGATATCAAGGATGACGACATCATTGAAGCCATGCTTGAATTTCGACGCACCGCGCTCAGCGCTTCGATCATCGGAGGCCCCGGCCGCGGTTATCGGACGGCGTCGAGATCGAGGCCTCGGTCGGCATGACCCGCGAACTGGTCGACATCGCCTGCGAAGTCCTGCGCGAGACCGACGCCGCCTTTCATATCTGCGACGGCGCCAATGCCGCTATAGCTTGGCAGCGCGGGCAAATCGGGACCGTGATCGATTATTGCATTCAGGATATCCGGCTAACGAAAGGCCTCTTTGATCGCGCCCTAGCCGGCACTCCGATCCGCGATCCGAAGACGATGCGGGAGATCAAGCTGCGGGTGCCGACATCGTGAACGTCATCGACCGCTTCCGCCGACAAACGGAGAAGACAAAGAACGCCGTCTTGAAACTGCAAAGCGCGTTTTTCGATCTGCGTGATGCCGGCTGGTCGGAACCGATGTACATCCCAGAAGATTTGGACGAAATCGAAGTCATCGAACTCGGCAGTTGTGGCGTCTTCAAGGCCCATCGCATCAGGCTTGATGCCGAACGCAGCATTTGGTTTTCAACCGACGGCGCAGATGAATATCCGTGCCGACCGCTGGTCTGGCGACGGGTTCCGAAGCTGTAATTAACAAGTCTTAAATTCACACATTCGCAACCGATCCGTGTCAGTGTCTCCGCATCAAATGGAGACCGCCATGCTCAAAGCCATCGCCGACAACGCCAACAACTTCATCCTTGCCTGTTTTCTGCTGACGCTGGTCTGGCTCAATGATGCCGATACCGTCGAAGGGATGGCCGAGATTAACAGCGTCGGCGAAGCCACGCGGCATCGATCTCTGACGGAGACCGACATCCAAGCGCTTGCGCGCACTTTAGTTGGCGAATGCGCGCGGTGCGGCGACGAAGAGGTCCGCTGGATCGCCCATGTTGTCGTGAACCGTCTCAAATCCGGACGCTACGGGGACGAAATCCTGGACGTCGTCACGTTCCGCCGCGGGAAGGCCTACGCCTTCTCCACTTGGGATCCCCGCGAGAACAAAAGCGATGTCACCGGCGCCCATGTCGATCGGTCCACGGCTTTCGGTAGAATGCGCAACATCGCGCGCGAGGTCTGGTTTGAGGATGATCCTACCGGCGGGGCGACTGAATTCTATCATCCTGCTTCGATGCGGCCCGCTCTGCGCGTCCCGAAGTGGGCTCGGGGGCGCCATGGCGTGGCCGTCGGCGGCGCCATCTTTTTCCGCTGAGGCCCCTATCCCGCACTGGCTTCTGAGCCATCCAGCGAGCCGTGCATGACGGTCCGCCAGTGCACGGTATTTGCCTGTATCTTCAAGCCATGCCGTGACGACTTCCTGTTGCGTCATCGGTTTGGTGTCGTCAAGGCGTCCTAGAGGCGCCACAGGGGCTAATAACTCGCCTGGTGGCGCCGGGCATAGGCTTGGCCCGATAAGTCCCCTAGTGCCATTACAGGCCGCTAAGGCGAGTGCTACAAAAGATATGCATAAAATTCGTCGCGGAATAGAAGGCGTTATCATGGTTGCCCTCTTGCGGCGTTAATTGTTTTGATGGTCTCAATGGAAAGATCGCAGGCGCGGGAGTCTTTGATCAAGACGCGGACCGTCTTCACCGCAGTCCCGACATCGGCCCTGAGCTGTTCCTGAAAGTCGGCGATCTGCGCCGACATCAGGATGCGGTCTTGGTCCGCCTTTTTGTAGGCTAGCGCGGCAAGTTCGGCGGTTTCCTGCGCCATGTCACGCTCGGTTTCGAGGCGGTCGGCCTCGGCGGCGCGGGCGAATTTTGATTTGATGTAAAATCCGCCGTAGATCAGCCCAGCGGCGACCAGCGCCATGCCGATCAGCCGCCACTGCCCAGCGAGCGCGAGAAGAAAGCTCACTTAACCGCGTTCGTCGATTGGTTCGCGGCGCCAAGCGCTGCTAGTGCCACCAGGAACGTATTGATCTCGGTGAGATACGGAATCTCAAACGAGGCGCCGAATTGCTTCATCGCGATGTCGACCGCAACGAGTAGCGCGACAAGCACGCCGGCAACCGCTGCGGCTTTTGTCTTCAACCCCGGAAACCAATTCATGGCACCGACGATCGCTGTGAGGATGGAGTTCATAAGGCACCTTTGCGTGAGTGCCCGCGATCCGCACGGGCGCGATTTGTTGCCCACCATAGCATGCTCGGCGGCCGAAGTCAGGGGTGCGGCGAGCCGCCGATTTCCTCGCGATTGATCGGCATCACCCCTTACCCTCCATCCTCGCCAGCCGCTCGCCAAGCGCCCGAAACGAAGCGGCATCGATCGCGGAATGCTCATCGAGCTTGCGATGCAAGATTATGATGTTGCTTTCGATATGCTTTGCACTTTCAACCGCCTCTTCGCGGATGCGGTCTTGGGACCCGGATATTTGCGTCACGATTGATTTTTCCAGGCCAGCGATCATGCCGCGAAGCGCCCATGTGACCCCGCCGACGCTGATCCCGGCGGTGACGATGAGGCCGCAGATCGCTATAAGTACGCTCCATTCCACTGTTCCGGCCATGTCCGCCTTACCCCCGTTTCACCGATTCAAAATGTTGCGCATCTGGCCTCTGCCAACGACCACCGAAAGTCCATCCTTCAGCCTCGAAGATTTGGACAACATCCATCGGAATCATGCCGTGATCAGGGTTCCATGCCTTACCGAGCGGATTGTTGCTTGGATCAAGGTCGATCGCCGCTCCATACGCATGATTGGACAGTTTTGTGGACCCACGCATTGTTCTAAAATTGTACGCGCCGCCGTAAAGATGAAGCCGCGCCTGTTCGATCTTTTCCTGTGAGGCGCCGTAATGTGCCCAGATCGTGCCGAGGATGCTCGATAGGCTCGCCGCGCATTTGCGATGAATGCGGATATTCTTAATCTGCGTCGTCGGCGACCATGCCAAATACATCGCCCATGGAGGAACGACGCGGACCAAGTTGGCATCCTCCCAGTCGCGATTCGGTTCGCCATTCCCGTCGCTATCGGGGTCGCCATAGTAAGCCTTGCAATCTTTCTGCAGCGGCCAGCGGTTCGTCATGGCTTCATGACTTCATCTTCGTCCGGCGGCGGAACGACGACGACGCCACCACGATAGGCGACAACATCGGGATGGTCGTCCTTCAGATACTCTTCCGCATAACCGGGCTGCTTACAGCTATAAACACCAGTCACGACGCCATCTTTTGTGCGTTCAACGAACGGCATATTTGCTCCTATTTTCCACGCGAATCCAACCAGCCTCTCGTAATGATTCCGAGATGATCGGCGGCCCCGGATGTCTGCAATCGGCTGCGGACCGCAGAACTTGTATTCGTGCGCACAATCGCTTCGCAGATATCCCACGCGATACCTGCATCGGCGCCGCCGCTGCCGGCGCCGTTTCCGGTGCTGGCCATCAAAGTCAGGGCTGCGGTACCAGCGGCCTGAGCGCCCTGATCCGAAACATCAAGCGAGGAAATATTCGCGGTCGTGTTCGCATTCGTTCCGCCATAGACGCCGACATGGAGCAACGCCCGTACCTTGACGCCAAGCGGAGTCGTCAATGTGCGCGAAACCGCAGCGGTTCCTGGGTTCGTCGCGTCGACATTGACCAGCGCAACATCCCAAAGGAATTCGTCGCCGTTCTGCGAAAACGCCACGATCTGTGCCGAACCGTTCGTCAGGAATGACCCGATGCGGCGGCGCGCCGTATATCCCGTCGGCATCGTCGGCGCCGCGACGCTGGTCGAGCAGAGAACATCAATCGTGCCATCGCTGCCTTTGCGGATGAGATGGACATGATACCAAGTCGTGTTGGCAACCGCGCCGGTATCTAGACCGCCGTTGCCGGTGCCGGCGGCGAAAGCGCTCAACGACTTCGTGATCGCCGCCGCCAGTGTCATATCGCGTGCGGAGCCACTATCTTCGTTGCGGCAGACACCAACCGCGATACCGAATGTCGTAGCGCTCGCGCGCGAAATTTCGAGCCCTGAAAGAGCGCCCTTTGGCCAAGCCGATGTTGGGCTCGGATTCAAAAGAATCCATGCCGAATCAGATGTGCTATAATCGAATTCGTAGAAGTTCGTGTTGATGATCTCGCCGCCGACGCATGCCTGCGGACCAGAGGAACCGATGATTTTTACCGCGATTGCACCAAGCGTTGCCCAATTCAATGTCGTCACCGCACCGTTGGTGGCAGAGGCACGGAGAATAGCCTTCATCCCAGCGGCGAGCGCCGTCGGCAGCGGTGCGGGTGTCCCGGTTAGCGCGTTCGCCGTGCCGCCAGCGGTGCCGCCGTATTGGAAGAACCCGCTTTGGATCATCTCCGTGACGTTCGCGACTGGCGGGACTAGGGTTGAAGATGAGCCCAAAAGCGATTCGGCAAGGGTGCTGAGTTCGACTACGCCGACTGTGGTGGTGGTGGCTGCTGTTGTTCCGGCGGTCGCCACTGGATCTTGTGCCCAGAGCAAAACGTCATTAGAATCGAATAGCTGCACGCCGTAGGAGCCCGACAAAAAAATGGGTCCAAAACGACCGGAAGCATCGGCGACAACAGGGTTTGCGTTTGCCGTTGTCAGCGTTGATTCGCTGTACGAATCTTTCAAAACTGAATAGGCCCCCGAGGCGACCCAAAACTTCAATTTGTAGCCGACGCCGATTGCGCCAGCGTTGGAGAAAGCTTGCTGGAGCGGGAAATAGAAACGGTCTGAATTGGCCACGGCGGGGCATCCTTAGTCGAGGAAACTGCGGTGGCTTATCCGAACTGTACTGCATTCATGCTCAGAGGGCTAGGCATCAACTCTCCGCACCCATCTGGGCTGCGAGTTCGTCCGGCATGTCTTTCCCGGACACGATCGCAGCGCCGGCGGCACCAACCGTCATCGCGATACCGTAGCGCTTGAGAATGTCGATCAACTTGGCGTCGAATATGACGTAGTTGTAGGTTCCGCCTTCGCCAGAGCGTGATCCGGCGTCCTTGTAGCGGATGCCTTTGATGCCTGCGGCTTTGAGTTTTTCCGCTGTGCCTTGCACGTTCCATTTATCGCCGATGCGATCAGTTGCCCATGCGTGAATGTTTTCGCCTCTCGGCTCACTGCCGCCCTGAAATCCACGCGGCGGCGTGGCCCACCCTCTTTCTGAAACCGCCTTGCGAATTGATTCCGGCTGCTCACTCAACGGCCTATCCCAATCCAGCAACTCATCGGGCTTCACGGCGAGGCGGACTTGGTACATGGAGCCGCGTTGAATCTCCCTTATGTCGGCGATTGCGGCGGCCAGTTTTTGCCCTTTCTCGCCGGGTGGACCTAAAAACGAGCGGCCGTCATCCCGGAGGTCTGCGATTCTCATTTGGACTGATCTTGCCGCGTCTACCGGGTCCGGCTTTCCGTGTGTCGCTGCGTTGTAAATGGCCGCACTAGCCTCTTCGGATAAGGGCGCATCAGGATAATGTTTCGCAACAACCGCCCCAACATCCAGGCCCTTACCACCCAGCGTCTTCCTGTAGTCATCTGCCGTTCCCTCCCGCTCCGCAAAGTAAAGCCCGTGCCCGTAAGCCTGCGCTCCCTCTCCAGTCCCGATCTTGGATGTATCGAACCTGTCGAATGTATGCGGGCTGCCGTGATAGGCGGTGATGCCTTCCGGGCGCTTCGGGTCGTCGCCGCGCTGAAACTTCGTCTCGGTTGCCGACGATTTAGAAGCAGGCAATCGACCAAGCCGGCGCCGCTGATCAACCGTCAACGATTTGCGACGCCCCATCGCACCCGATCTCATGAGTTTCATGACCTGTTCGCCGGTCGCATCTTTCCCGACGACGCGCCGTGCCGCGATGGCGATCTTGGTCAACAATCCGTGGAACCGCAAGAACGGAGCCCGCACTAGTTTCGGGTAGCCTTCCCATCGTGTTGACCGTCCGGCTCTGAACTCTTCGACAACGGCTTCTTCCGTTTTCTGAGCCTCTGTCTTGTTCGGATAGCGGGCCTCGATATTGTGTTTGTCACGCCAGCCGCTCTTTTCGGCTAGATCGAATATTGCGTTCGCCTCAGGCTTAGTGGCCACGTTATCGAGCAGCCAATGGCCGCCTTCATGCCATCCTGTCCCGGTAGAATCTGTGTTCGGTCCTTCGTTGCTTTCGAGAGCCATACCGATAAGAGATTGCCCTTCTGGCGTTGTGAAGTAGGCGCCCTTTGCGCCACCTTTATCGATGCGAGCAAAGACTTTCGTCATGGCGCGTGGGGCGATTTCGCTGAGTACGGATCGGAAATTGTTGATTATCACTGTATGCTGGCGTTCCTGATCCGGCGTCAGCATTTCGACATCGGCGATGCGCTTTCCATCGACCGTCGCAGGCGGACGGCCAAGAATTTCAGCGGCGGGATCGGATAGCGTTTCACTCGCCGCCTTTGGTTCTTCACCATTGCGTAGCCGCTGATAATAGTCGGCGATTTCCTGCTTTACCGCATCTGGTGACTTTTCGAAATCGGCGTTGTCGCGGATCGATGACATGACATCTTGCGGCGTCCGCGCCAGACCTTCGGCGCGTTGCAGCTTCGGTTCCTCGACAAACTGCCTGTTGAACGCCGCTTCGGTGCGTTCCGATGTTGCACGTGGAATAAGTTCGGTTAGGCCGCTTGGTGCCGCCAGCGACTCAGCCGGTGCAGGTGCAGGCTTTATAGTCGGCGTGACTGGCGCCACCGGATCGGCACCCTGTTCCGGCGCGAATTGACGATTGAAGACGGCTTCGGTGCGATCAGTTACGGTCTCATCGAGCGGGCTTCTGCCGAGTGCCTTTGGTTTGGCTTTCTGAAATGCCGTCGCCTCAGCATCCGGCGCGATGTGAAAACCATCGCCTTCCTTCCGCCACGGCAGCGCCCATGGTTCGCGCGCCGCGCGCGCCGCGCCGGGATGCACTGCGGCGCCGACAGCCGCCATCGGGAGGCCCGCCACCGTAGCACCGAAATATTCATCGGCGAGTGATAGGCCGGATTCCTGACCACTGGCATCGGCATGGAATTGGCTTTGAACGACACCGACGCTGGGCTGGACCACAAAGGTCTGTGCGAGAAGGTTTTTCAGCATCGTGGAAAACGGGTTGGCGCCACCAAGCAAACCGCCGGCGGCACCAAGCGCGGTGTCGCCTGCGGTCAGTTTGACGGCGGTCCAGTACGCCGCATCGCTGTCATCGGGATTGAGTTTGATGGCCTCTTCGTAGTTTGTTCCCAGCACTTGAAGCAGCGTGGAAAGCCCTGCGGCGCCGGCACTACCGAGCAACGCGGCACCAGCCACGGCGCCAGCAGAAGCCGCTGCTGGAGCGGCTGCTACCGCAGCCAAGGCACCACCGGCGGCGCTGGCGGCCACAACACCGAACCTTGCCGCCTGTGCGGTGACCTTCTCCGCGGCGCCTCGGGGATCATCCCAGGCGCCCTGCAGCGTCAGCGGCTGGAATAGCTGCGGTGCCGCCGGCTCCGGGCGCTTGTAGTCGCCACCGGTGACGGTTTCATATGTCTGGCGGAAGTCCTTTTTGGCCTCACCGAGACCGGCACCGGCGGCCCTGGCAAGCCCCATTGATCTTTCGGTCAAGTCCATGGCGAGGCCTCGGGTTCCGCCGGGGCCAAGTACGGGATCGAAAAGGTCTTGGAGAAAATCGGTGAAGCCGCTTTCCACGGGACGGCGGTATGTCGGGCGTGGTGCCGGGAAGTCGTTGATGGAGCCGCGAAGTGTCGGGATGTTGGCGGCTCGTTGCGGAACTGGCGGCGACGTTAGCGATTCGTTCGGTGCGATGGTTCCGCGCAGTGTCGGTGCTGGAAGCGCGGGTTCGTCCGTGAGATCCCAAGCATCGTCCCACGGCATGCCCTGAAAGAATGACCCGCTCACTGCGGCGCCCTCGCCCAGCTGGCTTGCTCCTTGGGATCACCACCCCTGTAGGTCCAGGTTACCGGCTGACCATCCATGACGCCGGATACGGTTTGGCCCGGCTTCAGCGTCTTTTTGACGGCTGAAGGTGCCGCAGCGGTAGCCGACGGCGGCGGGGCTGCTGCTGGCTGATCGGGTGCTGCCATTTCGCCGGTGCCGCCGTCACCCTCTTCGACCCGATCCATGAACTCGCTGACCAAGCCTGGATCGTCGCGGGCGATGACGCTGAGCCTCGCCAGATGCCCCGGCGCGCGCGGTAGCGGGACGTTGCGCGCGGCGGCGAGCCATCGCACGAACTTCGGGTTCGTCAGCATCTTGGCCGATAGATACGGTCCGACATAGGCCAGCAATGTCACCTTGCCGGCGGTGGCGATATCACCGGCCATGAGAGCATACCCGACCGAACCAGCGGCGCCATATTGCAGAATGCTTTGCGCCGTTCCGGACGGGTTCGGCAGAAACTTTTTGGCCTCACGAGACGCCGTCGATACTTTCCCGAGATTCTTCAAAGACTCTCGAAGTTGCGGCATTTTGTTGAACAAGGCCGCACGCATTTCTGGACCAAGCTTGTCGTAATTGGTGAGAAAGGTCTCGAAGCTGAAGACGTTGCCGGCGGCGACCTGCTGTCCGGATTTGGCGCGGCCGAGACCTTCAAAAACTTCCGTGGCCACCAAAGTCCGCTGATCCGGCGTCAGGCTCGACATCAGCTTCGCGACGCGGTTGGCATCCTTGTTCATCAAGGCGGTGAAGACTTCGGCGTCGAGGCGGTTCTTCCGGATCGGTTCAAGGGTATCATCGATGCGGGTACGACCGGCCTTATAGAAGCGATCGGCGCGGCGAAATGCTTTTTCCGCTTGGGGTCCGGCGATAGTTGCGGCCTCAGCCAAATCTTGGCTCAACGCACCGTAAAGTTGTTTCAGGTCGCCACGCGGAAGATCGGTGAGTTGACCGACATCCTCCAATTTTGACCCGATGAAGGTCCGCAAATCCTTGATGGTCTGATACGGCAATAAGGTCTGATTGGTGATCGTTCTGCCCGTGGCGGTGGCCTTATCAATCGCTTCCTTCAGTCTGGCAATCAGCGGTGACTGAATGAACTCCTGCAGTTCCGGCGTGTACTGTCCCCGCGCCATGATGTCGTTGAGACTGCGTTCCGTGCTCATGGCGCCGACATGGGCGCCTTTCGGAATGAACTGATCGACTTCATCGTAGAGAATTCCGGCCTTCATCTTGAATCTGTTGATGAATTGGCCGATGCCCTCCGCAATGGCGCGGCCAGCCCTCGCCTCGGTGCTGCGCTGCCCGGTTCCGATCATCAAATTGACGATACTGTCAACGTAGCGTTGCGCCGATTCGGCCTGCTTGATGACACGATCTGAAAGCACAAACGAACTGCCGGGGATCAAATTGAGGCCACGCTCGATGATGCGGCCGAAGCCGCTATGGGGGGCGGCCTGAGATACCAGCGGGTCCGTTCCGATGGCTTTGAAGGCGCCAACGGTATCTGCTGCGGCACCGCTGCGACCTGCGGCGCCAGTCATCCCACGGGTGAAGCCACGACCGGCCGAAACGATGCCGCCAGGGGTCAGTGATCCCGCAACGGCCCCTATCGCTGGGGCCAATGGACTTTCCGGATCGATATCCCGTGCCGCTTCTTGCCCGATACCGCCACCGATCGACGCCGCCGTCTCGCCGGCCAGATAAGCGATTGGGTTCTTGACCTTGCCCACCATTCCGGCAAACGGCACCGCTGAGGCCCCGACGAAATCTGCAATGGCACCGCCGTAACGCTCGAAATCGTTTCTTGGTTCCCGCGGTGTCAGCGCACCACCGGTGATTCCGTGCAGCGCTTCGCGGATTTGCCCGCCGCCGAATGGTACATTCGAATCTTCACCCTCGACGGATCGGCGCGTTTTCTCAGCCGCAAGGATCGGACTCATATATTCCGCGCCTGGAATCCTCGATGCCAAACTCATCAGATCGGCTGGCAGTCCAGGCAGTTCGGACGCCGCGCGCGCGGCGTGCTGACCAAGAAATAGTGCGGTATCGGCGACGTCATACAATGCGGTCCCGGAAGATGTCGGTGCCGCTGCCATGGGGTCATCATCAGGCCAGGCATCATCACCGCCGCCGTCGGCCATGGGGTCATCATCCCATTCCGTTCCGGTCTGACGATACGGGTTCGGATAGACCTTCCCCGATTTGACATCGAAGGCCTCCGGTGCCCGTTTCGGATCAAGGGTGATGTCGAGCGGCATTACCGTTTCGTCCCGCGGCGCCCATTCGGATCGATGTAGCGGGTTCCTGCCGGCAGCATCTTATATTCCGCCGGTGTCCGGACCTGATAAACGGCGCCCTGACGAAACATCGCGGCATCCCTGGGGACGGCAAGTGCGGCACTGGCGCCGGAGCCGGCGACAGTCGGTGTCGCCGTGATCTTTTCTGTTGTGTTGCCGACGCCGGTATCAATTTCGGCTTCATCCAGTGGTAGTCCGGTCAGGACTTCAATTGCTTCCTGGTTGTAACCCTGTACCGCCAGCGATTTGCCCCGGCGGCGCATCGCGGCTTCCACGATGTCTTGCTGCGTTTTCAAATTTGCTTTGATCGTTTTTGCCAGCATATTGGCGTTGATGTCGGCTTTCTCGAAATTGGCCTCTTCGTTTGGTGTCAGCGCGGCACCGAAAAGCCGGTTCCGGACCTCAGCCTTGTATTTGTCGTAGGTCTGCCACCAGTCGATAGCGTTCTGCGATGCGCCGACACCAAGTGTCCGGCCGGCCAGCAATGCTGTTTCGCCGCCCCTACCGCCGACACCAAGTGACGCATATTCTTCTTTGAAGGTGCCAGCAGATTTCTGTACCGCGGCGTACTGATCGCCCATCGCGGAGAGATCATTCGTCGTCGCCTGCGTCAGCAGGCGCTTCCCAGCTTTGTCGGCTACACTGCCCTTTATCGGGATCAGGGTCGGGTTCCCATTTTCGTCCGGCGGACCCCAGAAGTGATTGACTGGCGGCCGGCCGCTTGCGGTTCCGGTTCTGGTTTGAAATGCCGGATTGCTGGCCCCGCCGACAGGCACGAAGTCAGCCGATGCGGCACCGCCACCAACTGGTCTCCTAATGTTGATCGGTCCGGCTTTAGTCATCTGCGTCGTGACATCTTCAGTCCGCTCCGGAAGACCAAGCGTCTCCGGTCCGAGCCTCTGCATGATCTGTTCGCGGCCGCCTTCAAGTATGTCGCGAAGTTCCCTGATGGCTTTGTTAGCGGTTTCCGGGTTGGCGAGATTGAGATCGTTGAGAATAGTTTTGAACTTCTCAGCCTCGGGATGACCATTCGGCGACGTCGCGGTGCGGAGATTTTTGATCCGTTCGATGCCGGCTTGATAATCGGCAACTGAGAGTCCTGGCTTGGACAACAACTGCAACCCCATATCGATGGCCTCAAGGCTGCTTTTCAGTTGAGCTGGTGGAAGCGCATAGATGTCGGTGTTGTCAGGTGGCGCGGAAGCGATGCCACCACCCGCCGCACCGCGACCCCGCGCCTCAATACCGACGCCACCAGGCGCCTGCGTCCGCTGCTGCAGCGACGACATCATGCGATCAACGGTGATCGGGTTCCATTTCCCGACCAGATCAGCCGCTTCCGGGACGCCCTGTTCCGCCGCCTTCCGCATCGATGCATCCCAGGCCTGCGGCGAACCGGCCCCCATCTGGACGGCACGCGCCAGCATGGCATCACTGAATTGCTGGCCCTGAAGCGTGCGGGCCTGCTGTTCAAGTGGCGCGTTGAGCGCATTCGTCGCAACATCGGACCCGCTGAACTGCGTCAGCCGGCCCATCATCGGGATCTGTTCAAGACCGGCCATTAGGTGCGCCCGCTATCAAATAGGTCTTTGGCTGTGCCTTCCCAACCGCCGCCGCCGCCGCCGCCGCCACTAAAGACGCCGCCGAAACTGCCGAGCGGAAGTTTGCTCCCGATGCCGACCATCTGATCAATGGCATTCGTCCAGGCTCCGGCTTGGCCTTGGATGCCGGCGGCCTGTGATGCCCCGATGGACTGATTGCCTTCGAATTGTGTCCTGCCGACATTGGCGCCGGTGGCCCCGGCGAGCGATGCGATATTCGATCCAGCGGTTAGACCGTCTCCGGCGAGACCGGAAAGTTTGCCGTAGTAATCGGAGAATAGTCCGGCACCCATGTTGCGGTTGTAGTCCGCAGCCGCCTTCAGTGCGTTGCCGGAATATTTTGCGCCGGCACCGATCTGCTGATTGGTGATCGCCTTCTGACCCTCGCCAACCGCGAACTGATAGCCGGGATATTTCTCCAGCAGCGCCATCATGTCGTCGGCGCCGCCTTCACCGAGACCAAGCAGCGACTTCAGTGTCGGCAGTGTTTCGGTGCCGAGCGTCGCATAGGGTTTGAGATAGCCTTCACCCTTTTCCAGCATCGACATCTGCGTCCGAGTCGATTGGTCGATGCCGCGCTGCGTCGCTGCGGCTTGTGCCTTGGCGGCACTCTTCGCAGCGTTGCCGGAAATGATTCCGCCGCCTATAGCCCCTACGGCTCCGATGGCTGCGCCAATGGGAATCGCACATACTCCTTTATTGTGATTTCACTACTTCCAAACGCTCACCATCAACTCGGACGGCGACATCGCCGATATGAATGACCAGCGGCGAATCATTGAGCAAAACGACGGGTGGATTGCCGACGATGGAGGAATACCGATTGATGAAATGAATGCCTTTGACGACCTGCCCATGCAGGATCATTTCCGCAGCGGCGCCGACATAGCGGTCATGGACCTCGTCGTCGGGATGGTCTTCACGCTTGACACCGGCGCGCTTACAGGCCGCATCGATCTCGCGGTGAAACCACTGCCCACGCTCGATCAAACCGTCGGCGCGTGCCATCCATTCGATGATGCCGAGCCGATACCAGTCGACCGGAAAGTCGCCTTCCAGTGTCTGCCAACCGGTATCGCGCCTGAACTCAAGTTCAAAGCCGTTGAACATGGCGAGTTCTCGTGCTGCATCATTGTCATCCGGAATGCGGGTGACCAGTTCGATCGCTGTGGTGCGAGTGAACATCCAAGTCGCCATGGCGGGTGCCCCGGCGGCGACAACGGCACCGCGCGACGCCGGTAATGCCTGGGTGTGGACCTCGTAGAGTCCAGGCATCTTGGCATGGAAAAGCGCGAGAAAACCCTCATACCGCAGCGCATAATTCGCCGGATTTCGGACGAAATTGGTGAGGTCGAGAGGTTCCAGATCGGGGCCACCTAGATAGGGGCGGACCTTGGGATGATTGACAATGGCATTGACTTCGACGGGATCGAAGCTGCGGACAATCTGGTCGACGACGGCCAGCGTCGGCGACATATCGAATTCGGCTGTTTCTGGCTGGATACTCATGGCCATCTGATCCTAGCTTGGTGATGCGGTCGGATGGCTTACCTCTACTATAGACCGAAGTGGGGAGTTATGGCAATTTCCGAATCAGCCGAAGGTCGTGGGTTCAAATCCCATCACGAAAGTGTAGCTCAGCTTGGTAGAGCGCGGCATCGGGGAGATACCGGTTCGAGTCCGGTCGCTCGCAAGAGCGTGGTCTAATCAGGCTATGGCGCCCCTTATTTCAATTCCCGCAGGGCAAATGAAACTTTTTATCGTCATCGGACCGGCTTCAATCCAAGCGATAACCGACCCTCGTGGTGCCAGCGGTCGCCCTGGCGACACTTGGCGCAACATGATCACCGGAGCGAGCTTCGTGTTTCGCCGTCGCCGATGGGCGAGAGTTCGAAAGGGCGCGGCTATTTCGATGCCCAACCTGCCGTGGTTTCGAGAGCAACTGTGCCGGCCTCTTTGACCCAAAACACTAAGCCTGCGGCTCCATCCGTCGCAATGTACAGGTCTCCTGTCGCCCCCATCACAACGCCAGCAGGCGAACCGGTCCCGACAGTGATACGGACGCCAAGCAAGATCGTGAAGAGAAAATCGTTGGCATCCTTCTTCCCGTTTATCGCGTTGACGATGTCCTGAATCAGATCGAAACCCTGCGTTGACATCTCGCCGTCGGACCTGACATGAGGAATACCGCGCCGCGGCGATTGGAGGTTCTTGCGAGCCATCAGCTGTACTTCAGCCCACCTTTGACCTTCGGCACCGCGGCGACCAAGCAGCGTTTCACCGGATCGGTGATCGTGACGCGGAAGCAGCGGTTGCTGAAACTTCCCATCTGCGTCGCCCGAACTCTGCGACGACGGTCACCAATCGCACCAAGGCTGAGTTCAATGTTGACGGTTGAGAACGTGGCGCCGTCGTCATCGCTCCAGTCCAGGATCATCTTGGGATCGGAGCCCTGTCCCGTCGTCAGCCCGACACCGGCCTGCATCAGGAATTCAAGGCTGGACATGAAAATCGTACCGCCATCGTTATGCATTGTCGGCGATACCGCCCGGAATCGCAGCGGGTCACCATATTCATCGAAGGCATCATCGCTGAGGTAGCCGATCTTGTTCGTAAAGGCATCACCGATGAAGTCGCGGTTGTAGCAGGTGGCGTGAACATTCCCGCGCCAGCGCGACAGGCTCACCATGTCGGATGTATGGGATTCCCGCTCATGAAACAGATCGGTGGTGGCATCATAAACCCACGTCGCCGGAGCGCTCGGAAACGTGATGTAGACCTGCTCCTGCTTGTTCCAGGTCAGGCCCCAGACAACAACATCTGAGATATCACCATAGGCTTTCCATGCCTTGGCGACTCCGGGATCGCTTTTGCAAACCGGTTGCCCGCCTTCCAGCTTGTAGAACAACCAATCCGATCCGACGTAGAAGAAATCGTCTTTATGAACCGTTGCGGCAAACGGACCGGCAACGCCTGTTTTGATCCCCGCCCCGGGATAGCGGACCCATGGAAAGCCCGACGTATTCGGATTGAACTGCCAGGTCTCGATACCCTTCTTTCCGGTGATCCAAGCCTGCTGTTGATGCGACAGTACCGCCTCGGCATTGTCGGGATTGGTCTCCGCATTGGAAAAGAAGAGCGCGTCATAGCTGGTCACATCATCGCTATCCGAACTGATCCACTCATTGGTGCCGAACTTCTCGCGAAGAAAATACGAATTGAGAAAGGCAATGGTTTTTGAATTCTCGCAATCGGTGTCTGAAATCGCGGCGTATCCGGAGGCGACGGAATAAGAGAAGCCTTTGGTACCGTCCATGATACCGATCTGAGAGCCTGATTCCGCGATGCCGAGAACATTCGATCCCGGAGCGATGCCGCCACCGAGAAGTGTTCCGGTTCCGGACGAATTGATCGAATAGAACTGCGATCCGGAAACCGCATAAAGGACGCTCTGCATTTCGATCAGAGCCCGGATCGGTCCAGCACCGACGGCTGCGAACGAGACCAGCCCAGGGGAACCGAGAAGCGGCAACGGCGCCTTGGCGTCCATGCCGGTCTTTTGAAGTTCCGCGAATCCGTTTACGATCTGCTGGCCGCTGATGGCGCGCGTCGCCGACCTGTAACTCGCGAGCGAAAATGGCACTGCGGGAGTATCAGCCATCGACTATCTCCCATAAGAAATGCGATGATCCGCCGGCGAGAGGTCTGGCTGCATCAGGATAGATTCCGGTTCCCGATCGAACGCCATTGCCGTCGCCAGTTTCGCCGTCGCCATCTTCATGATGATCTCAGCACGATCGGCGGGGACATCGCCATCCGGGATCAGTTCCGCGGCGAGGCCGTAAATCAATGCGTTCACCCAAGGAAGCGGGACATCAGCGGTCTCCGAATTGCTGGTGAACTCATAGATCGGCCGATGCCAAGTGAACCGCATGGCGTGCTTGACATCCGACGGCGTCAGCCAGACATCGACGACACCAAGCGGTATCTTCGGCTGATACCGCCACTGCGTGAATGGTGACGCCGTTGAGGTCTTGTTCGGCTGCTCCATGTAGTCGATGTGAGACAGCCGTTCCGCGGCGTTTTCCAGAAGCGAGGAGTAGTTGAAATATCTCGCATTTGGGATTTCGAGAGGCCTGATGATCTTGCTGGTATAGGCAATGACGCGGTTGCCGGATGCCGCCGCCCCGGTGAGCGCTACGGTCGCCGTAACCGTGGTGCCAGATGGGGCCCCGTTGACGGTCGTCCACTGAAAGGCACCGCTGTCCAGCTCGATGGCGAGATAATCCGATGCCGCGATGTCGGTGATGCTGCTGACGGTAAGTGCTGTTGCCCCGGATGCCGCTGCCGCCGACAATGTCGTCGATGCAAAATCATAGGCATCCGTCATGTGATCGGTTGAAGTCAAACCGATCTGATAGCGGCGCTGATCCTTTTGCAGAAACAGAATGGCTTCCGATGTCGCCCAGACATGGATGCCGGTGCCGGACCATTCGCCGAGCATGGCGTTGAGGGCGAAACGGCCGTTGACCAGTTGCGCCGACGATGGGGTTTCCACGGCGTTCGTGATTCCGGTTTTGCGGTAAGCTGCGGCGATCAAATCGCTGAGACTGGGATTAAATGCCTGTACGCCGCTCGAAGTCATAACGTGATCCTCATGGCATGTTCGGAAAGCGTACCGTCAGCGCGGTCGCGAAGGCGTTCATCTCCGCGGCCGAAAGCAGGCGGCTCCATGCAAAGGCCATATAATACCGTGTGTCCGCTGCGTCGATCTGGTTGCCGTTGCCCCATGCGCCAATAGAAAAATTTTCGGTGTTGTCCGTGCATGTGGTTGATGTTGTCACGAAGCTTTCAGCTGCTGAGTGATTGACCTTCAATCTCCCGGCATTCGTCGCCTCATCAAGACCGAATATACAGAGAGTCGGTGTATTGATGGTTGTGTTCGCAACAGATGTGATTGCCGCATTCGTAGTGTTGCTGGTTGTGTAGTAACCCTGGAATGGTCCGCTTGAACTCTCGATGCGGCCAAGGACGCCGTCCTGGGCTGAAGCGTTGGCATTGCCACAAGTTACCGAAAGTGCAGACACCGGATAGCTGACGGTCCCAAAGGTAAAAACGCCATTATCCTTCGCCCATCCGTCGTCGAAGGTGGGTCCCGCGACCAAGCTGAAGTAGTCGTTGCCGTCGAGGACGAAATATTCGCTCTCGCTAAGACCTCCAGCTGTTCCGCTAAATGCGGGATCGCTGACGAAATCGAAGTGATTTCCATTTCCGCTGGTATCAATCCATTGCGTTCCGGAGCCGGGATAGCTCGCTAAGTCGCCGGCATCGACGGCGTAAAGCAACCCTGACATTAATGATTCCGCCGCGAGAATACTGATCAGTCTCGTCGTGCTGAATGCATACGGGTTGATCAGGAATCCAGACATCAACTCGTCTTTCGACCGATGAAGGCAATTTTAAGCCCGGCGGCCAACGTTCCAGCCGTATCGATATCTATTGTAATCGCCTCGTCGTCCGTGAAAGTTGTCGGGGTCGCGACGAGAACTGCCGGTGTCGCGGCTGTCACAGATGTTTTCTCGTTGGCATCGATCGTGAGCGTCGTTGAGAAAATCGAGACCCCTGATTTGTTGATGTCGATCGAGGGCGCAGCGCCGGATGATGCTGTGGTCAGTGAGGCCCGAAATCCAGCAACCGATGTCACTTCATAGGCGAACGGCATCCGAAATGTCAGCTTAGCCGTTCCAGTTGTAAGTGCCGTTGTTTCGTCCGAAACCGCCACAATGATCGGTGTCAGTATACTAAGCGTGGCGCGCGCCGTCGCGGCATCCGCATCGTCGAGAATCGTGCGAGCAAATGCAGTCAAATCGGCCAATGCCCAGGCCTGCGCGCCGGTCGAATACGGCAGCTTGTTCGCCGCCGAAACCAGCGCCGCAATCGCGGTGAGATCGGCATCCAGCGGCTGCGAGGCCGCCGTGATCAGCGCGCTAATCCTAGTTTCCAGCACGGACTGCGGCATGTATTTCGCGCCGCTGCCCTGGGCTATCGCATATTTCGCGTCGGTGGTGACAGTTGCCGCTGACGCCCCGCTGATCTTTGTGTTTGCCATGATATCAGCCCCATCCGATCAGGCTGTTGTCTTCCCACATCAAAAGAGAAATCTCGCTTTCCGGCGCGTCTTCGACGATGATGAAATCGAGAAAGGTATCAACGAAGGTGTCCGGCGGTTCCGGGTTTAGGGGTGGCGGTGGGCTACGCTCGGGGCGGGATCGGCGCGTCTCCTGCGGGTGCTGGTAATCGGCGTACTGGCGGCCCACCACAAGACCATCCCACTGACGAATTACCTCATCGTCGTACAGTTCGAACCCAGTCTGCTGGCAGGTCACCGTATGGCGACCCAAGCGATATGGTTTGCTCATAATTCTCCCCCTACATCACCATTGCGGAGACAACATCGCAGTGCCATAATCTCGCCAGCCTGCTTCGTCAGCGTCGATGATAGAGCATCGGCAGACTTTTCGCTACAGGGAGGCGTTCCAATGCTGAATTTGCTCAATCGATTGCTGCGGCCGTTCGGCTTCGTGATCCAAAGGCGCGTTGTATTGCCTGCGTCGGGCACTTATGTGTTCGAAGTGCCGGATGCCGCGACCAAGGTCGTCATCACCTCGCTCGGCAGTGGCGGCGCCGGCGGCGAAATCATGCGCGACGGCAAGCTAAAAGACTCAGATGGAAACTTCACGCGCAAACCTCGTGTCATAAGCACGCGGACGAATTATCCGACCCACTCGATCATGATCATCCCGTCAGCGCCATCGCCGCCTGCCGCGTTCTGACCGCCACCGCCGCCGCCTGCGCCGTAAGCCGTTGCCGCCGCCGCCGTGCCGGTGACCGTCGCCGCCGTGCCGACGCCACCAGCGCCGAATGCTGACCCGCCGCCAGCACCACCCCCGATATTAGCCCCGCCTGCCGTGTTCGCCGAAACTAAGTACGAACGTCCAACGCCGCCTCCGCCAGAGCCCGTGCCAGCGCCAGCGCCGCCAGCAAGGCCAGGCAAATAACTTCCAAATGTCGCGGCTCCTGGGGCACCACCAGCGGCACCGGCAGCGGCACCGCCAGCGGCTCCAGCCGATTGAGCAAAATTAGAATTGCCGCCGCCTGTGCCGCTAGTGCCTCCGTTGACTGCCGCACCCGCACCCGCACCCGCGCCGCCAATTGCGGTAAATAATGTTAGTAAGCCACCCGTCACCGTCGAATCACCACCCGCTGTACTAGCGCTCCCAATAGCCGCGCCTGCGCTCTTGGCACCAACCGTGCAGGTCAATGTTGATCCTGGCGTAACCGGAAGCGATATGCGGAAAAGCGCGCTGCCGCCAGTGCCACCGGCACCACCGCCGCCGGTTGCGTGGCCGCCACCGCCACCGGAACCGCCGCCGACCATCGTGACGAACACCTCCGACACATTCGCCGGAACGATGAAGCTATTCGCCCCTGCTGTGGTGAAGAGTTGAGACTTGCTGAAAACCTTGGATGAAAAGCCCATGTCCGTTACCCCTGCACCACATCAAGAGCGACGGTGAATTTCTGAGCGGACGCTGGCGTGAAAGCGGCGCGCGCCTCCAACAAGCCGAAGATGACGGATGATGCCGCTGCACAATCGAATACCATCTCGGTCTGATCGGCCTGCCCGATTGATTCCGCACTCGCCGATTGCGCGATAAAAGTAATGAAGTCGACGTAACCGATGTAGTGTGGTGCCGTCCCGGCCGAGCCCGTTGTCAGCGCTGTGTAAGTGAGCGCCAGCGCCGCATTATCACCTTGGAATCCACCAGCCGCGAAGGGGGTCGTATTGAACAGATGCAGCCGGATCGCACCAAATGCCGTGGCGCTATCGGTGATGAGTTGCGAGCCGATGATGCGACCGGTGAACCCTGCCGATCGTGCGACGGTGAATTGTAAGGGCGTTACGCTGCCAGCCGTTATCGTGCTCGCGATCTGATCGCCTATCGCATAGGCGTTGCTGTCAGCGGTGCGAGTTAGTTCCGCGCTGGCCTTTACCGGAAATTCCCACTGCGACGAATCGCTAGGGGCAACAGAGGCCACTCCATTCGCAGATAATCTTGTGTTAAACGTCATGCCATCGCCTCATGTCTGCAAGATATCAAGATCGATGGTGAATTTTTGTCCCGACGCCGGTGTGAAAGCGACGCGGTCCTCAAGCAGGCCATAGATGATCTTTGAGGTCGACGGGCAATCGAAAAACAGTTCGGTCTGATTGCAAGTCCCGATCGAAACGGCGGATGCCGACTGGGCAACAAACGATGTGAAGTCGATCCAGCCGATATAGTTCGGCAGCGTCCCAGCGGAGCCCGTCGTCAAGGCGGCGTAAGTCAGCGCCAGTGCCGAATTGTCGGCTTGGAACCCAGCAGCAGCAAATGGCGTCGTATTGAACAGATGAAGCCTGATCTCACCAAATGCCGTCGCTGAGTCTGTGATGAGCTGGGCGCCGACGATGTAACCGACGAAACCGGGTTCAATGGCAGCGGTGAACTGGAGCGGTGTCACATCGCCTGCAACGGTTGTCGAGGCAATGGCGTCGCCAGCGGTATAGGCTGTGGTGTTCGCTGGCCGCGTCAGTTCCGTTCCGACATGCTTGACCAGCGCGGCGGCAGAAATGGTGGTGTGGACATTTCTGGTCGGCATCGGTCAGTGATCTCGCTTATCGGGAACAGCCGCCGGACCAGAAGACCCGGCGGCTAAGTTATTGATTACGTTCCAGGAATCGGATTTTCTGTCCACAAAAGCGTGCCACAGGCGGTTATCCCTGAGAGCACCGCCGATGTCAGCGCGAACAATGTGCCCGGAGGAACGATCAGCGTGCCGTCGAGGTCTTCAACAAGCGTGACGCCGACCTGCGTGGTAATGGCGCCGGTGAGCGTGCCAAAGGCCGCCGCGCGACCCCACGTCATTGCTGTCGACAACGTAGCCGCCGATACGGCCTCAACGACAGAATCGATTTTGCCGGTTGATCCGACGACGCATTTACCGCGGGTCGCCGTGATGGCCGTCGAAGCCGAGATCGGAGCCGCTGTACCAACCATCGCTGCGCCGGCATTCGTGAGCCATGAATAGCCCCAGCCCGATGCTGCGGTTGACGCGTTGGCGTTCACGCCGATCATAGCCCTCACAATTGAGAGGTTCTTGCCGGAACCCGCTGGATTGAATAGCGCCAAACCGACATACGAGGCATTGGAGAAGATCGTAAACGCCGCCCCGGCCGCCGCATTCGATGCGTAGTAGAGGCCGCCGTTGACGTTGGCGTTGTAGTATTTGCCATGAAGTTCGGAGACCAGCACGTCGCCGCTGGGTCCCATAACTGCGCTGACGGTGGAGCCCGACTGATTCTTCTGGATCGTCGGGTCAGAAACGATGCCTTGAAACAACATGGAAATCTCCTTCAGTTTTCCAACTCGATTAGATCCGTATCGCGCACGAGCGAAGGCTCGCGCCGTAGTGCGTCCAAATCGTCAGGGACGGGCTGGTTGGTACAGAGGCAGAACAGCAGGTAGGTCTGAAGCCTCGATTCCTGGAGCACGGCCTGGAGCACGGCGCGCTCCGACAGCGTGATCCGACCGGCGGCATCGAGCGCGATGGCGGTATCAGTGCTGCCTGAGGCTGTGATGCCTGAAAACCTGACCTTAAGGGCCAAATCGGAATAGACCTGCGCGACGTAATCCGTATTGACGCCGTCGGCGATCTGGCCCGGTGCCCCTGCAATTCCTGTTGAGTTCGCGGCCATGGTCAGGAATCCGGTTGAATGACGGCGAAGGTGACGGTTCCGGCGATGCTGCGGAAATAAAGCCGCACCGCCGTCACCGGATAGGCGAGGTTGCCATTTGCCGAGACGATCTTCGCCTTGACGACATCATGCTTGTTCCAGGCCTTGAGATCGTTGCTGGTTATCAGCGCGTCACCAGTGACCTCGATATCGTAATCGGCCGAACTGCCGGTGGCGATCGTCACCAACAGGCCGCAGCCGCCGCCGGCGCGGAACTTTTCCAAATCGATCGGTAGCGGGGTCTGGCCGCCAGTCGACGGGTTCGCGATTTCGCCTTGGCGCCCCGTAGCACCGGTAGTCGTGAAGATCTGGACCTGGGAAGCCATCAGCGTTCCTTCGAAATCAGGATGTAGTCAACGGTCAGCGTCTTGGCTACGGCCTCGCCATTTTGCAGGCAAAGCGTTGGCGCCATCACGGTAGCGCCTGGCATCGCCGTCGTCAAAACCTCGAGGCGCGTGATGAACGCCGGATCGTGTCCGGTGCCGCCATAGACATCAAAGGCATAGTAGCTGAGGCCGTCGCTTGGCTTCACGTAGGCACGACCACTGCAGTACCAGCCGAAAGTATAAAAGGTGTCGTCGGCCAGCGTGGCAAGCGCCGCTGTCGTGCCATAAACAGAAGCTGTTCCGACCTCGAAAAGGATTGTAGCGGCAGCATCCGATTTCAAGAAACCGAAGCCATCAGTTGGCGCCGACGCGATCGGTGAAGTATCGACGGCGAAAAGGCCGATCAGCAGATCGGATTGCGTCGCATCGGAAACCTTGAAGCGGATTTTACCGGCGAGCGCCTTGCCAGCGGTGAACGTGAAGCTCGGAAAGGCCTGCTGCAACGAATTGACATCGTCATCAGCGGCTGAGTTGACCAGTGCAAGATGACCGCCGTCGCCGCTCAGCGTCGCCTGTGTCGCACCGGCCTGCGTTTCCGTGACCACCCAATCCGCGGCGGCATAGCTGTTGAAGTCGTCGAAAAAGACGTGATGGCGCGTCGGATCGAGATACGGCAGATTGCCGAGCACGGACGTGACATCGCGATCTGAAACGCCGGTCTCAGGGAAGCGGGTCGGGGTCGGGTTGCCTGGCATCTATTTAACCTGCTATTTCGTTGCTAAGTCATTGATCTTGAACGCTAAACTCCAGCAGTCCCAAAAACGGACCGATGATCAAAATGGCGACACGCAAAGCGCGCAATGATTTTCGCCTTGGCGTTCATTGTGTCGCCGTCTGCGTCTCGCGACAAGTCCGGCCGTTCCCGCCACTGGAACACCATGCCTTCGACATTGGTCCGGATGAAGAACGCCGTCGTCGAAGTGAAGTACTGGTTCGGCTTGATTCCTTTCGGAAAGATGCCGAGAAACTTGATCGCATTGATCGCATTGTTCGCGGTGTGGCCCTGCAGTGTCGAATTCACGATGCGATTGGCTTCGAAGACCTTTGCGGTTGGGATATGCAGCGATACCGGTTTCACCGATATCTTGTTGCCGCGACTGTCCGTGGCATCCATGGTCTGGATGACAAGATCTTCGAGCGAGGCTTCGCTGAGTTCGGCTGCCGTGGTCAGAAGATTGGACTGATTGCCGCTGAGCGTCGGATGCGCCGCTGAACACATCACGACACCGTCGGCACCGAGATAGCTGGCATTGAAGGCGCGGTTGTAGACATTGGCGGCGACGTTCTCGACGGTCTGGCGAGCGGAGAAGGCCAGTTTCTTGGCGCGGCGCTTCGAAACGACATCGTAGAGTCCGTCACGCTGCTCTTCGTAGGTGACGATGTAGCCGGTGGCATAGGTCACGTTCGTGATGCGCGTCGTGACGCCCTGGCTGTCGCTGTCGTAGGTGATAGGGGTGCCTTCTGGTTTGACCGTCATGAGGCCGAAGTTCGAGGTCTCGATGATCTCCTCGTATTTCTTCTCCGAGGTCTCGATGTCGAACAGGTCGGTGTATTGCTCCTCGTGCTCGTCGTAGGAGACTCCCCACCAACGTTTGACTCCCGGCCAAGAGGCGGCTGGATGACTGCCTGTCGTGATTACTCCCGGCATTGTAAACTCCTCTTAAAGATCGGCCGTGATGTCGCGGCTATACTTGAGACTACTCTGACTGTACATCATGCCACCTCTTTACTGAACTTGGCATGATATTCCAAATAAGCCATCGCTCGGCGCATCAGGTTAAGATCGTCACCGAAGCGACCGATCCCTGAGTTACAAGCGGAACAAAGCAGGCCGCGAATCTTTCCGGTTACATGGTCATGATCGACTGCAAGCGTTCTCGGCGAGTCAGCTATTGGGCTCTTCGCCGTCTCCGGCTTATTGCAGATCGCGCACAGATCGTTCTGAGCGCGGCGCATGGCATCGAACTCGGCAAGCGTGAGACCGTAGCGCCTCAAGAGCTGAGAGCGTTTGTAGGCAACAGTCTTTTTATCGCGATGCTTCTTCGCTCTAGCGTTGGCGCGGGCTCGCTCTTCTGAAGAAAGAAGATTTTTTGGAATGGATGGCGCGCGCCACTCTCCATTCGCTTTCGACCAAGGCGCCGATACGTCATGCCGAAATAGCTTGTGTCGGTTGGTGGGACGCTCGCCGACATCGGCGACAAAGGCCCAGAAGTCATCCCAAGCGTCACTGCGACCACCTTCACGCGCCAACCGCACCCAATGCTTGTAAAGCGGGTGCTTTGACCTCAAGAAGTGAGCGGCTTTTTGGTCATAGTTCACATCGCCATGGGTCCGGAGACGCACGGCGTGCTTCTCGCAAAGACCATAGGCAAATGTCTTGCCGCCGCACTCCGGAACTTCGCAGACACGGATCATCCGACTCTCCTTTGGGAAAGCCACGATGTTAGTGTCAGCCTTGTTCAGGGTCACAGACATTGTCAGACTCAGATACCCGTCGTATTCCGCAGTGAATGCAGGTTGATCTTGACGAGCCATTTTGCGTAACTCGCCGCCATGGCGTTGTCGGCGCGATGGACGCCGCGGAGCAAGCGCATCTGCAGTGTCGCGGTGGTCGCGATGGTCGAGGAATCAAGCATCCAGCCGGAATAGCCGGTCACCGTGGAACCGGCGCCGGCGATGAAATCGGCGTTTTTCGTGCCGGCGGTAGCCATGGCGATGGAACCACCGACGCTGTCTTCCTGGATTTCGAAGATGAGGTCGGGATCGTCGGCGACGTGGATGTATTGCAGCGTTGAGGCCGGGTGATAGACGGCCATGTCGCGCGTGATGCCGGTGACCGGTTCGCCACCATCGGCGATGCCAATCATGGGTCCGATGGTGTAGGCGCCGCCCGCCGCGGTTGCGATCTGGGCGGTCGGGATGCCGTTTGCGTCTGAGGCGCCTGTGGCGACCAGAGGGAGGCCGAGATAGAGGGCGGTGCCGTAAGCGGCGGGGACGTGATAGAGACTGCCGGGACCGGAATACGGCGAGCCGCTGATGTGCTGCACGGGAACAAGCCCACGCGGGGTATTCGGGTTCGCCATGGCGATCTCCAAAGCAGTAAAGCGAGACGGAAGCGATCAGCACCATTGCTGATCGCGGACGGACTCTGGCTTATCTGGCTTCGGAGTGTTTTGGCTTAGATGCGGCCTTTGCCGATGTTGTCGACTTTGGAGCCGCCGCCGGGAACATAGAACCCACCGGCATCTTCACTAGCATCGCTTGATGATGCGGCGATGACTTTGCTTTTGCGGATTGCCGCTTCGATCTGATCGGCTCGCTTATGCTTCATGATCTGATCGAGTTCCCAGATTTCTTGCGGGATTTCCATCAGATACCCGAGTTGAGCCGCACCCGGGATGTGTGGATTGATATTCAGAACTTCGATTCTGCCTGTGGCTTCATCAAGGACGTGGACGTATCCGGCATTTTTGGCCTGCTGGATTCTGCCCGGTTCGTCATTGATCCAGACCCGATAATAGCCGGGTCTCGGTTTCCGCGCAAGTTTTTGTATGAAGTCGCCAAATGGTTTCCGTTTGTCACGGATGCGGGCGACGTATTCATCATATTCTTTGGTGCCGAGATCTGGGGTGACTTCCGCTTTGAGCACGGTCTCGCCGGCAGCGATAACGGTACCGTCGGCGCTACGCGGTGATTCGATGGGCTCCGGCTTCGGCTTCGGTGGTCTTCCGGGACCGCGACGCTCCGGCAGTTCCGCTGCGGCTTCGGCAAGTGGGTTGTTGAGGTCTGACATGGCTTAATCCTTTCTGTCGAAACCGCCGGCGGCTTTGTAGCCGGCCAGATATTCTTCCTTGGTGAAGGTCACTTTGCGGCCCTTCGATTTACCGTATTCCTCGATTTCCCGCGCCTGCGCCTGATATTTCAGCTGATCTTCCCGCGGGATATCCTCGAATGTTGGCTCCCGATTGGCACGGCTTGGTTGGGTCCCCCGCGGGGCGCCAACGGCTGCGGTGCGGCGCGGCGCCGGTTTCTCAGGGTCGTTTTCCGCATCAGCGTTTTTGCGCCCCTTTGCGGTTTCGGCGACGTCATCGCCGTCATCATCCGTCTTGAAATGTTCCGGATGGGCACCGCTAAAATATTTCGGTGCCAATTCGCTGATCTTGGCGAGGCGATCGCCGGTGCCGAGATGGGCGAATTTGGCATCGACGAACATCTGTTCCGCCCAACCCTTAGCACCGGGGATTTCGCGATACCAACTCTGTTCCGGTGCCGAGATCCAGGCCTTTGCCGCCGGATCGACCCGTGGCTGTACTGCATCACTGTCGGTTTTTTTTGTTACCGTAGCCTTCGCCGCGCGTTCCCGGGCGGCATCGGTGACGTTTTCAAGCTCTTTGCGCGCCGCCGTTGCGGCAGCGACATCGCCTTCGGCAATAGCGGTATCCATTCTGGTGCTGAGTTCGGCGACGGCGCGCCTGTAGGCCCGGTCTTCGGCCGTCGTCAGCATTTCCTTGATATCGAGCGTAGCTTGGCGGGATTCCGCGATCTGGCCAGCGGCAGCGGCGAGTTCGGCGCGGACGGCGGCATTATCGGAGCGAACGGCGGCGAGTTCGGCCTCCGTTTTCTTCAGCCTGCCCTTGATGATCGGCAGATGTTCCTCATTACGACGGAGATATTCAGACGCATCGACCCATTCGCCGACGCCGCGGAACTCCGACTTCGGCCGCCAGCCGTTGCTGCGGGCAAGTTTTTCGAGGTCGGTTTGGCTTTTCTGCGCATCGTCGACGTGGCTGTCGCCACCACCGGGAAGATTTTCATTGGTCTGGATGTTTCCTGACATGGCTTCCTCTAAGCTCTTTGAATTACACAGATGACTTCCGATCGCGCTCAGCCGTTGTCTTGCTCTTCCGGGCCAACTGTCACGGTCACGATATTGCTCTGGTTTGAGCCGTGGTAGTACGGGATACCCTTGACAAAAGGTCCGTTGTGCCCACGCCCCGAGATAACCTCTGTAGTAGGCTCGTTGTCGCCGTATTTGGTTGTGACTGGAACCTTGTAGTCGCCATTCACACTCACGTTGATCGATATTGTCATTTCATTTCTCCTTGTCGTTTTGTTCGATTGTTGTAACGGGGAGTCATCTGTGTAGTTCTCTAAGCTTTGGTGATCCTGGTGACGCTGAAACCGTCGTCTGTGGCGACGCCGCCGACCTCTTTATCGAGGATCAGCCGGTACATCTGGCCGTCATTACCGTTGAGTTCGCGGCCGGCGTAACGCGAAAAGATGATGTGCTCCCCGACCTGTGGGGCATCCCCGATGAATTCCCTGGAACGCTCCGAATTCCAATGAAAGGCGCCGCCGCCCATGGCTACGATGGTGCCGGTTTCCGCGGTCATTTGACGGATGGCGAGAACGGCTTCCGGAATGATGATGCCGCCTTCGCTTTTTGCGACCGGCTCATCGATCAGAACCAGAACCATGTCGCCGATCGGTCGGCAGCCGGACTCGTTCGTTTTGTTCCATGGCTTCTTCTGAAACTGAATGCTTTCACTGTTCAGGGTGCGGAAATTACCGACGATGCTGTTGTCTTCACCACTCATTTTGATTCTGCTTCCTCTTCCGGTTCGATGCCGTAAAAAGTCTGGATGGATTCCCATTTCAGTTCCGGGATTTCGCGGAGCGCACCGCAGCGGCCACGGGCTTCGGTTTCGTCGCTGAGCTTGGCCGCTCCGGAGCGCCAGTCCGCCATCATCTTCATCTCGATCGCTTCGGCGACATCGCGCATGTACTGAAACATGAAGAGCGTGACCGGATGGTTGCGCCATTCGGCGTATTGTTGCGGTGCGATGTCGGCGATATCGATACAGTCGGTCATGTGAACATATTCCATAAGAACAAAAGACCGCCAACGATCAAACCGACATCTATGGTGCGCCACATGCACCACACAATCAGGTCTGTCGTAGATTTGAATTCATAGACGACAAATAATGTCTGCAATTCAATCTTGAAGCCGCGCGAACTGATCCAGAATTCTTCGACGGACAGCCAGTATGGGATGCGAAGTTCGGTCATTTTGTCCTGGTTATTTCAACAGAGTTGATTTCAACGCTGAGCAATTTGATTGGCCACGGCAGAAGACCGACCATCTCCAGAAGCTGCCGTTGTGCAGAATCAACATACTTATGCTCAGGACCCCATTCTTCTCGCCAAGGCCAGACCCCCCTAATCCGGGAATCGACCGAGTCGGGATCACAATGGACTGGCCAATGCGGTCCATCGCCGCCGCGCAGTGTATATCCGATACGACAGAACCGATCACCGACGGTGAAATCGACCCATTTTCTGGTCCGCTTCGCCTTTTCCAAGAGGATGGCGGCTTGCGCGATTTGCTGTTTCAGCGTTGCGCCTGGATCGATGCGCTGTGTCATGCGAATGCCCTCACGACCGCTTCCGCGCCGTCCTCATCAATATCATGATCAATGCCTTCAAACGCATAGTCTGGAATTTTGATGCCGCGCCACCGTAGCGCGGAAAGAAACGCCCGGAGTTCGCGCAAACCACCTTCGACCTTGGTGATTTTCTTTTCATGCCAGACCACGCAATATCCGCCGCAATCCTGATAGGCATAGACCTCGGAACCATCAACACCCATCCGACAATAGCTCATGCCACTCATTCTCCTCTCGCGAAAGGCGCACCGGAGGGCGTAGCAATCCACCCTCCGGCACTTTCCGGCCGAGAGATCGGACAGCCCAAGCCATCAAGCAATTCCGTCTCGATCAGCCGAACCTTGGTCATTCCACCTGAAGCCTCGAAAAGACCTGAAACAACGGACCGGCATCATCTGGGATAACATCTTCCCCTAGACCAGTCATGAAACCGCGATGAATCGATTTCAGATGTTCGTCTCGCGTTATCTTCCTGAAACGTCGAACGCTTGGTTTCTCCCGCCAGTACAGTGTTGACTTTCCGGCACCGAATAAACGGGCCTCATGGCCCCACGCGATGGCAGCTTCATTCTCGCTGCCGAAGTACCGATCATAACTCTGCCCTTGCTTTTTGATGCCGCTCGCAGTCATCGTCACATAGATCTTACCGTCCGGTGCCATCGCGCTGGGTTCGCCCATGATTACCGACGAAAACTTGCGTTCGAAGGCGGCGACCTGCTTTTTAATCGGCGTGTCTGCGTCTTCCCAAGCTTCCAGCATTTTGTCGAGTGTCGTCATGCCGCCTCCAGCGGTCTGATCCGCCTGCGCACCATTTCCGGCGTCAGTTCGCCCGCAAACGTGATATCGATCACGCATGGCCCAAATCCTAGCCCGCAACGCTTCAGCTTGATCCACGCCTCTATCGCGCAGGCCGCAGGTCCAGGGATCGCGTCTTTTTCACCTATCCAACGCCGCACTGTGCGTAGATTGATGCTCATCATCCGAGCCAATTCTGATTGGGACAACTTAAGTTCAGCCAAGGCTGCTTTTAGTTCAGCGCGCTTCATGCCGACCTCCGCGCCGATTTCGCCAGCGCACTGTTCTGGCGCAAATATTGTTCCAACGTCAGCGCCATTGATGTCCGATACCGCTCATTTCTGTCATCGCCGTCCTGTTCAACGACCGCCAGGATATCCGCCATCTGCATGACGATGACATCCCTGCCATGGATCCGCATCTCGGAGCCCGCCCACTTCGAAAAGACAACGCGCTGCCCCGGTTTGAGATCATGCAACGGGATGCGGCGCCCAGACTTCTTGTAAACCTTGCCGGAGCCGACGGAAATGACGACACCCTCACGGCGATCCAGTTCGGCGCTGTGGTGGAGTTCGGGCAGGATGATCCTGCTTTCCAGATCGACGCGCTCGACGACGACGCGGTCTCCACATAACCTCAAGTTTCGCTTCATTGGCTTGTTTTCTGCAATCCGAAATTGTTTGTGCCTTCGATCAGTTCCATCTCGCGCATCGGCTTGCCGTCGATTTTGTCGATGAGCATCTGCAACACATCGCGCATCTCCGACGCCATGGAAACATAAGGGCCGCCGATTGTTTCAATGCTGAAACCGGGATGATCCGATGAGAACGGCAGTTCTTCAATCTTTGAGAATTTTAGCGTTGCTGTCATAGCCACACTTTCAGCTTGGTCTGTCATTTTTATGATGCCTTCTTCGTTGCTGGCTTGTTAGCTTTCACACGATCGACTTCAACCTTTTCGGCTTTGACGACAAGCTCCAGGGCTTGAAGCTGATTATTGGTATGCTCGATGGCTTGCCATTCCCGATCCAGTTGGGCGTCGATCTGTGCCTCGAGCCCGACGACATCGGCCTCCGCTGCGGCTTTTCTGGCCTGCATCAGATACAAGATGGATTGGGCGTGATCTTTTTGCTGCTGCACCACGGCGCCCGCGATTTCGGCCTGTTTTAGCTGCAATTCCAGCATCGCAAACGGGTTCGGCGCCTGCTGTTCCAGCACTAATTCGTCAATATCCTCGACGTTTCCGGCCTCGAAGATGCGGCGGATGATGGCTTTGCCGTCGCAGCGCTGATCGTCCTTGAATGGTGCGATGAGTTGGGCGCGGGCCAACTTCTGCATGTCGGTGACCATATTCGGATCACCGACGGTCTCGACGCCCGACGTCGTCGCATAATCTTCGGCGCTGACCTGAAATTCCTCATCGGCGCGCTGATATTTGAAGCCCTGCTTCGGCATGTATTTGCGGTTCAGCGCGAAAAGCTTGGCATATTCTTCGTTGAGGCCGCGGAGCACACGCTTATGGACATCCTTGAAGACCCGCATGCCTTGTTCCAGCATGGCCATCATGGTCTGCGGATCAGTCGATGCCGGCGGGGTCTGTCCGGTGGTCACCGCCTTGATCCCGGCGAGTTCGCGGCCGGCCTCGACCAGCAACCCGAACATCGCAAACATGACTTGCGATGGTCCCTTGAAGTCCGGGATGAAGAAGTTGTCGCGCAGCGCCGGGCCTGTGGACTGCACCGGCCTGAATTCGCCCATCTTGAAGCGTAAGGCACCGGCGTGCATGGAGAGGCCACTACCAACGAAGCCGCCTTGAACATTTTGCAGCGTTCCGGCATCGAACATCTGATTGATGGCGGAATTAATCGACTCGTTGATCGGTCCAAGGATGTGGCCGAAGCCATGGCCATAAATCGCGGATTCCGGGTTCGGCATGAACTGGAACAGCGTGTAGTAATGCAGCGGCTCGATCTTCGCGATCTGGGTGCGATCTTCGGTTAAGCGGATACCATCGGCATCGTATCTGGCGGTGACGCGGACGACCTTTTGGCTCTGCTTATGGATCGTGACGGTATACGGCTCCATATAACCATCATCGTCGAGATCCCAGAAGCAGTGCTGCTCCAGAAAGACGTGGGGGGCGTAGCGGTCACCGGACCAGGCCTGCGCTTCATCGATGTTTTCGTCGGTCGCAACAGCCGTACCGTGCTCGAATTTGATGAAGATGCCGCTGCGGATATTATCAACGATTTCATATGGATAGAGTTCGCTGACCTCTGTGAGACGGGGCGCCGTTTCCAGTGATTTGGCGTAGTAGTTGACGACCAGGTCCATCATGGAGACGTACATCGAACAGTTCCGACCCCAGACCGGATCGAACCAGCTTTTTCTCGCACCGCAGCCCAAGATTGGAAGGGCACGGAACAGCCTGTCGGAATCGGTTTGCCATTCCTTTTGCTGGCTCAGCAGCTGCCACGACATATGCTCAGAGACATGATCGGCGCGGCGGCGTTTGGCGCCGGGTTCCTTGCCAGGCATGTAGGGGATTTTTGGTTGCTCCGGCGGTTCGCCGCTACCGCCGGCGGCACCGCCGGGCATCATCTCCGGTCCCGCAGGCTGCATCGCACCGACACCGGGGCCGGCCTGCTGCATCGCGGCCATCTGCTGCGCCGCGGCGAGCATTTCCTGCATCTTGGCTTCATCTGGGACACCCTTATCGGAGCCCAGGATTTTGCCTTTGACGACGCGGTCTCCATCCATGATGACGGGATAAATCGCGGACGCGAACTCGTTGACGGCTTGGCTCAGCAGCGGCCACATCACGTTTGAACCTTGGGGCCATGGCCAATTCTTCGGTTTGACCCGCTGCAGCGCCATATCCATGAAGGCTTCGCTGCGGTCTTCCCATTCTTTACGGCTGCGGCGATCGATTTCGTAGCCGTAGCAGCATTCCAAGCCGAGCCGCATCAGTTTGTTGGGATCGATGTCAGCCGCGATGTTTGGCGACTGCGACCACTTCAGCAGCTGCTGTGCTAGTTTTTGGATGTCGGGACTGAGGCCTTGTCCTTGACCCTGCGTGGCATCCGTTTCGGCGCCGGGGCCGTCTAGGCCTCCGGGTCCAGCAGCGTAACTGATTCGGCCGTCAGAGTATTCCGGCATTCGCGGTCTCAATCATATCCTGCGCTTCGATCGCGGCGCGCGCCTGCGATAGCCATGCCATCCAAAGTGGACGCGGACGATTGCCGGAGATCAGAAAATCGGGGAATGTCCAGCGTTTCTCGTCAACAGGTTGGGGTCCAAGGTCGACCGATTGTGGAATCGGCCCGCCATGCACTTCACATCCGGAATTGGTGATGAGGCGATCCACATCACCACAACCACCCCGATCACCGACATCCATAATGCAGAGTTGCCGCGCCAGCCGACAAACCGGATCGGTCTCGAAATACGGATGCTTGCGGAAAAACGACTGATATTCAGTCTGTGTCGCCAGCAATCGCTCGACGTTTTGCTTGTCGAGGCGAGCGATTTCGTCGTGTGGAAACTGCTGGCTTGGCGGTTTCGGGGGCTGCATCTTGTGGCTTCTCGCTGATCGCGAGCAAGCTATATACGGCAAAGCGCCGTGTTGCAACGCGCTGCGCCCCCATCGCATCCTGAATTGTCATCTTGAAGCGCAACATCTGCGGTTCCGTGATCCAAGTCAGCGTCCGTTTCTTTGCTTCTGAGGCGAGCACGCAGAACTCAAGCGCGTAATCCCAAGCGCAGCGATGCCATAGCGTAATCGCCAGTTCTTCCGTAGCGCAGAGCACCGGCGGCGGATGATCCGGCATCCCGATGGCGCCGCTGCAGACGATTGCGGTGGCGCCGGGGTGGCTCGCGTCGGCCTTGACCGCGGCGAAGAGGGCTTCGAAGGTGGCGCAGGCGTCGGCGAGGGTCACGGCCGGTAACTCGCGGCGATGTGGCGGCTGAGAGGGAGCGGGATTTTGGCGATCATGGCGGATGCCATCTTGCGGGCTGGGGATTTGGAATTGCCGCGCCGCATCGGCGAGCCGTCCCATCCGAAATCGCCGCCGTAGCCGCCAAGGCCGTCCTTGGTCGTCTTCTGTCCTGACAATGCGTGAACCGGGTTTTTGTTTGTCACCCTTTGCCCCGGCGAACCGATATTGAACCACGAACCGCCGCTATTCTTGATGTGCCGTTCAGCAGTTCCGTTGAATGCCTGCCCCTTGTAACCCGGCTTGCCGAAGTCGCTCCAAGAGAACCCACCGACTTTGACCGCTCTGATCGTGTGCGGCATGAGGGCCGGCACGTCGCCCCAAAGGTAAAACGATCCGAAGTTCCACCGAGATCGCCCAACCCAAGGCTGGGCGCCTTTGACATTCTCCACCACCATCGGAATGTGCCTACCCGCCGCAAACGACGCCTCGCGCTGAATGCGGAAACAGGCGTTGAATAGCCGGTTGAGGTCTTGCAACGCCTGCCCGCTCGTATCGGCACGGATCGCCGCCGCCTTGGCCTTGGCGAGTTTCCACGGCATGGCCATGTAGCTGTATTCCTGGCACGGCGGACTGGCGACGATGAGGGCGGCGTCTTTGAATTGCGATCCGTGAAGCGTGAGTACGTCTTGGATGACAAGCTTGGCCGGGTAGCGGTGTTCGCCGTAGACGTGTTCCTCGATGTCAAAGCCGATCACGTCATAGCCTTCTGCGATGAGGCCGTCAGTCCAGCCCCCGAGGCCGCAGAATAGATCGATCGCCAGCAACGTCACGTCACTTCCGGCTCCGCCGGGTCTTCTGCCGCGACGACCGGATCAACGACCGCTGGCTTCGCGGTACCGCTGACATCGACCGGCGGTCCGATCAGTTCCGGAGTCCGTGTCGCACGTGGGACCACAACACCATCATTGTCGACCATGGTGACTTCGGCCTCGACGGCGAACCTGGAGTCGATCGTGAAGCCGCCGCCAGCCAAAGCAAGGAAATGCGGCATGGTGCGCCAGAGCAAGACGCCGCCGGCCGGAACAGACCGCAACGCCGCGATGAGCCAATCTTCGGCACAGGCCTCATGGCTTTCGTATGGGATCGGTCGCGCGATGCCGTCTGTCCCCGCGATTACCGTGACGAACTCGGTCCCCTGCGTCGTTCGATCACCGCCATCATGGATATGGAAATCGTCGACGGCGCTGAATTTGGCTTCGAACTGCCGCACCGCGGCGGCGAGGTAGTCGGGCTGGCCAGACATTTGTGGCTCCTTTGGGTTCGGGATGAATTCGGTCACGGCGACACCACCACAGTTATGATTGATCGAGATTGCCGCAGCAATCATGGATTTCAGTACCGGCTCCGCTTGGTCTCTGGTCCGCCACTCATAGACCGAGGCGGCGCCAAGTGCGGCTTCGGTCCCGGAACCGATGACGGCGTGACTTCCACATTCGATGTAGCCGAAGCTGCCGCCGGCCGAAATGAGCCTGTCACCATCGGTTATGATGAGTTCCAGCGAGAACCGGTTCGGTTCCCCGGCGTTTTCCGTCGGCTTCCATTTGTCGGCGTGCACGGCGGATTCGATGACATCGAGAGCATGCGCAAAGCTGGCGCACTGCGCGATCTGTTCCGCCACGGCTTGGATCAAGTTTTTGGCTCTGATCTGACCGGCGACGCCGACCCAGAACTTGCCGCATCTGACGAACTTCCGGCCGAAGTCTTCCTTGACCTGGCAGTTCACCGCCATGGTATCCGATCCGATCCAGACCCCGGTGTCCGTCTTCAGCGCGACGACGATGCTCAAATGTTTTCTCCTTTGTGGACTTCAACGTCCATCACTCTTCGGCGACTTTGACCGGACGATGAATGATACATGCAGACATCATGGCTACGAACAAGCGGGCATCTGGCGAATGCTCCCGTCGCCGTCGTGAACTCTGACGAAAGATAGTTGCAGCTGTTGTGGCAGCGGCCGACGCCGAAATGAGATGTGTTCGGGCCGCCCTGCGGCGCCAGTTGCTCGTAGTCACCGCAACTGAGGCAGCTTTTTTTCGTCGCGACAGCGGCGCTCATTGTGGCTTTGTCTCCAGATGGGTGAGATCGAGATTCGGTTGGATCCAAAAGTCGGTAATATAGTCGAGCACCCAGCCATCAGGGACCACCGCGAGTCCATCAATTGCATCCATAGCCGCAATACCGCCGGCAGCAAGGATGGCGTCAACGCGACGCTGATGCCAGGCCAAGGACTGCCTGACGAATTCCTCGGTGAGTTCCATCAATTCACTCCATGATTCGGTTCGCCGGCATCGTCTCCGCTTTCGGCCTCATCTTCAAGGATCGCCGCCATGCAGTCCTGAGCGGTGTGGATGCACATCCCGGCGGTGTGCAACCCGATGCTGTCCGTGGCTTCATCGAAGATGATCAGCGCCACGGCTTTGAGGCCGAGGGTTGTCATTAGCTTTTCGAGTTCGGCGTCGATGCGGTCATGATCGAGATCGGGCATGTCAATAACCTGTGTGGCGGCTGCGGGTGGCGTTGTCGTAGGCGTCGTCGAAGTCACGTTGCCGCTCTTCATCTTGTGCCCGTTGGCCGTGAAGCACAGCGGTGCCGAAGATGCGCGTGGCTGTATATTGTAAAGAATCCTGCCCGTGACTGAACATATTCTTTTCCGGGGTGTCCGCATATCGCTCCCCGGTGACGCGGAGGCGCCGTAGATGATACCCGCCCAAAAAACCCTTGCGGAGCATGACACATCGGGGATGCAGGATGAATTGTGGTTGTCCGCCCGGAAGAATGGTTCGTAATGGCTTGCGGACAGATTCAAGCCTGACAGCAAGACCCTGGAGCCCGGGCTGAACATTGAAGCCTTTCGCAAGACCGATCTGAAAGCAGGTCCGCTTGTCGATTTGGGAGCGGATATTGCCAGCCGGATCGCCGGTATCGATGAACTCGACGCGCTTCTTAAATGATTTCGCTGAGTGGTCCGCCACGATATCATAGAATAGATCGACTGACATATCGTCCGACGTCAGCTCGTCGAAGACAAGCCATCGACCATCGGGAAGCATTTGCGAGAACGTGCAGGCCGGGGTATTGCCGTTCCAATGTGGTCGCCCGTTACGACGAACGTAGAGGGTGTGATGCGGCACATTGAGGCAATAGACCTTTCCCTGATATTGCACTCGCCTGAAGTTCCGGCGATGAAGTTCGGCACGCGCGGCGCGCTTTTTGAAAGTCACGCTGTATCCGCCAGTGTTGGAAATCACTCGCGGTGGGCGACCCTCTTCATAAATCGTCTGTTGTGTCGGCTTGACAAATCGCATTGAAGAGTTCCAGCCGATCTTCTGGGCAATCTCCTGCATATCGCCAGCCATGCGGGATGATGCACTGAAAAGCGTATGCTCGACGGAGCCATTCGGTTGAGTGCGAACTTTGCCGTCACCTTTCGTGTATGCGTCGAGGAAAATCATGAGGAGCCATGGCGGCATGGCCTTGATCTCGTCCGGGACGTATCTGACTGGCTGTAGACCGAGATTGCGGAGATAATCGGCCAAATCATGATGCGTGAGGCGCCACACGAAATAGTCACGGGAAACTTTTTCCCGCCACTTGAAGCCAGTCGCCGCGAGAGTATCGCGAATCTCTTGGATATGCTGCGGCTTCTTTTGACAGACTTGAATTCGCCATTTCGTTGTGCTGCTTCCCTCCGAAAGATACCAACCCATGAACCGAGCGAAATCCTCAGCACCCATACCAAAGTAGGTCTGACTCTGATCAAATTCCGGCGCCCATATCGACAGCAATTCGACATGATGATGCCTACCAAGGTTTTGCGCTAACCATTCTGCGCTCGCCCATTTCGTTTCATTCGGATGATCGCGATGGGTGTATGGAATGCGATGCTCTGGTGTCACGCACATGTTCAACTCGGTGCTGGCCCATTCAAGCATTTCGCCGTCATAGTCTTCTTCGATTTTGAAAGCCGCCTTGACGTAAGTCATGACGCGCGTTTGTGGATCCCGCGTCGCGATTAGATCGGTCTCGACATTGACGTCCTTGAAGAGTTTCCAGCCGGCGAGCGTCAAAACTTCGGTTCGATCGTCATAGCAGAGGCCGTAGTCGAATCCACGGTGCACCGGAATGCCAGGAATCGGGTTCATTTCCTTCAGATGCAGAGGGTCGGAATACGTCGTGTAAACGGCACGACCTTCTTTTATGAAGCCGTATTCGCCATCAACATACACCTTGATCCATTCCGGATCGGCATCCTGACAGAGCCGTTCATAATAGGCGCGGCCATCATTGATGAATGGAAGGTTCTCGGCCTCTGCCGATCGGCCGCTGGGCTGTTTGAATATCTCCGCATATGAAGCGGCATGCTTCTTTTCTTCGAAGAACCGATACCATTCCGATGTCGTATCAGGCGGATTCGTGTCAAGGATGATGCCGCCCCAGGTGCAGCCACCTTCGGCATGCGATGGGTACTGACGGACACGCCCCTGCAGCGCTTTGATGATCGACCAAGGGATTTCGCGAGCTTCGTTGACCCAGACGCCGGTGACTTCGAGCGAGAGCAAATGCTTGATGTCGTCTTCGTTATCCAGCGCGCGAAACCAAACCTCGATCTCGCAGTTTGGAATCCCGGTTATCCGATAGCTCAGTGTCGATTTATTGAAGACGCCGAAGTGACGCTCTGGAACCCACCGCATGAATGTTTTGATAGTCGTGTCTTCGAGATCGTGCCTGGTCTGGCCGCACCAAAATGCCTTGCCGTTGCGGCGGACATAAACGACGTGCGACGGCACCGTTACGCAATAGACCATGCCGTCGTATTCTTCACGGCGCCAACCATTCTGCCCCGTCGGCTGCCAACGCGATGGCTTCAGGAAGGTGATGTTGTAAAGGAACTCGCCTTTGTTCTTGAAGGCTGGGTCATCCGTCTTCGACTGCTTCGTCTTGGCAATGTTAGCAACCCAGCCAGCGCGCAGCGCCATTTCCTGAAGGTCATCGGCCAATCGCTTTGACCCGGTGTAGGCACAGGTCACTCGGCTCTTCTGACCTGCAAAAGCACCATCGCCCCAAATGAACCCGGTGAGAAAGGCACGCGCGTGGCCTTCCGGGGCATCCTTGAGCCATGTCGGCAAATGCTTCTTCGTCGCCTTTCCCAGCGCGGCAAGTTCGGCGATCAACGGCTTCAGCGCTGGCGTTATGTGGATGCGGAAATAGGTGCAACCCGAATCCTTCCCGACGGTTTCTCCGAATGAGAGACCGGCGCGCGTCAGCAAGTCGCGCGCGTACTCGCAATATTTCTTCTGCACGACAACAAAGCGCCAATGCGGCTCCTTGCGATCGGCATACTGATAGGCTCCAGCGTAGCCCTCCGCGAACCAAAAGCCCAGGAACTCATAGAAATCGATGCCATATCGAGCGTAGCCTCCGAGCCAGTCTGCATTTCGTTTGAAGCGGCGAAGGTGCCGACCATAGGCGGCCTCGGCGCGCTCATGCGAGAAATCCTGCCATATCTTCTGACGTGTCGCGCGCTTGCTGGTCCAAAGCTCATGATCTGGCGTGACGAGGAAATCGACGGCATCGTTGGACATGCCGACCATCTCGCCTTTGTAGCGCTCCGCATAGTAATAGCTCGGCAATTCAAATGTGAGTTCATGACCGTCTTTGAGCGATGCAACGCGATCATCAGGCAGAAGGTCTTTGAAGAGGCACCAGCCATGCTTCTCGGTAAGAATTTCGGTTTGATCGTCGTAGCAGTTGCGCACGATCATCCAGCGCGTCCGCCTGATGCCATCAGGACCAGGCGCCTGTTCCTGTGCCCGTCGGATGATCTCGACGCAGCATGCGGAACTCTTCCCGGATCGCCAGCAACCCATAAGACCGCGTATGAAGGCATCGCTCTTTGCGAACCTCCACAGCGTCGGCGCATATTTATACGAATACCGGATGACCTCGGCCAAGGATCAGTTCGCCTTTCCCTCGGCCTGCGGGATCGCTCCGATGATGTTGTGATCCCTATCCTGCGGCGCCCATTCGTGGCAACGCGATCTGCTCTGCACCGGCGGGAAAACCGATGCGTATTGCTGTGCCACACCGCGCGCAGTCTGCATCATGATGATCTGACCGGATGGCGGGAACCTGTAGCAGGTCCGCAGCTTGATATCGATGGTGCCGTCCTGTTGCGGCTCCAGCTTGCCGTAGAAGCAGTTCCCACAGCTGGCGTGTGGTGGCAGCCGGCGCGGCGCCTCGACTTCGATGATGGGTTCGGCGGTGAGTTTGGTGTCCATTAGCGCGGACCGGTCAATTCTTTGACAACCCACATTATCGCCTCTTCCAGCGCCGTGAAGGCGAGGGCTTTGTAGCGACCGGGCTGACCGTCGCGCACTTTGTTGAAGAGTGTTTCGAGTTCGACCGCCTTGTCCTTGATTTGGTCGTGGAGTTCTTTTTCGTCGGGATCAAGAGCGCGGTATCGTGGACGGAAACGAGATAACGGCAACGATGGATCGTCGGACTGGCGGTCGTCTGGCTTGCCTTCAAATACGTTCGACATTGGCTGGCTCCTTTTGGCTGGTTAGATGGGATCGAAGATAGTTCATCCGCCGCTCCGGTGGAAGCATGGCGATGACGAGTTCGCCGGTGATCTCCGCAAAGAGGACTTCGCAGGGTCGCGGCGGCCGGCAACCCTTCTCTTTATTGCACCACAGGCATGCCACGACGCGATTACCGATTCTGAGGGTATCGCCGGGCCCATCTGGCGGCCGCCGCGGGTTGACATGATCTTTGGTCGGATGGCGGTCACCGGGTTCCGCGCGTTGCCATTTCGACGGGCTCGGCAACATTGGGATCTGATGTCCGCAATACGGACACTTACCGTTTTGCGCGATGTAGAGGCGACGCAGCTTGCGGGGGAAGTTTCCCCAAGCGATGAGATGGTCGACGTCCCAGTCCCGGATCGGTAGCAGCGCGACGGGCCGCAGCACCCTACGAGGCATGCCGCGACCCATCATTTCCGGGGCTGTACTGGGCTTCGACACTGCAGATGCCGGCCCGCTTTCGAACATTTAGGCTAGGCTTTCTCTCGCTCGGGTATGTCTAATCGTTATGCCAGTCTCATATGCGGTGGTGGCGTCGTCAAGATCGTATCGTGGTGGCCGCGGTCGAAGTCCAGGGCGCGTTCGGTGCGGAGTGCAGAGGCGACGTGCTCGGTGGCAAATGCCGCCTTGTGCGATGCTGGTCCACATTTCGCCAAATGCGCCATGGCCAAGCGATCGGTCTCGAATTCGGTTCTGCAGTGACCGCAGCGCGTTAGTTCCGGCTTTGCGGTCTTGCGGGCTTCGCGCTCGGCTTGGATCGATACGAAAACTTCCCTGTCCGCCCAGAGTTTGCGTAGTTCAGGCGACGGGCATTTGTGGGTGTCGAAGTTGGGTAGGCCGCAGTGCTCGCAGCGATCTGACATACCGAGATTGACCTCAATCTCCGTGAATTTCCTGCCGCCGAGATCGAACTCCGCAACCTTCTTAAACATCGGCGCGCGCGGCGTGGCGCCAGCATCAATCATCTGCTGGAGCGCTGCCCAATGTTCCGGCTTAATTTCGGCGAGTTCGTCGATAGGCGGGCGAAACAGCCGCTCGCCCTCAGCATGATACTCAGCGACGGTCATGCCGCGCTTGCGTGCCTTGATCTCGAGCCGTGGGCAATCGTCTTTGCAAACGTAGCGTTCGCCGGAGCCGCAGCCTGGGCAATGCGTTTGCAGCCACTTCGCATGATTGATGTCTGGAATCCAGCCCTGCATCACGTTGCCGAGATCGTCGCGCGTGGATCCATCGGCCCAGCGGCGACCGGTGACTTTCGGTTTCGGCGCATACCTAGCCACGAACTGGATCGCCTGCTGAATCGCGATCTCCGCAGATTCATCAAGCCGCGACCGGTCGTCAGTGCTGATGACAATCCGCCCATGAGCTTCGAACGCAAACTGTAGGCCATGCTGGCTCCATGCAGCGCGCGGGGTATTGCCGCTTCTGACCTCACGATACCGCCGGCGGATGGCGTCTTCCGGGGTCTCGACGAATTCCTCACCGTGGCCCTTGCCGGTCTGCGCGACTGCCGCTTTGTAGATGGCGTTGCGGGTTTCGCGGTCTGCGGCATGAGTGACGGTTCTGGCGCTGGGCTTGATGCCGGTGACGTCATAGAGCGCGCGGCGCGCATCAGCTTCGGCCTTGAAGATTTTGCTGGCCACTTCAAGCGAGCTTTCTGTGAGAATGGGTAACTGGTTCGTCATGGCTTCGCTCCTCTGTTCGCCACGATCATACGCCGATTCGCTGGCTCCGAAAGAAAAAGGCCGCGCCTGCTTGGGGTCAGGTCGCGGCCAAGTTTGTGGGGGATGGATCAGTGGTTGTGAGGTTGGCGTTAGCCCTTCCAGATGTGAACCGCCGGACACTATCGTCCGGTGTCAAAACTGTACACCGATTCACGGCGGACGCAAGATGGGCGCGGCGCAAAATAAAAGCGCCCACCGGTCCTAGAGTTGGACTGCGGTGAGCGCGATATAGCCGTTCGTCCGGCTATGAACCCAGGCTTTCCTTCCGCCCGTCACATCGAGTTCGGGGCCGGTTGAATGCACCGAAAGCCCGGCTAGGAATTAGTCTTCAATCGGCGCCATCGCCTGTTCTTTTGCAGCCGCCGCCACCTTTGCAAACGGCTCGTCGCCTTGTGCTACCGGCACGCTCTGCATGTCGGAGCGGCATGGAGATCCAGCGGCTTTCATGGCCTCGCGAATATCTTGATCAAGGCAAAGCAATTCGACGGCAGCCGCTTTCTGACCGAGCGCGAAGAGCATACCAGCGTTCCGGCGCATTTCACACCCTTCGTTGGAATGCGAGAATCCGAGTGAGATGCCGAAAGCTGGTCCTTGGGCGCCAGCCGACTGCGACTGCACGCAGGTCTCGGAAGATGCAACCATCGCCGGCGAGTATGCCGATGCGGTATTGCGCGGGTTCTGCCAGTTGATTGAAGCGTTGCCGCTGTCGTCGACGGAAGAATTGGAATTGCTCCACGATTCCGATGAGCTTCGCGCCGACGCTTTTTGCTGCTGTTGCTGTTGCTGTTGCTGTTTTTGTTTCTGACCCTGCAAATTCAGGTTCTTGTTGTCGATGTCAACAGCGCCGCGTTCGATCTTAGCGTTGCCGACGCCGATCCCAACACCAACGCCCGTTCCGCCATTCGCGGTGTTGGAATGGTCGTCGATGTCATTGCAGTTCTGGTTTCCGTTACATTGCGAATCGGCAAACACCGATGTCGAAAGAATCGCAGCCGATACGGCAAGCGCGAGGATTCTTAGCTTCATGTTCGTCTCCATGTTTGTGGTCTGCAGGCACGATTCGCAGATCATGCCTGATGATGCGGAGACAATGCAAGCGGTTAATCTTTGATTGCTGCTTTCCGCACCGGCATCGGCCAAATCCGGATGATGGTCTTCTCAAAGTTCATGGTCATGGATCCCTCATGCTTGATTTCGGCAAGACCGAAGCCACTGACCTTCTCGATACTTTCGACTTCGATTTTCCAGTCGCCGGGCCTCATGGCGCGGAGCCAATCGACGATATCGCGGTCATACGCGGTCGGTCTGCGCTTGGTCACGACCTAATCCTCCGCACCGATCCGACGCCGCGCAGTGATCGCAGGGCGCGGAGCATCTTGTTGCCGTACTTTTTGCGGTGACGATAGTCGTAGACCTCGGGTGACGTCGGTTTCGCAGCAGCACGCCAACCGACGCGGGCTCGCAGGAAAGCGTCATGTTCTTTGGAGATAGGTGCAGTCACGCAAAATCCTTTCTGTCAGCTATGAAGGCCGCATCTTGTGTTGGTATGCCGTATTTGGCGACCAGGCGATCACGTTCGGCAAGATCACGCTGGCGCAAATCCTCAGCTGCTTTAATGGCATAGGACTTTTCTGCCTTGATGCGGATGCGAATTTCTTCGTCAGTTTCCTCACGTTCATAATCTGCGACGAGAACAAAAACGTCATCGCTGAAATATTCGCCGGAATAGCCTTCGGCGCGAACTCGCACCAAAGCGCGATGTTCAAGCGGGACTGTTTCAATTGCGGCGTTGAGCCATCTCATGAAGTCATCCCAAGAGAGATCGAATCCACCGAATTCGGCATCGCCGAAGTTGAATAACTCCGTTCTGATGATCTCGCGTTTGCTCATTTCGGCATCTCCAACCTAGCAATCCGATCCGCGATGTGCTTGGCGCAGTTGACCCAGGCTTGGCCGTTCTCAGATGCAGACTCGGTATCGGTCTCTTCGACCGCGACATTGAATGCTGCCGCGACGCCGGCGTGCCAGCCGCGTGCTTCGGCGGTGATGATCGATGAAGTCGCGGCATCATTGCTGATTGTGACTTCGCCGTCCGGAGCGATGCGGACGCTTTGCCCGCGAGCGAGTGCGCCATCGATAGCGGACTTCGTCTCTTTCGCCCAGAACTCAGCCTGTATCTGATCAACGCGCGCAGCAACGGCGTGATCGAACCGATCGTTCTTGATCTCGATCTCAACGGTTTCCAGCGCGTCTTCGCTGATGTCGGTGGGCAGGGAGCCGGGATGCTCCGCGGCCTGCATGGCAACGCCATCGCCGATTGTCACGGTCCCATCGGCGTCCATATGAACCGGCACTTGATCATCAAGCGCGCGCTCGATCTCAGCGATGGACGGCTTCGGCTTCGACTTGGCTTTTTTCGACATGGCTCACTCCTAAGATTGGCCGATTATGAGGTGATTCGCCCTTCCTGCATACCGGGCTGACGTGAAGGACCAGGCTGATGATGCGGCGGATCGGTGACGTCGGTTTGATCGTACCGGCGACATCTATCATGTTCTCCGCATTATGCCATTGCTCAATGCTTGTCGCGGCGCGGGCGCTGGCATCTTTGAGCGTCAAGCCGTTGATATTACGGTACCGCTTGCACAACGCGGCGAGAAAGGCAGCATTCTCATCGGTGAGAGCAGCCATGCCTCGGTATCGTGTGGCGTGTGGTGAGCGCGCCATCATGCAAACAAATCTCCAATCGCACGCCGACTCCGCAATGTCGCCGCAGCGTTTCGAGCATGATGCTTTGCGTCGTATCGCAAATGGCATTGCTGACAAAGTGCCTTGAGATTTTCATCGCGCCCATCGGCCTCATCGTGATTGAGGTGGGCGACGGTAAGCACGATCTTGATGATTCGCAGCGGCCAGTCGACGCCATCACAATGCGCAAAGGTGCCAGGTCGCGGCCAGATCAGATGCAAGCCGTTGTCACCAAGCGGAAGCGCGGCATAAAATATGCCATCCCTGCGACCGCCGATGGCATAGTTGGCGATGCCGCAGAATTCGCACTTGTTATCGGCACGGGCGCGAATTCTCTGACTGATCTCCGGCCAGTTCTTTGGATAAAGCGCGGCACGCTCCGGCCTGATCGGCATGACCTACCTCCATATTGACGCGGGACCATCATGACCTCGCGCCGCAGATTCCGCTAGACCGGATCGCCGTTACTGCGCTCCTTGACGACTTCGGCGAGCTTGTCCGGGATCTCGATGCGGCGGCGCTGCGGTAGCGGCTGCGGTGGTGCGGGTGCCGGCGGCGACTCATCGCTGACCTGATTAAATGCAACGAAGAGCGCACGGAGATCATGACGATAGATGCGTTCCGCTTCATCGAGCGAGATGTCGCGCACCGTCTGAGCGGCGGCGCTTGCCTTGGTGTAGGTCGTTGTTGCTGCGGACACCCTTGCCGATCGTGCGGCAACGATATCCTTGCGACGCTTGATAAATTCATCCTCTCGGGCGGGAGGGATCAAAATCACCGCGGTCAATTTGCCGGGCTGATGCTTAAAGGTCTCGTTCTTGCCGATGAGTTCGATCCCGGTCCGGTTCGATCCTGCGGCAGACTTGATGCCGGCGAGTAGCTTGCTGATCATGGCTGTTTTCCTTTTGGCTTCTGGCTGTCTTCATATCCGTCCATTTGCATCTTGGCTTGTCCGCGCAGGACGAGGAGCGCGTCGAAGGCACGCTTTGCTATCACATCGGCGGTGTAGTGTGTACCGAAGATGCCGATGAAGAATCCGGTGGCGAGGCCGAACATCGCACTTAGAGCGAAAACCATCCAATCGATATACATCTTGGCGTCCTTTCGCCCCCGCTACTTGGATTCATCCGTCTGCGAATTCAGTTCCGGCGGCGTCCCACATCGGATACCAAATCTCGTCCCAATCCGCATTTTTCGGGTTGTTTGCAGCGGCAACCATTTCCCCGCTCGGCTCGCGCTCCAGGCACTTGATCCCGGCGGCGGCGAGGGCAGCGAGGATGGCGTCGGCAGTGTCGCGGCGCTCGTCTGCTGTTAGAAGATCGAAGAACACCGGGTCTTCTGCCAGCATCGCGTTCGCAATTGTTTGGCGTGCCGTTCTCTCACACATCTCTCACCTCCATGATTTCGCGCTCGATGCGGGCGGAATATTCAGTATCGACGACTGACGGAACAACACCGCGACCGCGTGCGTGCGCTTCCGCCACCATCGGCACGATGTGCGTCTTGATGACGGCAGACATTCGTTCTGCACATGCGGCTTTGTACAACGGCGCGAGCGTGCTCCATTTGCCTTGTGGCTCGGCAAAGCAATCCCAAAACATCGCGCACATTTCATCCAATGTCGGCGTCATCGGCTTTCTCCGGTTGGTTGAGGGCGCGGATACCCGCTGCGTACATTTTCTCAATCAGCGTGGTCATGGCGTTTTCACCTTCTTGCGGTTGTTGATAATCGGATGGCAAAACAACGCCGTGACGCCCGCGCCATGACAGCACGGACAGGGCCAGTATTCGACGCCCCTCAGGCGATGAAACGAGACGATGTTTTGAGCGCCGCGACAAACGGGGCAGGTGTCACTCATCTGCGTCTGCCTTCATGGCGGCGGCGAGGGCTTCGTCCCAGGCTTCGTCATGCTGCCAAACATCAGCGGCCGCCTTTAGTGCTTTGTCGCTCCAACTGGCCGGGTCGGCGTAGTGGGCGCGGACAACGGCGAGGGCGGCGTGCATGGCGGCATCTTTGTTGAAGCCGCTCGCGTCCGTGTACGGCTCCAGCTTGTCTTCGTAAGCTGCGACCATCTTCTCAATCAGCGTCATGGCGTCACCTTCGGCTGTGAGAGGGCTCGGATTGCTTTTGCAAGCGCCCGAGTTAAAGTAGCGGTATCGCTGTAATCAACCACGTCGCCCTTTGGGTTCCAGCACGGCCAACGAAAATAGCGTCCGCCCACAACTTCACCCTCAACAATCTTCGCCGCCTCTTCCAACGCGTCCCCTCTCACCCGCGCAAGTGAGGAAGAAAGGCGCGCCGCAACATTGGGGCCGATGTCGTAGTCGTCCGCCCCCACCGGCTCCGCAAGGGCGTTGAGTTTGGCCTCGGAGACGAACAAACGGTCACGTAATGTCGCAACCTCTTGTTTCAGAGGGACGTTTTTTTCAATGGCCCTTATAGTTTCAGCCGCCTGGCCAGCCATTGCCCGCGTCAGCCGCTCGATCTCGGCGGCTTGGGCGACACACTTTTGTTCCAAGGCTGGGACAATATCATCCCGCATGTGCACCTCGGACCTGATCGTTCCAGACGGATCGCACTCTGTCTCAAGCGCGGAGATATACCTACGCAACGGCTCTGGGAGGGCGTTTACGTTATCCGCCGTTGGCGTCCAATCGAAGTCGATTTGCAACCTCTCCGCCGACAAGCTGCTACCCATTGAAGAACTCCCCGAAATGTTTCCGCGCCTCGCGCCGATAAGTCTCTGCCGCCGCCCCTTTCGTTTTGAAAGAGCCTAAGTGTGTGTGTTTGCCGCGCTTTCGAATTGTCGCAATCCAGAGGCCGGCTTTTTTCTTAAAGCTGACACCGCGAACACCGCTGGTGTTGTGTCGGTGCAGTCTCATGTTACCTGCGTTTTCATGCTGGTCCGCAGCGCGAAGATTGCCCCAACGATTATCGCCGTTGTCACGATTGATGTGGTCAGTTCCATCTTGCGGCCACAGACCTGTAACCAGAAGCCAAATGATCCTATGCTCGAAAAATGTTTGGCCTTTAAACCGCACGGACCGTGCGCCGTCTGGCCTAACGTAACCGGCTCGCGTGCCTGCTTTGACGCAACGTGATGGCCGCCGTCGCCACGTCAAAACACCCGTAGCTTTGTTGTAAGAGAACCAGCCTCGCGCCTCTTCCGCCGTCATCCCGTGCGATGTGGTCATGGCCTCACCAATACTCGATAGATGCCGTAACCTACCCGCGCGATGTATCCACGCTTCTTTAGGTACCCCAAGGCATTGAGGACTCGCTTGTGATTTATTGTTGGAAGTGCGGCGACGACCGATCTTGTCGTAAAAGACTCCGATGTCCATCTGGGTGATGCCGAGCGCAGGTGTGTCACGACGGAAGCTGTGGACTTTGCAACGCGCGTTAGGTCGATACGATCTAGCGTGCTCATGGCTTCATCACCTTCTCAATTTCCGCCAGTGCGACGCGGGCTATTACTGCCGTTGCCGTAGACGGGTTTTCTATGACTGGCACTTCAGGTGCCGTCTCGCAAATCTGACAGAGAGCCTCACGCGCCGTCTCGCAAGCGCGCAGGGCGGCGATGATTTCGATGGCGTGTTTCACCATGAAGTCAGATAGCCGTTCGATGCTGACAGCAAATTTTGGTCTTGCACCGCGCACATCGTCGGTCATCCGCTCCAATTCGTCCGCTAGTTCGTTGATGGAGGATATGGCGGTCATGGGCGCAACAAATAGACGGCGAGTGCGACACACAAGAGCGCCAACCCGTATGCGCCGGCATACACGCCGAACCCTACGGCACCAAATAAAAGAACAAAGGCAATAAAATGATCGTTGTGATTACGCGCCATGGCATCATCCTCACTGATTCGCCGCAACCCTGACTGATGCGGAGACTTCGCGCAAGACTTCTTTTCAGGGCGTCTCGATGACAAGCCCGGTCTGAGGTTTGGCGCCAGGTGGGAGGTCTTCCACAGGTTCGGCGTCGGCCGCGATCTGGGCATCGATGGCGGCGCGATCGATCTGCGATGTTGATGTGGTTTGGGCGAGGCTTTTGAGAACCGACCCGTCCGGGGCTTCGATGATGAAACTCACCGTACCACCGCCGACGACCTGTTCCCGCGGCTGCAGGTTGAGCAATGCCGCGATGCGGTCGATGGCCATCATGGGATCGTGAAGCTGCAATTCGAGCGTGGTGCCATAAAGCCCGACGCGCTGCTTGATCCCCTTCACCGCGGCGCGCTGCCGCTCGGTCAGATCAGCCGTCGGAGTGATTCGCATCGTCGTTTCGGTGAAGGTCTTCCGCTTGCCGTCCTTGCCGGGGTCTTTGCTGCGGGTCTTCTTTTCAACGATCTGGAAGTAGTCGGCATGGTCGGCGGTTGCGATCGCGGCGAGGCGTTCCGATAGCACCATCTTGATCGCTGGCATCTTTTCCCGCAGTGCGGCATCGATGGCTTCGCGGACGTGGGGGCGCTGCTTGATCTGCCAAGCCTGGGCATGCGCGGATGCCTTTGGGCAACCAGCGGCAAGCGCGGCCTTGGTGCCTTCAAAGCCGACTATGTACCAGGAAACAAAGAGAAATTCGCGCTCATCAAGCCCTTTTGCCCACACCGGACGACTCGCGGCAGCGACGGCGTTCTTTGGTACCATTCTGGCTTAATGCTCGGTAAAGTGTTGGATTACCTACACAATACCGAGTCGGCGTGCGATTGTCACTAGATGAGCGAGTTGCGAATCACCTGGCATCCAACCCCTATCGCGTGCAACGGCCAGCGTGCTGAATACCAATTGCTGTTCCGTCGCATCGAGCATCTTGGTGCCGACGGTCGCAATCTGCACCTTCGATAGCAGATCATGCCATGCCCGGTGCCGTCCGGTCTGTCGGCGTGCCGTTTCGCGAGCGGTAGCGGCATCATATTCGGATCGATTTGCAGTGCGCGCCGCAGCCATCTCGGTGTGGAATGCCGCCATGCCTTTCATGTAGGCGTTATAGGCTTCCGTTGATCGGTTATGGCTCTCCGCCGATCGTGTCCGGAGGTCATCACGAACGGTCTGAGATGGCCGCTGGCTGGCAGTACCGATCAACGCATCAACACTCAGCCCGGCGGCCTTGGCCAGCCTCACCAGCGCTCTGGCGGCGTTGACGACTTCACCGTCGTGGCTGCTGTCCAGCATCGCAGCGATGGCGCGGGCTTTGGTGAGGTCAAGGGGTGCTGGTGCCAAATCAGTCATGATGGCGTGAACGCGACGTTAGCGCACCGTTAGCGCAGATCGGTTTCGGTCTTTCCGCCATCCCTTGCCGTTGGCTGAAAACATGAGAGTTGACGCAATTCTGCCAAATTCCAGGTTTTCTTGGGGGTTGAGGAAGGGGGGTAGAAGTTTTTTCTTTCATGGGGGGAAACCTAAGGGGGGCCAAGCAGCGCAGCCTTGGCGCACCGTTAGCGCACCGTTAGCGCACCGTTGACGC